>TARA_R110000824_G_scaffold322548_4_pt1 | contig 40247 bp, 41 predicted proteins | sample TARA_R110000824 | Tara Oceans TARA_R110000824 (sample SAMEA4397747) | marine metagenome | biome: Polar Biome; feature: [MES] marine water layer (ENVO:01000295) within the mesopelagic zone...; material: water (ENVO:00002006), including particulate matter (ENVO:01000060) such...
GCTCACGTAACGGCGTCGCGTGTACTTCCAGCACATTCAGACGGTAGTAAAGGTCTTCGCGAAACTCACCCTCAACAATGGCTGCCTCCAGGTTGATATGGGTTGCCGCGATCACGCGAACGTCAACGCTGATTGGCTGGCTTCCGCCCACGCGTTCTATCTGCATTTCCTGAAGAAAGCGCAGCATATTAGCTTGAAGCTCCAGGGGCAGATCCCCGATCTCGTCGAGGAACAGGGTGCCACCGTTGGCGGCTTCAATCCGGCCTATCTTGCGTTGATGAGCACCGGTGAATGCGCCTTTCTCATGGCCAAACATCTCCGACTGAATCAACTGGTCGGGAATAGCGCCGCAGTTCACTGCCACGAAAGGTTTGCTCGCGCGCCGGGACTTCCAGTGCAGTGCACGGGCTACCAACTCCTTGCCGGTGCCACTTTCACCCCGTACCAGCACCGGTGAATCGGTACTGGCGAAGCGTTCAATCAGCTTGCGCAAGGCTTTGGCCTGGGTGCTGGCGCCAAGAAATTCGTGATCGTCCTTCAAGGCCGAGTGTTGATTGAGTTTGCGCAGGCGTGACATGCCGCAAGCACGGCCGAGGGCGGCTTGCATACGCTGAAAATCGAGGGGCAGGGTATAAAAATCGAAAAACCACTCACTGATAAACGCACGCATTGCAGGGAGGTCTTTCACCGCGGGATCGACGACAGCAATCCATTCTCCACCGCTCTGGCGGATAACCCGCTTCAACATCTCCTGTTGACGCACATGTTCGTCAAGCAAGTAAATCATGCCGACGTCGCATTCTTTTCCGGCAGCCAGGTTCAGGTGGGTATTTTCAACCTGCCAGCCGTTTTGAGTGAGGATGTTCAGCAAGCTGCTCCAATCGGCAGATGTTTCCACTACCAGGAGTCTTTTTGACAGCGAATTGGCGTTCCCGAGCATCACAGCTCCTTCACGCTTCTAGACCTGTCCTTGTGCATCTCTATCCGTTTAGAAGGGGTAAAAGCGTGGCGTGATCAAAGCCTAGCACAAGCATACGATTTGCTTGCAATATCCCGAAATATTTTGTTTGGCGCAAGCTGCGGCAATTATCTGGCGGGATGTAGAACCCGTTTGCTGCTGAATCCGCATTCCTGGGCTGCGTTTTCTGTTCGGGTTACAAAGCAACGGCAACAAGGCGATAATGCCGCATTGCTCAAAGGAGAAACCTCAATGCCTGTTACGGATCCTCAAACGCTGCTGCTCGCCATCTCGCTGGTGTTGTTGCTGGGCTGGGCGCTGACCGCCTGGCTGGCGGTGCGGCGCAGTACTCGCCTGCAGCAGGATCTGGACTCGAGTCGTCAGCAATGTGAGGCTCAACGGCTTCAGGCTCAGCAACTGCAGCAGGAACTGCACCAGCAGCAGTCACGCCACGCGGGCGTGGAGGTACGCCTGGAGCACCAACAGGATAGCCTGGAAAATCTGCGTCAGCAGTTGGATCAGCGCAGCGCCGTGCTATCCCAACTTGAGCAGCAGAGTCATGACTGGCAGCTCAGGGCAGAGCGCGCACAGACGCTGAGCCAGGAGCAGGCGCGGCAGATTGACGAGCTACGTCAGGAGCGGCAAGCCCTCAACGAGCGGCTGTCGAGTCTGCAAGGCACCCATGAACAGCTTGGGCTTGAGCACAGCACGCTGAAAAATACCCTGGAGCACCGCCAGCAGCACTTTACCGAACAGCAGCAGTTGCTCAAGGACAGCCGCGACCAGTTGAAGATGGAGTTCGAGCAACTGGCAGGCAAGATCTTCGAGGCCAAGGGGCAGGCTTTCTCACAGCAGAGCCAGCAGTCGCTGGACAGCCTGCTCAAACCCTTCCGTGAACAGATCGACCAGTTCCGCGCCAAGGTCGAGGATATTCACCACAAGGACACCCAGCAGCAGGCCACACTGGCCAGTGAGCTGAATCATCTCAAGGAGCTGAATCGGCAGATCACTCAGGAGGCGCATGACCTGAGCACGGCGCTGCGCGGGCAGAAGAAAACCCAGGGCAACTGGGGCGAGCTGATTCTGGAGAATGTGTTGGAACGGTCGGGCTTGATTGCGGGCAAGGACTTCAAACGCGAAGTCAGCATGACCACGGCAGACGGCCAGCGCCAGCGCCCGGACGTGCTGGTCTACCTGCCGCAGGAAAAGCACCTGATCATCGATGCCAAGGTGTCGCTGAATGCCTACACGCGCTATATCAACAGTGAAGATGACACCGAACGGCGGGTAGCGCTGGCCGAGCATGTTCAGGCTATCAGCCAGCGGATTCGCGAACTGTCAGATCGCAACTATTTCGAGTTGCCGGGGCTCAATGCACCGGAAATGGTCTTTATGTTCATCCCTATCGAATCGGCCTTTGTTGAGGCCTTGAAAGCCGATGAAAGCCTGTTTCAGAAAGCCATTGAGCAGAATGTGCTGGTGGCCACGCCCACCACGCTGTTGACCAGCCTGAATATCGTGCGACAGCTCTGGCGCTTCGAGGATCAGAACAAGCATACCGCTGAACTGGCCGAGCGCGCAGGCAAGGTCTACGACAAGCTGCGCACCTTTCTGGGGAGCATGGACGGTATCGAGAAGAGCCTGGAAAAAGCCACAGACGCCTATCAGAAAGCGCGCGATCAACTGGTTAACGGGCGGGGTAACCTGGTCAAACAGATTACGGATTTCAAGGAGTTAGGCGTCTCTGTTAAGGCCGAGTTGAATGAAGACTGGACCGACCGCGCCGCATTGGAGCTCAATCATAATCGCAGTGACCAGGCCGGATTGACCGTCGACGAGCCGTGAGGCTGGCAGCTCGCGCGTTTGCCGCTGTGCTGACCTAGTTGATGCGCACCATAAAGGTGCATAAAGTACTTTGATCTGATCGAGCGCCTTAAAACAGGGCGCGCGATCGCGGTGCATCGCAGGAACGGCGCATCTGCCAAGCTGGCACGTCCCTTGCTCTGGATTTAACGGATATAAATCAAAGGATAGAGCAGAGAATGACGGCCGCGTGGCATCTTGAACAACAGGATAGCGCCCTCAACTGGCAAGCCGGACTGAATCTGGGCATCGTTCGCCACGGCGAACGCTCGATGCTTGAACACGTCAGCCACCGAGGCCCGCTGCGTATTCAGCGGCCGCTGCTACCGGAAGGGGCGGCGTGCCCGCATCTGTACATCCTGCATCCCCCCGGCGGTATGGTCAGCGGAGATTCGCTGCGCCTGCAGGTCAGCGCCGGGGAGGGCAGTAGCGTACTGCTGACCACGCCTTCATCCGGCAAATTCTACCGCGCCCGGGATAACGGCACTCTTCAGGTTCAACACAACCGCTTCAGCGTCGCCGCTGGCGCCAGTCTGGAATACCTGCCCCAAGACACCATCGCCTTTGAAGGTTGCAATGCACGGATGATCACCCGTATCGATCTTGACGCAGACGCCAGATTTTGTGCCTGGGACCTGCTCTGCCTCGGCCGCCCTGCGGCCGGTGAAGGCTTCGAGCGCGGTCGGGTCGATCAACATCTGGATGTGTGGCGCGACAGCCGGCCAATCTACATCGAGCGCAACCGTTTTGAGGGCGGCGATGCCTTGCTTGCTGAACGCTGGGGCTTGGGTGGCGCTGGGGTGAGCGGCACCTGGCTGGCCACGCTGACCCTGAGCCGCGACCAGTTGGACCAGTTGCGCGACGATTTCGTCGACTACCCCCAACTTGCCTTTACCCAGCGCCACGGTTTATTGATCGCGCGTTATCTGGGGCAGCACGCCGAGCACGCGCGGAACAGTTTTATTCGGCTGTGGCAGCAATTGCGGCCATTGATCAATGGCCGGGCGACCTGCCTGCCACGCATATGGACTACCTGAAAGGAGTGAATTCATGGAGCTGACACCCCGTGAGAAAGACAAACTGCTGCTCTTTACCGCGGCATTGGTAGCCGAACGCCGCCTGGCGCGCGGGGTTATCCTCAATTACCCGGAAGCGGTGGCCTACATCAGTGCCGCGATCATGGAGGGCGCGCGGGACGGCCGTAGTGTGGCCGAGATGATGAGCTACGGGCGCACCTTGTTGACCCGTGAACAGGTGATGCCCGGCGTGCCGGAAATGGTCGCTGAGGTGCAAGTGGAAGCGACCTTTCCGGACGGTACCAAGCTGGTCACCGTTCACAACCCCATTCCCTGATAGGAGCTACCCATGATTCCCGGTGAAATTCAGACCCGTCCCGGTAATTTGACGCTCAACGAGGGCCGCGAAACGCTGACCCTGAGCGTCGCCAATAGCGGCGACCGGCCTATCCAGGTGGGTTCGCACTATCACTTTGCCGAGACCAATTCAGCGTTGCAGTTCGACCGCGAGGCTGCACATGGCTTTCGCCTGAATATTGCCGCCGGCACCGCCGTGCGCTTCGAGCCCGGCCAAAGCCGGGAGATCGAACTGGTGGCGCTGGCCGGTGAGCGCAAGGTGTATGGTTTTCGTGGGCTGGTGATGGGCAGCCTTTGAGCTGCGAACCGAGCTGTCAATTGTGAACAAGGAGCCCTAGATGGATATCAGCAGAGCAGCCTATGCCGAAATGTATGGCCCGACCACCGGCGATCGGGTACGCCTGGGTGATACCGAGCTGTGGATCAGTGTCGAAAAAGACCTGACGCGTTACGGCGAGGAGGTCAAATTCGGCGGTGGCAAGGTCATCCGCGACGGCATGGGCCAGAGCCAGCGTGTGCGTGCGGAAACGCCCGATACCCTGATCACCAATGCGTTGATCCTCGACTGGTGGGGCGTGATCAAGGCCGACGTGGCAATCAAGGATGGCATGATCGCGGCCATCGGCAAGGCCGGGAATCCGGATATTCAGCCGGGGGTCGATATCATCATCGGCCCGGGCACCGAGGTGATTGCCGGGGAGGGCATGATACTCACCGCTGGCGGCATTGACGCGCATATCCACTTTATCTGCCCGCAACAGATCGAAGAGGCGCTGACTTCGGGTGTGACCACCATGTTGGGTGGCGGCACCGGCCCAGCCACCGGCACCAACGCCACCACCTGTACACCGGGCGCCTGGCATATAGCCAGAATGCTGCAATCAGCTGAATCTTTTCCGATGAACCTGGGCTTTCTCGGCAAAGGCAACGCGAGTCTGCCCGATGCGCTGGAAGAACAGCTCGAGGCCGGTGCAATGGGCCTCAAACTGCATGAGGATTGGGGCACAACTCCAGCCGCTATCGACTGCTGCCTGAGTGTCGCCGAAGCCTACGACGTTCAGGTCGCCATCCACACCGACACGCTCAACGAGTCCGGCTTTGTCGAGGATACCCTGGCCGCGATCAAGGGCCGGGTGATTCATACCTACCATACCGAAGGTGCTGGTGGCGGCCACGCGCCGGATATCATCAAGGCCTGCGGCGAGCCCAACGTGCTGCCATCGTCAACCAATCCCACTCGGCCCTACACCATCAACACGGTGGACGAGCACCTGGATATGCTGATGGTCTGCCACCACCTGGACCCGGCGATTGCCGAGGATGTGGCCTTTGCCGATTCACGCATCCGCCGCGAGACCATTGCCGCTGAAGACATCCTGCATGACCTGGGCGCCTTCAGCATGATCTCTTCCGACTCGCAGGCCATGGGCCGGGTCGGCGAAGTGGTCACGCGTACCTGGCAGACCGCGCACAAGATGAAAGTGCAGCGCGGCCCCCTGCCGGAGGATGACGACTGGTCGGATAACTTCCGTGCCAAGCGTTACATCGCCAAGTACACCATCAATCCAGCGATCACCATGGGCATTTCCCATGTGGTGGGCTCGGTAGAGGTGGGCAAGCTGGCTGATCTGGTGCTGTGGAAACCAGCGTTCTTTGCGACCAAGCCGAGCCTCATTCTCAAGGGTGGCTCCATTGCGGCAGCGCCCATGGGCGATCCCAACGCGTCCATCCCCACGCCCCAGCCAGTGCATTACCGGCCGATGTTTGGCGCTTTTGGCAGCGCGATGAACAGCACTTGTATCACCTTCGTCAGCCAGGCCGCGCTGGACGCGGATATTGCCGGCAAGCTTGGCCTGAATCGGCGGCTGGAGGCGGTGCGCAAGACGCGTACGATCAGCAAGGCAGACATGAAGCTCAACGACTATCAACCGGTGATCAGCGTCGACTCGCAAACTTATGTGGTCAAGGCCGATGGGGTAGAGCTGCTCTGCGAGCCGGCCGAGTCCTTGCCGCTGGCGCAGCGTTATTACCTGTTTTAAGGAGACAACGATGATCGAATGCCATCAATGGCTGGACGAACCCGGCCCAGCCCATCATGTGCTTGAGCTGACCTATGAGAAGCGAACCCGCAGTCGGCTGCGTGCACAAACCGCTGATGGTCTGGAAATAGGGCTGTTCCTGCCGCGCGGGCGGGTACTGGCCGAGGGTGACAGATTGCTCGGAAATGACGGCAGCGTAGTGGTCATCCATGCCGAGTCAGAAACCTTGTCGCGGGTGTACTGCGACGATGCCCTGTTGCTGTCGCGCGCGGCTTACCATATGGGCAACCGCCATGTGCCGCTGGAGATCCAGCAGGGCCAACTGCGCTATCTGCGTGATCATGTGCTGGACAACATGCTGCGCGGCTTCGGTCTGGAAGTGGAGGAGATCTTCGCGCCGTTCAATCCCGAGCCTGGCGCCTATCACAGCCATGGACACAGCGTGGCTACGCCCGCAGGGGCAACTCCGGCCGCGCCCTTCCTGCGCATGGACAGCCATAAACATGGCTGACATTGCCGATGCTGCGCTGCTCAGAGTCCTGCAGCTCGCCAGCCCGGCGCTGCCTATAGGCGGCTATGCGTATTCCCAGGGGCTTGAGTATGCGATTGAGCAGGACTGGGTCACGGATCTTGATTCGGCCGCAGCCTGGCTGACAGCACTGGCTGAACGCTCCCTGGGGCGCCTGGATATACCGGTGCTGTTGCGCCAGTACGCAGCGTTGCAGGAGGCGGACGAGAACCGCTTCGCTGAGTGGAATGACTGGTTGCTGGCCAGCCGGGAAACCGCCGAGCTGTATCTGGAAGACAGCCAGCAGGGCGGGGCGCTACTGCGTTTGATGAAGTCATTGGAGGTGCCGTCCGCGATGGCCTGGCGAACAGGTGAGCCGCTGGCGCTGATCAGCGCCTTTGCGATGGCGGGCCAGCATTGGCACACCGGTCCAAACCCGCTGGCGCTGGGCGTGCTCTGGAGCTGGCTGGAGAATCAGACCGGCGCGGCGACCAAATTGATACCCCTGGGCCAGACCGATGCACAGCGTCTGCTGGACCGGCTGTTGCCAGCCTTGCCGCCGATTGTCGAGCAGGCCGCTGGCCTGGCCGACGAAGAACTGGGTGCTGGGCTGCCAGGTCTGGCCTTTGCCAGCGCCCGGCATGAACAGCAATACACAAGATTATTTCGATCCTGATCTGATGAACATCCGAGGAGTAACACCATGAGTTCCAAACCAGCCCTGCGTGTCGGCATCGGCGGCCCGGTCGGCTCCGGCAAGACCGCCCTGGTCCGCATACTTTGCGAGCGCCTGTATCCGCACTATGATCTGGCGGTGATCACCAACGATATCTATACCCGCGAAGACGCGGACTTCCTGCTGCGCCATGAAGCGCTGCCGGCTGACCGGATCATGGGCGTCGAGACCGGCGGTTGCCCGCACACGGCGATTCGTGAGGATGCCTCAATGAACCTGGCGGCGATTGCTGAACTGCAGGAGCGCTTTCCTGCGGTCGAACTGATCTTCGTCGAAAGCGGCGGCGATAACCTGGCAGCGACCTTCAGCCCGGAGCTGTCCGATCTGACGCTGTATGTGATCGACGTTTCCGCTGGTGACAAGATCCCGCGCAAGGGTGGGCCGGGCATTACCCGCTCTGATCTGCTGATCATCAACAAGATTGATCTCGCGCCGCTGGTAGGTGCAGATCTGGATGTAATGGACCGTGATGCCGCGAAAATGCGCGGTGAGCGGCCTTTTGTTTTTTCCAATCTTAAAAATGGCACCGGTGTCGACGACATCATTGCCTTCATCGTTCGTCAGGGCATGCTCAGAGCACTGCCCGAGAACACACTAAAGTCGAAAGGAGTTTGAGCATGCACGGATTATCAAGTCGTTTGATGTTACTGGTGGGCGTGCTCGCCATCCCCGGGCTGGCCCATGCGCATCCAGGGCATGAGAACATGAGTGGTTTGGTCAGCGGTCTGGGGCACCCGTTGTTCGGGCTGGATCACCTGCTGGCCATGCTGGCGGTGGGGCTTTGGGGTGCGCAGCTGGGCGGCAAGGCGCGCTGGTTGTTGCCAGTACTCTTTGTCGGCGTGATGCTGGCCGGCGGCAGTCTGGCGATGCTTGGCCTGTCAGTGCCAGCGGTAGAGCCGGGTATCATTGCCTCGGTGGTGGTGCTGGGTCTGTTTCTGCTTTGGGCCCGGCAGGTACCGCTGGCGGTCAGCGCGGCGCTGGTGTCGGTGTTCGCATTGTTCCATGGTGTTGCCCACGGTGCTGAAATGCCGTTGGAAGCCAGCGCCATGACCTATGCCCTGGGCTTTGCAGTGGCGACTGCCGGCCTGCATCTGCTTGGTTTGCTGGCAGGTGCATGGTTGCAGCAACGCTCCTGGCCGGTCGTCTCGCGCGTCATGGGCGCGGTGATTGGCGCAGTGGGGCTGAGTATGGCAGCAGGTATGTAATCAGCCTGAGCCGCCCCTTCGCGACCAGGCGGTCGCTCCTACCAAGTTCAGCTAACGCCGGGCTCTCTCAAGGTAGGAGCGGCCGCCTGGCCGCGAAAGCGGTGCCGCAATCCCAAGCATTGTTCAATTTAGCTCCCATCCCGCCCAGCCAACATCAGCTTGATCCCCGCCAACTCGCACATTGGTCTGAACTCTTTCACCGTTTAGACTCAAAGTAGTATTACAACGTCGGAGGATCCGCATGCATGTTCTGAAACAGGCCGGGCTGTTTGTTCGCGCCAATTTATGGATAGTCCCCCTGGTCGCCCTGATTGTCTGGGTACTGTTTCGCTTTCTGGATCCCGCGCCACCGCGCACCCTGGTGATGACCACCGGCCCTGAAACTGGCGGTTACCACCAGTTCGGCCTGGCCTTGAAAGAGCGCCTGGCCGAGGAAGGCTTGGAGCTTCAGCTGAGAACCAGCCGCGGTTCGGTGGACAATATCGAACGCCTGACCGACGGTACGGATGCCATTCAGCTGGGCATTATCCAAAGTGGTACAGAGCAGTTGGTCGAGCGCCGCCAGCGCGATCGACTGGAAGGGCTTGCCACGCTGTACCACGAACCGCTCTGGCTGTTTCAGCGCACCGACACCGGCATCCGCAGGCTTACCGATCTGGTAGGCCGCCGGGTATCAATGGGTAGCGAGGGCAGTGGTACCTGGGCAGTAGTGCGCAGCTTGTTCCAGGTACAGGGTGATACCGCCAGTTGGGATTCCCAAGGCGACGGTCAGTGGCAATCGCTGGCGGGCCGTGCTGCGGCTGACGCGCTCTTTGCCGGTGAACTGGATGCGGCCTTCTTCGTATTACCCGCCGACAACAGCCTGATTCGCGAACTGATCAGCGCGCCGGATATCGAACTGGTCAACCTGAGCCAGGCACGCGCCTTCGCTGCGCGGTTGCCTTACCTGGAAGATCTGGCTATCCCGGAAGGCTTGCTGGATATCCGCAGAAACGTTCCCGACCAGGACATCACGTTGCTGTCACCCGTGGCCACTCTGGTGGGTAATCAACACTTCCACCCGGCGTTGACTGCACTGGTACTCAGTGCGAGCAAGGAAGTGCTGCGTGACGGCAATTTGCTGGACGCCCCAGGCCAGTATCCAGCGGCGCTGCCGATGGAGCTGGATATGAGCAGCGAGGCGCAGTATTACCATGAAAGCGGCACACCTTTTCTGCAGCGCTACCTGCCATTCTGGATAGCCTCGATTGTCGACCGCTATATAGTCCTGGTGATTCCGTTGATCGTCATCATGATGCCGCTGATCCGCAGCATGGGCCCGATCTATATCTGGCGAGTACGCTCACGGGTCTACAAGTGGTATGAGCAACTGCGTCGCATCGACCGCCTGATCGTCAAGAATCAGATCATGGAAAAGCTTGAGGAGGAAATTCAGGGGCTGCATGAGCTTGAGGACGAGCTGACCCGGGTAGACGTGCCGCTGTCCTACGCCCATGAGCTTTATGAGCTGCACCTGCATATTCGCTACATGATCAACCGGCTCAAAGCCATGCGCCCCGAGCCGGTTGAGGATCAGTCTGCGGTTGCTGTAGAACCCGTCTGATCGAACACAAACTGCTGCACCTGCTGGATGATTGGCTCCCAGCTCTGAAAGGGCCGAGCCATCGCCAGCAGGATGCTGAAGTGATTGAGTGATTCAAAGGTGTCCGTTTCTACGCTGACGCCCAGTTCCTTGAGCCTGGCGGCCAACTGCCGGGTATTGCGGTCTGGATCGACCAGTTTATCGGGCGTGGCAGCCAACAGCAGCGCTGGCGGGCTATTGGCTTTGGCGTGGTAAAGCGGCTGAGAATCTTCAGGCGTATCAGGATGGTGGAATACCGGTTTTACCTGCGGATTGATGATCGGGATAAAGTCGTAAGGGCCAGAAAGGCCGATCCAACCGCTGAGAATATCCCTGCTCAAACCCTCAGCGCCCAGCCAACGATCATCCAATGCCAACATTGCCGCATTGTAAGCACCGGCGCTGTGGCCCATGACGAACAGCGGTTGGGGTTCTTTCTGCCATTGCTGCCTCTCTTTCTCCACCCAGGCGACGGCAGCTGCGCTGTCGTGCATAAAGTCCGGATAGGTAATTTCTGGATAAACCCGGTAGTCCGCGATGACCCCGATCATGCCATGGGCTGCCAGCGCTTCTCCGACAAAGGCGTAGTTGCCTCGCTCGCCGCCGCGCCAACTACCGCCGTAATAGAACACCACCACTGGTGCCTGCTCCAGGTTCTTCAGCGGGAAATACACATCCACTTTCTGCCGCTCGTTCTCGCCATAGGGCTGATCGGCGAGTAATCGGTAGTGCTTGTCCGAGATGACAAAATTCAATGGGGCCAGCGGCGAGCAGCCGACCAGGGCCAGTGCCATGGTAGCCAGGAGCAGGCTCTGCTTGATAGACGGAATGATAAAGGACATGCAGGATTTTCCGTGTGAAGTGATGACTGATCATGCCGCAAGGTCTGGCGAGTAAAAACTGCAAGCTGTTACAAGCCGTTGCATTTCGCTTTCGTGTGGGAGAAGGAGAACCTAACATGCTTGCATAAGGCGTCAAGCTTGATCATATGGGCTCGCAGGCCAGGCAATGGCACAACAAGGACTATAAGGGGAAACGATGAAGGATGTGCTCAACCGTGCATTGGAGGCAGTGGACCAGGTACTGCTCGGCAAACATCACGCAGTCAAGTTGGCCGTCGCCTGCATTCTCGCTCGCGGGCACTTGCTGATAGAGGACTTGCCTGGCATGGGCAAAACCACACTGTCACAGGCACTGGCCCGGGTCATGGGCATGAGCTATCAGCGCATCCAGTTCACCAGCGACCTGTTGCCCGGCGATATTCTGGGCACCTCAGTGTTTGATCGCAACACCGCGCAATTCGTCTTTCACCCCGGGCCGATCTTTGCCGAGCTGATTCTCGCCGACGAAATCAACCGCGCCACGCCGAAGAGCCAGAGCGCGCTGCTGGAAGCGATGGAGGAGGGGCAGGTGACAGTCGACGGCGCCACCCGGCCACTGCCCGATCCGTTTTTTGTGATTGCCACGCAGAATCCGGTATCCCAGTCCGGCACCTTTGCCTTGCCCGAGTCTCAGCTTGATCGCTTCCTGATGCGCCTGTCGCTGGGTTATCCCTCGCCGGCGGCGGAAAAATCTCTGCTGATGGGTGACGACCGCAATACAAGGCTGGACGGCATTGAGCCGATTCTTAATCGCGAGCATCTGCAGCGACTGCAGCGCGCGGTGCCCGACATCACCGCCAGCCCTGCGATCATCGATTACATTCTGCGTCTGGTGAATCGCACCCGAGAAAGCCAGGTGTGCGCCTGGGGCCTGTCGCCCCGCGCGAGCCTGGGGCTGCTCGCAGCAGCCCGTGCCTGGGCCATGCTGGAACATCGCAGTTATGTGATACCGGAAGATGTTCAAGCGGTACTGCCTTCGGTGGTCAGCCACCGGCTGCGCGCCAGCGAAGATCCGGCGGGCCACGGCGGTGGCGGGCTGGCCCAATGGCTGGTCAATGAGGTCGAGGCCGTCTGATGAAGCTGCTGGGCGGACGCGCCACCGGCTTGTTCAATCGCTGGCTCAAGCGGCGTATCCCCGCGGCGTCACAGGTGCGTCTGAATCATCGGCAGATATTTATCATCCCCACGCGGGCGGGTCTCGGCTTGCTGCTGTTATTGGCCGTCATGCTGCTGGGCGCCATCAACTATCAGAACAGCCTGGTTTATGCGGTCACTTTTATCCTTGGCAGCCTGTTCTGGGTTTCGCTGCATCATACCTATCGCAACCTGGCCAGCCTGGAGCTGCATGCCTCCGGCAGTCACGCGGTATTTGCCGGCGAGGCTGCGCCGTTACAGGTGCGTCTGCTGGCACCGCGGCATGCTCATCAGGGGCTGATTCTGAGTTGGCCCGACACCCAGCCCCAGCGCCTGGATGTGGACAAACAAGGTGACAGGCGCATCGATCTTTATCATCCCACCGCACAGCGAGGTTGGTTCAGCCCCGGGCGCCTGCGGATTGAAACGCGCTATCCGCTGGGCTGGTTTGTGGCCTGGAGCCTGGTTGATCTGGACTGGAAAGTACTGGTGTATCCCAAGCCTCTGAGCCTGCCGCTGCCGGCTATGCGCAGCGAAGGGGAAGGTGATGGTAATCAACCGCTCGGCGAGGGCGTCGACGACTTCCAGGGTCTGCGCAATTATCAGCCTGGCGATTCACGCCGGCGGCTCGACTGGCGCGCCTATTCGCGCGGCCAGGGGTTACACAGCAAGATTTTCGCCGAGCCCTTGCAGAATACCCTCTGGCTGGATCTGGAGCAGACGCCTGGGGTGGATATTGAACAGCGCATCAGTTACCTGTGCGGTTGGATAATGCAACTGGAGCAGCAATCCCGGCCTTACGGGTTGTCGCTCGCTGGCGTGCGGCTGGGCCCGGCGATGGGCGAGGCGCACCGTGATCAATGCCTGCGGGCGCTGGCGCTCTACGGGAAAGCCGCATGAGCGCACATGCCTTGATCCCGCGTAACAGCCTGGCCTGGCTACTGACCGCGCAGATTGTGGTGCTTTTGCCGCAATTGCCGCGTTTACCGCTCTGGGTAGCGGCGCTGTGGCTGGGCTGCGCCCTGTGGCGGGTGCAGATTCAGCGCATGCGCTGGGGCTACCCCGGCACCCTGTTCAAGGCTGCTGCCATCGGGCTGACGGTGCTCGGAGTATTTACCTCCCAGGGCACGCTGATAGGTCTGGATGCTGCAGTGATGCTATTGCTGCTGCTGTTCATGCTCAAGCTGTTGGAAATGCGTAACCCGCGTGACGCGCTGGTGGTTATTTATCTTGGCTTTTTCATCGTCGCTACTGCCTTTCTGTTTGACCAGAGCATTCTACTGGCGCTCTATCAGTGCTTCTCGCTGCTGGTGCTGGTCGCGGCGCTGGTCGGCCTGCATCAGACGCCGGGGCGTAACGATCCGGCGCGCGCGTTCAAGACCGGCGCCGTGTTGCTGGTGCAGGCCGTTCCGCTGATGCTGGTGTTATTTTTACTCTTTCCGCGCATTGGGCCTTTGTGGTCAGTCAACGTGCCTGGCCAGAATGCCGCCACGGGGCTGGCGGAAAGCATGGCCCCGGCGGATATCGCCAACCTGGCGCGCTCCGGTGAGCTGGCGTTCCGCGCCAGTTTTACCGGCGAGATTCCCGAGCACAGCGAGCTCTATTGGCGCGCACTGACCCTCAGTACCTTTGACGGCCGGCGCTGGAGCCATTCCAGTCTGGCTTCCGGGGGTAATCCTGGGGAATGGACGCAGCGGGGCGAGGCGCTGGAGTATCAGGTCATGACCGGTGCCACCCAGCAGCCCTGGGTATTCAGCCTGCGCGGCGCCACCACTGAAGATTCTGATCTGGTGCTGACTCGTGACTTCATGCTGCAGTCCAAGCGCCCGATCAGTCAGACCAAGACCTACACTGCGATCTCCTACCCGGAAAGTATCCTGCAGGCCGATGAATTGGACCCGCTGCAAGTGCGTCTCTATACCGGCCTGCCCGAAGACGTGGATCCGCGCAGCCGCGCCTGGGCTGCCGAATTGCGCAGCCAGTACCCTGCCGATGCCGACCTGGTTCAGGCCCTGTTGCGGCATTTCAATCGCGAACCTTTCCATTACACCCTGCGACCGCCCACGCTCGGCGAGCACAGCAATGACGAATTCCTGTTTGATAGCCAGCGCGGGTTTTGTGCGCATTTTGCCGGTGCCATGACCTTCGTGCTGCGCGCGGCGGGCATTCCTGCCCGCGTGGTCGCCGGCTATCAGGGCGGCGAACAGAATCCGCGCGGCAATTATGTGCTGGTCCATCAGTTTGATGCCCACGCCTGGGTGGAAGCCTGGTTGCCGGGGCAGGGCTGGGTCTCGGTAGATCCGACCTTTCAAGTCGCGCCTGAGCGGATAGAGCGCGGTTTGCAGGACGCGATGCAAGGCGAGGGCAGTTTTCTGGAAGACTCGCTGATGTCGTCTGCACGTTATCGCAATATCAGCTGGGTCAACGCCATGCGCCTGGGCTGGGATGACCTGAATTATCAATGGCAGTTGCGCGTGCTGGGGTTCGAAAGCGAACGGCAGATGGCATTTTTCCAACGCTGGCTGGGTACTACTGACTGGCAACGTGTCGGTGTAATTCTACTGTTGACATTGGCTGCAGTGATGATTCCCCTGGCGCTCTGGACTTTGCGCCCTGGCCGCTTGCATAGCGATCCTCGGCAACGCGCCTGGCAGCAACTGGACAAACGTCTTACTCGGCTCCATCTGCAAGCCCACCGCGGCGAAGGGCCACGTGCGTGGCAGGCGCGGCTGACCGAAGCGCTGCCAGAGCAGCGAGACGCCATTGCGGGGTTTTATGACGAGTATGTACGGCAGATGTATGAGTTGGGCGGGCAGTCGCCTGACCGGCAGCAGCGTGCCCGGCTACGACAACAATTGGCAGATCTGATCCGCCAGCTACCGCGCAGAAGAAAGGCCCGCGCTGGCGTGCTGCTTGAATAGATGACTTGTCCGGTGGCTGGCGCAGCCTATAATGTCTGCAGCCGCCGCAATAGCGCCGATTTCAAGCATCTCAGGTTAACGGAGTACCCCATGCATCCTTTCAGCGCAATTCGTCCGCCCCCTCTGGCCGTCGGCCTTGGCCTGGTTGGGCTAGTGCCTTTTGTCAGTGGCGCACTGGGGTTATGGGTCATCCCAGACGCCTGGCGCGGTCGCGTGATGGAAGAGCTGCTCAGTTACGCAGCTGTGATCCTGGCGTTTATGGGCGCTATTCATTGGGGGTTGGCGATGCGTGCTGAAGAATCGAGTGACAAGGCGCCCGTGCAACTGGGCCTGTCAGTCATACCGCCGCTGCTGGGGTGGTTTGCCCTAAGCCTGCCGATCAATCTGGCATTGCCGGTATTTTTCCTGGCCTTTGCCACTTTGTATTTTGCTGACTTGTGGGCGGTCAATCACGGCCTTGCGCCAGTGTGGTACCCGGCGTTGCGCAAGCCCTTGAGTATCGTCGTGACCATCTCGCTGGCGGTTGCCTGGGTAGCGACCTGGGTCGAGCATTAAAGACCGACATCTTGTCGATTGACAGCCAAGGCACCGGGCCAGAAAGCTCAGTGCCTTGTCAGATCAGGATTTCTTGACGAATTCCGACTTGAGCTTCATCGCGCCAATACCCTCGATCTTGCAATCGATATCATGGTCGCCATCAACCAGACGGATGCTCTTGACCTTGGTGCCCACCTTCACCACCAATGAAGACCCCTTCACCTTCAGATCCTTGATCACCGTCACACTATCGCCGTCCTGCAGGGGATTGCCGTTGGCGTCGGTGATCACCTTGGTGCTGGAAGCCGTCTCAGCTTCGCCGGATTTTGCCCATTCATTGGCGCACTCCGGGCAGACGAACATGTCGCCGTCCTCATAAGTGAATTCGGAGTTGCATTCGGGACAATGTGGCAACGTCATAGTAAGGCCTTGTTTCGATTCAGGTTTCAATTGCGCTAGGTAGCGCGCTAGGGTAACCCAGAATCATGACCGCTCAACGATTTTCTGTCCAATCAAACTCCATCTGTCGTGCAGTCAGCTCGGCCAGTTCACGGTTTCCCAGCCGCTCAACCAGATGCAGGCTCATGTCGATACCGGCGGAAATGCCGGCTGAAGTCACAATGTTATCCTCGTCCACCCAGCGCACCCCGGTTACCACCTTGACGTTGGTGAACATGCTCTGCAGTTCGGCGGCGTCTTCCCAATGCGTCGTGGCGCTGCGCCTGTCGAGCAGACCGGCCTTGCCCAACAGCATGGCGCCAGTGCACACCGAGGCGGTCAATTGCGTGCCCGCATCAGTGCGTTGGATCCACTTGATCACCTCTGGCCGTGCCAGCTCCGCTGACACCACGCCGCCGGGCACTACCAACACATCAATCAGCGGCTGATCAGCGAAGCTGTAATCTGGAATCACCTTCAGGCCGGCCCGCGCCTTGACCGGCTGACCGTCGCTGCTGATGGTGAATACTTCGAATACCCGGGCATTCTCGCCCTGGTTAGCTTTGGCCACGCGCGTGGCGGTAGTGAAGACTTCATAGGGGCCAGCAAAATCGAGTACTTCCATATTGTCGAACACATAAATGCCGATACTGATGGTCATGGAATTTCCTTTATGAACTTTGCTGAAGGCTATTTATCAGACTTTATACACATTGATATCACGTCAGGAAGCAGACAATGAAGCGCACCGGACTTATTACTACCAAACTGGCTCCCGCAGTACTGGTCAGCGCCATGCTCGGGCTTGCCGCACCCCTGGCTCACGCTGCGGACAATCCCGCAGCAGGTGCCAATAGCCCTCGGCCGTCGGCGGGTCAGAATACCGGACAGTCGAGCAATCCGTCAGCCACTGATGCCTCTGGCACCTATCGTTCCAGCGGGGCAGTGCCGCGTACCAGCCCCAGCAGAAGTAACGATGGTGGCTACGGCAATGACTCGACGGTCCATCGTACGGGTCAGGAAAAACGTACCAACGCTGATGGCAGTGACTTTGAATCAGGCCAGGATGATGGCCCCGATAACACGACCTATCCTGGGGATTGATAGTCAGCAGCGCCGCTATTACGCACAGCAAGAGCCGCCTGGCGGCCCTTGCTGTGTTCGGTCTCTGTGGGTAGCGATTACTTGCGGAAGAAGGTCAGAAATGCACCTGCCGCCAGCGCCGCCGCACCACCGATGATCATGAACATGGTCCCTTGGGTGAATCGCCCGGTGAAGGTTTCCACTACCTGATCACCCAGAGATTGCGAGGACTGCAGACCAAACACCAGCAATAGTATGCCGACGACCAACAGAACAATACCGACCAGTTTCTGACTTCCCATGATGTGCTCCTTTTTTGTAGTAAACCTGACATTAACCTATGCGCGAAAATCCGAACAGTGATGCCAGCGGGTGAGGGCGGCCCTCGATATTGGCCCGCAACAACCCCGCCCCAATCATACTGTAGCTGATCCCGTTACCGCCGTAGGCCATCGCAAACTGCACACGCGGGCCGTACTGCGGATGCTCGCCAAAAAACGGCAGGCCATCCTCCGTCTCGGCAAAGGTGCCGCCCCAAGAGAAGGCTGGGCGTAATGGCAGCTCCGGGAACAGCTTCTGCACTTTCTTGCTCAGCCCCTTGGACTTGCTGTCGACGCGCCTGTCGCGGCGCGCAGGAATATCCATATCATCGTCGTCTCCGCCCACCAGCAGGCGGCCATCACCGGTCGCCCGCATATACAGATAGGGCCTGGCGGACTCCCAGACCATGGTTTTTGCCAGCGGCCCCAGCACCGCTTCGTCTATCGGATCGGTGATAAACGCATAGCTGCTACGGTTTTTGGCCACCGATTGTTTGAGCCATTTCTGCGAGGCATACCCTGCAGCAATCACCACGTGTTTGCTGCGAATTTCAAAGCCCTCTGGCGTGCGCAGCGTGACGCTGTCTTCGCCGGGCTCAATGCTGTCGATCATGGTCCGATCAAACACTCTGCCGCCGCGCTCTACCAGTCTGGTCAAAAGCTTCGACGCCATACGGTAAGGGTCCACTACGGCAGCAAGGCGCGTGAGAATCGCACCCGGTGCCTTGAATCCAAAACGTTCCTTGATATCGGCTGGCTCCAGCCACTGCGCGTCAAACCCGTGTTTGGTGCGCAAATCAAACTCCTCTTGCAGCGCCGACTTATCCCGGCGTCTGCTGGCGTAATACAGGCTTTCCTGCATCGAGAAATCCACATCGCCCAGCTCTTCGGCCAGATCACGCAAATCGATGATCGCATCGGCGCAGGCCTGGTAAGCCAGCAGGGCATGAAACTCACCATATTGCTTGGCCAGATCGACCATATGCGTATCAATCTCGTACTGCAGTAGCGCGGTGCTCGCAGCCGAACTGCCCCAGCCGACATCGCGTTGCTCGACCACAACAACGTCAAAGCCGTTGTTGCCCAACTCATCGGCAATCAGCGAACCAGTGATCCCGCCGCCAATCACGACGACGTCGCAACTGACATCCTGGGTGATCTTGGGGAATGCACACATCAAACCGTTCTTGATTGCCCAGAACGGATAACCGCTTTTCAGATCCATGGTCAATACCTGATATGGCCGCAGGCGCGTGTGCATGCTGTGCCAGCGATTGGACAGCATTTTTTGCGAAAATGTTGAAGCAGCCCAGAAAATTAATCTTCCGTTTGTGGGAGTCCATCAGTGGTAGGCGATGCAATGCTGGCCAAGGATCCCAGTTGCGCTAGATCCGGGCCAAATATCGCCAGTACCTGCATAAAGCTCGCGTCCGGTTCGACCTGGAGTGTCAGCCCTTCGCCGGTAACCGGGTGCATAAAGGACATAGCCGTTGCCGCCAGCATCAGTCGACTTTCACCAAATCGCTGGGCGAAATAGTGGTTGTGGCGGGTGCGGCCGTAGTTGGTGTCGCCGATGATCGGGTGGCTGATGTGCTGCATATGTCGGCGAAGTTGATGCTTGCGTCCGGTCTCGGGGTGCAGGGCCAGCAAGCTGAAGCGGCTCACGGGGTAGCCTTCTATTTCAACTGGTATTTCGCTTGTGGCCAGCCGCTGATAACGTGTGAACGCCTCGCGAATGGGTTGCGGTTCATCTTTGCAGCGCCGATCGGTCGGGTGCTCGCGCAACGGGTGGTCAATGAGCCCAGCCAGCTCCGGCCAGCCGCGGACCATCGCCAGGTAAGTTTTTTGCACTTCGCCGGCCATTAGCGCCTTGCCCAGCACACTGGCGGTGTGCGGATCACGAGCAAACACCAGCAGCCCTGATGTGGGGCGATCTAGTCTGTGGACGGGGTAGACATGCTCGCCAGCATTCAACGCGCGGGCGTATTGCAGGGCAAATTCGGTTTCGTGCCGGTCGATTGGGCTGCGGTGTACCAGCAGGCCGGCCGGTTTGTGCACGGCCAGCAACCACTGATCACGGTAGACCTCGGTCAGCGGGTTAGCGCCCGGCTGCGGGCAGGGGCGGGGCGCGGCAACATCAGACACGGCAACTCCTAGGGATGGCTTCAGAACCCCGAGCGGGTATAAAAGCTTGAGGCGCGACATTATCCAACGAATCCCGCCGATTTCGCTGCTTATTCTTTGGGCAAATCCAACTCTAATCCTGTATAATAGCGGCCTATTTCCAACCCGGCTTATGCAGAGAGCGCTATGACTGACCTTAACCTTTACAGAAACATCGGTATCTTCGCCCACGTTGATGCTGGCAAGACCACCACAACCGAGCGTATCCTCAAGCTGACCGGTCGTATTCACAAACTCGGTGAGACTCACGAAGGTGAATCCACCACCGACTTCATGGAACAGGAAGCCGAACGCGGTATTACTATTCAGTCCGCGGCCGTGAGCTGCTTCTGGAAAGGCACGCGCTTCAACGTTATCGACACCCCCGGCCACGTTGACTTTACAGTGGAAGTGTATCGCTCCCTGAAAGTACTGGACGGCGGCATTGGTGTGTTCTGTGGCTCTGGCGGCGTTGAGCCCCAGTCGGAAACCAACTGGCGTTATGCGAACGACTCGAAAGTATCGCGTCTGATTTTCGTCAACAAGCTGGACCGTATCGGTGCCGACTTCCTGCGCGTAACCACTCAGATCGAGAAAGTACTGGGTGCCAAGCCTCTGATCATGACCCTGCCCATTGGCCGTGAAGAAACCTTCTCAGGCGTGGTCGATCTGCTGACCCGCAAAGCCTACGTCTGGGATGATACTGGCTTGCCGGAAAACTACACCATTACCGACGTGCCAGCCGATATGGTTGATGACGTAGAAACCTATCGCGATCGTTTGTGCGAAATGGCGCTGGAAATGGACGACGACCTGCTGATGGCCTACATGGAAGGCGAAGAAGCGTCCATCGAAGACATCCAGCGCTGCATCCGTAAAGGTACTCTGGAACTGGCTTTCTTCCCGACTTACTGTGGTTCGGCATTCAAGAACAAGGGCATGCAGCTGTTGCTGGACGCTGTTGTTGATTACTTGCCGGCGCCGCACGAAGTCAACCCCCAGCCGCTGACCGACGAAGAAGGCAACCCGAATGGCGAGTATGCCATCGTCTCCGCTGACGAGCCCTTCCGCGCTCTGGCGTTCAAGATCATGGATGACCGTTTTGGCGCCCTGACATTCGTACGCATCTACTCCGGTAATCTGAACAAGGGTGACACCATCCTTAACTCGTTCACCGGCAAGACCGAGCGCGTCGGCCGCATGGTCGAAATGCACGCCAACGAGCGTAACGAACTGACCCACGCTACCGCGGGCGATATTATTGCTATCGTCGGTATGAAGAACGTGCAGACCGGTCATACCCTGTGTGATCCTAAACACCCTTGTACCCTGGAAGCCATGGTGTTCCCAGAGCCCGTTATCTCTATTTCGGTCACCCCGAAAGACAAGAGCTCCACCGAGAAGATGGGCGTTGCTATCGGCAAGATGGTTGCAGAAGATCCCACCTTCCGTGTTGAGACCGATATCGATTCCGGTGAAACCATTCTGCGCGGCATGGGCGAACTGCACCTGGACATCAAGGTAGACATCCTGCGTCGCACCTACGGTGTTGATCTGCTGGTTGGTCAGCCACAGGTTGCCTACCGCGAGACGATCACCAAGGACGTTGAAGACAGCTACACGCACAAGAAGCAGTCTGGTGGTTCCGGTCAGTACGGTAAGATCGACTACGTCATCAAGCCCGGCGAGCCGAACACTGGCTTCACCTTCAAGTCCACTGTGACTGGCGGTAACGTTCCGAAGGAATACTTCCCGGCCATCGAGAAGGGCTTCGCCTCTATGATGGGCATTGGCCCTCTGGCTGGTTTCCCCGTGCTGGACGTAGTCGTCGAGCTGAAAGACGGTGGCTTCCACGCCGTTGACTCCTCGGCCATCGCGTTCGAAATCGCGGCCAAGGGTGCCTTCCGTCAAACCATGCCTAAAGCCGGCCCGCAGCTGCTTGAGCCGATGATGAAGGTTGACGTTTATGCTCCGGAAGATCACGTAGGTGATGTGATCGGCGACTTGAACCGCCGTCGCGGCATCATCCTGGGTCAGGAAATCAGCTCCACTGGCGTACGCGTCAAGGCCGATGTTCCGCTGGCAGAAATGTTCGGCTACATCAGCACCCTTCGTACCATGACCTCAGGCCGTGGTCAGTTCTCCATGGAGTTCGCTCACTACGCGGCATGTCCTACCAACGTATCTGAGGCAGTGATCGCCAAAGAGAAAGAAAAGAAAGCCGCTGCTGCCAAGAACTAAGTTGTTCTAGCAGTGACCAAACCCCGCCAGTGAAAGCTGGCGGGGTTTTTTATTGGCGGGTGTTAGGTATGTTGCGACTGCTGGCATCCATCTCCGCCATGTCTGCGCGAATGCGCATAAAGCGGGCGAAACGCGGCAGCCCTGTGGAGGTCAGCCCGTTATATCGGTAAGTGACCCAGCTTCCCATCGGCGGCGGATTGGCACGGTCAGCATCACTCAGGCCGCTGCCCAGTCGGAAGCGCCGACCATTTTCGTGTTCGACTATCAATGCCCCGACCAGCCCAGCGTACTTGCCCTTGCCATCGGTATAGCCAACGACCCGGGCCTCGTCATCATCATGGAGCTTGTATTTGAGCAGGTCCTGGGTTCGCCCTGAGCGATAAAGCGCGCTCTCATGATGCAACATCAAGCCCTCGGCGCCGGCAGCGACAAGCTGGTGCAGATGCTCATCCAGCTCGGCCACATCCGCGACACGAAACTGTTCCACTGGCTGGAGCCAGGCGACACCCATATCACTGAGGCTCTGCATAACCTCCACGCGTTCGCTGAACGGGCCGCCGTGATCGGGCAGATCAAATACCCTGAAGCTCACCTTGCGCCAGTCGCTATCGGGCGCGTTGGCGCTGCGCACAATCCCGCTCAAACGGTCGAACTGCTCGCGGGCCAACCACAGCTCACCATCCATGCGCATGCCAGGCCAGCCCTCCGTGAACCAGCGGGGCGTGGCAATCGGATAGCCGCCCCGCGTCCAGAGCCGCTTGCCATCCCAGTGGCCGCGCACACCGTCGAGTTTTTCGCTGACCCAGTATTCGCTGATCCGCGTGGCGCTGTGTGCTTCGCCTGAATACACGCTTGCGAGCATGGGTTGATGGGGCGTGCGCTCGGCCGTAACTGAAGCCGAAGCCAGTAGCAGCAAGACCAAAGTCGAAATGAAATGCACAGGGCGCATAGGACATCCTTGTCGTTGCGTTTGTCGGGGTGGCTGCGCAGGGATCGCAGCTCAGCGATTCTGCAGTTTAAACATACCCGGTACAGAATCTAACCCGTTTCCAGAAGCCAAAAGAGTAAAGTGTGAAGGGTTACCGGATTTTGCGGTGAAAGGGAGCAGCAAGGCAGTTGGTGTAATCTCGGCTTATTAAATTTTACTGCATCTCAGCACATGACCTTTTTCCAGGAGTAGAGGTATGGCAACGCCGTCCCAGCATGATCTTCGCAAGGATTTACGCGCATTGATGGGCAGCAATCGCTGCTACTACACGGCGTCTACCTTTGACCCCATGTCCGCGCGCATTGCCGCTGACATCGGCTTTGAAGTGGGCATTCTTGGCGGCTCTGTCGCCTCGCTGCAAGTACTCGCCGCGCCCGATTTCGCCTTGATCACCCTGAGCGAATTTACCGAGCAGGCCACCCGTATTGGACGCGTCGCGCGCTTACCGATCATCGCCGACGCCGATCACGGCTACGGCAACGCGCTCAACGTCATGCGTACCGTGACCGAGCTTGAGCGGGCAGGGGTCGCGGCACTGACGATCGAAGATACCTTGCTGCCGGCCAAATACGGGCACAAGTCCACCGACCTGATTTCGCTCGAAGAGGCGGTCGGCAAGATTGAAGCCGCACTGGACGCGCGCATTGATCCAGTCATGTCGATCTTTGCTCGCACCAATGCCGGCCAGCTCAGCACTCAGGACACCATCACGCGGGTCAAGGCCTATCAGGCGGCCGGAGCCGACGGCATTTGTGTGGTCGGTATCCGTGATTTTGATCACCTCGAGGAAATCAGCCAGCATGTGAGTATCCCGCTGATGCTGGTGGCCTACGATAATCCCGCATTGCGCGACCGTGAGCGCCTGGCAGCCAACGGAGTGCGCATTGTGGTCAATGGCCACGCGGCCTACTTCGCCGCGATCAAGGCCACTTACGACTGTCTGCGAGAGCAGCGTGGCATTGAAGAAGGCACCTTGAACGCCTCTGAGCTGGCTACCAAGTATTCAACGCTGGAAGAGAACCGCGCCTGGGCAGGGCGGTTCATGGATGTGCATGACTAGATCTCCTAGCTAACCACGCCCCTCTAATGCCTGGGTAGGTCTTCCATCCGCTCAGGCTTCACCGTACCACCACTGCCCAACTGCCCAACTGCCCAACTGCCTCAGGCGATGTCCGGCCTGAAAATGGTAGTTACGTCTGTCGGAATTGGTTGGAACGTCGCATCCACGCCTAGCCCATATGGGTTATAAGAAAAATGAACGAACGATCATTCACAAGTCGTGGGTGTTCTATTTTCGTGCGTACTAATTTCGTATTCTGTCTCTCATGCAAGCCGTAACTCCGGTTTGTAGTCTGATAATAAATCCAATACGAGGCAAATTATGACTCTCCAACGCCCCTATACCCGCCGTGCCTGGCGCATGGCAGGCCTCCCTTTGCTGGGCCTGGCCGTGGCAATCAATGCCGGTTGTTTCTCTGGCTCCGGCTCCAGTTCGGGTTCCGATGGCTCAGCTGCCGTTCAGCAGGGCACTTTTGTTGACAGCCCGGTCGAGGGCCTGCGGTATGCGGCAGGTAGCCTGCAGGGCGAAACCGACGCGTCCGGCACCTTCGAATATCGTGAGGGTGACATCGTCAGCTTTCATCTGGGTGACCTGAAATTGGGCGAGGGCGTGGGTGACAGCGTCATGACGCCAGCCAGCCTGGTCGCTGACGCAAAAGACTCTGCGGATCCAGCGGTACTGAATATCTCCCGTCTGCTGCAAACTCTGGACGCCGACGGCAATCTCAATAACGGCATTCAATTGACCGATGCGATCATTGATCAGATCAACCAGTTCCTGGCCGATAACCCCGGAACCAGTGTGGACTTTGCCGATACTCAGCAGTTTGAAAGCAACCTGGCCGTACTACTAGCCGCCTTGAATGATGCTAACGTCTTTGCCGAGAACGCCAGCGGCAGAGAGCGGGTGATCCGCAGCAACCTGCAAGCCTGGCAGCATTTGCAGGATTCACTAGACGTATTGGACGGCCGTGACATCAACTACAACCTGCGCCCAGTGGTGTTTGTCCATGGTGGTGCTGGCTCGGCGTCCCAGTTCGAGTCTCAGGCTCAGCGCTTCATCGCCAACGGCTACCCACGTGATTACCTGGCTAACTTCGAGTACGACACCTCGTCGATTGATGGCGAAGAGTACCTTTCGCTAACGGCTGCGCGTAACGCTGGCATTGATGCGATCATTGATCAATTGCTAGCTATTTCAGGCGCAGATCAGGTCGATCTGATGGGCCACTCCAACGGCACTCGGGTCAGCCTGACCTATCTGAGCGATCCCCTGCGCGCGGCCAAGGTAGCCAATTACGTCAGTATTGATGGTACTGCTGCAGGAAGCCAACCGGGTGGCGTTCGCACCTTGGCGCTCTGGGGCCAGTATGTTGACCGTGAAGTGGTCGGCGCTGAGAACGTCTATCCTCCGGCAGAGGCTCCCGAAGGTCATATCGAGGTCGCAACCTCGGCCAGTTCTTTCGAGCGCATGTATGAGTTCTTCAATGCCGAAGCCCCAACCAGCACCCAGGTACCGCAGGCAGAAGGGCCGGATGTCTGGGTTGCAGGTCGGGCAAATATATTCCCGCGCAATATCGGTGCTGAAGGTGCGGAGCTGCGCATCACTGAAATCAGCCCTGACACTGGCGCACGCCTGACTGATACACCTGCCTACCAGGCGCTGCTGGACAGTTCTGGCAGCTGGGGCCCTGCGCGTTTGAACAAGGGCGGCAGTTACGAGTTTGCGTTGGTACGGCCCGGCACTGGTAACGATCATTACTTTTACCGCGAGCCGCTGACGTCCGACAGTTACAACATGCGCTTGAATACGTCGCTGCCCGGTGGCGGTGTAGGTGCACTGCTCACACGTAGCGCCAACCACAGCAACATCGGTATCAGCCGCGACAAGGAGTTCTGGGGTTATCTGGAGGAGGGTAGCGACGTGCTGGAGGTCAATGGCACCAATGTGATCACCCTGCAGACCGCACCCTTGCTCAAGCGTCTGAGTTCGCTGTTCCTTCATGACCGCGGTGCTGACGGCGTCAGCAATTTCAGCCGGCCGGATCCGGTACTCAATACCATTCCGTTTATCTCCGGGCTGGATATGTACCTCCCTGCAGCAGGCGGCCCTAACGGTGTGATCAGCCTGGAGCTGACCCCGCGTGGGGAGAATGGCAGCGACAGCAAGCAGGTGGTCAATGTACCCAACTGGCCATCCAATCAGATCCGGACCATCTCGGTACACTTCAAGGATTACGTGACTGAGTGAAGGGTTGTTACGCATGAAAAGCAAAAGGCCGCCTGAGAAGGCGGCCTTTTGCATATTTCAGTCATTGGTCATCGGGCGATCCTACCCAGTGCTTCCCGCTCTTCATCGCGCAGGGTCAGCACTTCATAGCCATCTGCCGTGACTGCAATAGTGTGCTCCCATTGGGCAGAGAGCTTCTTGTCACTGGTCACCACAGTCCAGCTGTCTTTTTTGGTTTTAACCTTTGCCTTGCCCTGATTGATCATCGGCTCGATGGTAAAGGTCATGCCTTCCTGGAGTACCAGACCTTTGCCGCGTTGACCAAAGTGCAGCACCTGTGGCTCTTCGTGCATTTCCCGGCCAATACCGTGGCCGCAATACTCGCGCACCACCGAGTAGCCATGCCTTTCGGCATACTGCTGGATGGCGTGGCCCACATCACCCAAGGTCGCACCCGGCTTTACCAAGCGAATGCCTTGCCACATCGCGTCGTAGGTCTTGTCGACCAGGCGTTTGGCCAAGGGGGCTACGTTTCCCAACAAATACATCTTGCTGGAATCGGCAATAAAACCGCCGCGCTCCAGGGTAATATCCAGATTGATGATATCGCCAGACTTCAGTACTTGGGTATCGGCTGGGACGCCGTGGCATACCACGTGATTGACTGACGAATTCAATACGTACTGGTACCCGTACTGCCCTTTGCTGGCAGGCCGCGCGCCGAGCTGGTCAACAATAAAGCGCTCAGCCATATCGTTGATCTGCATGGTCGACAGGCCCATTTTGACCTGGCCGTCCAGATAGGCGAAAACCGATGCCAGCAGCCTGCCGGCCTCGCGCATGAGCGCCAGCTCCTGGGCATTCTTGAGTATGATCTTAGCCACGAACAGCTTGCCTCACCTGCACATCGGCCTGCTGCATCTGTTCGCGCATGATTTCCGAGAAAGACATGCTTGGATTGGCCTCCGCCAGCATGCCGACTTTCATCCAGAACTCAGCTTGAGCATTGATGGAACGGACCATCACTGAACTGGCTTTGCGAATGTCTTCGTGCAACTCATCACTTATCTTGACAATACCCATGATATATCTCGTATACGAAACGTATACGGATCATATGCTGGTTGCCTTGCGCGTTCAAGGAGCGAATGCGGGCTACTGCAAAGCGCCTGCCCCGGCTCCGCCTGGTGGGCGCCTTTCTGGCCTGAATACACCGGAGTGCTCTGCAGAAGGTGGTTGCTCAGCCCTGGGCGCTAGCGGCACGGTGCGCGTGCAGTTTCTTGTAGCTGTCGATCAGGCGCTGGTGCTTGTCCAGGCCGTCCAGCTGCATATTGGTGGGTGTCAGGCCATGGAAGCGCACATCGCCGTTCACGATGCCCACCACCGCAGCAATGCGAGCCTCGCCGAACATGCGGCCAAAGTTGGGCAAGTAATCTTCCAGCTCCAGTTCATCGTCCAGCAGCACTTCCAGCACCGCGCGCACCGCCTGGTAGAACAGCCCGCGCTCGACGGTATTGTCGTTGTACTGCAGGAACATCTCGACCCGCTCCAGGGCTTCCTCATGCTGCTGCAGCGCCAGGTTGATCAGCAGCTTCAGCTCGAGAATGGTCAGCTTGCCCCATACGGTATTTTCATCAAGCTCCACGCCGATCAGCGTAATGATATCCATATGCTCGTCAATCTGACTTTCTTCCAGGCGCTCGCCCAGGTCAGCCAGTTGCTCGTCATCCAGCGCATGCAGATTGAGAATGTCTTCGCGATAGTCCAGCGCCTTGTTGGTGTTGTCCCAGATCAGATCTTCCACCGGGTACACCTCGGAATAGCCCGGCACCAGAATACGGCAGACCGGCGCACCCAGATCCTCGTGCACGGCCATATACACCTCCAGCTCCATCTCCTCGAGAATGCCGAACAGCGTGGCGGCTTCTTCCTCGTTGGTGCCGGAGAAATCCCACTCGGCATAGTCCACGTCTGCCTTGGCACTGAAAAAGCGCCAGGAAACCACGCCCGAAGAGTCGATAAAATGCTCGACGAAGTTGTTCGGCTCGGTCACCGCCTGAGAGTTGAACGTGGGTGGCGGCAGATCGTTCAAACCCTCGAAACTGCGGCCCTGCAACAGCTCGGTCAGGCTGCGCTCCATCGCCACCTTGGCGCTGGGGTGTGCACCAAAGGAGGCAAAAACGCCGCCGGTTTTCGGGTTCATCAGCGTCACGCACATGACTGGAAACTGCCCGCCCAGGGACGCATCCTTGACCAGTACCGGAAAGCCCTCGGCTTCCAGGGCGCGAATGCCCTCCAGCAGCTCCGGGTACTGTTCCAGTACTGCCATGGGCACGTCCGGCAGGGCGATCTCCTCCTCGATGATCTGCTTTTTTACCGCCCGCTCGAATATTTCCGACAGGCACTGCACCTGGGCTTCGGGCAAGGTGTTGCCCGCGCTCATACCGTTACTCAGGAACAGGTTTTCGATCAGGTTGGAGGGAAAGTACACCGTCTCACCATCGGACTGGCGCACGAAGGGCAGGGCGACGATGCCGCGGGCGACATTACCGGAGTTGGTGTCGATCAGGTGCGAGCCACGCAGCTCGTCTTCCGGGTCATATATGGCGCGGCTGTAGTCATCCAGAATGCCGGCCGGGAGCGTATCGTCCGGGCCGGGCTTGAACCATTTCTCGTTGGGGTAGTGAACGAAGTCGCTGTTGGCGATTTCCTGGCCGAAGTACTGATCGTTGTAGAAAAAGTTGCAGCTCAGCCGCTCGATAAATTCGCCCAGCGCCGAGCACAGCGCGCTTTCCTTGGTTGAGCCCTTGCCGTTGGTAAAACACATTGGCGAGGCCGCATCACGAATATGCAACGACCATACATGCGGCACGATATTGCGCCAGGAAGCGATCTCGATCTTCATGCCCAGGCTGGCCAGGGTGCCGCTCATGTTGGCGATGGTCTGCTCCAGCGGCAGGTCCTTGCCTTCGATCCAGGTGCTGCCTGCGCCTGCGGTATTACCCATCAGCAGCGCCTGGGCATCTTCATCGATATTGTCCACGGTTTCGATCTGAAATTCGGGGCCGGCCTGCACCACCTTCTTTACCGTGCAGCGATCAATTGCGCGCAGAATGCCCTGGCGATCCTTGTCGGAGATATCGTCCGGCAACTCGACCTGGATCTTGAAGATCTGGTTGTAGCGGTTTTCCGGGTCGACGATGTTGTTCTGTGACAGGCGAATGTTGTCGGTCGGAATACCCCGGGTATTGCAGTACACCTTCACAAAGTAGGCTGCGCACAGCGCAGAGGACGCCAGAAAGTAATCAAAGGGCCCCGGCGCAGAACCATCGCCCTTGTAGCGAATGGGCTGATCAGAGATGACGCTGAAGTCATCGAACTTGGCCTCCACACGGAGGTTGTCGAGATAGTTGACCTTGATTTCCATTGAGAAGACGCCGATATCAGGAAGGGGAGCTACGCGGGCTGTATTGCGTCATTATCCTGCTTTGTGTGGTGAATGTCATGATCTTGCCCGGTAGACTTGTCGCCCCGGCACCTAACCCAGCAGAGCACCCCATGGCCGCAAAACTTACCGAGAACAGCCAAGGCATCGCCTATGGCGTCAGCGCCTACATGATGTGGGGCTGCTTTCCGCTGTTCTTTGCGCTGTTCCAGGGCGTGCCTGCCTACGAGGTGCTGATCCACCGGATTATCTGGTCCTGCGTATTCCTTGCGCTGGTCATCACCCTGATGCGTCGCTGGGCGCCGGTCAGGGATGCATTGGCCCATCCAGGGCGGTTGGGCAGGGTGCTTGGCTGTGCAGTGCTGATCGCGCTTAACTGGGGCGTGTACATCTACTCGGTGGAGACCCACCACGTACTCCAGGCCTCGGCTATTTTCTTACACCGCTGATCAACGTCGCCCTGGGTATGCTGATTTTGCGCGAGCGCATGGCGCGGCTGCAGGGCGTGGCGGTGTTGCTCGCCGGTGCAGGCATTCTGGTGCAACTCGTACTGCTGGGTACCATGCCGTGGATCGCGCTGATACTGGCGCTGAGCTTTGGTACCTACGGCCTGCTGCGCAAACAGATATTGCTCGATGGACTATCCGGCCTGTTTGTAGAAACCCTGCTGATGCTACCGCTGGCCCTGCTGGCCGTGAGCTGGCTGGTGCAGGCCGAGCTGTCGCATTTCATTCAGGATACCCGCACCCTGTTGCTGCTCACTGCCAGCGGGGTGGTGACTGCCATTCCGCTGCTGGCTTTCGCCGGCGCCGCGAGACGCCTGCGCCTCGCAACAGTGGGCTTTCTGATGTACATCAACCCGAGCATGCAATTTCTGATCGCGGTATTTGTGTTCAAGGAAAGTATCAGCGCGGTACAGCTCGCCAGCTTCGCGCTGATCTGGCTGGCGTTGGCGCTGTATTCCTGGTCGGCCTGGCGTGTGCTGCAGGCGGGTAGAAGTGGTTCAGCAGTGCACCGCGCCGACGCCAGAAACGGCTAGCGTCTCGAGCGCGGCGCGGATTTATCCATCAGTAGAATGGGGGCGGGTGCCAGTCAATCCAACTCGGGATCAGTCTCGCCGGGTCGTGTTTGCAGCTGCATGCCGAGCAAAAACTTGCGCAGGATCTGGTCTTTGCATTCCCGGTAATTCTTGTTGCCGGGCTTGCGGAAAAAAGCGCTTAACTCGTGCTTGCTCAAACGGAAGTCGGCCAGTTCCAACAGCTGCAAAACGCCTTCGGCCTGCAAATTCAGCGCGATGCGCAATTTCTGCAATACCATGTTGTTGTTCAGGCGCGTTTCCTGTGGCGGTTGAACGCCTTCACGCTTGCCGCGCTTGAAGATAATAAAGCCATTTAGAAAAGCGACCATATCAACGTCTTTCATCTTCACAAAGCCGTCGTCGTCCTCTCTCTTCAACCAGCCAGCGACCTGCTCTGCGGTCACCTCGGTATCCGCCAAGGCGAGTATGTCGATTACAGTGCTGTCTTTCAGGTCAAAGGTATAACGTACGCGGCGCAGAATATCGTTGTTGGTCAAGTTGCAATTCCTGGTATCAGATAAGCCAAACGTCTTCAGAATCAATCCGTGTGTTGGTTCTACTTATCTGTAAAAGGCTTCAACTTCGCCCTTGAAGGTGATCAGCAGTGGCTGCCCGCGGCGGTCTTTTGCCTTCGGAGACGGCATTTTTACCCAACCCTCGCTAATGCAGTACTCCTCGACATTGGTGCGCTCCTTGCCGTTCAACCGGATGCCAACGTCATGTTCAAAGATGGCTTCCACATAATGTGGGCTGCGCGGGTTGCTCGAAAGCCGGTCCGGTAACGGCGGTAGCGATGTAGTGTCGGTCATGCGGCAATCCTGATCGGAAATAAAGGCGACCATCTTAGTCAGTAAAGAACGGGCACTCAAGAACGGCCACCAGGTTTTCGACATGGTCACGCTTCGTTGCTGGGCGATTTCGGTTCAATCGCCAAATGCCCAGGAATTCTGCGCTACAATGCGCTGATCTAGCCAAATCGGGTGCTCTATGAAAGTGTGTGGTGTTGAAATCAACAGTAATGATGTGAATGTGTGTTTGTTGTCGTTGGCGGACGATATTTTCGAGTTGCCTGACTGCCGCTCCAGGCGGCTGACGCTGAAAGACATCAACAGCACCCGCGAGCTGCGCTATTTTCAGCAGACCTTCGCCAAACTGATGGAAGATTATCAGGTGGAGAGGGTGGTGATCCGTCAGCGCCCGATGAAGGGTAAATTTGCCGGCGGCGCGGTGGGATTCAAACTGGAAGCCGCCATCGAGCTGATCAGTGATCTGGACGTGGTCATTCTCTCCACGACCGATATCAAGGAATCACTCAAGCGCAACCCGATCCAGATCGATTACGCCGAAACGGACCTCAAGATCTATCAGGAGGTTGCCTTCAATACGGCCTACGCCTACTTGATGAAAGACAAATACGCGGTTTAGGAAGAATAGGGTGCCTGCAGCCCTAACGCCGCGCCAATGCGCTTGCCGTGATTGTGCAACATGGACTCGATGGTTTGCAGATCACCATCAGACAGCGTCTCGCGCAACCCGAAGTCGCTGGCTAACACCGATGCGGATTGCACCAATTGCTGATGGCGCAGATTGATAACGCGTAGCACGACCAGGCTAGCAGTGCGTAGCTCGTTCTCTACCACGCTCATTGCAATGGCACGGTTGGATCGCTGAACAGCAATAAAACCGGCCACCTGAATGAGAATAAGCAACATGACCAGACTGAGGGCAATCCGCCACTCATAGCTTTTGTAATCCATTACATGCCTATTGCGCTAAACAACAATTAAAAATCGGCAAGCCCAAACGCTAGTTAAGTACTGAAATCGATGCTTGGCAAGTATTGCTGGGGTAGTCGCTGGCAGCGCACGCGGAAGCTAGGTTGCGCTGCAGTCGAAGCGGAGAGGGGCGTTATTGGACGCTACCGTCTTGCCTGGCTGCTCCGATCGACGAATTGCGTCCCTGCGAACAGCTAGGGGCTACCTGACCACAGAAGGTGTCTACTGCTTGTGGGTAACTCGGTGATTTAACGCCCGCCATCACCGGTAACAGAACCGCAGCAAAGCGGAGGTTTTGGCATCCGGGGCAGGGCCTTGTTATGTTGCGTTAGCTGGTAATTCCAGCTGCCTCTCACTTCGCCAGATGCGTATGAGCACGACCTCTTTAGCTTGCCCGAGATAGACAGCTCGAAATGGAGCGTGAATCAATTCGCGAATATGATCCAAGTCGAATTCAGGAACAACTCGGCCAGCATCAGGGTGAAATTGCAGCATTTCGCTATGCTCCAGGATAGCAGCCACGAAATCATCACCGATAGGTGGCACATCCTGCTCTTTGTAATACTCCTGAATGGCCTGTAGGTCCTCAAGAGCAGACTGTGCGATGCGCAATTCCATTTACTTGATGCCCAACGTTTTCTTGGCGTCCTCCAACGATACGGTGCTGCCCTCGCGAACATCCATAAGCCCCTGCGCCACCGCCTTTACAAACCGCAATTCCTCGGCAGTTCTCTCATAATCCTCGAGCCCCTGCATCACAGCTACACCACGGCCACGACTGGTAAGCAGGATTGGGCGATGCGTATCCTGCGTACGACCAACCACCTTTCCGGGATTGATTTTAAGGTCTGACAGAGGAACGACATCCTCGGAAAATTTCACTTGCATAGTGAATACCTAGCCAACGACTTGGTGTCATCAATAGCACCAGTTAACAGGTGCGGTCAGGAAGCATCACGCTCGGCACATGTCCCGATTTGTAGCCGCGGAGCGGCGGTGATGTGGTCCCGTTCACCGAGGCCTATGAGTCAATCCCGATTAAAGCATCGATACCTTCGTCCCTGATAGTGGCCTGTACTTCTTCCAAGGCTGCGCGATCTGTATCGAATTCGTCGTCCCATACCGTGGACGTTCCAAACTCATCCACCACTTCTAAAAGCCAGCCACCTTTGTCGCCACGGTAAATTTCCACTTCGACGGTTTTGCCGTCAGCGGTCACTTTCTGGCAGAGGGGGCTCATCTCGAGTTCAAAATCATCTTCCATTACCGATCTCCAAGCTGGAATTTCTGTACACATAACGCCCGGCTCACGCGCCGGTTTGGCGCTGCGCAGCGGCGGAAAACCGGTCGCTGTGCAGCCGATTGTTAAGTTCTCTTCGCAAGCAGCCAACCTATCAAGCCTGCGTTTATTACCAGGTCGGCCACTCTTGAAATGTCCCACACAGCCACCCTTGGATCATCTATGTTCAAGTTCTCAAGATTTCCTGAAAAGGTATGAAAGACAAAATACATCTCGTCATACTGATGGTGTTGGTTGAATATTTCACGGTAGCTTAGGATTTGATCCGCAGTTGTGGTGGATTTCACCTGGACGAACGCGCGCTTCTGCGTAACAGGAGAAAAGACGTCAAGATCGATATCCTTTTCTGTCTTTCCTAGAACTGATATCCGCTGCCAACCGGACTGGGAGAAAATCAAGTCAATAAGTAGCTCAAAGTCATTCCACCACAGCCCTTTGATAAGATTTTCAATATTTATCTTCAAGGCTGCCAAGGCTTCTTTCGTTGACTGAATTTCTGGCTGGACTTCGCCGTTAATTTTTCTTAGCAGATATGCTGGAAGCTCAACCCCGCAAATAGTGCCGCGATACCCCTGAACTTTCGTGATTCTGCCATCGATGTTCTCGATGGAAAGCGGGCTTCCTCTTTTATCGTAACAACTCCAGGAGCCTGTGACGTATCTGATTCGACTGCCATCCTCGAGTTCGTGAACTTCTTTATGAGCATGGCACCAGTACAGCCTTCTCTGGTAAAAAGTAATCCAGATATCCGAATCTGAAAGCTCATAAAAATCACGAATTTGATTTAAGTCCCGGCTCGCCGCGCCTTGATTTCCGTTTCTAGCAGAAAGCCAAAAATTGCGAACGGTATCCCACTCACCATTTAACGATTCTTGATGGTGTGGGCTTTCATACCCGAGTCTAAGCGTCTGCTGCTCTTCGATGCAGTAGCGTTCCCACTTCCCGCCATCGCCTAGTTTTATGTATCGAATCTTCACGAAACTCCCAAGAACTTAACGCTGAACGAAGCGGCGCGTCTCACGCGTCCGCCTTCCGTGACTGGTTAGCCCACCTGCGCACTGGCTGCATCCTCTAGATGATAAATCACAAGCCGAACTGCCAGGACAATCGCGGGCAACATCAAGATTAAAGGGATAATGAAAACGATCCAAGGCACGAGGCTTATAGGTCCTACCAGTAGACCCGCGATTGGTATGGATTTATGGAGCTTTTTGAATCGAGCCCAACTTACACCCATTAGAACAAATAAGAACCATGCGATTGGTGAAAGAACAAGCGAAACAGTGGCTAGTGGTTGCATCAACCAGTTCATCTGCCCCCAGTGAAGCCCGAGAAAGAGGTTCGGCACAGTAAAGACCGCTGCAGCAAAGAATGGCAGCGTGGCAGACAAAAAAACGTTTAAATAGCGTCGCACTCTCAGGCTCATTCTCATAGGGGGCTAACGAGGCTGTAGAAAAACTCATCTCGGGTTAAACCTCAGCCATTTTCCTGTTCATGTCTGGCCTCGAATCATCAGGGCCGTGTTTGCTCAATTACCCATCGGTAGATGCCGTTGTCGCTGTAACCGCGCTCCAGCGAGCCAAGCACCCTTGTAATCAGCCGCATTGCCCATAATTCGCCAGCTTCTCTACGTTGTGCACCAGGCAGTACAGCTGCCATTGGCCTTGGACCTTTCTACGGCCTCGCAAACTGAATCGGTTGAGGCGCTTGTTGGTGCCGATATTGCCAAACACAGGCTCTACCACCGACATTCTATGGCTGTAAATGGCTTTGCCCTCTGGACTGTCCACGCGGTGCTTCATCCAGTCGGTATAACTCGGAGGCCGGTTGGCTTCGAGCTGAAATGACACCTGCCGTCCGGCACCCTTACGGTGGCCTGCCGATTGAGGGTTATGCATGCAGGCGTTGCGCTTGGGGCAGTGCCGACACTGCAGCAAGCGACCTTCGAAGTAGGCCACAGGTATGCCGTTGTCATTCTTGCGCACGCCCCGATGGCTGAGCGGTTGCCCGGCGGGGCAGATGCAAGTCATCTGTATTGGGTCAAAGTCAAAAGCGCTGGCGGGGAAGGTGGTTTTGCGGGCCAAGCCTGCGGGTTTCTGGTTGCGTTTGCCGTATTTGTCTTTCTGCTCGCTAAAACGTGGATCGCGGCTGCGGAAGCGATTGTCCGGGATATAGCCGTTAATCTTCCGGTCATGCAGATACTTCATGTTGGCTTCGTTGGCGAAGCCGGTATCAGCGGTAACCACGACGCCTCGCTGATAGATAGCATCGGCAATCTTCAGTCGGGCATAGCGCTGTTCCAAGGTTTCCAGCATGGGTCTGAGGGTATGATGTTCCTGGCCTTCGCCAAATGCCTGGGCCTCAATAATGATCTGATGCTTGCGATCGACCATGGCGACACCGTTGTAACCCTGAATGGTGCCCTTGCTGGTGGTCATCTTCGCGCTGTCGTTATCGGTGATGTTGCTCTTCACTTCCTTGCGGCGTTTACCCTGGCCCATCCTTGGACTCTGGGTCTTTAAAAAGCGATCTACCTTTTCCATGGCCTGATCCAGAGAGAGGATCATCTTGCCGTGGCGGATGGCCCGTTCCATCTCGGCTTCAGTCTCGGCGGCATCATGCTGGCGATGCCCGTTCAGGTGGTGCTTTATCAGCTTGCGCAGCTTGTCGCGCTTGGCCTTGAGCTCTTTGAAGGTGCCCGACCACTCCTTGGCAGCATTGGATGAGGTCTTGCATCCGTCGATGGCAAACAGCTCGTTACCCAGCAAACCCTGCTGATGACAGACCAGTAGCACCTGCTCAAACACCGCCTCGATGGCTTCTGCGTTCTCGCTAACAAAGCTCGCGAGCGTAGTGAAGTGCGGGACCGTATCGCAGGACAGGGCCTTGAACAGAATGTTGGTTTCGCAGCACCACTGGATCTGGCGGCTTGAGGTAATGCCTTTGGAGTAGGCAAACAAAATGATCTTCAGCAGGATGGCTGGATCGTAGGCCAACCGCCCGGTGGCTTCATTGTTATAACGCGGATGAAATACCGACAGATCCAGCTTGTGCTCGATCAGGTAATGAACGGCGTACTCGAACGTGCCTGGCTGGAGCTGCTCCTGGTAGTTGATCACCACCATGCTGTGCTGGCTGTAGTCGTAGGGCTTGAAGCGTGGCATGCAACACTCCTTGTTGGGTCTGCCCAAATCCTAGCAAATCAGAGGTTTTTCTACAGCCTCAACGCCTGGCACACGTGCCGTTTTGGAGCCGCAACGCGGCGGAAAAGCGGTCACCGTGCTGCCACTGGTTAGGCTCGGGTCCCGGAACTTCAAAACCGTTCATCGCGTATCGCAGGAAGCACAAGTTCACGAACGTACGAGACGCTGGACATATTAAGGAGTGCTTTTACCACGCTGACTACGTCGTGAACCGGCACAAGCTGCCCATCACCTCTGAGAGCGGCCTCACTTAACGGCACAGCGAGACCATCTTCTGTGTTGAGGTAGCCCAACTGCAAGCAAGTAACCGCTAATCCGTTCTCTCGAAAACTCTCCCTCAACGCATCGCCAATGCCAGTTAGGGCGAACTTTGATGCGCCGAACGTAACTTCTGGCCGCCCACTCTGGCGAAGCCCGGACGTTGAGCCGGTGAGAATCAAACGAGGGCTAGTTGAACCGAGCAGCTTCGGGATCAATCGCTTCAGCAGCAGAATGGCGCCGGTGATGTTGGTATTCACCATCGCGACAATACTTTCATCAGAATCATCGAGAAATCTGTATTCATCTGAGAAAGCGGCCTCTTCCCATATCCCCAGATTGTAAATAAGCACATCCAACTCTGTGGGTGCTTGCCGGTCAATCTGTAAAGCAGCTTCGACTGGCACCCCCAGGTCCGCCTCGATCCAGTTGAGGAAAACGGAGTCAGGCAACCTCAAATCAATCGGTCGTCTGCGTGAAACGCCAATAACATTGTCACCGGCGGCACATAGCCCCTCAACAAAAGCTCGACCGAGGCCTCTGCTCGCCCCAACAACCATCATCCTCATGAACCAACGCTCCTTTTGCCTAACGTTCGAGCTCTCGGGCCAGTTTGTAGCCGCGGAGCGGCGGAGAAGTGGTCCCGAGCAGCGACTTGTTAATAGGTTTAACTTCCAAATTTATGCCTTGCATACAGTATCCCCACTAATGGGATAAACGATACCGCAACCAGTAGCGCAGCAAATTCTGCCTCTGATAAATTGCCAGTAGCCCAAAACGTCGTCACAGCCATTAAGGCACAAGCCAAAGCGATTAGACTCCACCCCACAACAGCGGCGAATGCCTGAGGATTTGAGACCTTTGATTCATCCCAACCAGCAATGAGATTTCGCTTTTGCTTGACTGCGACAAGATAGCCCAATACACCACAAGGTATTATCCCAGTGAGGACTATTATCATCGCCGCTATTTCTTTTTCGGACATGCTCAGATCGTCCTTTAAGCCTATTAACGCTGAGGTAACCGGCGCCGAAGCGCAGCGGAGGGAACCAAAAGCGGTACGCTTTTGGCGTCCGGTTGACCGCCTGGTTAATGGCCGTTCACCACCGTGGTTGAGCCTGGAAACCCAGACCGCATGCCCTCTCCCGGAAAGCTTGCACCAACTCGACGGATGGAGAAAGGAACCAGAACGCAAACGCTACCCGACCGATTACCATTTGAGACGGACGGCCCCACGACTGGGGCACGTCATGAATACCAACACTGCTGGCCATTGTGGCAACCAAACCAGACAGCGCATTTTCCGGCCTTGGCGATCACCAGAGTGAGCGGGCTTACAACCAATCCCGGTGCCAAGGCCTTTGCACCCCACCTGCCAAAAACTCACGAATGCCGGGCCAATAACGTTTGGCTAAGGGGCGGGCTTTAGCCCGTCCCAGTGAGCGAAGCGAACGATTTGAGCCAGTTGTTAGGCCTGGCCTGGCCGACACGGTAGCCGCCGCAACGCAGAAAGAAAAGGCAGACGCCGCCAAGTCGGAAGGTGAGCGCGGTAAGTTATTTGTGACGTTGCCCGGCATAAACCAACTCCTTTTGATAATGCCAATAACCAGGGTGCTTATTGGCGATGCGGTGTTGCGGGTGAAACCAACCGGAGAGGAACTTCCGGAGGCTGCCTAACGCGCAGCTTTGCGGCAATTTTGGAACCGCGCAGCGGTGGAAAATTGTCCGGCAACAGCGGCTGGTTAAATTGCTACCGTTCACCTTCCAACTCATGCCATACCCGTAAAATGATGATGGCGCTCACATGTACTGAATAGCGAACAACATAATACTTGCCAAAAACCATGTCGCGGATGGAATCAGGCACCGGTGCCATTTCAACCGGTGTTCCCATTCCGGGGAAGTCTGGTAGTAATTCGATTTTGCTAACCAGTTCTGTAGCAATCCTGCCTGCCGCAGAAGGATTGTGAACCGCGATAAACTCCCTGAGGCGCTTCAAATCTTCAATGGCTTCGTCCGTGTAAACCAGTTTCACTTACCTGACCTCGGCGCATCCTGCTCATTTTCAGTTCCCCAACTATTCAGCCAACCATGGACCTCGCTAGCATCAACTACCTTTCCTTGGGCAGCCGATTCCATTGCTTCCAGCGTTTGCTGCCAACGCTCCTGCTCAAGCCGTTGTTTTTCGATGTATTCGGAAAGCGCCTGGTTTATAACCCAGCCTTTGCTTCGGTGGAGCCTGCTGGCGATTGCTTCCAGATGCTGTTCAACTTCGGCCTGGAGGCGAACTGTAGTGACGCTCATGTCTATACCCTCACTCACGTTGGTGACTACAGTGTATTACAGCATGGTCGGGGAGGATGCCGCAAAGAATTTAACGTTTGGTTAAGGGGCGGGCTTTAGCCCGTCCCAGTTAGCGGAGCGAGCGATTTGAACCAGTTGTTATGTGCTCTTAACTCGCTGCCAGTGCTTCTTTGATTTTTCCTGACGCTTGATTTTTCCGGATTTTATAAGCTGGTTGAATGACGTAGTGAAATTTGACTGTGGGATATTTAGCTTCTGTTGAATTTCAATTGATGTGATTGGTTGGGACATTAGTTTGAGAATTTTTGCCTCAAGAGATGTGTCAATTGCGACAACAACATTATTGTTTTCGGTTTCAATAGCGATATTTGGAGCGCTAGATTTAACACCTGCGAGGTTGCATTGAAATTCAAAAGCCTTCCAAAGACTTTGGTCTTTGGAACAAAGATTAAACTCTATTGCTTTTTTCTCAGCTTTTGAGAGGTGTGACAGGACATTAGATAGATGAGCGATTATGTAGAAGTCTGCTTGGTTTTGCCCCCCCCTCTGTCAGGATTGATGTCGCGTCCCTTGTTACACTCTCTTA
>TARA_R110000824_G_scaffold12623_10_pt1 | contig 40163 bp, 39 predicted proteins | sample TARA_R110000824 | Tara Oceans TARA_R110000824 (sample SAMEA4397747) | marine metagenome | biome: Polar Biome; feature: [MES] marine water layer (ENVO:01000295) within the mesopelagic zone...; material: water (ENVO:00002006), including particulate matter (ENVO:01000060) such...
AAATACAAAAATAGATACTAAGCTTCCTGGAATGAAAGGCTATAAAAAAGAATACAACAATGATAAGATAAAAGAAGAGCACGATAAATACTCATGGCTCCTAAAAGGATAATAAAGAATGGCTGACAAGACAAGAAACCCTAGAAATTCAGGATCGCCGCTTTTCAAGAAATTAACAAGGCTGTTTTCTGGACCGCTTACAAATTATCGTCACCAGTTGCCCCGCCGCCTTCGCAGACGTTATATTGATGGCAAGAAGTTTACTTCTGCAACGGGTCAGCAATTTAAAAAGTCGGAATACAATCCGTTTTCCAACATATTAGCGAACATGATGGCCAACCAAGGCCGCGCAGAAAGATATGTTGATTTTGAACAAATGGAGTACATGCCAGAAATCGCGTCATCAATGGATATTTACGCCGATGAAATGACCACTTCCAGCGGCATTCAACCTCTTTTAAGAATTCACTGCAAAAATGACGAAATCAAGACCGTATTAAACAACCTATACGGAAACATTTTGAATGTTGAATTTAATCTTTTTGGTTGGTGTCGCACAATGTGTAAATTTGGCGACTTTTTCCTTTATATGGACATCGATGATAAAATCGGTATTAAAAATGTAATTGGTTTGCCTGGCCCCGAAGTAGAAAGACTGGAGGGAGAAGATAAAACAAATCCAAATTACGTACAGTTCCAGTGGAACGCCGGCGGCATCACCTTCGAAAACTGGCAGGTAGCACACTTCAGGATTTTGGGTAACGACAAATATGCTCCTTATGGGACATCTGTTCTAGAACCAGCTAGACGCATTTGGCGCCAGCTTACTTTGCTAGAAGATGCAATGATGGCTTACCGAATTGTTCGATCTCCTGAACGAAGAGTGTTTTATATCGACGTCGGTAATATTGCCCCCGACGACGTTGAGCAATACATGCAAAAGGTAATGAACCAGATGAAGAGCAACCAGGTTGTTGATCAAAACAGCGGCCGAGTCGATCTTCGTTATAACCCGATGAGCATCGACGAGGATTATTTTGTCCCTGTCCGAGGAGACAGTTCTTCTTCGCGAATCGAAACATTGCCGGGTGGTACTTATACAGGCGACATTGACGATGTTAAATACTTAAGAGATAAACTCTTTGCTGCTTTGAAAGTACCAGCCTCTTATCTTTCCAGAGCGGAGGGAGCCGAAGAGGATAAGGCAACTCTAGCACAGAAGGACATCCGCTTTGCTAGAACGATTCAGAGGCTTCAAAGAGCCGTTGTCTCCGAGTTGGAGAAGATCGGTATCATCCACCTGTATATCTTAGGATTCAGGGGTGAGGATCTTCTGAACTTCAACTTGGTTCTAAACAACCCCTCAAAGATCGGCGAATTACAGGAACTAGAGCATTGGAGAACAAAGTTCGACGTTGCGTCTGCAGCAGTCGAGGGCTTCTTCAGCCGCCGATGGGTTGCTGAAAAGTTATTCGGAATGTCAGAAGAAGAATTTGTCCGCAATCAAAGAGAGATGTTCTACGATAGGAAGTTCGAGGCTGCCCTTGAAGTTGTAGCCGGCCAAGCCATGGCGGAAGGCGCAGGCGGCGGAGGTCCTCCCGGCGCAGGAGCCCCTCCAGGAGCCCCACCAGGGCCCCCACCTCTACCACCTGAAGACGCCGCGGCTGCCGCAGCAGGGCCACCAGGAGCCCCTGTGGGCGACGAAGGCGCCGGCGGAGAAGAAGGTGGAGAAGAAGACGTACTTCTCGCAGCACCCCCCGAAGGCGGAGGAGAAGAAGGCCCGGTAGCGAAGAGAGACGATAAAAATTGGTATTACAAAACACGCGACGGAGATACTCTGCAACATTCACCAGGAGCCAAAGGAAACTGGTACCGACCGGTCGATGATGACGCTAGAAGCATGGGCGCCCGTCGACGCTCGATGAAAGCATCCGGCGGTGGGCACAAAGCAAGCCCATCTAAACAGAACGTATACCCCGGGTATCAAGAAATAGATTCTTTAACAGGTCTTAAGGGTCTTTATGAAGAAAAAGATACTAATTATAGCGAAGAGCAGTTGGAAGAAAATGAAATTTTCAAAGTAAACTATGAAGTTCGACAACTGATAAAAGAACTGGAGTCAAAGGATGACAAAGTTGAAACACAATAAGAAAAGAAATACCGCTTTTCTCTACGAAGCCTTGATTCGTGAACTGACGAAAAGTATTATTCAAGAAGACATAGACAGAAAAACTAAAATTGTTAAAATTATACGAGAGAACTTTGACAGGGGTATGGTTTTAGCCAAAGAGTTAGAATTATACAAAGCAATCACAGATGTCAAAAATATTGAGTCTGTTTTGGCTGAAAAGATAATCTACGAAGCCAAGCGCGAATATTCAAATTTGGATAAGAACACAATTTTCAATGCCCAAACTAGATTGATCTCCACGATCAATAAAAATTTGGGTAAAAATGTTTTTACGAACTTTGTCCCCGCGTATAAAGATCTGGCATCTATCTCTCAGATTTTTAATAATGAAGCTTCTTTCAAAAAAAGAATGTTGTTGGAAACTAGAATAGCCAGCCAGATGTCTAAGACAAGAGGTCCCAAGCTAGAAGAAAGCAAGGGTATGATGCCAATTGATAATTTGGTATACAAAACATTTGTGGAAAAGTTTAATAAGTCATATGGAACCTCTCTTTTAAATGAACAAAAGGGTCTATTAAACAATTATATTATGTCCTTCGCGGACAACGGTCTTCAATTAAAAATGTTTTTAAACGAAGAAATCCCCAGACTCAAGAAAATGGTTGATGCGTCGTTGAGCATGCAAGAATTGTCTGACGACACGGAAATGGCTAGCTCTGCACGAAGGGTGCTAAATTTGCTTGAAAACTTTAAAACTGAAAAGTTGGACAAAACCAAGATCGAGCAAATTTTAAAAATTCAAAATTTGGTAAAAGAGATTAATTCAGATGGCTGATTTGAACGTGAACATAGGTGGAGAGACCGACAGTGAGCAAAAATTTGATGCGTCCATTGAATTGAACGCTAGAAAATCGCTGGATGGTAACATAATGGTTTTTGACCACGAAGACATCGACATTGTGTTGATGCCTACGGTTTTTAAAATCGTCGCGTTTCCAAAAGAAGACATGAACGATGACGTATATTCCACTCAGGACAGAATGTTTAAATATTTGTCCAAAAAGGGGGTGATATCGCAGCAAACAATACAGGGTGGCAGTGTATACGGATCGTTGGAAGCTCAGATAAGACAATCTGATAAGGTTAATGTTCTAGAAATGGCTCTTTTTCTCATTGGCAAGTTTATTGAAGATGAGAGGCCATATTTCATGCACGACAAAGCCTACGAAAAAGAGCTTGAAAAATATTTCTTGGAACCAGGTGAAGAAGACTCAACAGAGTTGGGCGAAGTCCCATCTCAGGGAGAAAAGGGTTCAATGCCGCCCTTCGCACGATATGGGCTTATTTACAGGTATTGGTAACAGATGGGTCTTTTATATTTTGTCCTTTGCTCTTACGGTCTAACTCAAATTCTTGTCTATGGGTCACTATTTGACCCGATCCGACCTAAAGATGGAAAACTTGGTGAACTGTTTCGCTGCCCAATGTGTTTGGGCTTTTGGACAGGCGCATTTTTGTTTTGCCTAAACAACCAAACAGAACTATTTACTTTTGAGTACAGTGTGGTCAACTTTATGCTTTTGGGCTGGCTAAGTTCTGCTACTTCTTATGCTTTGAGTATGGTATTCGGAGATCACGGCATAAAAATAGAATACTTGGGAGAAAATAATGTTTCACGAAAACACTTGGACCAATAAATGGAAGCTTCAGCCACCCAGGCACTGCTGTAAGGGCTCGTAAATCGAGCGGGTAGCGCCCGCAAAGGAAAAAGAATGGCTAACAAATTACTTTTAACTGAATATTATGAACTTTGTGAAGGCGGTGTCTGCCAGGACCTGTTAACAGAAGAACAAAAGAAAAAGGTAGCTGAAGGCTCCTTATTTTTAAGTGGAGTGATGCAACGCGCCGACGCCAAGAATGGCAACGGTAGAGTCTATCCTGAAAAAATCTTAAAAAGAGAAATCAAAAATTATGAAAAAATGATCAGAGATGGTCGTGCTTTGGGTGAACTTGATCACCCTGATGATTCGGTTATCAATTTGAAGAATGCCTCGCACATTGTAGAAAGAGTGTGGTGGCAGGGTGACGATGTGATGGGAACAGTCAGAGTGCTTGACACTCCATCTGGCAAAATCCTTCGATCCTTAGTTGAAAGCGGAGTAAAACTAGGCATCTCCTCCAGGGGTCTAGGCTCAACGCACGAAACCGCCGGCAAGACAATGGTAGAGGAAGACTTCCAGCTAATTTGTTTTGACTTTGTTTCGGAGCCTTCCACAACTGGAGCATTTATGCTTTCCGAAGGTAAAGATAAAGGTGTCTACACAAAGGCAGACAGAATCAATAGAGCCCTGAATGATATATTAGGGACAGTGGGTTAAAAATGTCAGATTTCCACAAACAATGGAAAAATTACGTATCGTTGGTAGAGCAGGCCCCACCACTGGGCCCCCCCGGCAGCCGCCCCAGGGACAAATCACCAGTCCGGGTGCCAGTCGGCTACGATTCAACCAAGCCCACATCCCGGAAAACAAGAAAATTAGAAAGGGGAATAACAATTACTTTTCCCGACCCTGACGGCCCACAGTCTGGCTCTGGAAAGAGGATGGTAACGCGAACACTCTATCGAATACCAGGAGACGAAGGATACGGCGCCGACTGGAAATCTTGGGATCCTAATGACGAAGCTCAAGTAAAACAGATGAAACGCGATCTTATGATTCACGCCAAGACGCTGGAAGGAAGATTAAACAATCCCGAATTCATGAAAATAATGAGGGAGACACATCCGGAAGAATCCCAGGACTTCGCTGGATTACAAAACATGATGATCGGCCGCCCCTACGAATTTGAACTGCGCCTCAACGCCATCCAAGCGACGAAGGATGCTGGTCCGGTTCAACCCAATCTACCTCCAGGAACTACAGCGGCCCCCGAAGGGGCAAAACCCCCGCCAAACTTTGCAAACATGGAGGCTTCAAAACAAGGTGCCATAGAATTTGGAAAGCAATATGATGTTTCCGAGCAAGAACTACAGACCATTTGGGACGAAGAGGAGGCAAAATTAAAGACTGCCTACGACAATAAAGATCTTGAGCACGCCGGCGCCATCAAGGTACACGGCGAATATTACGACAATCAGGGGAACGTCAACCAAAAAGCCAGACAATATTTGACCAACAAAACCGCAAAGGAATTCCAAAAAAGGATGATGAAGGTCACCCACCCCAAATGGTCCGAAGAACAGATCACAAATCTTGTCGATACCGGCGAGGACCCCGAGGTCCGCCCCGACCGTGAACACACTGACGCCGTTCTCAAGCGCATTGCCAAAGACGGTGGAACCGATATGATTGAATTTGGGGAACTCCTTGGATCTGGCAAACCAACCTCTGTTGCGTCGTATTGGGTGGAGAAAGCACTCGAAGCCGCAAAGGACGTCCCCGAAGAAGATCGAAAGTTTGCAACTGATGATTGGTCATTCCTGCCATTGGGATCCGATCCCGATCCGGATCTCTGGCTACAGTCAATCACTGGCGAACCCGCGAAACATGGTTTCCCCGGAATCCCCGCAACCATGCACGATGCAGCTAGTCAATTTGTGACACCGATTAGCAACCTCGCCGCTCACACGCCCTACATCGGCTCCAAAGCCGATCTTCCTTCGGGAGATGAAAAGAAAGACTTGCAGCGCTGCGTAATCATGGGTGACTGCACACCAGAACAGGAGGCAAAAATCTCTACGTCTGTTTCTGAACCCTGGGCCGGCCTCACACTACCCCTGGGTCTTGTCCGCCAGGAAACTTGGCGCCCCGATGAAGACGTTTTTGGCGACGCCCCTCGCGAGGTCTGGGCTTCAGACGACCGAAAATATCATGCAATGCCCACCAGTGTGGCGAAAGACTTTCAATCGGACGCCACAGCCGCGGCACAAGAAGACTACGAGCAGGGAATACGCTATAAGCACGACCCCTCTGCGAAAACCCAGACAATGAAATACCAGTTAGCAGACGAAGACGCAGCAGCAGAGGCACAAGCAGCCGAACAAGTTCGTGCAGCACAAAAGGCCCAGCAGGCCGCCGCCATCATCGCCGCACAACGCAAGGCACAAGGTCGCAGCAAAACTTATCGCGATTACGTTCCATCAGCACTTCGCTGGGAATCCATCGATCACGCTTCAAACGAAATGATTGTCGAGCACATCAAGCGAGCAATCATAAAGGAGTATTACCAAGGCTCTGAATCCCGCGAAGGTGCGAGAATGCCGATAAACATGTTTAAGCAGGATAGGCATATAACTTATGATAGCGATCCGTTTGATGTATTCTCATATGAATTTGAACAGGCGTTTAACTCATTGGTGGCAAAATATAACTTTGCGATTGAGGACGAGTACCTGCATGAGCCCATTTTCCATGAAGCAGGCAGGGTAATCCAATCTTTTGTTGACGTGGATTCAATTGAAAGAGAAGTACCTCAGCAGGTATATGATGAAGATACAACTCTGGATGTAATCATGTCAGAATTTCAAAACTTGTTTGCCGAATTGGTCGCGACCCACTCCGCGGAAATCGACGAGGAAAACTTAGGAGACGATGTTTATAGAGAGGCTCTCGGCCTCGTCAAGGCTAGATTGGGATTAGTATAATGAAAAAATCTGAATTAAAACAAATTATCAAACCATTGGTTAAAGAGTGTATATATGAAACTCTTGTTGAGGGTGGACTGCTCTCTGGTATAATCACAGAGGTTGTCCGAGGAATCAATTCTGGCAACAAGTCTTTGATGACTGAACAAATTGATCGACAAGAAGAGGCTAGAGCCGCGGCAAAAAAAGAAGCAAACTTGGAAGCGGAACGCCAAAATCAAAAATTGCAAGAAACCAAGAGAAAAATGCTCGAAGCAATCGGTCAGGATTCTTATAATGGTGTTAATCTTTTTGAAGGAACGGCTCCAATTTCAAAACCAGGTCACGAGGGCGATGCTGCCACCCCGCAATCTCCACTATCACACGTCGCCCCCGGAGATTCGGGAGTAGATCTTAGTAATTTCGAAGGCCTTCCCAAGAAATGGGGTTCGTTTCTTAAGTAGAATGAGCAGGAAAACAATCTGAAGAGGAAGAAGTGAGAAATGGGCAAGCCGATAAACGTGGAAATAAGACCAAGAGACCCCAGAGAACCAACGGAGCGCGTCATAAGACGCTTCATGAAAAAGGTCAAAAAAGAGGGTATAATCGAAGAGCACAAAAGCCGTAGATATTACGAGAAGGCATCCGATAAAAAAAGAAAGGAAAGGTCAAGACGCAAGAGAGTGGCTAAAAAAGCCCAGGAAAAGATGCAAACTTAATTTAAAAGGCCTTTTTTGAAAAAATATAACTATTTATTTAGTACAAAAGTATACGATTTAGGAGAGCAAAATGCCAAATAACGAAGAAAGATCTGCATTCAATGTGAACGCAGACGTTCAACACCGCCGCTTTAAAGCCGGCATCGGCCATGTGGGGTCATATCAGGTTGCCGGAAGACCTTTTCTTACAGGATCAGATATTACCACAGGTCAGAAATGGTTGGGCATTCATTTTCCTGCCGTAACAAAGGCCATAACAGTCATATCTTCTGGATCGGGAGACCTTAGAGTTAGTTTCAGTCAACCTTATGACGGGTCCGATATTCAACCCTGCATGTCCATACACAGAAACTATATTACCTTGAACAGTAACGAGGATAGTATAACTTTGAATGTAAAATGCCGCGATATTTATGTTTCTTTAGCAGACCCCAGCGTCGCCGGCGCCTTCGAACTGTCGGCAGAATTAACTGGAATTGATGATGGATTACAACTTAGCGGCAATGTCGGTGTAAGTTATGGTGAACAATAACCAATGAGGAGACAATAAATGGGCGGCTTTAAATCAGGAAGAGGAGAACAGGATGGTGATCTAGTCATCTCTGATGGCACTATCGCAGCAGATTCTTATAAAGGAACTGTGGTGGGTGGTATCACCGCATATGGTTCGGCAACAGGCGCCAGTTCCACAGCCGAAGCTACAGCAGCTAGTTTTACCATAGCTGCTAATACTTTAGTTGCAGGGGATAGACTCGTGATTAATTGTATCGGCAATTTTACCGCAGCGGGGACCCCTGCCTTGGTTGGGAAGTTAAAAATCTCAGATGGAACAACGACACACATCCTACATACTCTTACAAACGGCAGTGCTGCATCATCAGGAGTACAATTTTCTAATGTCGACACCGCGTTTTTGTCAATCGGGGCAACCGCGAGATTCTCCCACAATGGCATGGGCTCTACGGGAGCGGCTGTCTCCGTCGCAGGAGGCATTCACCAGGTTATTGCCACAACTGCAACAATCACCGTTTCTTGGACGACGCAATTTGATGCGTCCCATAGCAGCAATACCTTTACGGTACGAGAACTATCCGCCAGCAGGACCAGTGTCTCTTAAGCCTAGACAATTAGCAACAATATATGGCATTTAAAGGTTGATAGGACTATTTATATTTGATCAAAAGTATATTTTTTTGGGAGTCATAAAATGTCGACAATGTTACAGGACGCAATAGTAGATGCAGAAGCCTTAAAGGAGGCTGCGCTCAAAAATGCGGAAACAATGATTATTGAGAAGTATTCCGAAGAAGTCAAAAATTCTCTAAACACCATCTTAGAACAAGAATTACCACCAGAAGAAGAAGCGGCCGCTATGGATGCCCTCGCCGGCGGAGGTCTCCCTCCCGAAGCAGCCGCCGCAGGTCCCGAAGCGGCTCTTGGTATGGATCCTGGAATGGATCCCATGGCAGGCATGGACCCAACCATGGCTATGCCCCAAGAAGCGCCTCCTGCAGGAGAAGAACAGTTTCCGGAGGTTCCCATGGGAGCCGTAGAAGGAGAGAAACTGTGTGGCAAGATAACACCTGAGCAAACCCTTGAGGTTGGCGCTTGTCCAGAAGAGGACGAAGAAGTTGAGATCAACTTTTCCGATCTTGCTGCCGAAATGGGCAGACAGGAAGGCGAAGAAGCAGGAGATATGATGAATAGAGAAGAAGAGATAATTCCGCAGGTAGTGCAGGAAGAAGTCGAGTTGGAAGAGGAGGCACTTTTAAGCCTGTTCGAACAAATTGCCGGAGGCGAAGAAATCAATTTTGCCTATGATCCAAACGAGCCCGGAATGAACATTACAGGTGACCCATCCCCGGGAATCGAGGAAATCAATTTTGCCTATGATCCAAACGAGCCCGGAATGAATATTACAGGTGATCCAGAAATGGTAGACTTCGAAATCGACCCCTTAGATATTGTTTCCACGCAGGACACGCGGGCCCGCGCCGGCCTTCAGCTTCCCGGCGATCCCACTTCCGCATCTTGGGAACAAGCGCTAGCCAAAGACCGCGCCAACCAGGGCGGATTCCTAGGCGGCCTCCGCGGAGCATATGGTTTGGAAGAGGAAGTGAGCCTCGACATTGCAACCGAGAATGCCCAAGATTGGGCCGGAATGCCCACAGCCCTAAAAGAAGAGGGTGAAGAAATAGCATTGGCCCACGAAGCGTTGGCTGATGCAGACCAAAAGAACGAAGCTCTTGTCAGGCATCTTGCGAGCCTACAGGAAGCATACAACAAATCTTTAGAAGAAAACGAAAAGTATAAAGGACTAGCATTGAAATTGAAAGATAAACTAGAAGAAGTAAATCTTTCAAATGCCAAGTTACTTTATAAAAACAGAGTACTGGACAATACCTCCCTGAATGAGCGGCAAAAAAATAAAATTGCCGAAACTATTTCCAACTCAAAAACTGTTGAAGAAGCAAAAGTAGTTTTCGAAACACTTCAAAGCACGGTGGAGAGTGTATCCGGAAGGAAAGCACCAAAATCACTTAGCGAAGCTGTTCAAAGAAATTCTTCAGCAACCTTCCCGCGTAGAAACGTGGGAAATCAAGTTTCTGCCAGTCCGGAAACGAACAGGTGGAAAACTTTAGCTGGTATTAGTAAAAACAATCATTCAGATTCATAAAATATAAGGAGGAAAAAAAATGTCTGTTTTACAAAAATTAACTGAAGGCATTGTGAATAGAAATCTTTCGAAAGAAGGTGACGCTCTACGTGACAAGTGGAACTCAACCGGACTTCTAGAAGGTCTCGCAACTCATAATGTCGACACAATGTGTGTCCTGCTTGAGAACCAAGCAAAAGAACTACTACGTGAGTCTAGCACAATGGCTGCTGGTGACGTAGAGGGTTTCGCTTCTGTAGCGTTTCCCATCGTTAGACGTGTTTTCGGAAAGCTCATCGCCAATGAACTGGTTTCAGTTCAGCCTATGAGCCTCCCGTCAGGTCTAATCTTTTTCCTAGACTTTAGTACAACTGCTACTGCTGATCTAGATACTTCTGGCCGCTTAGGCTACGCGAACAACGAATCCGTTTACGGTGGTGGTGTTCTCGCTAGCCAATTGACCGGTGGTGTCCAATTGACGGGATCCAATGCTGAGAAGGGGTTCTATAACCTCAACAACGGCTATGCTTCCGTAACTGGTTCATCTACCGTGACGGTGGTTCAGCCGATTCTTTCGGGTACTTTCGGAGGTACTGTTGGTAACAGCACGCTAGCTAGCCGTCAGGCTGCAGCTTCTCTCGATCTTACACATGCTGACGAGCTAATGAAACTTTGTCGCTACGACGCTGACTTTGTTTCTGGCACGACAACTGTTTGTATCGGAGAGCTTGTTATCGCCACAATGGAAGGAAATGCGACCAATACACAGGAATTGAATGTCAATAACTTGATTTCAGTTTCCGGTGCATTCGCAGCAAACGCCGGCGAATCTTCTGTCCGTCGTTTGACCCAGCTTTCTGGTACCTCAAACACTTCGCTTCTGCTTTTCCTTGTTAACTACGCCGGTGGTACGACTCCTGTTCAGCTATCTTCATCGATGGCTAACGGAATCAACAGCACTGGAGTTACCTGGTCATGGGCCGCAAAGGATACTCTTACTGCCGGTAACGGCATGGGTTCCGTTGTTGGTGCCGAGCAGTGGGGACTTGAGGCTGAAGTGAACATCCCGGAAATCGACGTGAAAGTCGACTCCGTGGCGATCACCGCAGTCACCAAGAAGCTCAAGGCTAAGTGGTCACCGGAACTCGGTCAGGATCTCAACGCTTATCACAACCTCGACGCCGAGGTTGAGCTTACATCAATTCTCTCTGAGCAAATCGCTCTTGAGATTGATCGTGAGATCCTTGAAGATCTTGTTAAGGGATCAAAGGCCGGTACTTATTACTGGTCACGACGACCTGGACGTTTCGTAGTACGCGACTCCGGTAAAGAAATCAGTACTTACGCAAATGAAAGTTTGCTTGGTGCAGATTTCACCGGTACGGTGTCTGAGTGGTATGAGACTCTCGTTGAAACCATCAACGACGTTTCTGCTCAGATCCATCGCAAGACTCTCCGAGGTGGTGCTAACTTTATCGTCTGCGGCCCCGAGGTCGCTAACCTTCTTGAGTTTACCTCTGGCTTCCGTGCTAGTGTAACTCATGACGATGACCGCGGTACTGTTGGTGCTCTTAAGGCTGGTAGTCTTAGTAAGAAGTGGGATGTTTGGGTTGACCCTTACTTCCCGCGTAATATAGTACTAGTTGGACGTAGAGGAAGCAGCTTCTTAGAAAGCGGCTTTGTTTATGCCCCGTATGTACCACTACAAGTCACTCCGACCATTTTTGGAACCGAAGACTTCGTGCCCCGTAAGGGAGTCATGACGCGCTACGGCAAGAAGATGGTGCGTCCTGACATGTATGGTTTGGTTATTGTTCAAGACATGCTTGGATAGTAGTTGAGCTATATTATAGCCACCCAGAGCCCCGTTCCATTTTTGTTGGAGCGGGGCTTTCTTTTTACTTTCAACTCAACTAATTACTACGACAGGAGAATCTCATAAAATGGCAAGACCCACTTTAACACCCGCTAGTACAACTAGCACCGTAGTATTGCCCGTCACGGGCGCCTTAACAAACGTTTCCAGTTTGCCTTTTGGCGTGTATTCGGATAGCTCCTCACCGCTTTTTTCACAATATTTTGCCACCGGAGCAATCGATCAGGTCGCCTATACATATAAAAAGTTGGGCGGCGATGTATTGGATTTGGAAATAACCGAGGGGCAGGTATATGCCGCCTATGAAGAGGCTACTTTAGAATATTCATATATTGTTAATATACACCAGGCCAAGAATACCCTTCCCAGTTCACTTGGAAACACAACTGGTACGTTCGACCATGATGGTCATTTGCAAAGCGGAACCTTATCCGGCAGTTTGAGCGGTTCCCATGTTGGTCTGAAATACCCTCGTTACGAGTTCTCTTACGCAAGAAGAGTGGGAGAGAAGTTTTCAGCAGAAGCCGGCCAAGGTGGTTATTTACCCGAATACTCTGCTTCTTTTTCTACTTCTGCCAATGTTCAAGATTACGACCTGCAATCAATTATTGAAACGGCTTCCGAAGCAGGATCCGTCCCCTTCGCCAACAAAGTGGGGAATACAAAGGTCAGAATCAAAAAGGTGTTTTATAAAACCCCGCAGTCCATGTGGAGATTTTATGGATATTATGGAGGTTTAAACGTTGTAGGAAACCTCTCCAGTTATGGCCAGTTTTCTGATGACAGTACTTTCCAACTTGTACCAACTTGGCAAAGCAAGGCACAAGGTATGGCTTTTGAAGACGCACTAAATGTTAGGCTGTCTAAATTTTCATATGAGATCAAAAATAACAAATTAAGACTATTTCCTGAACCAGCGGCGTTCGGACCAACAACAATGTGGGTTCAGTTTACCATTCCAACAGACTCCTGGGGTGATGATGATGATGACGCTGTTGGTTTGGATGGCGTTAACAATCTGAACACGTTGCCGTTTGGCAATGTGCCATATGAGAATATCAACGCCATTGGAAAGCAATGGATTCGACGATTCTGCTTGGCATTGACAAAAGAAATGTTGGGTCAGGTTAGAAGCAAATTCGCCACTCTTCCAATCCCAGGCGAGTCGGTGACGCTTAATGGCTCGGCATTGATATCCGAGGGTAAAGAAGAACAAGACAAATTGCGCGAGGAGTTAAAATCAACTTTGGACGAGTTGACCTATGTGAAGCTGGTTGAAACCAATTCCGTATTGGTCGACGGAGTAACAAAGATCCAGACTAAATCTCCAAACCCAATTTTTACAGGATAATTAAGAAATGGGAAAATGGTCTCAACCAGACGATCCGCCACCACCACTATTTGTAGGTGAAAAAGAAAGAAATCTGGTTAAACAAGTCAATGACGAACTTATAGAGCGGGTAATAGGCCAGCAGATAGCCTATTATCCAATTGATTTGGAAGCTTCAAACTTTCATGACCTCTATGGTGAAGCTATAAAGAAGACGTTCCTCCCACCGGTAAGAGTGTACGCCCTAATCGCATGGGAAGGTGCCCAAACGGACATGCAATCTCATGGCGTAGATAAAATGGCCCAGCTAACAATACATTTTCACAAAAGAAGATTAACAGAAGATCAGAATCTTTTCGTAAGAGAGGGTGATTTTGTTTTATATGGTAAGTATTATTATGAAATTGTAAGTTTAGCAGAGCCAAGAGAACTTTTTGGCCAAGCCGATCATAGACTGGAAATATCTGCTAAATGTATTAGAGCAAGAGAGGGTTTATTCGATGGCCGATACTAAAACAATAATGATACAACCCTCTACACTGGAACTTGTTGATCAGGCGATGTTCAACTTTATTGAAAACATGACAATATTCGCCACCACGAACAAAGGGTGGAAAAAGGTACCCACTATTTGGGTTTCCGCTGAAAGGGCATATCATGTCAAAAGAGAAAAGGAGTTGAGAGACTCCGCCGGCGCCGTCATTTTGCCTCTTGTAACTTTGGATAGGGTCTCTGCGTCTAAAGACGCCACAAAGGCCCCATGGGGAAATGTTCCGAATTACGGAGATGAAAAAGGCGGAGCAGTTGTGGTTGGCAAGAGAATCAAACAAGACAAAACAGCAAAGTTCCAAAACGCTTCAGCAAAGCGAGATTTCGATCAAAACACATTTCCTTCCCGCGGCCCATCATTTATTTCGTTTGATAGCGGCGCTCCAATAAATGACAGAGTTGTATACGAAGTGGTTTCAGTACCTCAGCCGATATATCTCAATATGGTTTATAAGATAGGGATCAAGGCAGAATATCAACAACAAATGAATGATATTATTGCCCCTTTTGTGGTTCGAACCGGCAATATCAAACATTTTTATATTACTGCCGGCGACCACAGATACGAAGCGTTCTTTGAATCAGAGTTATCTTTTAGCAATAACGCCGCAATGATGGGTCAGGAAGAAAGAAAGTATGAGACCAATATTACCGTTTCTGTTTTGGGATATTTGATGGGCTCTGGTAATAACGACGAGCAACCCAAAGCCACCATCAGAGAATCCGCTGCAGCGCTTAAATTTACCAGGGAAAGAGTTATCACCGGAGAGACCCATCCAGCGACCGATAAAGATGGGTTTTATAAAGAGTAAATTAGGAGTTTCAACAATTAATATACTAATTACTGATAGAAAAATGTTTTTAATCATTTCAGATTAAGGGAGAATTGATCGATGTCAGTTAAAAAGTTTAAGTTTGTATCTCCGGGTGTTTTTACCAATGAAATTGATAATTCGCGCCTGCCATCCGAGCCTGAAGGTGTCGGTCCTGTCGTAATTGGTCGCCTCCCACATGGTCCCGCAATGCGCCCCGTCCAAGTTACTTCATTTGAAGAATTCATAGATATCTTCGGTGCACCAGAACCCGGCGGAAAAGGCGGAGATGTTTGGAGAGATGGCAATAAGTCATCCCCCACATACGCTGGATACGCAGCACAAGCTTGGTTGAGAAACAGTTCCCCCATCACAGTTATGCGCCTTGTAGGTATGGAGCATTCGAATGCTGCAACCGCCGGTCTCGCCGGCTGGAAGACCACATACGCGCCTTCAAACTCCACCGGGAGCGCCGCTACTGCAGTATTCAACGGCGGCGCCTACGGCCTGTGGGTGGCTGAATCAGCTAGTTGCATTGGCACCCTAGGTCACGAGTCATCTGGTGCTCTCGCTGCTGTTTGGTACATTGAAAACGGCGCCATCGCAATCGCCGGCCGAACTGGATCTCAGGGTGTCGCCGGCCTGACGGTCAGCGGATCAAACGCTCTGGTTCAAGCTAAGGGGACCTATGCTGAATATGAAGCAATCATTTATCACGACACCGGCTCCGGCGCACAGACTTACGGAAATCTCGCTGAAAAGGAAAGAATTAGATTCAATTTCAACAGAGATTCTGAAAAATACATTAGAAAGGTTTTTAATACAAACCCTCAATTGACAAACAAGGCTCTTACTGACAACTCATCCCAGACCAACTATTGGCTTGGTCAAACTTTTGATCACCACTTGGAAACAAGAGTTGGAACTCTGAGCACTCTCGGTACCGGAACTTACGGTGTTATTTGGGGATTGGGCTCGGGATCAACCGGCGGAGAAGCCAACGCTTCTAACCATTTGGGTGACCAGAGAAACGGAGATGCTGCAGCCTGCCAAACCGGTTGGTACATCGCTCAGGATCTTACATCCGACACTTCCAGTTTCAAGCCCTACAACATGCAGAAACTGTTCAAGTTTCACGGCTTGGATGACGGCGAGTGGATCCAAAATAACCTCAAGGTATCCATCTCAGATCTTAAGGTTTCGCGAAACTCAGATGTAGATCCTTACGGAACATTCACTGTGCAGGTGAGAAGAGTTTATGATACGGATAATTCACCTCAGATTGTTGAACAATACACGAATTGCAGCCTGAATCCTGCTTCCCCAAATTACATTGCCAGAAAAGTTGGCGACAGTTATGTAACTTGGGACGAGGACGACTCAAGAATTGTTGAAAGAGGTAATTACGAAAATAACTCGAAATACTTCAGAGTTGAAATGAACACAGAGGTCGACCGCGGTAGCACCAATCCGCTTAACTTGCCATTCGGTGTCCATGGTCCTCTAAGATTCTCTGGATTCGTTATTATTAGTGGTTCCCACACCATCCCGATGAGTGGAACCCTCCCCCGCGCAGACGACTTCGGACCAGCGCTAGCCGCCGGCGGATATCTATATGCATCCCACGCTAGCATATTCACAGGACATGATCCCGGGGAAGGAACAAGCTTTGTTCTCGGAGGTGATCAAATTGCCCTTACGGCTAGCAACTCCGCGTTTAATGGAGACCCCCTTAGTGGCAATCTGACAGCCCTCGCCTCACCGAACGCACAGGTAAACCCGGGCCAATTTGGATCTCACCTTCCAGAAGACGGTCTTTTCACCGGATCTTACACCTGGCCAAAGGTCGCGTTAAGGCAGTCGGCTTCTCACGGAAACCTGACATCCAGAAAAGATGCCTACTTTGGTGTTGACTTGACTCAGGTTGGTAATAACAACCTACGCTTTGAGGACAGCAACTTGGATATTCTAAGATCTTTGCCAAAGAGCATTAATAGCTTCACTCCTACGACTGGTTCTGGCGTTAGCTGGTCCGGAGATCACAAATCAGAACATTCTTGGGTATTTACCCTGGATGACGTTGGCTCAGGATCAACCGCCGCAGAGGCTTCTAGGGCAGCTTCCGACGCTGACTACAAAGTTGGAAAAAGAGCGGCGGGTATGTCTTACACTGCCATTGCAGGTACCTATAATGATGTACTTGATCAGGGATTTGATAGTTTCACAACCGTGTTCCACGGCGGCCAGGATGGTATGGACATTACCGAAAAAGAGCCGTTCGCTGATAGAAACACCAGCGGCGGCACTGCATTGGCTAACTCACCTTGGTACACTATCAAGAGAGCGATTGATACAATTTCTGACCCAGAAGTTGTTGAATGTAACCTGGTTGCGATGCCAGCCATTAGAGAAACAACATTAACAGATCACCTGTTGAACACATGTGATGCTCGTGGAGACGCTCTTGCAATTGTTGACATCGAAGGTGGGTACGATCCTGCTTACGAGAACAACAAGTCAGAAGCTAACAGAATGTCCGCAACTGCTGTTAACGATGTGGTTTCAAATTTGAAGACTCGACGAATTAACACAAGCTACGGTGCTTGCTACTGGCCTTGGGTACAGGTAAGAGATAGTTCTGATGGAACTTCCTTCTGGGCCCCTCCGTCAATTGCAGCCCTCGGCGCCTTGTCATACAGTGAGGCTAATTCAGAACTTTGGTTTGCCCCTGCAGGATTCAACAGAGGAGGACTATCTTCTGGAGCCGCCGGCTTGACAATCACAGGCATTCGCCAGAGATTGACCTCTGCAGAACGAGACAAGCTTTACGAGCAGAACATCAACCCGATTGCACAGTTCCCAGCAGAGGGTATTGTAATCTTCGGACAGAAGACACTTCAGGCTGATGCAACTGCTCTTGACAGAATCAATGTCAGAAGACTTCTCATCTTTGTCAAGAAGGAAATTTCCAGAATGGCCTCGACAGTACTGTTCGATCAGAATGTCGCCGCCACTTGGGATAGATTCAAGAGACAGGCAGAGCCGTTCTTGAAGAGTGTCCAGGCTAGGCTCGGATTGGTGGATTTCAAGGTAATCTTGGACGAGACCACAACGACGTCAGACTTGATTGATAGAAATATCATGTACGCGAAAATCCTTCTTAAGCCGACAAGAGCAATCGAGTTCATCGCACTTGACTTTGTAATTACAAGATCAGGCGCATCTTTTGAGGATTAAAAAAAGTAACTTACTAATTATGGTAGATAGGAGAAATAAATAATGGCAACTCTTTCAGATGCTACATTTTGGACCGGCGCCGGAGGCCCCGGCGGCAGAACAACAGAACCAAAAAGACAATCTAGGTTTATCCTCTCAATGGATAGCGTTCCGGTGTGGGTAGTAAAAAGAGTTACAAAGCCCAGCCTTTCCATCACAGAGGCTGGACACCAATTTTTGAACCACACGTTCTATTACCCCGGCCGCTTGGACTGGGCTCCTATTGATGTTACTTTGGTTGATCCCATCGACCCAGACATGGCTCAGACGTTCTTGAACATTATCAAGAGAGCCGGCTATAGTCCCCCCACGACTCGCGAAGCTGCTGAGTCTCATATTATCACCAAGAACGGTTTCAGACCTTCAATTGGCGGTCAGATCTCCATCAAACAGATTACTGATGGATATGGTCCCGGCCACAAGGGAGTTTTGGAAGAGTGGGTTATCTACAATCCGTTTATCACTTCAGTCCAGTATGGCGACCTTTCTTACGACTCCGATGAGTTGGTGCAGATCAGTGTCACCATGCGATACGACTATGCAGATCTTGTCTTTACCAGGGGCGATGCCACTGTTGACGCGCTATAAGCATTTTATTCTTCATAAAAAAAAATCATTTTCTATTTAAATTAAACACCAATATGTCTTATCATATGTATAAGAGAGGTAAACATGACTCAAAGAAACAATGAAGATAGAACGGGCGCCGTAGACCAGCAGGTTGACAACCCCATTGAAGCTGTCGCCAACCAGGCTCCTGATGGAGCATCCTTTTCTTTTGCAACGCCAACAGAATTCGTTGAACTACCATCAGGGGGGAGATACTATCCGACTGACCATCCACTTTACAACAGAAGTACTATAGAAATCAAACATATGACAGCTAAGGACGAAGATATTCTGACATCCAGAACACTTCTTAAGCAGGGTGTCGCAATTGATAGATTATTACAGAATGTGATTATTGATAAATCGATCAATATTGATGACATGCTTGTCGGGGATAAGAACTCCATCCTGGTTACAACTAGGGTAACTGGTTATGGTACGCAGTATAACACAACGGTCTTGTGCCCAGTTTGCGGCACGTCCAATGACCACTCATTCGACCTAGGTACCGGTCTTGTTAACTCAGGAGGAGCAGCTTCTGCAGAACCGGGAACAGCTACAGAAACAGATAATGGAGCTTTTTCCATTGATTTACCACAGTCAAAAGTAAATGTTTCTGTACGCCTAATGACCGGTCGAGACGAAAAGAACATTACCAAGCTATCGGAACAGAAAAAGAAACATAATCTGGGCGATTCAAACTTGACAGATCAGCTTAGGATGATCATCGTGGCAGTTAATGGTACTAACGACCGTTCTGCAATACATAATTTTGTAGAAAATATGCCGGCAATTGATTCTCGTTATTTAAGAAGTATCTATGCTAAGATAACGCCCAACGTTGATCTTTCACAGCATTTTTCGTGTAATACGTGTGATTATAGTGGTGACATGGAGGTTCCGTTCACAGCGGACTTTTTTTGGCCTCAACGATAATTACATAAAAGATGTTTATGAACAGTTTTTCCTCATGAAATATTATGGGGGCTGGAGCTTTACAGAAGCATATAATTTGCCAATAAGTATCAGGAGATGGTTCCTGGACCGGTTAAGCAAGCAGTTAAATACTGAAAGAGAAAACATGGAAAACTCTTATAAAAAGGCTTCAAACAAGGCAAATTCCAGTAAAGGACGTTCATTTACTTCTTAAGAGTATCTCCGCGTCTATTTTCTTTAAAATAACTAATTATAAGAGAATTGGTTTGTTTTGAGGAGAAATTCAATGTCAACCTTAAATGAAAATGAACTTGCCCCCATTGTTATTGATTTGGGCGCAGCAAGAAGAAAAGAAATAAATGAAAGCTGGCTAAGAATGTTTGGCGGCGCCATAAAAGGTATTTTGGGTTATATGTTTGCTGATGCAGCAGGGCCCAATTTTAAAATTAAAGGCACCCCGGCAGAAATTAAATCTTTTGCCAATGTTCTAAATAGAGAAAAGCAGTACATGGAAACATATGTTGACCTGGGGTTGGACAATCCTCAGACCTACAAAGATAAATACAAGCTGGAGCAGGCCATCGCAAAATTTGAGCGCAGAACGGGTATTAAGTGGCCGTTAAAGTAGGGGGGAGCAACTAAGTGGCAGACGGACCAAACATTGGCAAACTACAAGAAGCGATTCAGAAAAGACAAGCTGAACTTGCTATTGTCAAGGAACAGTTACGCCAAGAACATGAAAGGTTCGCTGCACTACAACAATCCAACGCTGCCATTGAAGACCAGAGGGCCGCGTATGAGCGCGTCTTAGGGTTAAAACAAAACGAACTTGACAGTCTAAACCAGATCTCCGCAACGCAACAGCAGATAGCCGCAGCAAGATCAGCCGAATTGGAAACATTACGCCAAACGGCCGGCATCACAGCGGAGCAATTGGCAACAAAGCAGCAAGAATATTCCACCTCTCAAGCCACCGCTGATCAGCTTCGCTCCCAGGCCGGGATCCTCGACCAGATCCTTACAAAGCAAAGAAAAGCACAGCAGATCACAAATGATCTAGCCGCATCAACCAGAAATATTGTTTCTTCGCTTACAGGCATGGATTCGGCTTGGCAATCGACCTTCATTGGCACTTTCCAGCGAGCCGCCCAAGAGACAGGGGGCTTTTCACAAGCTCTTTCCGTTGTAGGCGGCGAGATGTCGGCCATGGCCACCCCAATGAACGCTATGGCCATGGTGACGATGAAGGTGGTCGAATCAACCATCGGGCTGATCGCCAGGTTTGATGAATTAAAGGTTGGTTTCAGAACGGCGACTGGAGCAGGAAGAGAATACGACGTAGTACTAGAGGGCGTCTCCATGACAAACAGGCAGTTTGGTGTTTCGCTATCAGAAGCCCAGGGTGCCATGTCATCGTTGTACACTGAAATGTCCCAATTCTCCCACTTGGGTAGAAACTTACAAGTAGAATTATCGGGCCTCGTTGCCAAGATGAGCAAAGCCGGAGTCTCTGGATCCACCGCTGCTGCCAACATGGACACGTTGACAAAGACTTTCGGCATGGGAATCGGACAGGCAAAACAATTCTCCATGGACATGGTACAATTGGGAACTGACATAGGGATTCCCCCAAAAAAGCTAGCTCAGGAGCTTGGTGCTCTTGCGCCCCGTCTTGCACAGTATGGGTCCACAGCTACGAATGAATTTAGAAAATTAGCTGCCCAGGCCAAAGCTACAGGAATGGAGATGCAGAGGCTGATCGGTATTTCTCAAGGATTCGACACATTCGAAGACGCAGCCCAGAAGGTCGGCGCATTGAACGCTATTTTGGGCGGCCCGTATTTGAACACAGTGACAATGATGATGGCTACAGATTCGCAGAGATTGCAAATTGTTAGGCAGTCGATTATTGCCAGTGGTAGGTATGCAGAAATAACGGATAAGGCAGGAAGTGCACAGTCCAGATTCTTGGCAAAGGCAATTGCAATGAACTCAGGAATTCAGGATACTGATTCCCTCATGAGGCTGTTAAACAACGATTTAGGCCAATTTAGTTCAGAAGCCATGAACGCTGCTGGATCAGAGGAAAGACTAAATGACGTCTCAATGCAAAATACAACAATTATGCAAAAGATGGCTATTTCCATTGAGCAATTAGCCGTGGGAGCCAACCAGTTATCCTCTGGAATCAGTAATTTGATGTCTATATTAAACAATACGATGGCGACAACCACTGGGATTATCGGCGTTTTTGCGGCGCTCACGGGCGGAACCAAGCTTTTAGGAATGGCCATGGGCCGGGCAGCCGGCGAAGGGGCCGCACAAGCGCTGGCCAATACTCAGGTGGCCTCCACGGCGACCAGCGCAACCGGCGCAAACGCTGGCCTCAATGCCTCATTGGCCACAACTGCCCCCGCAGCGCGCACAGCTAGTGTTGCCTTGCGAGGTTTCGGAATTCAAGCCGGCGCCCTCCTCGTCGGCGTAGGCGCAGCAGCAGCGGGAATCGGCCTTTTGGTTGGAAAGTTTCGGGGCATGGGGGATCAAGAATCAACCGAGAATATCCAAAACTATGCCGGCGCAATGAACTCTCTTGGTTCAGTAATTGAGAGAATGCCGACAGACAAGGTTATCAATGTTTCCACAGCAATGGATAATTTCAAGGAAACAATCAACGCAGTTGTTAGACTGGAAGGTCTCGAAGATATTAGCAACACAGTACGACTCGTTTCAGCGGCTAGTCAGTATTCCGCAGCAATTGTAAGAGCGCAAGACGTGCGAGACCCTCTTAAAGAATTAATCAACGCCATCCGCTCATCAGGTGGCGGCGGCCAAGGCCGCGGCGGCCCAGTCAACATTACAATGAAGTTAAACAACAAGACGTTTGGAACAGCGGTTGCGAATAAATTGAATCAGCAAATGAACGTGGACATTTAATGGAATAGGGATAAGATAGAATGACAGCAGATCTACCAAAGAAAAGTACAGAACACCTCCTAGATAGGATGAGGCAAAATGGTGAATCAGTAAAGGATCCCGCGATCTACGCGGAAGATCAAAGTCAGCTTTTGTATAACAGTGGTTTGAGGCTGGAGTTTGGCCACCTCGCTTCCGGAACGTCTGTTGGTTTCAAGGCGTTTTTGACAAACTATGCGGAACAGTATGCTTCACAGTGGAACATGGAATCGGCACTCGGCCGAATGGACCCAATCCACACTTTCAAGAACACGACCCGATCCATCACTTTGGGTTGGAATTTGGTAAGTAACAGTGTCATGGAAGCTGCTGAAAATCAAAAGAATCTAAGCAGGTTAATTCAAATGCTTTACCCCGCATACAGTAAAACAGATAGTGAAGTCAAAGTGATGTCCACTCCCCCAATAATGAAGCTGAAGTTCGCCAACTTGATTCAAGATGTTAGCCGCGGCTCCGGAATGGTTAAATCAAACACCACCCCTGCTACCAATGGCGGCGCCGGCTCACCGACTCAATTGGGAGTCTTGGAGAGCGGCCTGGTCGGAAGAATCGATGGCCTGGCAGTAGTACCAGATAGTGACGCCGGATATATAGTAATCCCAGGCGACGACGGCCCCTTGATTTACCCAAAGACAATTGGTTTGAACTGCACCTTTTATGTTATTCATACCCACCCGCTCGGATGGGAAGGGAGTGCCAAAGATAGACGAGCCATGAACGCGCTGCACCCATATGGCATGGACACTGGCTTTGCGAAGGTATCCGACAACTACAACAATAATCAGGAAGACGATGATAATCCTTTGATAGTCACAAAAAAGGGCGGCGCCGACGTGTTCATAGAACCAATAGATCAAAATGCTGCGTCGGCCGATGGCGTTGGTTTTAAAAAATCTGTAAATACCGTGCACGTCGACGAAAATGCAGAAGAATCAATATTGGCGCCACCGGAATGAGAGAGGGTAAATAATAATGGCAGTAGGAAGATATAGTGGCAGAAAAGTTCAGTATAATGACAATGAGTTATACGATGAACAGCTTGACAATCGCGGCCTGAAATTCATAAGACACTTTGAAACACCCGTTTTAAACTATCCAACGAATGCTCAGAGGAAAAATTTAAAGACGTTTGGACATGTCTGGGTCTTCGGCGATAGGTATTGGAAACTCGCCGCCGAGCATTATGGAGACCCAGGGTATTGGTGGATTATAGCTTGGTTTAATAAAAAACCCACCGAATCCCACGTCTCACCGGGCGACGTCCTGCAGATTCCAGAGCCGCTTGAACGAGTTTTGGATTACTTTGATGTATAGTTTTGATTGAGGAGAGGAACGTTGGCCAGTAAAAACACACAAAGCGGAAAGTTCACCAATCTCAAATCCGGGGCCAAGTCTGATGTTGATTCAACCGACCGTCTAGAGTATGTCGCTGCACTAGAAGAGAGAAACTGGCAGGAACAATGCTTTCTGATTGATAATATCGAGCGCCTCACCGCCCGTCGACGAATCCAGGGCTCCGGAACAAAAAAAGATCCTCTTCGAAGTTGGGATTCGGCACAGATACCCGATAAAAACTCCAATTTCAGATTCAGAGAATATAAGAACATGATTTTGTTGAAGGGATCCCCTGATGTAATGTCAAACTTGTTTTCTAAAGGTAACGCAGATGCGATTTATAAAACCAAACCCCATATAATGTCTTATGTGGTTCCCACAGTGCAATTCTTTAAAGTACATCATAACCACCAAGCCAGTGACTTTGGGCCCGAATTTAAATTTGGAAGTGATTATAAAGAGAGCAGGCAACTGGTCGTACCCATGCCCCTACCCATCAATACGCAAGCGAGTGCAATTGAAAAAATCCTGGAAGAGGGCGGCGTATATGACGACATGGGGCTTAAAAATTTTAGTTTTAATTTTGACGGAAAGGACATGGTACAGAAAGAAATTTTCAAAGCCAATGCCTCCTTTTATTTTACCGGTGTAAATTCTCTGGTTAAACAAAGGACATATCCAATAAATGGAATACAATTCCCTTGGCGATGGATGGACATAATTCAACCCGGAGGAAACCTAATGAGGGAAGACTCCGTGGACAAGGATAGGCCAAAAAAAGAAAGATCTTTGGAAGATTTTCAACCATCCTTTTGTGAAATAAAAGCAATTGTAGGTTGGGCTAAAAATCTCTCAGCAATACAGGAGACAGAAAATCTTGCCGACAAAGATGATTTGGACGCCTATTTGTCTCTTGTAAATAGCCAAGCAGAGTTTTATCTTTCCCTCGTCGCACACACTTTTACCTTCCACGATGACGGCACTTTGGAATTAGAGGTCAACTGGGTGGGAAGATTGAATAGCCAATGGCGTTCGAAAGAGAGCGATTTATTCTACAACGACATATCTGACTGTGAACAGGTCGGTGCACTTAAAGAATTGGAAAAACAAATTGCAAAGCTGGAAGAATATGGAAAAGGCATACAAAAAAAACAGGAGCGTTCCAATCCAAAAAAGGCGCATCCAAAAAAAGGAGAATATAGTCCACATACCCCATCTGGTAAGAAAGTTTTAGAATCCGCACCCCCAGCACAATCGCTGGAAACCGCCGCGGCCATTGTGGTCGACTGGGAACAGAATCCAAAAAAGGGTGAAATACCCACAGGCGTCTTCGAAGCACGCGCACTTTTACATAATTCAAAGACACCGAGAAGCTTGAAAGACGCATATGAAAAAAAGTTTATTGTACGAAAGGTTAAAACAAAACTAAGATATAAACACTACAAGAGGTTGTTGTCTGCGATTAATGATGGTATTTTTGAGGATGCCGGCGCCTCCGGCCCACGAGGAATCAATGTAATCGAAATTGACGAGCGCCTTGTTGGTGTATACTCCGGAAATTATCAGCTTTCCAACGAATATCAAAACAAACTGACCAGACCAGCCGGCGGCGCCTCGACGTCATACAAATTAAATAAAAAAGGAGAGCCGAAACTTGGCAACGGAGCCAAGGACTATGAAGACGAGGCCTCCCAAAAGCAATTAGACGACATCCGAAATCGAGCCCTTGAAAGACGCACCTACGCCGGCGGAGATCCTCGGAGCAAAAAGAACAGGGATGAGAGAACGAACAAGGGTCTCGATTCCGGCGCCTCCTGGCAGCCAAGTTGCGTTGCAAACCCTCTCCAGTCTAATCTAGGTATCAATGATAAAATGGCTCACTACTCACCCGCTCAAATAAAGAAGAAAAAGAAAAATCCTGATTACGAAATGAACGCAGTCGGCCTCCAGGGTCTTGCGATTGAGGCGCTTCTCACAAATAAGGGAAAAGGCGAATTCAAGAAAGAGGTCCAAGAACAAATTGTCAAAGTGTCGGAGATGCAATGTGGAGATGTCCCCTCCGGGCGCCACCAAATAATGTTTGTTTTCTTGGGAGACATACTTGAGAGTGCATTACAAATATTGAAGGGCAATCCGTTCGGAGAAGACGCAGTAGAAGGCGGAGTGGCCAAAAATAAGGAACCAAAACTATTGATGGGCCCTATTCGCTTTCATGACCCGTATGCAACAACGATGTCGGAAAATGAAAATGACTTTCCGACCATAGAAGTTAATTTGGCAGATGTCCCAATATCCCTGCGCTATTTTAGCCAGTGGTGGACAAAAAAAATAACTTCCCGAGAAATCGACGTATTGACTTTTGATCGTTTTGTTAAGATGTTGCTTGAGGATCTGGTAATGGTGGCTGTTGGTAGGAACTGCTATGCCGGCTCCCCGCGTCCAATTTCCAGGATCGCCATGAAGGATTTCACGATTGACCAACCAATAAGTAAAATCACCGGCATGGATATTGAGGGCGGCACAGACCTTGGCCCCAATGGCGAAAGAACAGATGTTTTGGACCTGGATAACGAGTTAAGAAAAAGCAGTGAAGGTGAGTCCTCTGCTCTTACTAGATATTTAGCATCCCCGGCCTCTGCAATTGAGGGTGCTAAAAAGACATCATCACCAAATAAACCATGGCACACTTATCGTTTGATATACGCCATTAGTTATATGCCTGGTGCATTGACCGCAGACCTAGATACCGACCGCTCTCGCGGCCTCCACCACATTTACATTGGCGCCGATAGAGGTTTGGTTAAAAATATTAGTTTTTCCAAACTTGATAACCCCTCAATCCATGCATACAAGATCGCATCTAGTGGCGTCAAGGATATGCGAGAGCAATATAAGGTAAGCATCAGCATGTTTGGGAATATTTATTTTGAACCCGGACAATTAATATATGTCAATCCGACAATGATGGGTTTGGGAAATCCAAAACAAAGCGAAACTATTGCTCGAACCCTGGGCCTGGGAGGTTATCATAACATAATTTCAGTTAACAACTCGATTGATGAAGGGGATTTCGAAACCACTATTACTGCTTATTGGGTGAGCCATGGCATTGACAAACAAGCCGGCGGATATAATATACCAACCGAAATCATCGGGGATATCCCAAAATCAGACCCCGCTGACGATGCTAAATCTCTTTTGGGCGACGAAACTTATATTTAGAGGAACACACAGAAATGGCATATGATATTGCACAAGAAAGTCGAGCTTTAGGAAACAATAACCTGGGATCCCAGGGTTGTTTTTTGGAAAGAAAGTATTATGCCGAACGTGTATACCCTACTGATGGCCCAAAGCCTATAGACTTTTGGTATAGAACCCCTTTGTACGGAAAAATAAATTATGATGGAGAGGTGATCTATCTGGGCGGCGCGAAGTTTCTCGGAACAATAGCTGGCGAAAGATCTTCAGATGAAGTTTTAGCTCTCCGTCCTGTCGCCTCTGCCTTTAAAGAATTTAATGAGGAATATAAAGCATTAATGGCTCTTAGGGGTTGTTCTGACGCCCCCGAGGATGACCCCCTGTCTTCAATCAATCCCAAACGCGGATGGACAGACGCCAATAATTTGTACCACCAATACATGACCGGGTTTTTCAACACCCTGGGCTCGGTATTTTTAAAGGAAAACCAAAGAGAGCAGTCTCTTGTAGACTTTAGAGGCTTTGTTAGATTGTTCGCCGAAGCGGTTCATATGACAAATGGCAAGATGCCTATCACCAAGACGGCATTTGTGAAGTCCAACCTGTGCCCCCACAGGACCAGCGGCGTGGTAATTGATGTGGGCTTGGGAGACTTTTCCGATGATCTCATAAAACATACGAAGTATATTAAAAGCCCAAACTTTAACACATACCGATACATGGCTAAAAGACATGGCTTCTTGGTGGATAAAAATGCCCCATGGAGGCTCGTTGCAGATTTGGCGTCGGAGCCAATGAAAAAGCACATGGCCATGAACGGAACGACCCCGAAAACATTTTTTTCTGATTATTATCTAAAAGCTCACGTATATGACATCGCAGAGCTTAAAGCTAGGATGTTCGCATGGTATAATGAGTATGTTTTGATATACCCGACTTACATTAAGGCAACCACCACGTCCGGAGCGTCTAAAAAATGCGTAGTTGATCGCACACCAATTACGATGGAAAAATACAATGCAGATTTCGATGCAAATTTTTGGTTAAGATTTTACTTGTATATTCGAGCAAAAGAGAGTATAATAAATATGAGTCAAAGCCAATTCGAGGCAAAAGTGAGAAAAGCGCAGAAAATATACAAGTATTATCAGTATGAAAGATCTGTTGATTATCTTGATAAGGAAGTAAGAAGCTTCAGCGAAAGAATTACTGGCGAAGGCGAAGCAACAAACGGATTTAGACTTTACGGATAGAGAATGCTTTTTCAAGCTTTAGATGATAAGAAACACTGCGTAGGTGTTTACGCTGATGGAAATTTGGTTTATGACGAGTTGCCAGACAACCTAACAAAAACATGGAAATATTCAGATTTTCTAGCAGATAGAGAGATCGAGTACGCCAATCTCTATTGCAATAATAAATCTTTAACTGAAATGTGCCCTTCCACATTCCTCACCCAATGGGAAGAAACCTCTGGAAGACTAAAGGCTTTCCTCAGATCTTTCCATGAGGCCAAAATTGATCTAAATAAAAATTGCTTCTTTGATCTTGTACCAGAACAATTTTTGAAAGAGTATTGTGAGATAAAAAACAAGATCACAGAACACACCCTGGAAACAAAACCGCGGCCACAAAATTATGATTTTTTGTTGGATCTTACAAAACTGGTTAATAAAATAAAGGCGCAAACACTTAACGTCGATAGTACCGAACTAAAGACCAGGATGAGCGAGTACAAAGTTCGCCAATTTTGTAAAAAAATAAAAACCACACCCCCCGTTGTGGATTATAATATATTTGGGACAAAGACCGGCCGCCTCACCACTAGGAAGAATAGTTTTCCAATCCTTACGATGGATAGTTCTTATAGAAAGATTTTGAAACCAAATAATGGCTGGTTTGTTGAGCTAGATTATAACGCCGCGGAGTTGAGAGCTTTAATTGGCTTGTTGGGCAAGGAGCAACCAACGGAAGACATCCACGATTTTAATGTAACGAATATCTATCGTGGGGTGCCTTCTCGCGCCGAGGCAAAAAAGAGAATATTCGCATGGCTCTATAATCCTCACTCAAAAGATTACGTTTCCAACCGCGCATACGACAGGAGCCAGGTGTTAAAGCAATACTGGCACGGTACCCACGTATCCACCCCATTCGGTAGAAAAATCGATTCAGACGAATACCATGCCCTGAACTATATAATTCAGAGTACCTGTAGCGACTTAGCACTAAAGCAGGCCATCAAGCTTGATAAACTTTTGGAGAATTGTAAAACCAATATTGCTTTTATGATACACGACTCGATTGTATTGGATATGGCACCAGAAGATGAACATAAGATAAATGATATTTTTCATTTGTTTGCAGATACTGAATTCGGCACATTCCTGTCTTCCGCAAGGGCAGGTAAAAACTTTGGAGAGATGAAGGATCTATGGATAAAATTATAGGCCTAGGCCAAGCCGGCTGTAATATAGCCAAGGCTTTTGAAACATATCCACAGTACGAATGTTATTATTTTGATACCGAACCCCACGAGTCCCAAAGGTCCGTTTTGGTATCTAAGCAAGATAATCATGAGAGATATGAAGAGGCATGCCCGTCATACGAAAACGAACTGAGTGACCTCACCGGCGATGTATTATTCGTTTTAGGAGGCGGTGGAACAATTAGTGGAATGTGCTTGAGACTTTTGGAGCAAGTGGCAAAAAGGGCAAAAAACACCAGCCTACTTTATATTAAGCCAGATACCTCTTTGTTGGGTGAAACCAAAAAGCTGCAAGAAAGAGCAACGTATATGGTTCTCCAAGAATATACAAGATCCGGCGCGTTTAAGCAGATGATCATCGTCGATAATTCAGAATTGGAAAATATCTTAGGTGAACTTCCCATTATAGGCTACCACGATAAGTTAAATGAGATGGTAGTGTCGACACTTCACATGATGAATATCTTTGAAAATACCAAATCTGTCGACGACACATTCGCTGCCCTACCAAAAACTGCTAGAATCGTCACAATCGGAGTGATGAACATTGAAGATAATAAAGAAAACCTGTTTTTTTCTCTTGAAAATCTCAAAGAAATAAGGTATTATTATGCTATCAATGAAAACGAATTAAATAAGAGTAGCGGGTTGTTTAGGAATATAAAGGAAAACGTCAAAAGCAAGACATCAGACGAGGTAAGTGCCTGTTATGGTATCTATTCGACCAATTATGATCAAAATTATGGATATTTGGCGCATTACAGTTCCCACATTCAGGATGACAAAAAAAGTTAATTTTTTGGTTGACATCGGGACTAGCCTGTGCTACAGTATAGGAAATTGTTTACACTAAAGGAGAATGAGATGACAATTGATATGGATAAAATGAAACAACGCAAGGGAAACCTACAAAACCGCGGAGGGACGAATGGCGGAAACGCTAACTTTTGGCGTCCACAGGACGGCGAACAGACAATTCGCATTCTTCCAACTCCCGATGGGGATCCTTTCAAGGATTATTGGTTTCATTATAACGTTGGCAACAAGCCTGGCTTTTTGTCTCCAAAGAAGAACTTTGGAGAGGATGATCCGCTTGATTCCTTCGTTCGCAAGCTTTTCGGAGAAGGCACCGAGGAGAGTCGCAAGCTGGCCAAGGATTTGATGGCAAAGCAGCGTTTTTTCTCCCCGGTAATTGTCCGAGGCGAAGAAGATAGGGGGGTTCAAGTCTGGGGTTATAGCAAGACCGTATATGAGACTCTCCTTAATTTGGTACTTAATCCGGAATACGGTGATATCACCGACCCGGAATCAGGTACCGATTTGGTCATTGTCTATGGTAAGCCTGCAGGAGCATCGTTTCCTCAGACTAAAATCACCCCTCGTCGACGTTCCACCCAACTGTTCGACGAAATGGACGATGACCAGTGCGCTAGCACGCTTGAGAGCATTCCAGACATGGATAACCTCTTTGAGCGCAAAGGCCCTGAAGAGGTTGGCAGCATGCTGGACGAGTTCTTGTCCGGTGACGATGGCGCCGAACAGCGCTCCACAGAGACAGAGAAATATGGCACTGCTGATAAAGCGACCACCTCTGACACTGTGGACCAAGCGTTCCAGGAGCTTTTGGGAAGCTAGCATTTTGGGGGAGCGCTGCTCCCCCATTTTTTTATACTGAGAGGGAACAATGAAGCCGAGTAAAAATTCAAATGAGACCAAGAAGGGACGATTGTCCCCGAAAGATCTAAAAAATATCCTCAACAAGGGTGCGGGTATAACGGTCGCTCATAACTTGAACGATGACAACCCCACAGAAGTACACGATTGGATTTCAACCGGCTCCCGCTGGCTTGATTCGATTATCTGCAGAGGAAAACTGGCTGGAATTCCGACAGGCAAAATTGTTGAGATAGCAGGATTAGAGTCCACGGGTAAATCCTATATGGCGGCACAAATTGCAGCCAATGCACAAAAGAAAGATATCGATGTGATTTACTTCGATTCAGAATCAGCAATTGACCCTGAGTTTCTGGTCCGCGCTGGCTGTGACTTGGATAAATTGATTTATGTGCAGGCAATTAATTGTGAAACAGTATTCGAACAGATTGAAAGTTTGTTGAATATGAACGACAATAGAATGCTCTTCATTTGGGATTCGCTAGCATTCACACCAGCTATTTCAGACTTACAGGGTGACTACAACCCCCAGTCTTCCATGGCCGTCAAGCCTCGGATCCTTTCAAAAGCATTTCAAAAGTTGACAGTTAGGATTGCCAATAGGGAAAGCACACTGCTTATCTTGAACCAGCTTAAGACGAATATCACGTCTAACGTGGCTGAAGCTATGACAACCCCATATTTCACCCCCGGGGGAAAGGCTGCGAATTATGCCTATTCTCTAAGGGTTTGGTTAACCGGCCGGAAGGCAAAGGCCAGCTTTGTTATGGATGACAAGGGGTTCAGAATTGGCTCTGAGGTCAAGGTAAAGATTGAGAAGAGTCGTTTTGGAACGCAAGGCAGACAATGTGCCTTTAAGATTCTTTGGGGCGACGATGTTGGTATCCAGGATGAAGAGAGTTGGCTTGAGGCTATCAAAGGCACGGCCAATTTGACGTCCTCTGGAGCTTGGTATTCACTACACCACGCCAATGGAGAGACTGTTAAATTTCAAGCAGCCAATTGGCTGGAAAAGCTGAAGGACGAAAAGTTCTATAACAGGGTGCTTGAAATCATGGAAGAAGAAGTTATCCTCAAGTTTGATAAGCGTGAGGGCGATGCAGAATCGTTCTACACAATTCCAGATGAGGAAGAGTAACACCCCCTCGTTGAATTAATTCCTGTTGACATACGGAGTATAATGTGATACTCTTTCTACATAGAAAGAGGTTAGATAGGTGTATGGTTTCTAAGAAAACACAGAGTAGGATGGACTTGGCAAAGAAAATTGCCCTGCAGGGAACTTATGGCGGCTTCAAACATGGGGCAATATTACTACGAGGCGGAAAGATAATCAATACCTCTTGCAACAAAAACAATCATTGCGCTTTCGGAAGCAGGTTCCGTCAACGAGACGAGGGCACCCCAACGCTTCACGCTGAAATCGGGTGCATTCTAAATCTAGACCGGTCCACGACCGCTGGTGCCACCATGCTTGTGGTTCGCGTCGGAAAGACAGGGGAATATCGGATGTCAAAGCCCTGCTCAATGTGTCGAGAAGTCCTTAAGCATGTTGGCATAAAAAAAGTTTATTACACAGACAAAAATGGAGAGCTTAAAAGCTATAAAAATTAAATTATGAGTAAAAGATATCTTGTCATCGATGCCCTAAATATGTATTTCCGAGCTTATATAGTCGACCCGTCACTTTCAACAAATGGGCAACCAATTGGTGGGACCAAGGGTTTTCTTAAGATCTTACAAAAGCTCGTAAGGGAGACAAAGCCAGATAGAGTGGTTATTGCTTGGGACGGTGAAGGTGGTTCAAAAAAAAGGAAGCTAATTAACAAGGCATACAAGGAGGGTCGAAAGCCTATTCGACTCAATAGAGCGATTCGAAACTTGTCAGAAAATGAAGAGTTGAAAAACAAGATTTGGCAGCAAACGAGACTAGTAGAGTATTTGAACTGTTTGCCAGTCTCGCAGCTTGTAGCCGCCGGCGTAGAAGCAGATGACATTATTAGTTGTGTCGTAAACTTGCCTCACCTGAAGGGGGATCAAAAAGTCATAGTTAGTAGTGACAAGGACTTTATTCAATTGTGTGATGATGAGACAGTGTTATTCAGACCAATTCAAAAAGAGATTCTAAATAAAGCCAGCATCGTTGAGAAGTATGGAATCCACCCAAATAATTTTGCCTTGGCGAGGGCGATTGTTGGAGATACAAGTGACAACTTGTCAGGAATCCGCGGCATTGGTTTGAAAACTGTTTCAAAGAGATTGCCAATGCTCGTAGAAGAAAAGTCGCACACAATTGATGATGTGGTAACTTATTGTATGCAAGAGTCACAAGAGAGTAGTGTCTCAGCATATACAAATATTTCAGAGGGCAGAGAGATAATTCAGCAAAATTATAGACTGATGCAACTTTATGTCCCGAACATGTCCATGGATGATTATGACATGGTAAAAGACATTATTAAGGATCCGAATATGGAACTCAATAAGACTGAGGTTTTGAAGATGATGATTGAAGATGGGTTTGGGTCATATGACTGGAACGATTTATTTAGGGCATGTAAGAAAATGGTAGTAACAGAATAATAAAAATAGTGTAGGATAGGTTCATGAACCAAGAAAGCGTTTCATTTTCTAGATTTGGCAAAGACTTTCAAGAAAAGCTAGCCCAGCTAATTCTTCAGGATAGGGTCTTTAGCGACCAAATTCATGAAGTGTTAGATACAAATTTTTTAGAGTTAAAATATTTGCAGATCTTCGTAGAGAAGGTTTTTTCTTATAAACAGCAATACAGTTTGCATCCGTCATATGTGACTATGGCTACAATCCTCCGCGCTGAACTTGATTCGGAGAACGAGACAACCAAACAGCAGATAAGAAGCTATTTTGCTCGCATTTATAAAAGAGATATGGAGGTGGATGGGGAGGAATATATAAAAAACACCGCCCTCGATTTTTGCAGAAAGCAAAAGTTAAAAGAAGCCATGATCAAATCGGCCAATCTACTTCAGAAATCGTCTTTTGAAGAGATTAGTACAATTATTAACGATGCCCTTCGTTTGGGTTGTGATAATAATTTTGGCCACGATTATATCGTCGACTTTGAAAAAAGATTCGAACTTAAAACCAGAAACCCGGTTACAACTGGGTGGGATGAAATTGATAAGATTTGCAGAAACGGCCTCGGCCGCGGCGAACTGGGTGTCGTCATCGCCCCCACTGGGGCCGGAAAGTCAATGGCCCTTGTACACTTGGGAGCCGCAGCAATTCGAAGTGGCAGGATGGTCGTACATTATACTTTGGAATTGCAAGATACTACGATTGGAATCAGATATGATAGCTGTCTCACCGGAATCCCGCTATCGGAAGTATTTGGCAAGAAAGACGAGATCTATGAGAACATCAAAGAACTAGAAGGAAAGCTCGTTATCAAAGAATATCCTACAAAATCTGCCAGCACAGCCACGATTAAAACTCATCTTGAAAAACTTCGAACAAGGGGTCATGACATCGGAATGGTTATTGTAGATTATGCGGATCTTTTAAGACCAAAAGTGAATAATAAAGAAAAAAGAATGGAATTGGAATCTATTTACGAAGAGCTACGGGGAATCGCTCAGGAGAGTGAATGTCCTATTTGGACTGCATCTCAAACAAACAGATCGGGTCTTAATGCAGAAGTTATCACAATGGAATCAATCTCAGAAGCATTTAACAAATGCTTTGTATCCGATTTTATTTTTTCTGTGTCTAGAACTTCGGAGGATAAGTTAACGAACGGTGGCAGATTATTTGTAGCTAAAAACAGGAATGGTCCCGATGGGTTGGTATATCCGATTTATATGGACACTTCAAGAGTAAAGCTGGATGTCTTTGAACAGTCTGGCGAAACTGTAGACAGTATTCTGAAGAAGAGTACGAAACAACAAGAAAAAACGCTTAGAGAAAAATACAAAGAATTCAAAGGGGTAAAAGGGTAATGAAAAGCAGCGATATATTAACAAGAGAAATTTTATCAGATATCACAGTTTACATGAAATACGCCAGATATCTTCCAGATGAGAATAGAAGAGAAACCTGGCGTGAAATTGTAGACAGAAACAAAAAGATGCATATCAAAAAATATCCCAAGCTTTCTCAAGAGATTGAAGAGGCTTATGGTTATGTTTACAGAAAGAAAATACTCCCTTCCATGAGATCCATGCAGTTCGGGGGCAAACCAATTGACGTCGCGCCAAATAGAATTTACAATTGTGCCTTTGCACCTTTAGACGATTGGCGAGTTTTTAGCGAAGTAATGTTTCTGCTCCTTGGCGGCACGGGAGTCGGATACAGCGTCCAATCACACCATGTCGAAAAGCTCCCCGAAATTGTCAAACCCAATGCAAACAGGTCCCGCCGCTTTTTGGTTAATGATTCTATTGAGGGCTGGGCTGATGCCGTCAAGGCCCTCTTCCGCACATATTTCTACGGCGGTTCTAAACTTCGGTTTGATTTTTCAGATATTCGCCCAAAGGGCTCTTTGCTTCTTACATCGGGTGGAAAAGCCCCCGGCCCACAACCACTCAAGGAGTGCCTTGTTAAACTTGAGGGCCTGCTTGATGAAAAAGAGAGCGGAGAGACTCTTCGGCCCGTCGAGGTGCACGACATGGTGTGTCATATCGCTGACGCAGTGCTAGCCGGCGGAATTCGCAGAGCAGCACTCATCTCCTTATTTAGTGCAGATGACGAAGAAATGATTTCGGCCAAGACTGGCAATTGGTGGGAAAAGAACCCCCAAAGAGGTCGAGCAAATAATTCAGCCGTCTTGCTGAGACATAGAATTACAAAAGAATTCTTTTTGAGTTTATGGGACAGAATTAAAAACTCTGGCGCAGGTGAGCCTGGATTTTATTTTTCCAATGATAAAGATTGGGGAACAAACCCTTGCTGTGAAATCGCTTTGCGTCCGTATCAATTTTGCAACCTGACGGAAGTTAATGTCTCGGATACCAAGACACAAGATGAATTAAATAACAGAGTGAAGGCCGCCGCATTTGTTGGAACACTACAGGCCGGCTATACAGATTTCCACTACCTTCGGGACGTGTGGAGAAGAACTACTGAAAAGGAAGCTTTGATTGGTGTTAGTATGACAGGCATCGCCTCGGGTGAGTCTCTCAACCTGGACTTGAATGAAGCGGCCAAAGTGGTTAAAGAGGAAAATAAGAGAGTAGCAAATCTAATAGAAATCAAATCGGCAGCTAGATGCACGACGGTAAAACCAGCCGGAACCACGTCTCTAGTTCTGGGTACCTCAAGCGGAATCCATGCTTGGCATAGTGACCACTACATCAGAAGAATCAGAGTGGGTAAGAACGAGGCAATCTATTCCTATTTGCAACGATTCCATCCAGAGCTTGTAGAGGATGAGTATTTTAGGCCACACGATACGGCCGTCATTTCTGTTCCTCAAAAATCCCCGGAGGGCTCAATCCTTAGAACAGAAAGTGCACTACAATTGTTGAAACGAGTTACATATATCAGCGGCAATTGGATTAAGTCTGGTCACATCGCTGGACAAAACACACATAATGTTTCCGCAACGGTTTCGATCCAGAACACCGAGTGGAATGATGTCGGAGAGTGGATGTGGGACAATCGAAAGTCATACAACGGCTTATCGGTTTTGCCCTATGCGGAACACACTTACAAGCAGGCTCCGTTCGAGGAATGTTCTAAGGAGACTTATGAGGTCATGTCCAAGGCACTGTCTGCTGTTGATTTATCAAACATTGTGGAGGGTGAGGATAATACAGATCTTAGCGGCGAATTAGCCTGCGCCGGCGGAGCATGTGAATTGAGATAAATTGCCCTTGACAATATCGCTGTTTGCTGTTAATATGTAGAAGGAGGACGAAATGGATTTAGCATTTTTATTGCCAAAAGATATGAGAAAAGACAAATGCCCTGCCGAAAACAAACACTATTGGTCAACTCAGGGGGACGTAAGGTCAACGGCCGGAGAACAAGTGGTGGTCAGGTTAGAATGTAAACATTGTAATAAGACCGAATATGTCTTTTTGCCACACGAGCAATACAAAATTAATGAAAAGCAAATACTTGGAGAAAAAAATGCATAAATTTGAACCTTATAATCGGTATGTTTTGTTGGAAAGAATAGAAGCTAAAAAAGAAGAATCCCACGTTTTGGTACCAGATGATTATATCAAAGAAGAACTATATGGGTTATATAAAGTTGTGAGCGTATCCGGGGATAGCAAGTGTTCGGCCAGTTCAGGATCATTAGTAGCGGTTGAAAACTCTATGGTGCAGGAAATCAATATTTCAAGTGAAAGGTTTTTAGTAGTTTTAGACAACTATATACTTGGTACAGTGAGGTAATAATTATGGCATACTCAGAAGAGGTATTAGATCACTACAGCAACCCACGTAACGTCGGCGCTATGGACAAGAGCAGCGCCCAGGTGGGAACCGGGCTCGTTGGCGCGCCAGAATGTGGCGATGTGATGAAATTGCAAATAAAGGTCGGTAATTCAGGCGTTATTGAAGACGCCAAATTTAAAACTTTTGGATGCGGATCCGCTATAGCCGCTAGCTCTTTGGCAACTGAGTGGATCAAAGGAATGACCGTCGAGGAAGCCGTGATGGTAAAAAATACAGAGATCGTAGAAGAGTTGAACCTTCCCCCCATTAAGATCCATTGTTCTGTTTTGGCAGAAGATGCAATTAAGGCAGCTATAAAAGATTGGAAAGAAAAAAATGAAGGCACAGGTACAAATAACTGAATCTGCTGCGAAGCAGATAAGTAAACTGATCAAAAAGGAAGGCGCAGACGCCAATGGCGTCAGGGTGAGTGTTCAGGGCGGCGGTTGTTCTGGGCTGTCATACAAGTTGGATTTAGAAAGTGAGGAAAGAGAAGGGGATAGAGTATACGAAGCCAAAGAAGAAATAAAGCTTTACGTTGATAAGAAAAGTTTTCTTTTCTTGGTGGGGACCATTCTTGACTGGTCAGACGGTCTGAACGGCAAAGGTTTTGAATTTACAAACCCCAATGCAACCTCAACCTGTGGTTGCGGTTCATCTTTCGCGGCATAAACATGGAAGCTAAAATTTTATGTTTGGTATTAATGAATCTGGGATACCCCAGGGTTGAGACCGCATGCGAACATATACAAACGATTGTTGAAGAAGCAGAAAAAAATGACCTGGACCCAGCGCTAGTAATATCTGTAATTAGAATTGAAAGCAGGTTTAAAATAGACGCGGTGAGTAAAGCAAACGCATGTGGGCTAATGCAGGTCCTCCCCCAATACACAAAGAATCCGAAACTGAGTTGTGACGATTTAAAAGATCCAACAACTAATATAATTGTTGGTACTAAAAAATTAAAATTTTGGATCTACAAATATGGAAAGGGCGATATACGGACAGGCTTGTGTGGGTATAATGCTGGCTTCCGGTGTAAGGGCGAAAATAAAAACAAGGCTTACTACGGATACGCCGTCTCGGCACTTAAGCATCGTAGAAAAATAAAAAGAGAATATGAAAAGATGAAAGAGGAATGTTACCTCGAAGAATCTGATTATTGGTTTCAATGTTTGGAAAGCCCGGCAGAATAAAAAAATATGATAAATTGGTTTTGGGCAGCGGTATCGACGCAGTTATATACGCTGCACAGAATAACCTACCGCTGATACAAAATGACTTGAACCCTCCGTACTTTTTCGAGAAGGGTTGCGATGTGTGGGGCCCCATGGTCCTTTCACTTTCAATCATGGGAAACCTTCCATTTGGAGATAAGGTAGAATCTGTGAGAGTCGTCGAAAACGGATTAAAGATAAATACAAAAGATTATGGTTTTTATGATGTTGGATATAATAAATTGATTGTGTTTGACGATGAAAACGTCGAAGGCTTAGGTCAGCCGACAGAGAGATTAAGAGATAAAGATAAGAGGATGGTACTCGATTGGGTTGATGTCAAGAGTGGCATGGTACACGACTACGACGAAATTGCCACAGACTCCGATTTCATTAAAAAAATATATTTTTACCGATCCAAAAGAATAGATGGAAACCACGATAAGAAGGATTTAGTTTGTGTGTCTTATCTAAACAAAGAGGAGCTAGATATGGTAGAATATTCTAACTCTTACTTGAGACTTAAGATGCTACAAATAATGAAGGAATATAGAATCCGAGGCGAAAAAAACGGATTCACTAAGACTGAACCAAGAAAACAAAAATACCGTGCAGCGAAAATAGAACATGCAAAAAGAGAAGTTATAAAAATCAAGAGGAATAGGTATAAAAATACGGAAAACATCGAGTTTTTGTCCCAAAACACCCACAACTCAGCCTATAAACAAGAAAACGGTATTCTTTTTTCAGATGCTCACCTATCTAAAGTATGGGGGATAATTTAATGTCCCGAATCAGCAGAAAGAGAGGAGAGAAGTCTATGAGTGGAGAAGGAGGCGTCGGCGGAATCGGCGGAGCAGGTGGCGCCCACGTAGGGGGCACCCCCGGAGCAGGAAGTGGGGCTTCTAACGTAGTTACCCCCGCAAAGGGTGCGAGTGGCGTCTCAGACGACGCCGGAAAGGCTAGTCTGACCGTAGGCGGCGAGAGCAATTTGGTCGGCAATACGCAAAATCAAACCAACAACATTAACAACTATTACCAATCACCCAGCACTGATCAATTTAGCACAATGCATCAAATGGGCAAAGTTGGCGGTGTGTCTTCCGCGCAAAATGCAGGAGGAGAAATGAATGCCGATGTCATAATGAAGATGATGATGATGTTAATGATGATGCAAATGATGCAGGCCATGATGGAAAGCATGGGCGGTGCAGGCGGCGCAGGCGGCGCAGGCGGTGCCGGCGGCGGTGGTGCAGCCGGCGGCGGTGCAGGCGGTGAAGGCGGCGCCGGCGGAAGCTCCGGCGGCGGCGGGTTTTCAGGAACGATGTGAGAAT
>TARA_R110000824_G_scaffold218100_1_pt1 | contig 40024 bp, 34 predicted proteins | sample TARA_R110000824 | Tara Oceans TARA_R110000824 (sample SAMEA4397747) | marine metagenome | biome: Polar Biome; feature: [MES] marine water layer (ENVO:01000295) within the mesopelagic zone...; material: water (ENVO:00002006), including particulate matter (ENVO:01000060) such...
GGTAAGCACCGAGTGGCCCGCCTGATGCGTAGGGAAGGTTTACGCTCCCAGACGGGCTATCGACGACGCCCTGTCAGCTATGGCGGTGGAAAACCGGCTTTGGTATCACCCAACCATTTAGACCGTCAGTTTGAAGTAACAGCGCCAAATGTTGCTTGGGTGACGGACATCACTTACATCCGAACGTACGAAGGCTGGCTTTACTTAGCGGTGGTTATCGACCTGTTTTCTCGTCAAGTGGTTGGCTGGTCGATGAAGTCTCGTATGACCACGGAATTAGTGCTGGATGCTCTGTTATCGGCAGTCTGGCGACGCAAGCCACAAGGAACGGTGATGGTGCATTCGGATCAAGGAAGCCAGTTCAGCAGTGGAGACTGGCAAGGCTTTCTGAAAGCTAATCACCTGGTGGGCAGCATGAGCCGACGTGGTAACTGTCATGATAACGCCGTTGCTGAAAGCTTCTTTCAACTCCTCAAGCGAGAGCGAATCAAGCGGCAGGTTTATTCGACACGCGAAGCGGCTAGACGCGACGTGTTCAATTATATTGAAATGTTCTACAACCCAAAGCGCCGACACGGGACAAGTGATAACTTGTCACCGGTTGAGTATGAAAGGCGTTACTTTAAGAGCCTAACGGGTGTCTAGAATACCCGGGGCGATTCAACCTTGCCTTGCAAGAACGCCTCATACTCCCGCGCTTCTTTTTGACGTTGAACGTAGTCCCTCATCAGCTCATGCGACGTCACCCTCAGATTGAGTAGCGCTACACTTTAGAGTCCGATCCTTCACAAGGAGATTGGACATGAAGAAGCGTTTCAGCGAAGAACAGATCATTGGCTTCCTGGGCGAAGCCGAAGCGGGACTGCCCATCAAGGAGCTATGCCGTCGGCACGGTTTCTCAGAAGCCAGTTACTATCTATGGCGCAGCAAGTTTGGCGGCAAGCGTGCCCGATGCCAAGCTACTCAAAGAACTCGAAGCCGAAAATGAACGCTTGAAAAAGCGGCTCGCTGAGTACAACTCGTTAGAACACAATTGCACATTTGCCTTATGTCCAACGAGAGCGGTTTTAAGTTGGGAAAGGGATCCTAAATGCTCAATGATTACAAAATTAGTATTTATTACGAGGAGTGAGTCCGACTAAACGACGTTGGCCCACGCGCCTAGACTTCTCTAAGATCAGAGTTACTTTTGCTTTAAGAGCCGCCCTTATGAAACCTGAAACTATCGCCCTTCACCATGGCTACGTGCCGGATTCACAAAATGCCGTTGCGGTGCCGATTCATCAGACCACCTCCTTTTCATTTGACAGTGCGCAGCACGCAGCGGACCTGTTTGATTTGAAAGTGGAGGGAAATATCTATTCCCGCATTATGAACCCTACCTGCGCCGTTCTGGAGCAGCGAGTGGCTGCGCTGGAAGGCGGCATTGCGGGCCTAGCGGTGGCATCAGGGATGGCCGCAATCACCTATGCTATTCAAACCATCGCCGAAGCGGGCGATAACATCGTGTCGATTAGCGAGCTGTATGGCGGTACCTACAACCTGTTTGCTCACACGTTGCCGCGTCAGGGTATTCAGGTGCGGTTTGCCGATAAAGATGATATTGCGGGCATCGAAGCGCTGATTGATGAACGCACTAAAGCAGTGTTTTGCGAAAGTATCGGCAACCCCTCCGGCGGCGTCGTCGATCTGCGTGCGCTTGCCGATGCTGCCCATCATCACGGAGTGCCGGTGATAGTAGATAACACCACCGCCACGCCATTTTTATGTCGGCCAATTGAGCATGGAGCAGATATTGTCGTCCATTCGGCGACCAAGTATATCGGCGGCCACGGCACCACGGTAGGTGGAGTCATTGTGGATTCAGGTAAATTCCCCTGGGCTGAACATGCCAGCCGGTTCCCGCTGCTGAACGAGCCGGATGTCTCCTATCATGGCGTTAGCTATACCCGCGATGTGGGCGATGCAGCATTTATTACCCGAGCCCGGGTAGTACCGTTACGCAATATGGGGGCGGCACTATCTGCTCAGGCGGCCTGGAACCTTCTGCAGGGGCTGGAAACGTTGTCACTGAGGATTGAGCGTATTTGCGCTAACGCGCTGGCGGTGGCGAAGCACCTAGAAAGCCATCCCCAGGTGGCGTGGGTGCACTATGCAGGATTGGAGAGCCACCCAGACCACGCACTCGCGCACCGCTATATGCACGGTCATGCCTCGGGCATTCTTAGCTTTGGTATTGTGGGCGGCCAAGCCGCTGGAGAACGCTTTTATGATGCGCTATCGCTCATTCTGCGGCTGGTGAATATCGGCGATGCCAAGAGTTGCTCCTCTATTCCGGCATCTACCACGCACCGCCAGCTAAATGACCAAGAGCTAAAAACAGCGGGCGTTACCCCAGATATGGTGCGCCTGTCGATTGGCATCGAGCATATTGACGATCTGCTGGCGGATATCGATCAGGCGCTAACCTCTTCCCAAGACTAGCGGCGCGTTTTAGGTGCCTGACTATGACTAAGCCACCCTAGCAGCTCACCCTTCCGCATGCCTCAGAGATCGAGCGTCTCTAGTTACAGATTTCGTCCAGTACCTTAGCGCTTATTGGCAGTAGCGCTGGGTGCTTCACCGAAGCGTTTCCGGTAGGCACAGGTAAAAAGGGAAATAAGGTTACGGGAGGGATGTTTTCATCGAACTAATGCCTCCAAACCGAAAGCATCGCCAACATTGAATTCAAATTGCAGCTCATACATTAGAAAAAATTCATTGGGTTTGATAGCCCGATGCCAGCTGCTCCCCAAGGTAAACGAGTTCGTTGAAACCATTTTTCCTGCCTTGACCGACTCTGGCTACACCCATAGACTTGACCGAATGGTCAGAAAATAATCAAAGACCGTTTAAAACCAATAACAACACCTCCAGCCATTACAATAACAAGGAATTGGGTATGCAAGAGACAACAGCTTACTCATCCGAGAAGCTCAATCCGGATGTTGACGATGCGGAGCGCCATCTGCCGTTTCTGGATCGTTTTTTTAACGTATCTAAACGCGGCTCTTCAATAAAAACCGAGGTTCTCGCTGGCCTTGCCACCTTTCTTGCTGGTATGTATATCATCGTGGTCAACCCAGCCGTGCTCAGCGATGCCGGCATACCCTTCACTGCCGCGCTCTCAGCCACTGTTCTGATCAGCTTCATGGGCAGTTTGGCCATGGCATTTTACGCCCGCAATCCCATTATGGTGGCACCGGGCATGGGCATGAACGCGCTGTTTACCTATACCCTAGTATTGGGTGCTGGGATCAGTTGGGAAGTGGCGCTTGGTTGCGTATTCTGGTCCGGTGTTATCTTTGCAGTGCTGGCGCTGTTCAATGTACGCAAGGCCGTCATTGAGGCGATCCCGTTGTCGCTGCGCTATGCAATTACCTGCGGTATCGGGCTGTTCATCACCTTCATTGGGCTGCAAAACGCAGGCTTCATTGTGGGAAGCGATGCCACCGTGGTGTCGCTTGGCACCATGGACGCCCATCTGGCTACGTTCTTTCTGGGGCTGATTGCTACGGCGGTGTTCGTGATCATGCGTTTTAACGGTGCACTGGTCATGGGCATTGCACTGACCACACTGGCTGCCGCGCCCATGGGGCGGCTGTGGGGCGACGAAGTCATGGTGGCCTGGACAGGCCTTGCCGCCTGGCCGGATTTCAGCGCGGTGATGATGGTGGACATCATGGGTGCGCTGAAAGTCGCCTACCTACCGTTCATCTTCGTGATGCTGTTCACCAACTTCTTTGACGCCATGTCATGCTTCATGGCATTAGCCGAAACCGCCGACCTCAAAGATAAAGAGGGCAACCCGCGCAACCTCAAGCGCTCCATGACAGTGGATGCTTTTTCGTCGATGATTGCCGCTCCACTTGGCACCAGTGCCGCGCAGACGTTCATTGAGTCCGGGGCGGGCGTGGCCCAAGGCGGGCGCACTGGGTTGGTGGCACTGGTGATTGCGTTCCTGTTTCTGCCGTTCTTGTTTCTCTCGCCGCTACTTTCACTGGTGCCAGGTATTGCCACTGCACCGGCACTGGTTATGGTAGGACTATTCATGATGGCGCCAATACGCAAGATCGAGTGGGAGCATTTTGATCAGGCGTTCCCCGCCTTTCTGGCCATCATCCTGATGCCGCTGACCTACTCAATCACTCTGGGCATTGCTTTTGGCTTTATCAGCTTCGTGTTGATCAAAGTACTCACCGGGCGCTTTAGTGAGATCAAGCCGGCCATGTGGATAACCGCCGCGCTATCGGTAGTCATGCTATTCACCGCGCAATAAGCGATCTGCCGTCGGCCTTCTGCACTGAGCCAGGCGGCATTTCGAACTGTAGGGAATTGACCCCGCAGGCTTTTGTCATCTCAGCCTGAAAGTCGATGTAACGTCTTGATGTAAGCGCGCGCCATATTTGGCATTACCTTGCGCCGAGTTGGACACACGCAAAACAAAAGGGCCTACGCATTAACGTAAGCCCTTGATATTATGGCGCGCCCGGCAGGATTTGAACCTGCGACCCTCGGCTTCGGAGGCCGATACTCTATCCAACTGAGCTACGGGCGCTTGTGGGTGCGTATCGTAACCGTGCGGGGCGGCTGTGTCCAGCCACGAAGCGGTTTTGCGGGCTTGTTCAATTGACCCTTTTCCCTTCTCTAGTGCATGCTTTGGGAGCACTTCTGCACCTTAGAAAAATCGGGAACACAATAATATGAAAACTTTTGCACGTAGCACGCTGGCACTGGGCATCTCACTGGCGCTGGTGAGCGCCGCGAACGCCGCTGATTTTGCTGATATGGACCCTGTTACCCTGCGCCTGGCCCACGTGGTCAATGAGCAGGATGGTTTCCACATCGCCGCCACCAAGTTTGAAGAGCTGGTGGAAGAGCGCACCGACGGCAAGGTGGATATCGAGATTTTCCCCAACGCCACCCTGGGTGACGAACGCACGCTGCTGGAAGGCATGCAGATCGGCACCGTGGATATGGGCGTGATCACCAACGGGCCGGTGGCCAACTTTGTGGAAGAGATGGCGGTCTTTGAATTGCCGTTCCTGTTCCCTTCCCCGGAAGCCGCTTACGAAGTGCTCGATGGTCCGATTGGCCAGGAGCTGCTCGATAAGCTTTCTGAGGTGAACCTGAAAGGCATGGCGTACGCCGAGCGCGGTTTCCGTAACCTGACCAACAGCGAGCGGGCGATTAATACGCCGGAAGACCTGGATGGCCTGCGCATTCGCGTGATGGAAAACCCGGTTTACACCGATACCTTCCGCGAGCTGGGTGCTAACGCCATTCCCATGGCATGGACTGAAGCGCTTACCGCCATGCAGCAAGGCACCATCGACGGCCAGGAAAACCCGGTGAACGTGATCCACTCGTTCAACCTGGATGAAACCCAGAACTACATGACCCTTTCGCGCCACACCTACGCCCCGGCGATTTTTGTCATGGGCATGCCTGCGTGGAGCCAACTGCCGGAACAGGCGCAAGAGGTACTGCTTGAAGCCGCACAGGAAGCCGCCGAGCACGAGCGCCAGGTGAACGCAGAGATGGAGAGCGAGCAGCTGCAAGCCCTGCGCGATGCAGGCATGGAGATTAACGACGCACCGGATATGGAAGCCTTCCAAGCCGCCGTCGCGCCGGTATACGAGAAATACGGCGAACAGTTCGGTGATTACCTGCCGCGCATCCAGGAGGCGCTCAAGTAAGTGACCACCACGACTCAACCGCTGTTAACGCTGCTGCGGCGAATCGAGCGCGGGCTGGATGCCATCATCCAGCCCGTGGTCTTTGCGGGCATGGCAGCGCTGATTGGGGTGATTACCCTGCAGATCGTCTCCCGGGTGCTGTTCACCGCCGTCGGCTGGACGGAAGAGGTCGCCCGCTTTCTGCTGGTGTGGATCACCTTTCTGGCCGGCACCCTGGCATTTCAGCGTGGGCGACACATTGCCGTGACCTTTGTGGTGGACGCCCTGCCCGGCCGCCTGCGCCAGATCGCGCGCATTGCTGCCCTACTGATTGTTTTGGCGTTTATGATCACGCTGATCGTGATCGGCTACCGCTACATGCAGGTGCAGAGCTTCCAGAAATCCGCCTCGCTGCGGCTTTCTATGACCTACGTCTATGCGGTGATGCCGATCTGCGCGGCGATCATGGCGTGGTACGCACTGGTCGATATCATTGAACTGCTGCTGGGCGACGAGACGGATCACGCTCAGGAGGAGCCGCTATGACGCTGCTGCTCTTCGGGCTGTTCTTTCTGTTTATGCTGCTGGGCGTGCCGATTGCCTTTGCGATTGGCGCCAGCACGCTCTATGCGCTCTATCAATCCGGCGTGCCGCTGATGGTGGTTACCCAGCAGATGTTCCAGGGCATTAACTCCTTCGCCCTGGTCGCCATCCCCATGTTTATCCTCGCCGGGGATTTAATGGCTCAGGGCAAGGTGAGCGAAAAGCTGGTCAGCTTTGCTGATTCGCTGGTCGGCTTTATGCGCGGCGGGCTGTCGGTGGTCTCGGTGATGGCGGGCATGTTCTTTGCGGCGATCTCCGGCTCTGGCGCAGCGACCACTGCGGCGGTGGGTTCAAGCCTGGTGCCGGAGCTCAAGCGTAAAGGCTATGACCCGGCCTCAGCGGCCAGCTTGATCGCCGCCAGTGGCACCATCGGGGTGGTGATCCCGCCCTCGGTGCCCATGATCATCTACGCGGTCATCGCCCAGCAGTCGGTCTCCAAGCTGTTCCTGAACGGCTTTTTGCCAGGGCTGGCGATGGGGCTGGGGTTAATGGCCATTGCGATTGCCCAGGCCTACAAGCGCCAATATCCCAAGGGCACACCGCTGTCGCTGGCCACCATCTGGCATACCTTTAAAGATGCCAGCTGGGGGTTGATGACGCCGGTTATTATTCTCGGCGGTATCTTCTCGGGGATATTCACGCCTTCAGAAGCGGCGGTCGTGGCAGTGAACTACGCCATGCTGGTGTCGCTGTTTGTCTATCGTGACCTTAACCTAACCCAGATTTACAAACTGCTGATCCGTTCGGCGATGACCACCGCGGTGATTATGCTGGTGATTGCGATGTCGGCGGTGCTGAGTTGGACGCTCTCCAGCTGGCAGGTGCCGGGGGCGATTGCCCAGGCGGTGCTGTCACTCTCCACGAACCCTTACGTAATCATGCTGCTGATCGTCGGTATTATTCTGCTCACCGGGGTGTTTATCGAAACCGCCAGTGCACTGATTATCCTCACGCCGGTACTGTTACCGCTGGTGCTGCAGCTGGGCATTGATCCGATCCACTTTGGTTTGATTATCGTGGTGGGGCTTTCGATCGGCATGATTACCCCGCCGGTGGCGATCAATCTCTATGTGGCCTCTTCGATTACTCAGCTGCCGCTGGAGCGCATTACCCGCGCCATCATTCCTTACCTGCTGGGGCTGATCGGGGTGTTGCTGCTGGTCGTCTACGTGCCGATTTTATTAGGCTGGTCAGGTGGTTAGCCACGCGCTTTCTGAGGGCGGTAAACGCAACGGGGCTTGCCACTTGGCAAGCCCCGTTTTTTTACTGATGGCTAAGCAACCGTTAGAACGCTTCCCACTCATCCTCTGCCTGATGGCTAGATGACGGCTGTGACGAAGGTTTTGCAGCAAGCGCTGGGCGTTTCAGACCGCTGGCATTGCCGCGCGGGGAGGCAGATGGCGAGGCCAGCGCCTGATGCCGCTGCGTGGGCGCATCTTCACCCAGCACAAAGGAGTTGATCAGCTGGTTCAGGTGCTCCGCATGGCGGCGCATATTGGCGGCAGCGGTAGTGGACTCCTCCACCATGGCGGCGTTCTGCTGGGTCATGGTGTCCATTTCAGCCACGGCGGTGTTGATCTGGCCAATACCGCTGCTCTGCTCCTTGGCACCAGCGCTGATCTCGCCAATCACATCGGTGACTTTCGCCACGCTGGAGACAATTTCGCGCATGGTGTTGCCCGCGTTGCGCACCAGCTCCGCCCCGGAGTGGGTGTGCTTCACAGAGGCATCGATCAGCGTGCGGATCTCTTTAGAGGCATCGCTGGAGCGGCTGGCCAGAATACGTACTTCCTGGGCGACGACCGCAAAGCCGCGGCCATGCTCCCCCGCCCGCGCGGCTTCCACCGAGGCGTTAAGCGCCAGGATATTGGTCTGGAAGGCGATGGCATCAATCATGCTGATGATGTCGCTGATGCGCGAAGCGGAGTCATTGATATCGCGCATGGTGCTTTCCACCTGCCCCATCGCGGTTTCACCCTCGCGGGCCACTTCTGCGGTGGATTGCACCAGCTTATTGGCCTGCTGGGCGTTGTCAGCACTGTGATTGACGGTGGAGGTGATCTCTTCCATCGAGGCAGAGGTTTGCTGCAGATTCGCCGCGGCTTGCTCGGTGCGGGTCGCTAGCTCTTCCGAGCTTTGCGAGATTTCGCCCGCCGCTTGATGCACGCTTACCGTGCTGCTGCGCACGTCACGTAGCGTATCCTGCATACGCGCTACAAAGGCGTTGAACTGGACGCCAAGGTCGCCGATTTCATCGCCGCTTTCTACTGCCAAGCGACGGGTTAAATCACCGCGCCCCTGGGCGATATCGTGCATCGCCGAGGCGGTACGCTTGATCGGTCCCAATGTACGGCGCACAAAACCATACGCCACCAAGGCAATCACGCCGAACAGTACCAGCGCCAACAAGGATGAAATCATAATCGACTGGCGCAAATCGGCAGCCGCATCGGCTTCCAGCTCGGCCATGGATTGGTCAACGTCGGTAACATAAACGCCTGCGCCTACAATCCAGCCCCATTTTTCCAGGCGATCAATATAGGAGTGTTTCTGTTCCGGCTCTCCGCTGCCAGGATATTCCCAGGGGTACTCATAAAAGCCACCGCCATTTTGGCCTACCTGGATAAAGTCACGCACGATGTAAGACCCATCAGGCGCTTGTAGTCCGCTTAAGTCCTGGCCTTCCCGCTCTTGGGAGTGCGGAAGTACCACGTTGGTGCCATCGTAGTCGTAAACAAAAATGTAGTTTTCACCCTCAAAGCGCATTGAACGCAGCATCTCAGCAGCGCGTTCCTTGGCTTCGCGGTCGTTGGCATCGGCGTCGTTGTAGATGGGCGCGATAGCGGTAGTCGCCATCTGCACAATGTCGCGCACCGAGGCTCGTCGCTCTTCAATCAATTGTTCGCGCTGTTCCACCAGCGCCTCACGGGTATCTTGGGTACTGCTAAAGGCGTCGAAACCGACCAAGGCGACCGTGACCAAAAAAAGCGGAAATAAAACCAGTATTAACACCTTGGTTTGCAAGCCAAGGCCTGACTTAGGGGAAGCCGTATTAGAATGGGTAGGCAGAGTGGGCATTGTGTGTCTTCCAGGTTCGATCTTGAGAAGGGTTTAAGCGCACAGATTAAGTATATATCGACGCAAAGTGTGTCAACTTTAACCACTTTTTTAGCTTTTTTGCTTTATAGGCAACTATTTAACTAAAAAACCTTCTCTCCATAACCTAGGTTAAGGTAAAAGCACACTGATCCATTCATGGTGGAGAAGTGGTGGCCAAGGATGGCCCGTTTTAGCAAGACGCTAACACATGTTCTTCGGTTGCCTTGATCTTTTCTACCGCCTGATCAAGGCGACCTTTTTATTGCTAATGTCTTTCTTCCCTTCTCTTAATAACCTCGTTATCTGCTCTCGATCTAACATTTCCTGTCGTCCTTGTTATTTGCGCTTGTTACTTGCTATCGCCAGCAGCGTATCATGGCGCTAGTACACAAGGAGTATGGCAAGCCATGATTCGTAATTCTTCTCTGTTTAACGCGGCCTTGCTCCTGCTTCCTCAGTTGGCTCATTTTTCCTGGCGCGTACTTCGTAATTTTCTGAAAAACCACGGCGTCCTGCTGGCGGGCGGGGTGGGCTACAATATTTTGCTCTCCATCGTGCCATTATTTGCTGTCCTGGTGGTGCTGTTAACGCAAGTCGTGGATCAGCAGCATCTTCTCAATGTGCTCGCTATCCAGGCCCGGCATATGGCACCCGCTCATGCCGAGGTGTTGCTTGAAGCCGTGCGCAGCCTGCTCGATTCGCGCGATGTCATCGGCATTCTGAGCTTTCCCGTTCTATTACTGTTCAGCTCCTTTGCCTTTCGCATGCTGGAAGACGCCTTGGCGATCATTTTTCATGCGCCAGAGAGCCCGCACATCAAGCGCCGTGTCTGGGTGTCAGTGATGCTGCCTTATGCCTTTATGGTGGTGCTGGGGGCAGGCTTGATGGCGCTGACGATAGTGGTCACCCTGGCCAGCTCACTCAATACGTTGGTCTTTTTATTATTCGAGCGCGAGTTGCCGTTGGCGAGCTTTTCCGAACCAGTGCTTAACCTGACCAGTTTTATCGGTGTTTTTCTGCTCTTTAGCGCTATTTATAAAGTGCTGCCGGTGGTGCGTATCGCTTTACGCCGTGCGGTAGTGGGTGGCTTTGTGGCAGCGCTACTCTGGGAAGGCGTACGGCTGTTACTGGTCTACTATTTTGCCAATCTATCGTTCGTGAACGCCGTTTACGGCTCGCTGGCAACGCTGGTGATCGTGCTGATTAGTTTGGAAGTAGGCGCCATTATTTTACTGCTGGGCGCCCAGGTGATCGCCGAACTGGAACGCAACTCGCGCCTTGGCCTAGCCTGGCATCTCGACCCTAGCCGTCAGCCTATCACACGGGTTGAATGAGCAATCTGGGGGGCGGCTGGCGCTCCCTGCGCCTGCTTGACGCTATGGGTAAAAAGACAGCCAAACGATGTGGCAAACAGCCCTAAAATCAAAAGGGCTTAATATTAATATCAAGATAGGATGGGGCTAGGTCACGCTCAAGCGGCACGAACATCTCTTCCATAAAATCCATCAACAAATGCGTCGCTTTTAATGCCTTAGGAGTGTCACGCTCAATGATCGCATCAAGCATATCCACGTGCATCTGGATATTTTCCTGCACGGTGCGCTCACTCCCCAGGTGGCTCTGATAAAGAAACCCCAACCGCCGAAACGTCGTGTGAAGTGGTCGCAATGTCCGTTCTACAAACGGTTCGTCAGCAGCCTCCAACAGTAATTGATCCATCCGCTTGTCGAGTTCATTGAAGGGGCGAATATCACTGCCTGACTTTAATTCTCGAAGCATGCGGGCTAGTTGGTTCAACTGACTTCTTACCAAACCACTGGCGTTATCAATGGCCAGTTCAACGACAAAACTCTCAATGTCGCGCCGAATTCTTAACAACCGGCGCTCGCGATGCAAGTCAATGGGCGTAATCTTTACCCCGCGCCCAGCGCGTACTTCCAAAAGGGTGTCGTCCGAAAGCTTGCGAATCGCTTCAAGCACGGGAGTGCGGCCCAGCGATACCCGCTCCTGCAAGTCGGCCATTGTCATGGTCTCACCGGGCTTGAGCTCCATGTGAGCGATTAATGACTCAATTCTCTCGTAAGCCTGTTCTCCTTGGGACATCCCGTAAGACGATGTTTTATTGACCATTATTTTTTAATCCCGATAAATTAGTGCCTTATTAGACATAAGTATCATGGTATATCAAGGTATATACCAATATATTTCTAATCAGAACACATATGATGAATACGTCAATAACGCTTAAGTAGCGCATCACTTGATTGTTTATTTAATGCTTCCTTAACAAATAAGATTTCAATAAAGGTGGAAGCAGAGCCTTGTGACTAATATATCTTTAACGCTGCTTACTTTTAGCTTTCACCGCAACGTTAATAGCCTTCAAAAAACGCTTAATTCACTCTAGAAAGTAGCTAAACCCTAAAATTCTTTTCACACAACAATGATACAAGAGGTGAGAAAGATGACCTTGTTCGATCTAACAGGCCGCACGGCACTTATTACCGGTTCATCGGGTGGGCTGGGGCTCGCAATGGCCCGCGGATTGGCTCAGTCGGGTGCTCAAATCATTATTCATGGTCGTAATCGCGACAAACTCGAAGCAGCGCGTGATGCCCTTTCCGAGGAAGGGCATAGCGTATTGACCACATCGTTCGATATTACCGACGAAGCTGCCATTGAGCAGGCGCTGGCAGCGCTTGATGCCGATGGCGTGACTATCGACATCCTGGTCAATAACGCCGGCATGCAGCTTCGCCGCCCGTTAGTCGAGCTTGAACGCGACCAGTGGGACACCGTGGTCAACACGAACCTGACCAGCACCTTCCTGCTGGGTCGCAACGTTGCCCGTCAAATGATTGCGCGCGGCAAGGGCGGCAAAATCATCAATATCGGCTCACTGATGAGCTCAGTCGCACGCCCAACCGTGGGCGCTTATACGGCGTCCAAGGGCGGCGTGCGTTTGTTGACCCAATCCATGGCAGCGGAGTGGGCTGAACATAACATTCAGACCAATGCCATCGGCCCAGGCTACATGATCACGGAAATGACCCAGCCACTGGTCGACGACCCGAAATTCAATGACTGGATCGTTGGCCGCACCCCTACCAAGCGCTGGGGTGTTCCCGAGGATCTCGTCGGCACTGTGGTCTACCTGGCATCCCCGGCGTCGAGCTACGTAAATGGCCAGATCATTTACGTCGACGGCGGCATGCTGGCCGTTCTTTAACGGCAATTTAAAACCCGAGAAAGACAACCACACCGGTATGACCGGATGAACGACCTATATAACAACATACAAGGACTAGGCTCATGCAAATCAAACACGCTTTAACCACAACACCCGCTGTGCTGACGGCATTGGCGCTCGCCATCAGCAGCACGTCCGTTCTAGCAGCAGATTACAATGCCAAGCTCTCGCTCGATGTGCCGGAAGGCAATACCAAGTATATAGCGGCGCAGCAGTTTGCCGATCTGGTGCGTGAACGCACAGACAATAATGTTGATATCCAGCTGTTCGCCAACAGCGTGCTGGGCGGAGAAAGCGAATCTGCCGAAGGCATCCGATTGGGCTCGGTACAGATGGGCATCATCACCAGCTCTGTACTGACCTCTTGGATTCCCGAGGTTCAAGTGCTTGATCTGCCTTATTTGATCGATGGCGAGGAGCAGGCGACAGCACTCAGCGAACCATTGACCGAAGAACTCTCAGCCAACTTTGAAGAGCAGGGATTCCATCTGCTTGGCTTCTCCGTCAATGGTATCCGTCAGTTGATGAGCAGTTTCCCGATTGATTCGATTGACGACATCCAGGGCAAGAAGATGCGCGTCATCCAGAGCCCGTTGCACGTCGACGCCTGGAAAGCAGCTGGCGCCAACCCAACGCCAGTTCCCGCACCTGAAATCTATAACTCCATGCAGACAGGGGTTATCGACTTCTTTGATAACACTGCGACTAACTATCTGACCAACCGCTTCTATGAGGTGGCTCCGTACTATGTGAAAACCGATCACATCTTCGCCATGGGTACCTGGGTAGTGTCACAGAACTGGTGGGAGCGTCTGCCTGACGACTACCAGGAAGTGATCACTGAGGCGGCACTGGAGGTTCAGGCAGAACTACCCGCCATGCGTAAGAGTGACGACCAGGCAGCACTGGATGAGACCGTAGCCGACGGTGCGACGATCATCGAAATCGAAGACAAAGGGCCATGGCAAGAAGCGATGAAGCCAATCCGCGACGAATATGTTGAAAAAATCCCGAATGGCGAAGCACTTGTTTCGCTGATCGAAAACGCGGAATAACAACCCTGTCGGCCCCACCGCTACGGTGGGGCCGAGTGTTTGTTGCGTCTTCACTGGCGCCGCCCTTCTGGAGCGTATCGGATGTCTGCCTACCGTTTTTCCCTTGCAACCTCATCATTGGGCATCGGCCGCGCCGCCACCGGGCTGGAAAGCCTGGTGCGTTTCCTCGTCTTTGGTATTTTGCTGGCCATGACCCTGGCGGTGCTCGCCGGTGTCGTTTCTCGCTATGTTTTCAACGACTCCTTTTCGTGGACCGAAGAGTTCGCGATATGGTGCTTTACCTGGTTAATCTTTCTCGGCGCGGCATTAGGGGTACGCCAACAGCGCCATGTTGCTGGTGACTTCCTGCCTAAGGATCTGCCAGCCTGGCTCGCCGGTGTACTGGGCTTCACCCAGAATCTTATCCTTTCGCTGACACTGATCATGATGTTGTTCGGTGGCTACCAACTAGCCGACATGGTGGGTGGCACCAGCGCCAGCTTACAGTGGCCCACGGCTATCAAGTACGCCGTTATTCCAATTTCCGGTGTCATCGCGCTGGTCTTCTTACTCGCTCGCGACGCTGACAGTACAGGTATCCTGGTCCGCAACTTGGCGGCGATAGTCATCGCTGGCTTGATCTATGCAGGGCTGGATCAAGGCCTATTGGGGCCCTTACAGGGCGTCTCACCGAGCCTGATCATGCTGGTGGTTTTCTTTCTGGCACTCGGGGTTGGTGTACCGGTATCGTTTTCGTTGATGTTCGGGGTATTTCTGGCCAGTTCGGCCTCGTTTATTCTGCCAGCGCCAGCGGTGGTTCAGAACATGGTCACCGGCTCGACTAAGTTCATCCTGCTAGCGATTCCCTTCTTTCTATCTACCGGTTACCTACTTAACCTTGGTGGGCTTTCGACTCGCTTAATTGATTTCGCCACAAGCTTGGTCGGCCACCTGCGCGGTGGCCTGGCCCACGTCAACATCCTCAACAGCCTGATGGTTGGTGGTATCTCAGGCTCTTCGAGTGCCGATGCGGCCAGCAGCACCAAAATCCTGGTGCCTGAGATGGTCAAACGCGGCTACTCGCCAGCGTTCTCCTGCGCGGTCACCGCCTCATCGGCTATTCTGCCCAACGTGGTACCTCCAGCCATCGCCATGTTGGTCTATGCCTCGGTCGCCAACGTTTCTATCGCCCGCCTGTTCATGGCCGGTATCGTGCCTGCACTGATGGCCGCCGGTGCGTTGATGCTGGTCGCTTATTGGATCTCCGTGCGACGTCAGTACCAGACAGCTACCGCACGCGCGCCAATGGCGACGATCTGGCATACCTTCGTGCGGGCGCTGCCGGTGCTGGTGATCACCGTCGGTGTACTTGGCGGGATCCGCTTTGGGGTTATTACCGCCACCGAGGCGGGTGTTGTGGCGTTGCTCTGGACGTTCGTGCTTGGCAAACTGGTATTCAAAGCGTACGACTGGAAGCAGTTTTACCGCTCCTTCGTTGAGTGCGGGACGGACGCCGCGCTGGTCGGTTTTTTGATCGCGGCCTCGGTACCGTTCGCATGGATATTGATTGCTGAGCAGGTACCCCAGGAAATAGTCGGCTGGGCAGGCACGGCGGCTGACAGTCAGTTCGGGTTGTTCATCATCCTTTTAGTGGTACTTGCCGTGGCCGGCATGTTTCTCGACTTAACGCCAGCGATGCTGATCATCGCTCCCCTGTTTTTACCGATGATGACCAATGCAGGCGTCGACCCGGTGCAATTGGGGATCGTGATGATTATTACCTTACAGCTAGGGGGGATATCCCCACCCGTGGGGTTGTTGGTATTTATCACCTCGCAGATCGCTAAGGTATCGCCTTCCGCCGTGTTTCGTGCGGCGGTACCTTTCATCGCTGCGACCATGGTGATCGTCCTGCTACTGTGCATGTTCCCCGCACTCACCATTGGCCTGTGGAACCTGTTGGAATAATAAGCCGCTAAACAACAAAGGCCGCCAAACATTTGGCGGCCTTTGTGCATCGCGGACTTACTAAATTGCCCCTGTACTCACGGCAGCCGCTTTATCAGCCTGCGGGCGCCGCTCATCCAGCATCCCTTTATCGAGAATAAAGCGGATGATCTCCTCTAGCCCTACCCCGTCATAAAGGTTGGTAAACACGAAGGGGCGCTCACCGCGCATTTTCTTCGAGTCGCGTTCCATCACTTCTAGCGAAGCGTGAACATACTCGGCGATATCGATTTTATTAATGATCAGCAGGTCAGACTTGGTGATACCCGGCCCGCCTTTACGGGGGATTTTATCGCCTGCGGAAACATCGATGACGTAAAGCGTCAGATCGGAAAGCTCGGGGCTGAAGGTGGCCGAGAGGTTGTCACCGCCCGACTCGACCATCACCAGCTCCAGCTTCGGGTGGCGCGCCTGGAGCTCATCAATGGCCGCCAAGTTCATCGAGGCATCTTCGCGAATCGCGGTATGCGGACAGCCGCCGGTTTCCACGCCCAAAATACGATCCGCCGGAAGGGCGTCGTGCTTGAGCAAAAAGTCGGCGTCTTCACGGGTATAGATATCGTTGGTGACCACGGCGATATCGTAGTAATCCCGCAGCGCTAAACAGAGTTGCTTGAGCAGCGCGGTTTTACCGGACCCCACCGGGCCACCCACACCAACGCGTAAACAGTGAGTCATCGTTCTCTCCTCGTTAACTTCTAAGCTTTCCAATTTATGAGCTTTTTAACTTCTAAACAGGCGCGAATATTGCGTTTCATGCAAGGCGCTGGCCAGTGCTAGACCGGGTAGCACCGGGCCTAACTCGTCATCATCCAGCGCTAGCGCTTGGTTAACGGCATCCACCAAGGCTGGACGCAGTTGCTCAATCACGCGCTGGGCGGCGGTGTGCCCCAGCGGAAGCGCTTTACAGGCCACCGCCAGTTGGTTTTCTAACCATGCCCAGGCAAAGCCCAGCAGGGTTTGGCGCACGGACACGCCACGCAAGTGAGCCGTATAGGCAAACAGCGTCACATAGCCTGCCTGGGGCGGTAGCAAAGGCGTTAGTAAGTCTTCACTTGGCATTTGCTGATCGTTTGGCAATAACTCCAAGCTGCCCAGCAGTCGTTTAAGCGAGGCGCCTAGGCGGCTGTCTTCAGCGGCCAGCTCGGCGGTTTCCCGGGTGGCCGCCAGCCACTCATCCCATGCGGCAATCGATGGGCTATCTGCTTGGTCGAACGCTTTATGCAGCCGTGCCAGCACGGGCAGCTCGCAGCGGGTTAGGCCGTCTTCCAGTAAGCCGCTTAACCACTCGGCAAGGCTCGCTTCATCGCGCACCCAGTCCAGCTCGAAGGCGCTTTCCAGCCCTTGGGAAAACGCAAAGGCACCAATCGGCAGCGCGGGGCTTACTAGTTGCATCAACCCCAGCAGCGCCAGCTCGTCGCTTTGGCCTTCTAATGCGGTAAGCTCAGTGTGCATGGTGGTGCTCATGCGTGTGGTCATGATCGTGTGCGTGGTCGTGGCCGTGAGAATGATCGTGCGAATGGCCATGACCGTGGGAATGCGAATGTCCACCGCCCACTTGGTTATAGGCGCCTGGCTCTGGGTCGAAGGTGGCGTTGTGGTGCTCTAGTTCGGCACCTAGCAGCTCGGCAAGTTCTTCCAGCACGTGGTCCGGCGGGAAGCGCACCCAGCCGCCCTTTTCATCTTCACCCAGCGCCAGCTGTACGTGGCGATTGCCCAGATGGTAAGCGAGCCGCGCCAGCGGTAAGCCAGTACTCACTCGCGCGGTAACCACCGGTTCAACGGCGGCGCAAACACGCACCACTTCGCCGCTTTCGGCTTTCAGGCCTTCCCCGCTGCGCAGCACCGGACCGCGATCCAGAAACAAACCCAGCTCGCGGCCGCTATCGCTTTGCGCTTTTAAGCGCCCACGAATGCGCAGCTCAAAGGGCAGCGTCAGCGTGTCACTAGCGGCGCTCTCTTCTATCGTCCCTAAACGTTCTATCAGTTTTAGCATGACTAGCGTCCTTTCTCGCTCGGTGCGGCCGTGCCGGGGGTAGGCCGTAGAGAGGGTCTTTTGCCATGGCCGGAAAATGTTCCATACATTTCCGGCATTTCCTCCATCCATGGAGGGCAGATGGCAAAAGTAGCGTACACGGATGTATTCACAGCGCCCTCTAGTAGGCCTACCCCCGGCGCCCCGGATAATGGCTCAATCAAAACAAGTGATAACGCTGAGCCAGCGGCAGTTCGGTGGCGGGCTCGCAGGTTAAAATTTCACCGTCGCAGCGCACTTCGTAGGTTTGCGGGTCGACGGTTAGTTCTGGGCAGGCATCGTTCAGCTTCATATCCTGTTTGCGTACTTGGCGCACGTTTTTACACGCCGCCAGTTCGCTGTTTAGCCCCAAGGTCTCTTTAATGCCTGCATCTAGCGCAGCCTGGCTGACAAAACTGAGCCGGGTTTGGCTCGCTGCGCGGCCAAAGGCGCCGAACATGTAGCGGTAATGCACCGGCTGCGGCGTGGGAATCGAAGCATTGGGGTCGCCCATGGGCGCTGCCGCAATCATGCCGCCTTTGATCATCATCGCTGGCTTGACGCCAAAGAAGGCCGGTTTCCAAAGCACCAGATCCGCCAGTTTACCCACTTCGATGGAGCCCACTTCGTGAGCAATACCGTGAGTGATCGCCGGGTTAATGGTGTACTTGGCGATATAGCGCTTGGCGCGGAAGTTATCGGCGCCCATCGCTTCGTCTTCCGGCAGCAGGCCGCGCTGCACCTTCATCTTGTGGGCGGTTTGCCAGGTGCGGCAGACCACTTCACCGACCCGTCCCATGGCTTGGGAATCCGAGGCGATCATCGAGATCACGCCAAGGTCGTGGAGGATATCCTCGGCGGCGATGGTTTCGCGGCGAATGCGTGAGTCGGCGAAGGCCACGTCTTCGGGGATATTGGGGTCAAGGTGATGGCACACCATCAGCATGTCGAGGTGTTCGTCGATGGTATTGACCGTATAGGGCCGTGTCGGATTAGTCGACGACGGCAATACGTAGGCTTTCGAGCAGGCGGTGAGAATGTCCGGTGCGTGGCCGCCGCCCGCGCCTTCGGTGTGGTAGGTATGAATGCAGCGTTCTTTGAACGCGGCCAGCGTGTCTTCCACAAAGCCCGATTCGTTCAGGGTATCGGTGTGGATTGCCACCTGCACATCGTAGGCATCTGCCACGTTCAGGCAATTATTGATCGAGGCAGGCGTGGTGCCCCAGTCTTCGTGCAGCTTGAGGCCCATGGCGCCCGCTTCCAGCTGCGCTTCCAGTGCTTCCGGCAGGCTTGCGTTGCCTTTGCCTAGCAGGCCAATGTTCATCGGCAGGTCGTCTACCGCCTGGAGCATTTTGCCAATGTGCCAAGCGCCTGGCGTGCAGGTGGTGGCGTTGGAACCTGTCGCCGGACCTGTGCCACCGCCGAGCATGGTGGTCACACCGCTCATCAGCGCTTCTTCGACCTGCTGGGGGCAGATAAAGTGGATATGAGAGTCGATGCCGCCCGCGGTCAGAATCTTACCTTCGCCGGAGATGATTTCGGTGCCGGGGCCAATCACGATCTCCACATCGGGCTGTACGTCGGGGTTACCCGCCTTGCCAATCGCGGCGATGCGACCTTTCTGAATGCCCACGTCGGCTTTAACGATGCCCCACCAGTCTAGAATTAGCGCATTGGTGATGACCGTATCCATCACCGTGTCGTCAGCGCGCTGGCTTTGGCCCATGCCGTCGCGGATGACTTTGCCGCCGCCGAACTTCACTTCATCGCCGTAGTGGGTGGCGTCTTTTTCGACTTCGATCCACAGCTCGGTATCGCCCAGGCGCACGCGGTCGCCTACCGTGGGGCCATACATGTCGGCATAGGCTTGCCGGCTGATCTTGTTGGTCGGCTTCATTTTTTAGCCCCCTCTAGCGCGCCCATCACATCACCCCGGAAGCCGTAAATTTCGCGCTTACCCACAAAGGGAATCAGCGTGACTTCCCGGGTTTGGCCGGGCTCAAAGCGAATTGCCGTGCCGGCGGCCACGTCCAAGCGAAAGCCTCGGGATTTGTCGCGATCGAACACCAGCGCTGGGTTGGCTTCGGCGAAGTGGTAGTGGGAGCCGATCTGAATCGGGCGGTCGCCGGTATTGGCCACTTCGACACTAATTCGCTCACGCCCCACACACAGCTCGATATCACCCTCTTTTAATTGGTACTGTCCTGGAACCATTGGGCCGGGAATCATGATGCTCTCCTGGTTGCTGACAACTAGTTGATAGGTGTGTGGACAGTGACCAGCTTGGTGCCGTCGGGGAAAGTGGCTTCGACCTGCACTTCGTCGACCATGTCAGCCACGCCCTCCATCACATCGTCACGGCTAAGAATCTCGCGGCCGTAGCTCATCAAATCAGCCACACTGCGGCCATCCCGGGCGCCTTCCATAATCTCGAAGCTAATCAGCGCCACCGCTTCGGGGTAGTTGAGCTTTAAACCACGCACTTTGCGGCGCTCCGCTAATTGGGCGGCTGAGAACAGCAGAAGCTTGTCTTTGTCTCTTGGGGTTAATTCCATGGGGCGTTTCTCCAGCAATCTATTCGATTAGGTTAACCAAATACGCGGTGTGTGGGCGTCTCGCTCGATCCACAGGGGGCGCAAAAGTTGCCAAGCCTGTTCACATAATGCCCAGGCTTCGTTACGCGAGTTGCCTAAATAGCGCAACAGCAGAACACCGTGGCGGACGGTAACCGCCCAGCGCGGGTTATCCGGCAGCGCTTCACGTAAGGCTTCAATGGCTACAGGGGCGTCGGTAATCCCCACCGCCCAAAGCGTGGCTTGTACGGTGGCGCCACCCTGGCCCCAACGCCCCTTAAAGCGGGGGTGCAAAGGATCGAGGGGCTGGCGTTCTAGCCACAGCGGTTTGCCGTCCAGGGTTAAGCGGAAGTGCTGCTCAATACGCCCGGAAACATAGGGTAAGTCGCTGGCGGGGCGGCCTAGCGCCATCACTTCCCAGCCCAGGCAGCGGGCGCTGCCATGCAGCTCGATATGGGTGCGCTGCTCGCCTTTCGAGCCATCGAAGGCGAGGGTCTCCTGGGGCAGCCACTCCAGAGTGGCGCCATCTTCAACGCCTAGCCGGGTGCGCTGAGTCCAAGCCACGCCCTGGCTGTCAGCTTTGTAGAGTTTATTGGCAGCAGGCGTGGTGAGCAGTGCATGGGCACCGCCCGCGACATGAGCGTTAATGGTGAGCGCATCGCCGCTGACCAGCCCGCCCGGCGGGTGCAGCACGTACACATGGCACGCCTCATCGCGGCCTTCTGGGTAGAATGGCCGCTGCACCCGCAGCGGCCCCTGGTGGCGAGCCTGTACCATGCGAGTAACGCCGTCACGTTGGGCAAACGTCAAGGCCAACGAGGCCGCCCAGTGGCGGCCTTGATCGAAGCGGTGGCCAGAGGCAATGTGTGGTTTGGCAAGTTCGCACAGGATCATGGGTTGCTATCGCTTCCTTTATCACTAAGCCTTTGACATAGGTAAGCAATTAATGCGCCAAAATGGTGAAAAGCCTTGTTGTGCGGTCAATGGCAGGGATGAACGGCGGTGACTTGCAGTGCTACGCATCTAGACGCACCAATAAAGCACGACACTAGGCCTCATATGCACCAAATAAATGCACTCACTACTTATTTAGCGCTCAGCTTGCACTCACTTTTCACACCATTACTGCATAACGACCCGGTCACGCCCGCCGCGCTTCGCTTCATAAAGGGCTTGATCAGCCCGCTGCAAGGAGTGGTGATAGTCCGGGTGGCCATCGTGAAGCGTTACACCCACGCTAATCGTCACGTTAAGCAGCGTATCGGCGCCAGCGAGCATCGGCTCTTTAGCCACCGATTGGCGTAAACGCTCAGCAAATAACCGGCTGCCGTCATGGTCAGTATTGACCAGCACAATCAAAAACTCCTCGCCGCCCATGCGAAACACGTAATCACCCCCACGGGTGGAGCGATCAAGGATGCTCGCCACCTGCTGCAGCACGTTGTCGCCAGCGTCGTGCCCATGAGTATCGTTGATCGATTTGAAGTGATCGATATCTACCATTAACAGCGCAAAGCAGTGCTCCGAATGGCGAGCAATGTCTATTTCGCGGTTAAGCACCACTGACAAAAACTTGCGGTTGAGCAACCGGGTTAAGCTGTCGCGCCCTGCGTCCAAACCGGAGGCACGCTCTAACACATTGTCGAGCAGCATCAACACCGTGCGGGCGGCATCACGAATCTCGCTCAGCGCCTTAAGTCGCTGGCTAGCATCTTCATGATGCAGCACTGCCAGCCACTCACTATCCACTTGCTGAATATGGCGTGAAATAGTGGCAATCTCTGGCACGCCCTCGAACGCATGGCACGCTTTATGGAAGTACCACAGACCAAAATCGGAATTCGACAACCGCGGCAGCGTGGCGATATTCTGCTGGGCGGCTATGGCAAACATCAGCGCATTCTCCCAATTCAACAGCGCCGAACGCTGGCGTTCACGCTCGTCGCCGATGCTTTGCGTAAGGGAAAATAGTTTGTACGCCTCTTCGGTGCGCGCATTACGGTCACTGGCCACCGAGTAGGCGTGGCTCATGATTTCCATGGCCATATCGATATGATCAGAGACATACACCGCGGCATTCCCCTGCGATAGCGGACTTTTGAACGTGGCGTTGATCTGCTGATAAAACGCCTGCTTCAGCTGCCGTGCCCCGTTTAGCACCAGGTTGACCGGAATATCGATGCGAGCATGCACCTGCCCCACTTTTTCCTGCTGCTCAACCAGGGATTCAAAATCGGCGTGCTCAACGGCAAACATGGCCTTCAGCCAGCGCCGCATTGAGGGGTTTAAGCGCAGAGCCACTTGATCGTTGGAGAGAAACAGCGAGGCATGCGGATCTTCCAGCATCACCCGATAAAAGTGGTCAGCAAAGTTTTGGCAGTGGTGCTCGACCAAGGTCTCGACTGCTTGCCGCAATGGCTTGGGCGTGCGCTCCATAAGCGCTTGCCACTCGGCGGCGAGCTGTTGTTTATCTTTATAGCGCATACCCCACCTGATTCTTGTTGATAAACGGCTGATAGTACATGCAATGCAGAGCCGTCAACCGAACACAGAACAGGGTTTTAGCAATTAAGCCCACCAAGGTGGCAGGCTTAAAATACGGACGGATGAGATGCACGGTCTGAAAAGAAAATAGAGACTCTTAGCAAGGAACACGAAAAGAAGAAACAAGTTAGAACCGCGCCATTGGACGAGGCTTTTGGGTTGGCAAGTGGTTGTTAGATCCGATGCGGTTTGAAGTTTTCCGCCTGCTCGAACACATCCCGATAGACCTCGGCATGGGTCACCGGTGGGTAGCCGTTTTTCGATAACAGCATGATCAACTCAACGCGAAGCGCTGCTTTGATATCCTGGCGATTATTCCAGTCGGGGTATTTGGTCTTATCATCGACAACGGCCTTAACGTCTGCTGCCAGCGCCAACAGCCGCTCTTCTTCATAAGCAAACTGATACCTTAACGCCACCGCCTTCAGGATGTCGTAAAACGCCTTCTCCTCAACGGTGATACCCAGCTCTTCAAAGGAGCCCATTTCCTCTTTGAGCTGTGTCATCAAGTTCAGAAAGCTATCAACCGCTTCCTGGTGAACCTCGCTGGTGAAGGCGTCTTCCTCCTTGCGCTCGTTATAGAGTTCAACAAGAGAACGAAACTTTTTCGAGAACTCAATCGCCTTGTGCTGGTTAGTTTTTTTCAGTTCATTCAGCGCTTTCGCCAGCAACTGCTTCAATAACTCAATCTTGGTGTTGGGCAGCTTGATTTTGTCCAGGCGCGCTAAGTAGTCCTCATCAAAAATATCGATGGTATCGGCACTCTCTTCACCCAACGCGAACACTGATTCAACACCATCGGCGCGTAGCGCCTCACTGATCATCTCCCGCACCTTGGCGTTCATCTGAGCAGTATCCGGCGCATCGCCCTTGGTAAGTTTGTAGACGATTGAACGTATGGCGAGATAAAAATGCACACGATCACGCTCGGCCTGGCTCAATTTTTCGCTGCCACAGCAAACGTCATACGCTGCTTTGAGCCGTTTCACCAAAGACATAAAGCGCTTCTCACGCTTTCCCACGCTCAGTACAAATTCGGCAGCGCGGTTGAGACAGTCAAGTTGCGCCAGCGGCTCACCTTTGAAGTATGCGCTATCATCAAAGCCGTGCATCAACTTGGCCAGCAGATCCAGATCGTTTTTCACTGCGATCAGCGAGGTCTGGATATCCTCGAAGCTGGTTTCATCGGCTTTCGAAAACTGGGCGAGCGCCTGATTCATTTGGCGCTTGATGCCGATGTAATCAACTATCAGCCCCTTGTGCTTGTCCGCATAGTTGCGGTTAACACGGGAAATGGTTTGAATCAGATTGTGGCGCTGGACAGGTTTGTCGATATAGAGCGTATCCAGGCTTGGCACATCAAAGCCGGTTAGCCACATATCCACTACAATAGCGATCTTGAAATTGGATTTGTTTCTCTTGAACTGCTGATCAAGCGTTTTACGGTACTCCTTGCTGCCCAGCAGCTCGTAAAGCGCTTTTGCATCATTCTTGCCGCGGGTCATAACTAAATTGACCCGCGCCATCGGCTTAAGCTTTTCTCGCTCTACCGTCGTTGGCTCGCTGCCCTCTTCGAAGGCCTTGATTTCTAACCACTCAGGCCGAATAGCTTCAATTGCCTGATAAAGTTGCCAAGCAATCTCGCGGCTGCTGGAAACGAACATCGCCTTGCCACATACCGTCGAACCCTCTTCCAAACGGCGCTCGTAATGGGCCACGAAGTCTTCGGCCAGCACGCGAATTCTATCAGGGTCGCCTAGAATCGAGTTCATCGAGGCCATCGCCTTCTTACTTTCCTCGATCTGATGCTCGTTGCTTCCTGCCTTGGCACATTCTTCGTAGTAGTTTTCGATCTCGCGTAGCCGAGCATCGTCCAGCGTCACTTTTGCGGCACGGCCCTCATAGACGATACGCACGGTGATTTCATCATTGACCGACTCGCTCATGGTGTAGCTGTCGACCACCTCGCCAAAGACATCCAGCGTGGCATCAATGGGCGTACCGGTGAAACCTACGTAGGTGGCATTAGGCAGGGAGCGGTGTAGATAGAAGGCAAAGCCGTAGGCCTTACGCACCCCCTGTTCGGTAATTTGCACTTTCTGATCGAGGTTGACCTGGCTGCGATGCGCCTCATCCGAAATACAGATCACGTTGCTGCGCTCAGTTAGCAGCTTCGTATCTTCGGTGAACTTGTGAATGGTCGTTAAGAAAATCCCACCGCTGCGTCGGCCGGCAAGCTGCTCGCGCAGGTGTTCACGGCTCTGAACCTCGACAATCGTGTTATCGCCGATATAGCCGCGTGCATTGGTGAACTGCCGAGAGAGCTGATCATCAAGATCGGTGCGATCGGTGATCAGCACGATGGTTGGGCTTTCAAAGGCCAGACTTTTCATCAGGCGCCGAGCGAGAAACTGCATGGTGAAGCTTTTGCCACAGCCGGTCGCACCAAAATAGGTGCCGCCCTTGCCATTTCCCTTAGGACGCTGCGCCGCCATAATGCTGTGATAAAGCTTGTTGACCGCGTAGAACTGAGGATAACGGCAAACGATCTTCTCATCCTGGTGGGTCTTGTCAGGGAAGAAGATGAAGTCGCGTAGCACTAGCCGTAATCGTCCCTGATCGAATAGCCCTCGCATCATGCTATGCAGCGAATCGATACCGTCCTTGTCGACCTGCTCGTGACCACTCACTTTGCGCCAGCTATAGAAGAACTCATAGGCCGCAAAGAGACTGCCCATTCGCGAATTTACGCCGTCGCTGATAATGCACAATGCATTGAATACAAAAAGTTGCGGGATATCGCGCCGGTAACGAACCGTCAGTTGCTTCCAGGCTTCAAAAATGGACGTTTGATGCTCACCAATGGCACTCTTGAATTCGAACACTACCAGCGGCAGGCCATTGATATAGAGAATTGCATCAGGAATGCGCGTGTTCTCTTTGCCTTCGATCTTTAACTGGCTGACCAGCGCATAGCGATTAGTATCCACCGCGTACCCACCCGGCGGCTCAGCCACCAGCGCCAAGGGCTCGGCCGCAGGCTTAGCACCGAGCTGTTCTAACCCAGTGTCATCGAAGAGCTGAATGTGCAGATCTTTCTCGGCGGGGTCTTCACGCTTAAGCAAAAAGCCATCCGCCAGCCATCCACAGAAGGTTTTATTGCTCTCGTAAAGATCACCAGGCGAGAGCGCTCGAAGGCGCAAGATGATCGAATCGATCTCGTTTTTTGTAATACCGACATCACCGTAGCGCAACTGCAGAAAAGCACGCAGATCGGCTTCGATCAGCACGTCATGCGGTGCACGCTCTATGCTCGCGCCTAGCCGATGGGGATATCCCTGCTCGCTGAGCAGGGCAATAATGGCAGCTTCTAGCTTCGCTTCAGTAAACTTCATGCGGTGACGCCGTCGTTATTTTAATTCAACTTATCATGATCGGCTGATAGACGCCTGACTTGAAGCCTGCCTTTAAACTGGGCACGCGCCGCTACTTGTTCCAAGCACTCTTGGTCAGTTTACCGGTCTGCTGATAGATGCCCACTTGCTCAATAAAGTGATAAAAGTCCCGGTTCTCTTCGACGATGCGGTTAACCGACTGCCAATCGACGGCGAGCTTTTCCCTTGCAGGAATGAGAATCTGACTATCAAAAAGAGAATCCGTATTGAGCAATAGCACGCCAATACCGTGCAACGCACAGAGCATCTGTAGCTCTTCTTCAACATTACCCAGCTCAGTGGCGACTAAATAGCCAAAGTGCGCCCAACTAGAATTGGAGACTGCCTGAAAAAAACACTGGCGCACGTTGCCGGGCTGGAGCGTTTTCTTAACTTCGAACGACCATAGCCGCACCGTGCTGTCGTTACCGTGGCGCACGCAGTCGCGCACCGCCTCGTTCCATCCCTTATCAAGCGGTTGCAGCGCCACGATATCCGGGTGAAGCCACTGGTTGCCGCCCTTGCCCTTGCTGTTTTTTGAGGTTTTCTCGTTAATACGCTGGCACTGTAACCCCAGCTCTTCATTTAAAAACTCAATCAGCAGCGGATAGAGCGCCTGTTCGCTCAGCATTTCTTCCTGGCTTGGCGCAAGCGCCGCCACCGATACGGGCTCGGGAACAGGTGCCTCAGCAATGGCGTCTGCTTTAGCCGGGTTGGGCTCCCAATAGTAGAGGCGAGGCCGGGGCTTATCGCGGGTCGCTACGTTAGTGCATGCTTTTTTGGCGGCCACGGTACGGTCCCCACCAATTTCCGCCGCGACCTGTGCGATTAGCTTCTCTTCAGTGGCATAATTAGGGTTCTGCTGTTTCTGAGCCATCGCTTCTGGGTAGCGCTCAAGAAATTCCAGCGCCAGCTCACGTGCTGTAAATTTTTGATCCGGACAGGCTTTGAGTGTCTCGATGATCATCTGAGCGCGGGTAGGCTGACTCATGCGATTTCGACCTCCAGGGCGGTTTCGACAGCGGCTTCGGCCTCCGGCAGTTGGAGTTCGCCAGAGAGAAGTTTGGGAAGCAGGGTGTCGCGGAGTTGAGTTAGTACTTCCACTTGGTTCCGATTTTGTGAGCGAACCTGTGAAAACGCACTAATCTTTGTCTCCAGTTGGTCAAGACAATTAAACGTGGGCATAACAACCTGAATATCCGCAACCATCTTACGAGACAGTTCCGTTTGTCCTGTACTACCCTCACCCAATGCAGTCACATACGGTTCAATAAAAATCATTTGCTGGGCAAAAACATGCTTTGGATACACGGTGGGATCAGTGCGGATTATCGTCACATGGGAATCAACGACGGTAGGCTCTGGCAACTGCTCTATCATGGCTACACGCCCTAGCGTTCCTGTACCAGTAGAATTAACCAACAAGTCCCCCAATTCTAAAAGGCGCCCATCCACTTTTTTCACGCCTGAGTCATTCCTCCTGCATAATGAAAAGTTCACCTCATGATTGCGAATACACTTCTGATTTATGACTTGGACTCCGCCTTCCTCAACATATTTTGGAGAAATGCCTCTACGCAGCTCTGTAGTAATATCTGAAAGCCGAGCAGCCTTCCACCCCTTCGGCACCCACCCCAACACCTCATCTTCTTCGAACCTATCTGGAAATAGTCGACGCGTCTCAGCGGACAAACGCGCGGGAGCTTTTTCAATGCCTGCAGTCCACATCGCCTGCCGACGCGCGGCACGTTCTGCTAGCGTTTCGGGGATGGGGTTGCCCGCGTCCAGCGCGTTATCGATCACTGGATCGAAATCGACAAACCAGCTTTTAAACAGGGCCTGGGCCATCTGTTCGAGGGTTTGGTTGATTTGGGTATTGAGGGTTATTTTTTTATCGAGTTTTCTTAAGATAGAAGCACCCTGCTGCTGATAATGCAGGGGCGGTATTTTGATAGGCAATTCAGCAAGAGCCTTACCTGTAAGATGCTTTATGGTTGTTCCAGTAAAATATGGCTCAAGAAGCCCATTCTTCCCTGCATATAAAAACCAATAATAAAGATATTCTACAGATAAGCCTGCAAGGGGACGCACCCGATGTAAGGCCTTTTGTATTTTCATCTCTGGTATATCTTCTTCCCAGATAGCACATCGTCCAGGCTCACCGCCCTCGCAGATAATTAAATCACCTTTCTTAATTCCATAGCGGTCGCTCTCGTGCGGCTCAAACTTCATTCGTGATAACTCATTAAGTTCAAAGCTACCCCAACGAACGTTAATGTTACCTAGGTATGGCTTGTACTCCCCTTTATTCTTATTTTTATCCAGCATTTTCCCTAAGCTAGAGTCAATATACTTGCCAAGCTTGGTAGTTTTCCATTCAAATTCCATAACCTAACCCCGCCAGATTCTCTCTAATCTGCTGTTCCAGCGTCGCTGATTCGGAAAACTGCTTACCCAATTGAGTCGTCAGTTCGGCCATCTTCGTTTCAAACGAAATGCCATCATCTTCGATCTCCGCAGCACCAACATAACGCCCAGGAGTGAGCACGAAATCATGGCTTTTGACCTCCTCGAAACTCGCACTCTTGCAGAAGCCGGGAATATCTTCATAGCTACCCATTTCCGGCTGGCCGCGCCAGGCGTGGAAGGTGCGGGCGATGGTGGTGATATCGTCGTCGGTGAGGTCTTTCTGCTTACGGCTGATCATAGTTCCCATATTGCGGGCGTCGATGAACAGCGTTTCATCTTCACGGTCGCGGTAGCCTTTCGCGGCGTTGGCCTTCTTGCTGTTGGTGAGAAACCACAGGCAGACCGGAATCTGGGTGGTGAAGAAGAGCTGGCCCGGCAGTGCAATCATGCACTCAACTAAGTCGTCCTCGATCAACTGCTGGCGAATCTTGCCCTCGCCATTGGTACTAGAGCTCATCGAGCCGTTGGCCATCACGAAGCCCGCCGCACCCTGGTAGCTCAGCTTCGAGAGCATGTGCAGAATCCAGGCGTAGTTGGCGTTGCCGGTGGGCGGCACATCAAAATCTGCCCAGCGTGGGTCGTCGGTCAGCTCGGCCGCCGCCCGCCACTGGCTCTGATTGAAAGGCGGATTGGCCATGATGAAATCGGCCTTCAAGTCCGGGTGCTGGTCGCGAAAAAAGGTATCTGCCGCTGCCTCGCCCAGGTTGCCGGAGATGCCTCGAATCGCCAAGTTCATCTTGGCGAGTTTGCGAGTGGTGTTGGCGTACTCTTGGCCGTAAATCGAGACTTCACGGCGGCTTCCTTCGTGGGCCTCGATAAACTTGAGCGACTGCACGAACATCCCACCCGATCCGCAGCATGGGTCATAAATCTTGCCCTGATAGGGTTCGAGCATTTCAACAAGCAGCGTCACCACGCTTTTTGGCGTGTAATATTCGCCGCCTCTCTGGCCTTCATTAGAGGCAAATTTACCTAGAAAATACTCGTAGACCCGGCCGACGATATCCTCTTCGCTTTGGTGCTGCTCTTTGGCAATGGTCTCGATATTGTCAATGGTGTCGATCAACGAGCCGAGTTTGCTGGCAGGCAGATCAAGCCGTGAAAAGTAGTTGTCCGGCAAAGCACCAGCCAGCGAGGCGTTGTTCTTCTCCACAGTGCTCATGGCAGTGTCGATCACCAGCGCCAGGTTATCCTGCTTGGCGTTTTTCTGGATATGGCTCCATCGGGCCTCATCTGGGAGGTAGAAGACGTTGTTCTGCTCGTAAAAGGCCACCATATCAACGAACTCAGGGCCGTATTGCTCTTTTACATGTTTTTTCTGCTGCTCGAATTTATCACTGATGAACTTTAAAAAGATCAGGCTCAGCACCACGTGCTTATACTCGGCCGATTCCACACTGCCGCGCAGCTTGTTGGCGCTATCCCAAAGGGATTCTTCGAAGCCTTTAACGGCCCCTTTTTTTGCCTGCGCTTTTGCCATTTTGATCTCAGCCTTACTCAACATGAACCCGGCGTAAACGCCGAAAAAAATGTGGAGGAGTATAGCGAATACCCGCATGCCCTCGGTAGGGCTATTCCTAAAACGCTTTCTTTACCGCTCATCGCTTGACGTTTGCTCGCATACTCGCTATATCAATTGATACATCATTGAATTATCAAACGAGCATGGCGCCATGGATATCCATTTCACTCAATATCAGCCCACTAAAGCCGTGGCCTCTGGCTATTGGCAGCAGGTTGGTCTTCCTGCTCGCGGCCGTAAGCTGCATGAATTGCTACATGCAGGCGTGGAATATCGTGTTTACCCCCAGCTTGCTAAGGTGTCAGGTATTGAGCAGAAGGCGCTGGCGCGCTATGTGGATATCCCTTCCGCCACGCTAAGCCGTCGCGCCAAGTCGGGCCGTTTCAAGATGGCGGAAAGCGACCGGTTATATCGCTTTGCCGAGTTGTTCAAGGCGGCGCTGGACCTGTTCGAGGGTGACACGGAGGGTGCCCGTGCATGGCTGCTCAAACCCAATGCCGGGCTAAGCGGGCGTCGCCCTGTCGAAATGAGTGCAACATCGGCGGAGTATCAAACGGTACTGAACCTGATCGGGCGGTTGGAGCACGGGGTGTCGGTATGAGCGAGGTCACCGCTTACCGGCTGGTGAAGCGCAAGTTTCAGGAGAGCGCGTTTGATGGCGAGGGTGCACGGCTTTATGGAGGGCGCTGGAACAGCCCAGGCAATGCCTGTGTGTATGTGGCAAGCTCCGAGTCGTTGGCGCTGCTGGAAATCATGGTGCATCTGGAAAGCTATCGACTGCTCAACGCCTATGCGCTACTGCGCCTGACGCTACCCACCGAGAGCATTCTCAGCGTTGGCGTAGAGGATTTACCCGAAAACTGGCAGGAAGCGCCCGCGCCTGCTGAAACGGCTGATCTAGGCGATGGCTGGCTGGCATCTGGCCAGAGTTTAGCGCTGGCGCTGCCCAGTGTGGTGGTGCCGAGAGAGCTTAACTACATGCTCAACCCGGCCCACCCTTTATTCGAGCAAGCCATAGCAACAGCCGAGCCGCTGCCTTTCCAACCCGATCCAAGACTTTGAACCGGGTGTGGGTAACTTAAACCGTTCTTAGCAGATTCCAAAGGCGCGTTAATAGCCCGTCTTACGTTTATTCCCACAATACTCAGAAACCCTTTTCAGCTCACCTCAGCGTCTGTTATCCGCTTGACATTGCATGAATAGCGTCACAAACTTAGCCAAGGCTATACTTCTTTCATTAAGACAATCAGTTTACACAAAGCAATTTTAACCCATCTACCTCATGACGAGTCTGGAGCTACATAATGGCAACAAAATATGCCGTGATTCTATTGGGAACGCTTCCTTTAAGTGCATTGGCAACTGCCGATGAAACGCCCTTAAACGTGGTGGCAACGATTGGGATGATTGCAGATGTAGCGCAGGAAGTAGGCGGCGAATGCGTTAATGTGGAAGCCATGATGGGCCCCGGCGTAGACCCCCATCTGTATCAGGCAAGCGCTAGCGACGTGGCCTTGCTGCGGGGCGCCGAACACATTCTCTATTCAGGCTACTCATTGGAAGGACAGCTGGGGAGCGTGCTGGAGAATTTCTCGGCACGAACACCCACGCTTGCCGTGGCGCCCGCTTCCATTGATCCGGCGTCGTTGATCACCGCTCAGGATGTCTATGGGGTCGACCCTCACCTGTGGATGGATGTCTCTTTATGGGCCCAAACACTGCCCACCCTGAGCGATGCATTTAGCGAAGCACGCCCTGAGTGCGCCACGACGATTGAAACCAATACCGAGCGTTATCAGGCTCAGTTACTAGCCTTGCATGAGTGGGTTAAAGAGAGCATTGCCAGCATCCCCGAAGAGCAGCGTATTCTCGTCACCGCCCACGACGCTTTCAGCTACTTTGGCCGTGCCTATGACATTGAGGTAGAAGGGATTCAGGGCATCAGTACCGAAACCGAAACCGGGATCGCCGATATTCGCAGCATGGCGGATAGCGTCGTTGCAAATAACGTGCCCGCGGTATTTATCGAGAGCACGATCAACCCGCGTACCATTCAGGCAGTGATCGATGCCGCAAGGCAGCGCGGCCATGAAGTGACCATTGGCGGCCAGCTTTATTCCGACGCCATGGGCGATGAAGGCACGGTAGATGGTACTTATATGGGCATGATCTACCGTAACACCCAGCACATTGTCGAGGCGCTAGGCGGTTCCTTGGTGCCGCTGCCAAAGACACTGGATGACTGGGCCAGCGAGTGGCAACTCGCTCAATAAGCATTCGATAAGGCAGTACATCCATGGCGACATCCGACCTTACAGACACCGCTCTGAGCATTAAAAACCTGACGGTGAGCTACCATAACCAGCCCGTGCTTTGGGATATCGATCTGGATATCCCCGCCGGTGTAATGGCGGGCATTGTTGGCCCTAACGGGGCGGGCAAGAGCACGTTGATCAAAAGCCTGCTGGGGCTGGTGCCGTCGCTGTCAGGAGAGGTGATGGTGCATGGGCGACCCTACGCCACGCAGCGTAAACGGGTGGGCTACGTGCCCCAGCGCTCAAGCGTTGACTGGGATTTTCCCACCACTGCACTGGATGTGGTCACCATGGGGCTTTACGGGCGCTTGGGCTGGCTCAAAAGACCGGGGCGCAAAGAGCGCCATGAGGCGCAGGAAGCACTTGAGATGGTCGGTATGAGTGCCTTTGCTGAGCGCCAGATCAGCCAACTCTCAGGTGGCCAGCAGCAGCGCGTATTTTTAGCCCGTGCGCTGGTGCAGCAAGCCGATGTGTATTTTCTTGATGAACCCATGGCGGGCGTCGATGCCACCACCGAGCGGGCCATTATCGATATCCTGCGCCGCCTGCGCGATGCGGGCAAGACGCTGATTGTGGTCCACCATGATCTGCAAACGGTTCGCACCTACTTTGACTGGCTACTGCTACTCAACGTGCGGGTCATCGCCAGCGGCAAGGCCGAGGAGGTGTTCAAGATCGATCACCTACGCCAAGCTTACGGCGGCCAAATCGCGCTACTTGATGACAATGAATCGTTAATGTTTTCCGCCTCAAAGGTGAAGTAACCCATGGCGTGGCTTGAGCTTTTATCTGACTACACCTTTCAGAATGTCGTCATTGGCGCCTCACTGCTGGGGCTGATTAGCGGCCCGCTGGGCTGTTTTGCGGTGCTGCGTCGCCAAAGCCTGCTGGGAGACGCAATCTCCCACGCCGCCCTTCCCGGCATCTGCTTAAGCTTTATTATCACCGGTAGCCGCGATATTGGCGGGATCATTATTGGCTCACTGATCACCGGTTCCGCCGCCGCGCTGATCATGCTGATGCTGACGCGTTTGAGCCGCCTCAAAACCGACGCAGGTCTGGGCGCCTGCCTGAGCATCTTTTTTGCCGTGGGCATTGTGCTGCTCACCTATATCCAGGGCACCAATAACGCCTCTCAAGGTGGTCTTGAGGCCTTTCTGTTCGGCCAGGCCGCCGCGACGCTGCGCTCCGATTTATGGGTGATGGGCAGCATTACGCTGGTCACGCTGCTGCTGCTTGCCGCCTTCTGGAAACAGGCCAAGCTGGTCACCTTTGATGCGGAGTACGCCCGCACGCTCGGCATGCCTACCACCGTGATTGAAGCATCGCTCACCGCTATGGTTGCGCTAGCGGTCGTGGTCGGCCTGCAGATGGTCGGTGTGATTTTGATGGCCGCCATGATCGTGGCACCCGCGGCCGCCGCGCGACAATGGAGCCGCCACCTAGGCGGCATGCTCACCATCGCCGCAGGCGTCGGTATTGTCAGTGGTGTTTCAGGGGCGACCATCAGCACCCTGTCGCGTGGCCTGGCAACCGGCCCGCTGATTGTCCTTACCGCAACCGCCATCGTGCTTATATCGTTGGCATTGGCACCCGGCCGTGGCCTGCTATGGGGCATGATAAAGCACTATCGCCAGAAGTCAGCGCTGCAGCAACAGCAGCTACTTTATGCGCTGTACAAACACTCGGCCGATCCCTCACGCGCTTCCTCAACACTTGGGTCACGCCGGATGTTCAACAAGCTTAAGCAGCAAGGCTACTTAACCCGCTCTCTACGCGGTGCCACCCCAAGCGACGACGGCTGGGGGCTAACGGCACAGGGCCAGGCGGAGGCTAGAAGAGTGGTCGCGGCCTTTGAGGAATTAGCATCATGATGGCAGAGCTACTGACCACAACTGCCCTGCCCATTATGCTAGTGGGCGCGATGGTAGGCATCGCCTCCTCGGCGGTGGGCACCTTTTTAGTGCTGCGCGGCAACAGCATGTTATCCGACGCAATCAGCCATTCGATTGTATTTGGCATCGTTATCGTCTGGCTGCTGACCAAGCAGCAGAGCGGGCCGGTACAATTGATCGGGGCCGCCCTCACCGGGCTGTTGACCGTCCTGCTCACCGAAGCCTTAGCGAGCACCAAACGGGTCAAGCAGGATACCGCTATCGGGCTGGTTTTCCCGGCACTATTCTCGATCGGCGTGCTGCTGTTGAATATTTATGCCAATGATGTGCATATCGACACGCATACTGTGCTGCTCGGTGAGATCGGTTTTGTCTGGCTGGATACCCTCGACATCTTCGGCCTGCCCATCCCCCAGGCGCTGGTATCGATGAGTGTGATGACGGTGCTCAACTACGCGTTTATCGGGCTCTTTTATAAGGAGCTGAAGCTGGCCACCTTCGATCCGGCGCTGGCCAAAACGTTCGGTTTTATGCCCTCGATTCTTTTCTATGTGCTGCTCATGCTAACAAGCTCCACTGCCGTGGCGGCCTTTGATGCAGTGGGTGCAGTACTGTTTATCGCCTTTGCCATTGTTCCCGCCTCCGCCGCCTATTTGCTGACCGACCGGCTGTGGATGATGTTTATCATCGGTGCGCTAATTTCTATCGTCTCGAGTATTTCTGGCTACTACCTCGCCGTGTATCTCAACGTCTCCATTGGCGGCATGATGGCCGTCATGACCGGCGTATTCCTGATCCTCGCCTTTCTGGCAGGGCCACGCTACGGCGTAATTACCCAACTGGTCAAACGCCAACGGGCACGTCAGGCGCCGATGGAGCCGCCGCCCAGCATTTGAAGCCCAGCTTTTGGAAACACGGCTCATCTGCGCACAAAAAAGCGACCGCCTTTCGACAAACGCTTGGCCGGGCAGGCGGTAACCGGGTGTGGATAACTTAAACCGTCAGGTGCTGCTTGATCAGCTCATTGGAAAGCTCACTGATCTCGCCTTTGGCTACCGGACGTCCGCGATCCATGATCACAAAGCGGTCGGCGTACTTGCGGGCGAAAGGCAGTTTCTGCTCCACCAGTAGCACCGTGAGGCCATCCTCGTTGATCAACTGTCGAATCACTTGCCCAATCTGGGCGACGATATTAGGCTGAATACCCTCCCCTGGTTCGTCCAAAATCAACAGCTTGGGTTCGATGACCAGCGCGCGGCCAATGGCCAGCTGCTGCTGTTGCCCACCGGATAAATCACCGCCACGGCGGTGTTTCATCTCTTTCAGCACCGGGAACAGCTCATAGACGCGCTCGGGAATCTTCTTCAACCCATCGCTGCGAGCGGCTAAGCCGGTGCGCAGGTTTTCTTCCACGGTCAGCAGCGGAAATATCTGCCGCCCTTGAGGCACGTAGCCAATTCCCAACCGCGAGCGCGCTTCAATGGCTTTTTTAGTCAGTTGGATCTCGCCGGTCTCGGCGGTGTAGCGCAGCTCACCGCTTTTGACCGCCACTTCACCCATCACGGCCTTCAGCAGCGTGGTTTTACCCACGCCGTTGCGCCCCATCACGCAGGTGCACTGCCCGGCGGGAACTTCAAGATCCAAATCCCACAGGGTGTGGCTTTCGCCGTAGAACTGGTTGAGCTTCTCAATGGCTAGCATCAGGCGGCCTCCTCGTCATCGGCACCCAGGTAGACCTCGATCACTTTGGGGTCATTGGAGACTTGATCCATGGTGCCTTCCGCCAGCACGCTGCCTTGGTGCAGCACGGTCACTTGGCGAGCAATCGAACGCACAAAACCCATATCGTGTTCCACCACCACCACCGACTGCTTGCCAGCCAGGCCGGTGAGCAGCTCGGCGGTGCGCTCCATCTCTTGCTCGGTCATACCCGCGACAGGCTCATCCACCAACAGCAGGCGCGGACGCTGCATCAGCAGCATGCCGATTTCCAGCCACTGCTTCTGGCCGTGAGAAAGAATGCCCGCGGGCTGATGGCGCAGTGCCGTCAGGCCGATGGTTTCCAACACTTCATCGATGCGGTCTTTGATCTCGCCGGTCATGCGGGCAGTTAGGGTGGGGAAAATCCGCTTGTCGGCGGCCATCGCCAATTCCAGGTTCTCAAATACCGAGAGCGCTTCGAAAACCGTCGGCTTTTGAAACTTGCGGCCAATGCCCAGGCTGGCAATATCGGGCTCGTTCATATGTAGCAGGTTATGGCGACTGCCGAACCATACGCTGCCGCTATTGGGTCGGGTTTTGCCGGTGATGATATCCATCATGGTGGTTTTGCCCGCCCCATTGGGGCCGATAATGCAGCGCAGCTCACCGTCGTTGATGGTCAGGTTGAGATTATTGATGGCTTTAAAGCCATCGAAGCTGACGGTGACATCTTCCATGTAAAGAATCGGCCCGTGGCGAACGTCCACCGGTGAGGCCTGAGGCGCCATGAAATCGAACACCCGGTCACGCTGGGACAGCGATTGCAGCAAACTCATGCGGAGGCCTCCTTGGACGTGTGTTGATGGTCAGGATCCGTCGTTTGATCCTCGCGCTTACGGCGCTTGAGATAGCGAAACAGCCCGGCCACCCCCTTGGGCAGAAACACCGTGACCAGTACGAACATCGCGCCCAGGGCAAACAGCCAGGCATCGGGCATGACGCCGGTAAAGATGGTTTTGGCGTAGTTGACCAAAATGGCGCCAATCACCGCGCCATACAGCGTGGCGCGACCACCCAGGGCGACCCACAGCACAATCTCGATGGAGAAAATCGGCGAGAACTCGCTGGGGTTGATAATCCCCACTTGCGGCACGTAAAGCGCCCCGGCCAGGCCCGCCAGCATGGCAGAGACCACAAACACAAACAGCTGAAAGCGCTCGACCCGATAACCGAGAAAGCGCGTGCGCGCTTCGGCGTCGCGGGTGGCCACGCTCACCCGGCCCAGTTTGCTGGTGACAATCGCACGGCAGAGAATAAAGCCCAGCGCCAGCGCCACCCCGGTGGCCAGGAATAGCCCTAACCGCGTGGCGTCGCTGCGCAAATCGAAACCAACAATTTCGCGAAAATCGGTCAGGCCGTTATTGCCGCCAAAGCCCATTTCATTGCGGAAGAAGGCTAGCATCAAGGCAAAGGTCAGCGCCTGGGTAATGATCGATAGATACACCCCGGTAACCCGTGAGCGGAACGCCAAAAAGCCAAATACCAACGCCAGCAGCCCAGGTGCCAGCAGCACCATGGCGAAGGCGAACCAGGCCATATCGAAGCCGTGCCAGAACCACGGCAGGCTGTCCCAGTTCAGGAACACCATAAAATCGGGCAGCACCGGGTGGCCGTAGGTGCCACGGTCACCAATTTGGCGCATCAAATACATACCCATGGCGTAGCCGCCGATGGCAAAAAAGGCGCCGTGCCCCAGGCTTAAAATGCCCAAATAGCCCCACACCAGGTCCACCGCCACGGCAAGCAACGCGTAACTCAGGTACTTACCAAACAGGTTGACGGTATAGGCACCCACATGCAGCGGATTCCCCGGTGGCACCGCCACGTGCAGGATGGTGACCAGCGCCAGCGCGGCCAGTAGCACACCCAGAAATATCTGCGTGGAGCGTTCACTAAAGGGGCGTGTTAGCCAAAAATTCGTCGATGATTCGGTCGTTAATGACATCGTTTAGCCCTCCGCAGCCCGGCCCTTCTGCGGGAAGAGTCCACGCGGGCGTTTCTGAATGAATAGGATGATGAAGACCAGCACGATGATCTTGGCCAGTACTGCGCCTGCCCAGGGTTCCAGCACTTGGTTGATGACACCCAGCGATAGCCCGGCCACCAGCGTGCCCCATAGATTGCCTACGCCGCCGAACACCACCACCATGAAGGAGTCGATGATGTAGTTTTGCCCCAGGTTAGGGCCGACGTTGGTGAGCTGGGAGAGCGCGACCCCGGCAAGCCCGGCCACGCCGGAGCCCAGCGCAAAGGTCATGATATCGACACGCGTCGCGCGAATGCCCATGGAGCGCGCCATGGCGCGGTTCTGGGTGACAGCACGCACCTCCAACCCCAGCCGGGTGCGGCGCATAATCAGCATCAGGCCGGCAAACACCACCAGCGCAAAGCCGAGCACATACATGCGATTGAGCGTCAGCGACAGCGCATCGTTCACTACCAATGAACCGCTCATCCACTCAGGGGTGATGACGGTACGGTTGAGTGGAGAAATCACCGTGCGCACCAACTGCTGCAAAATCAGGCTGATACCAAAGGTTGCTAGCAGCGTCTCCAGCGGGCGGCCCTTGAGGAACTGAATCACGCCGCGCTCGATCGCCACGCCTGCTAAGGCGGCAACCATAAAGCCAGCGGGAATCGATAGAATCAACGCCAACCCCGGCTGGCCGGGCAGTAGTTGCTGCATCGCCCAGGTGGTGTAGGCACCCAGCATCATTAGCTCGCCGTGGGCCATGTTGATCACGCCCATGACCCCGAAAGTGATCGCCAAGCCAATGGCGGCCAGCACCAGTACCGAACCAAGGCTCAAGCCGAAATAGAGGGTTTCCAGGCCGCGATTGAGCTTGAGCTGCTGCTCAATGCCCGCCAGTGAAGCGGCAGCGGCATTGGCGATGACCGGATCATCACTGTTGGCTGCCCGGCTTAACGCCACGCGAGAACGGGGGTGAAGGCTGCCGTCCAGCGCTTCGACCCCAGCCATTTCACCCGCTTCAGCGCGGTAGATCGCCACGGCCTGAGTTAGCCGGTAGCGCACCTGTTCATCGTCTTCCTGTTCGATCAAGTCATCAAGCGTGGGCACCAGCTCGCCGTCTACTTCACCTAGCAGGCGCTCGGCTGAGGTGCGGCGGCGCTCCACATTAGGCGAATAGAGGTCAACGACCGCGATGGCACTGCGCAGCTGATTGCGCAGGTTGTTGTTAATGCCGATACGCTCCAGGTCACGGCGGGACATCTCGCCCAGCGCTTCGCCGGTCAGTACATCGGCTACCGGCCAGTCGCGGCCACGGTTCTCGAGTACCAGTACAAAGCGGCCGTCTTCGGTGCGCTGTAGGCGGCCATCCAGCAAGGCCTGCAACCAATCACGAGCGCGCTCATCGTCGCTTTGTAAAATCGCGGTAATGGCTTCGCCTTTGGCGGTGTAGGACTCAACGTCCAGTGCTTCTAGCAATTCAAGGGCGGCACTGTCGTTAGCGCCCGTATTGTCAGAACCAGCTTTGTTAGCGGTGTCTGTTTGTGCCTGCGCGGTGAGGGTGGCCCCCAACAGCAGGAAGCAGAGCAGCGCCAAGGAAAGGAAACGCCTCATGGGGTTCTTCCTTTGGTTATTTAAAAACGGTTATCTAAGAGGGAAAGATAGCGTGCTCCTTGCCGCGCCAACCTCAAAACAACGGCGCGGCAAGGGAGTTGATGCCTTACTCAGCGAGTGCCGCTTCGGCTTCTTCTGCTGCGGTGCTGCCACCGCACGAGCCGTTCACGACGTTGAAGTTGCCGCACTCCATCGGCTTGCGCC
>TARA_R110000824_G_scaffold401651_1_pt1 | contig 39625 bp, 33 predicted proteins | sample TARA_R110000824 | Tara Oceans TARA_R110000824 (sample SAMEA4397747) | marine metagenome | biome: Polar Biome; feature: [MES] marine water layer (ENVO:01000295) within the mesopelagic zone...; material: water (ENVO:00002006), including particulate matter (ENVO:01000060) such...
CTGGCGGTGATAGGGAAAGTGTCGGCGCCGGCTTCACGGATTCAGGTGTTAGACATGCGCACATATAACAGCTGCATGAAAGCCAGCTTTATCAAAGGTCGCACTTTAAAGACGTTAGCCCCCATCGCCAGCGTGGCTGCATTAGTCGCCATAGCGCTACCTGCGCAAGCTGAAGATTGGCGTGGTTGGAATATTCACCCTGACGATTACCCCAACACCACTGCTTTAGAAGAGTTTGCTGACGCCGTGGCGGAGCAAACGGAAGGGCGCGTTAACCCACGTGTTTACAACAATGCGGTACTGGGGGATCAGTCCGACGCTATCGAGCAAACCCGCAACGGGGCGCTGGATTTTGCCAATTTTAATATGGGCCCGATGGGGCCGATCGTTCCAGAAACCAATGTGTTCTCGTTACCCTTCCTGTTCAATGACGTTGAACATATGCACACGGTAATGGACGGTGAAATTGGTGAGCGCTTTGCTGATGCGCTAGAAGATAAAGGCTTGGTGGTGCTTTCGTGGTTCGATTCGGGTGCCCGCAGCATTTATAACACCCAGCGTCCTATTAAAACCCCTGAAGATGTTGAAGGCTTAAAGATTCGCGTAATGAATAACGATCTTTACGTCGACATGATTGCCGCCATGGGTGGTAATGCTACGCCGATGTCTTACGGCGAGGTGTACCAAAGCTTAACCACAGGCGTACTTGATGGTGCTGAAAATAATTATCCCTCTTTTGAGTCAAGCAACCACTATGAAGCAACGGGTTACTACTCGTTAACCGAGCACTTGATCATCCCCGAGTGTTTGTGCGTGGCTAAATCCAGCTGGGAGGAACTCTCGGAAGAAGACCAAAAAATTGTTCGTGAAGTAGCCGAAGAGGCTTCCACACGTCAACGTGAGCTATGGGTGGAAAGCTCCGAAGAGAGTCGTCAGATTGTTCTCGATTATGGTGTTGAGATTAACGAAGTAGACGATAAAGCCGCCTTCCAGGCACTTATGGAGCCTATGTATGAGGAATTTATCGCCAATAACCCTGGCACGGGTGAACTGATCGAGGAAATTCGCGCCACCGAGTAATACTGACACCCATACGCTTCCGGCAGTTAGCTAGAGGTTGTTTAGTAGCTGCCGGAAGTTGAAAAGGAAATGTGCCGTGAGTATCGAACTTGAATCGTCGGTCGATAAAGAAGACGCAGAACACAGCGGCTCGCTGAATCGAATCTTAGATAGTGTTGCCAGCTTATGCATTCTGGTGGCGGGTATTCTGTTAGTTGCTTTGATCGCTATCTTTGGATGGTTAGTCTTTGGCCGATATGTTCTTAACAATACCCCTACGTGGGTTGAACAGGCCTCGCTAGTACTGGTTGTGTATATCACCTGTTTGGGCGCAGCGGCAGGTGTTAGGCATCATAGCCATCTCAATATCGATTTTATCCGTGAGAGCTTTAGTGGCCCTTTACGTAGCTTAATGCATCACCTTGCTGACCTTTTTATTCTTTCCTTTGGCGGATTCATGGCCTTTCAGGGCTGGACGTTAGTCATGACAAATTTGAATAGGGCCATCCCGATGATAGGGCTATCAGAAAGTTGGCGTGCAGCCCCGCTAGTAATATGTGGTGTGTTAATCATGCTTTTTGCAGCCTCTGATATAGCGCAGCGCTTACTGACTCGAAAAGTTAAGAGGGTATAAACGATGGGTCTTATTATTCTTTTCGGGATCTTTTTCTTAGGCCTTATAGTTGGCGCGCCGGTTGCGTTTGCTGTTGGCTTAGCCGCCGTTGTGACCTTCCTTTATGAAGGCTTGCCGCTGTTTGTGGCCTTTCAGCGCATCCTCTCCGGTATTTCCGTTTTTTCATTGCTCGCTATTCCCTCTTGGCCGCAGAAACTGAGTGCAACACCTGATCATTCCGTTATGGTGTTGCCCCATGTCCTACGTCGAACTCAGCATTGAAGAACGTTCCACTCTCCAGGTGGGCCGCGCCCAGGGTATGAGCCTGAGGCACATTGCTCGGCTTCTTGAGCGTGCTCCCTCTACCATTTCTCGTGAAGTACGCCGCAACCAGGCTGATCAGCGTGATTACTGTGCTCGGTATGCTCAGCAGCAGCGGCAAAAGCGACGTTTCCCGTGTCGTCCAAAGCGCAAACTGGTGCCCGGCACCGAGCGCTTTGATCTGATTGCTCATATGCTGCGTCGGCGGTTGTCTCCCGAACAGATTAGCGGCAAGCTCAAGTCCATGGACATACCTGACCTGCGCGATGCTTACGTCTGCCGCGAGACGATCTACAATGCCATTTATGCCTTGCCCGTTGGTCAGCTCCGCAAGGAGCTGATTCATTGTCTGCGTCAGGGCAAAACGACGCGCAAGCCGCGCCGTGGCGAAGTGGATCGGCGAGGCCAAATCCCGGACATGGTCAGCATTCACCTGAGGCCTCCCGAGGTCGACACGCGTGAAATGCCCGGCCACTGGGAAGGCGACCTAATCAAGGGCAAGAACAACGGCTCCGCCGTTGGCACGCTGGTTGAGCTCAGTAGTGGCTATCTGCTGCTGGCGAAAATGCACGATGCCACGGCGACGTCAGCCGTCGAAGGCTTCAGTGCCGCGTTGAATCAAATGCCTCTGGCCGCCCGCAAAACCATGACCTATGACCAGGGCCGGGAAATGGCGCGGCACGCCGAAATCTCACAGCGCTCCGGCGTCGCGATTTACTTCTGTGACCCGCACAGTCCGTGGCAGCGTGGGGCCAATGAAAATATCAATGGTCTGATTCGTCAGTACCTGCCGAAAGGCACGGACTTGTCGGCACACAGCCAGGCGGAGCTGGACGCGATTGCCTTCGAGCTGAACATGCGTCCGCGAAAGCGCTTTAATTTTAAATGTCCGATTGAAGTGATGAGCGAGCTGATGGCAAGGCATCACGAACACCCCTCAACCATCCAGTGAACGCGTTGCACTCAGAGCCTGCATCCGCCCCTTCTTTATTTTTGCCGGTGAGTTAATGATGCACGGCGGTATCTCCACTCGCCTTGTGCGCTTAGCATCGGCAATGGTGGGCAAGGTGCGCGGTGGTTTAGGAATGGTGAATATCAGCTCTTCCATGCTGTTTGGGGGGATCTCCGGATCGGCAGTGGCGGATACCTCGGCTTTGGGCTCTATCTTAATCCCGGTGATGAAAGAGAAAGGCTACGATGCCGACTATGCTGTCAACGTCACCGTGACCTCATCAATTGCGGGCGTGGTGATTCCTCCTAGCCATAACATGATTCTTTATGCGGTCGCAGCAGGCGGTGGAATTTCCGTTACTCAATTGTTTATCGCCGGTATTGTTCCGGGGATTTTGATGTGCCTTAGCCTAGCCGTTGCTGCCTACATCGTTGCGGTGAAACGTGGCTACAAAGGTGAAGCATTCCCTGGTTGGTATGCACTGATGATTAGTTTTGTCGCCTCGCTGCCTGGCCTGATGACGGCTGTCATCATCGTGGGTGGGGTGCTGTCAGGCATTCTAACCGTCACGGAGTCGGGTGCCTTCGGGGCTATCTATGCCATTGTGGTGACCGGTTTGGTTTACCGCGAATTGACCTGGGCATCGTTTAAAGCAGCCGTGATTCAGGCAGTAAAAACCACCTCGCTGGTGATGATCTTGGTGGGGTGTGCATCGGCCTTTTCCTACTTGCTCGCGCTTTATAATGTTCCGGAAATGCTGACAACAGGCCTGATGGCTATTTCCGATAAGCCGCTAGTTATTTTCCTAATGCTTAATATCATCCTGTTGATTTTAGGGATGATTATGGACATGGCGGCGTTAATTCTTATCTGTACGCCTATTTTTCTGCCGGTGGCTATGCAGTTCGGCATGGATCCGATCCAGTTCGGCATTATTTTGATGATGAATTTAGGGCTTGGTTTGTGTACGCCACCGGTAGGGGCATGTCTGTTTGTCGGTTGTGTAATTGGGAAAATTAAAATAGAAGAAGCGGTGCGCACTATTTGGCCTTTCTTCTTAGCGCTGTTTGTCGCCTTAATGATGGTGACTTACATACCCGCTATCTCTTTGACATTACCTAGCTTTTTCCAATAAGCCGTTTCTAAAAAAGCTGCTTGAAATTCATGGCCAGGGGAATAGATCGATTATGAAAGTAGTCGCCGTAAATACCCATATACTCGATTACCAACTTGAAACGGCGTTTGAGAGTGCCTCAATGCATTTTTCGCGTCGCCAGCACTGCTTAGTTGAAGTCATCTGTGATGATGGGACTGTCGGCTGGGGCGAGTGTCTAGGGCCCGCTAAACCTAACGCTGCGATTGTCGATGTTTATGCTCAGTCGTTAATAGGTGAAGATCCGCTTCAGACTGAAAAAGTGTGGCTAACTCTCTACAATCGCTTACGCGACCAGGGCCAACGTGGCTTAACCGTGACGGCCCTAAGCGGTATTGATATTGCGCTGTGGGATATAAAAGGCAAGCACTTTGGTGTACCGATATCAATGCTGCTGGGTGGACGCTTTCGCAACACTGTACGCGCCTACGCAACGGGTTCTTTCCGCCGTGAAGGGGTGGATCGGGTCACGGATATTGCCGCTGAAGTAGCTGGTTATCGCCGTGAAGGTTTTCATGCCGTTAAAATAAAAATTGGCTTCGATGTCGAGGAAGACCTGGCGGTAATTGCCGCCGTGCGTGAGGCCATCGGCCCGGATATGCGGCTGATGATCGATGCCAACCATGGTTACGATTACCTGGAAGCGATTGAGCTAGGCAAGTGCGCCGCGCAGTACGGTATCGACTGGTTTGAAGAGCCCGTGTTGCCTGAACAAATTTCTACCTACGAAGCAGTTCGGGCCGGTCAGCCGATCCCCGTAGCGAGCGGTGAAAATTGGCATGGCCGCTATGCTATGCACGAGCCGTTGACCCGCCGCGCCGTGGATATCGTGCAACCGGATATTTGTGGAGTCGGCGGGTTTAGCGAGATGCGCCGAGTGGCTGATATGGCCGCTCTACATGGCGTGCGCTTGGTTCCGCATGTATGGGGAACGGCGGTCTGTTTGGCGGCAAGCCTGCAGTTCATGGCAGCTTTGCCACCTAATCCGCCACGTCGCAACCCCATCGAACCCATTATGGAATTCGACCGCACTGAAAATCCCTTCCGCCAAGCCGTTGTACTGACCCCTTTAGAGCATCATCAGGGCGTGATGGCTATCCCTGATGGCCCCGGGCTGGGGATTGAAATTAACCGTGATGCGCTATCCACCTTCGCACTTAGGGAGAAGTAACGTTGTCTATCCCCGCCAATACACGTCCGCTAACAGGGCAGCCGCCTGCTTTGAAGACGCCTGCAGGGGCAACCGATTGCCATATGCATTTATATTTGCCCGGTTATGAAGCACAGCCGGGTGGACCAAACATTGCCGAACTGGCGACAGTGGCCGACTACCGCCAGGTTCAGCAACGGCTTTCACTGGAGCGCGTTGTGGTAACGCAATCCAACGCTTACCAGTTTGATAATCGCTCAATTTTGCAAGGCGTGGCGGAAATTGGACAGGCGCGCGCCAGGGCGATTGTGGCGGTAGCGCCGGATGCTTCTGAATCACAGATTGAAGCGCTTCATGCCCAAGGTGCTCGTGGTGCCAGAATTATGCAGCTACCCGGCGGGGCCGTCGGGATGAGTGGATTAACCGCAGTGGAAGCGCGGGTAAAAGCGTTTGGTTGGCATTTAATGGTGCAGTTCAATAGCCATGAGATAGATATCTACATGGCCACGCTGCAAGCGATCGACACCGATTACATTATTGATCACATCGGCAAATTTATGCCGCCGGTGGCCGCTGATGATCCTAGGGTAGACCAAATACTAAGCTTGCTGGACCGCGGTAATGCATGGATAAAAATCTGCGGCGGATATGAAACCAGTTTAAGCGGCGGGCCTGAGTATGCTGATGTCAGCCCCATTGCCAAGCGGGTTATTAAACATGCTCCTGAGCGGGTTATCTGGGGCTCAAATTGGCCGCATGTAGCGGTTCCTCGCGAGCAGTATCCCGACGATGCTGAACAGTTGGATGTCTTGCTGCACTGGGCCGATGAGAGCATCCGCCAAAAGATTCTAGTGGATAACCCCGCCGTACTTTATGGCTTTTAAAACAGATGGCTTTTAAAACAGCGCTTCATTTAATGATTTATACAAAATAGTAAGGAGTTTCTATGTTAAATCGAATTTTAGTTACCGGCGCGGCCGGTGGTCTGGGCAATAGCTTGCGGCCTCATTTATCTCAACTCGCCAAGCATGTTCGTTTATCTGATGTGGCACCATTAGGCGAGGCGGGTGAAGGTGAAGAGCTAGTTCAAGCCGATCTTAGCGATATGCAGGCTGTCGCCGATTTGGTGCGTGATTGCGATGGCATCGTTCACTTAGGTGGTATGTCGGTAGAGAGCCCCTGGGAGGCCATTTTGCAGGCCAATATCATGGGCACTTATCACCTTTATGAAGCGGCCCGTAAACAGGGCAAACCGCGAATTGTGTTTGCCAGCTCTAATCATGTCATCGGTTTTTATGAGCGTCATCAGCGCATTGATACCCAGGTAGTTCAAAAGCCGGATTCCCTTTACGGTGTTTCAAAATGCTTTGGTGAAAACCTCGCGAGCCTCTATCACGACAAGTTTGGTGTGGAGACGCTTAGCGTGAGAATTGGCTCCTGTTTCGATAAGCCGGTGGATACCCGCATGATGGCCACGTGGCTGAGCTTGGCGGATTTTGTCAGCCTCTTACAGCGTGCTTTTGTGACGCCAAGTTTAGGGCATGCAGTGATTTACGGCGTATCGGATAATGCTGAAAAATGGTGGGATAATTCTCATGCCAGCTTCTTGGGTTGGGCACCTAAAGACAGCTCAGAGCCTTGGCGGGAAGAGACCGAGCAGCTTGATCGGAACATTGATGGCAATGATTTGGCTGTACGCTTTCAAGGCGGTAAATTTACTAAATCAGGGCACCCAGACGACGTTTAATAGTACTTATAAGACCTGAGTTGTACGATATAATACAACTTTGGACATTAACGAAGGGTAGCTTTCATGGTCAAACCTAACGCAACGACATCTGCCCTAAAACCGCTTCAAGTAAGCAAAGTGACGCAGCAGGGCAGCTTATCTGTGCACGTGGCCGAACAACTGGAAGCATTGATCACTCAGGGTAAGGTTGCGGTGGGGGATAAACTACCCACCGAGAACAGCCTATGTGACTCCTTTGGCGTTAGCCGAACGGTAATCCGCGAGGCGATTACGCACCTTAAATCGCTGGGGCTGGTGGAGACTCGACGGGGTGTCGGCACATCGGTGTTGCGATCATCGACCGTCGAGGCGCGGCCTGCTGAACGTATTAATCCGACCACCGTCGAAGATATCTTACATCTGTTGGAGCTACGTTTAACGCTAGAGCCCGCGGCGGCTGAGCTGGCAGCACTACGTTATGATGATGAAGATCGTCAGCGGCTTGAAGCGCAGCACGCTGCGTTTAGTAAAACGTACGCTGCCAAATCACAAGCGCGCGAAGAGGATTATCTTTTCCATTTCGCGATTGCCACAGCGACCAAAAATCCCTTCTTTCAATCCTTTTATAAGCAGTGGAGCCAGAGCGTCATTCCTCGCGCCAAGCTGTTAAGCATTGATATTAATCCGATCTCCTCTGAACGTTATTTAGAACGAGTGCAGGAAGAGCACACTTACATACTTGAAGCGATTCTTTCCCGCGATGCTCAAGCCGCCCGCGAAACGATGTTTCAGCACCTCAACCGGGCGCGCAATACGTACGCCCAGTATCGCGAACAGTGATACCACTGACCCCTACAAGGAGCGACCTATGACGATTCGAGGCGAAATGCTAATTGGTCAACAAGCAGTGACCGGTACCCAAGCCAACATTCAAGCAGTGAACCCCGCCACAGGTGAAAAGCTAGAGCCCGTTTATGTGGGTGGCAATCGGGCCCATGTTGAGCAAGCCTGCGAACTAGCCGAGGCAGCTTATGGCACCTATCGCGAAACGTCCCTCGAAGAGCGGGCGACGTTTCTAGAGACTATCTCCAGTGAAATTGAAGCCATCGGTAGCGAACTGATTGAGCGCGCCATGGCCGAAACCGGCCTGCCGCAAGCACGGATCGAAGGTGAGCGGGGCAGAACCTGCGGGCAGCTGCGCCTGTTTGCTTCGGTCGTACGTGCGGGTGAGTGGTTAGATGTACGTATCGATCCGGCAATGCCAGATCGCCAGCCACTGCCGCGAGCGGATCTGCGACAGCGCCATATCGCCCTAGGCCCAGTTGCGGTATTCGGTGCTAGCAACTTCCCGCTGGCATTCTCAGTCGCTGGTGGCGATACCGCATCAGCCCTGGCCGCTGGCTGTCCGGTCGTGGTGAAAGGCCACTCGGCGCACCCGGGTACCTCTGAGCTCGTCGGGCAGGCGATTCAAAAAGCCGTAAAAGCCTGCAACTTACCTGAAGGCGTGTTCTCGCTGATGTTTGGTGCTGGGAATGAGATCGGCCAGGCGCTGGTGGATGATCCGCGCATTCAAGCGGTTGGTTTCACCGGTTCGCGCAGTGGCGGTATGGCGCTGATGAAAACGGCCCAAGCACGCCCCCAGCCGATTCCGGTCTACGCTGAGATGAGCAGCATTAACCCAGTATTCGTGTTGCCAGCGGCGCTTAAAGCTCGCGGTAAAGCGCTGGGTGAAGCGTTTGTCGGCTCGCTCAACATGGGCGCGGGCCAGTTCTGCACCAACCCCGGTCTGGTTATCGCTGTTAAAGGCCCAGAGCTTGACGCGTTCATTGAGGCAGCACGTGGTGCAGTAGCATCCAGCAGCGCGCAGACCATGCTCACGCCGGGCATTCATCGCGCCTATCAAGAGGGCGTTTCTAGCCTGAGCGGCGCAGCCAACGTGCGTGAAATCGCCCGTGGCCAAACTGGCAGTGACTATCAGTGTCAAACCGGTTTGTTTGCCGCCGCAGCGAGCGATTTCCTCGCTTCCGAAGCGTTGCAAGCGGAAGTATTCGGCGCCAGCTCGCTGGTCATCGAATGCGAAGATGCCGCTGAGGTTAAGCGCGTCGCTGAGCAGCTAGAAGGCCAGCTCACCGCTACGCTGCATATGGATGATGCCGATATCGAGGCTGCCAAAGCACTGCTGCCGACGCTTGAGCGTAAAGCTGGCCGTATTCTCGCTAATGGCTGGCCCACGGGTGTCGAGGTTTGTCATGCCATGGTACACGGCGGCCCATTCCCGGCGACGTCTGATTCGCGCACCACTTCGGTAGGTTCAGCGGCTATCCACCGCTTCTTACGCCCGGTCTGCTATCAGTCATTGCCAGAAGGCTTGCTGCCCGACGCGCTTAAAGAAGGGAATCCGCTGAAGGTTTCGCGCTTAGTCGATGGCAAGCGTGAACTGTAAGAAATAGATGTCATTATCGCATTCCACAAGCAGGCATTTTAGCCTGCTTTTTTAGTGCGGTTTTTTGAAGGTGATTTTAAATAAATAAGTAATAAAAAAAGAGTGTGGGGTGATGCTATGAGTAATGATATTACTATTTCTCTACAAGAAGCCGAAGCGCTGAGCCACAAGGTGCTTACCCATAATGGCTATAGTCAGGCCCATGCTGATGCAATTACGCGCAGCGTCGTGGCGGCCCAGCGTGATGAGTGCCACTCACACGGTTTATACCGGCTGATTGGGTGTGTTCAAACCGCTTTAAATGGCGGTGTTGATACCCAGGCTGAGCCGACGATTACTGACCAGGCCGCCAGTGTCGTTAAAGTGAATGCTAATAAGGGCTGCTCGTTGCTGTCGTTTGAAATGGGTAAGTCCCATTTGATCGAGAAAGCTAACCGCAGTGGGATTGCGGCACTAGCGATTAATAACAGCTTCCACTTTTCAGCGCTGTGGTCTGAAGTGGAAGCGCTTTCAGCAGAAGGGTTGGTGGCATTGGCCATGACCCCCAGCCACGCCTTTGTGGCTCCGGCGGGTGGTACTTCGCCCCTATTTGGCACCAACCCCGTCGCTTTCTCTTGGCCACGCCCAGGAAGTACGCCCTATACATTTGATTTTGCCACCAGCGTTGTGGCCCGTGGTGAGATAGAGCTACATCGGCGAGCGGGCAAGTCGATCCCCGAAGGTTGGGCGATTGATAGCGAGGGGAACTCGACAACGGATCCAGTGGTGGCCCTCGCTGGCGCTATGCTGCCCTTTGGTAGTTATAAGGGCTCCGCGCTTTCCACCATGGTAGAGCTTCTGGCTGGCCCGCTGATTGGTGATTTGCTAGGCCACGAAACTCAGGCAGCTAATGCTGAGAAAACCGGCAAGCCTTTTCATGGCGAACTGATTATTGCGATGTCGCCTGAGGCGTTTCTGGGCAAGGACGCAGAGAACCATCTCAACCATGCTGAAGTTCTTTTCGATGGCATTATGGGTCAAGGGGCTCGCTTGCCTTCCCAGCGCCGCTTTGAGGCAAGAGAGCGCAGCCAAGTAAATGGCATCACTTTCCCGAAGGCGTTGTATAACGAGCTCAAGGCATTAGCTAGTAGCTAACGACGCAATCATTAATTAATAGTGGTGAGAGGGTAAGCTGAGCAGTTTTTTTATGCGCGTTTTTTGGGGCTGCTACAAAAACTGGCTAGAATCGGGGGGGGCGTCGTGTTTTCGGCTGCCATTTCAACACCTCGGGCTAGGGTACTTCCTGGATTTTCTGGGAACCCGGGTGTGAACAAACGCTAACTGGAGAGCATTCCCATGGAGACCCTCGAATTACTCATTGCCCCGCTGCGCGATGGTCTCTATACCATCATGATGCCTGTCAGTAACTTTATCTGGAGCTACATTCTTGTCTATCTACTGTTAGGCGCTGGCCTGCTGTTTACCATTATGACCCGAGGTATGCAGTTTCGTCTGTTCAGGCACATGGCGTATGTGACGTTCTCTGCCCGTGGGGCAGGAGATGGTATCAGTGGCTTTCAGGCCTTTGCGACGTCGATGGCAGCGCGAGTCGGAACCGGTAATCTCGCTGGTGTGGCCCTGGCGCTCTGGATTGGCGGGCCTGGGGCAATTTTCTGGATGTGGGTGACTGCGCTGCTGGGTTTCGCTACTGCGTTTATCGAGTCGACCTTGGCCCAGGTCTATAAGCACCGTAACGAGGATGGCGTATTCCGCGGCGGGCCGGCTTACTATATCGAACGCTGCCTGGGGTGGCGCTGGTTAGGCGCGCTGTTCGCGGTGTTTCTGATTATTGCGTATGGCTTGGCGTTTAACGCGGCGCAATCCAATACCATCGCGCAAGGGATGAATGGCGCTTTTGGCATTCCCAATTGGCTGACGGGCGTAGTGATTGCCATCTTGGCAGGCTTTGTCATTTATGGCGGCCTCAAGTCGGTAGCGCGTACCGCTGAGAAAATTGTGCCAGCGATGGCGATTGCTTATCTGCTCGTGGCGCTATGGATACTGTTCACTAACCTTTCTGCCGTGCCCGACATGCTCTCGCTGATTGTGATGAGTGCTTTTGGACTGGGCCCAGCGGTGGGCGGCGCGGCTGGCTATGCGATCAAAGCGGCAATGGAAAACGGCGTCAAGCGTGGCCTGTTCTCCAATGAAGCGGGCATGGGTTCCACCCCGAATGCGGCGGCCCAGGCGTCCGTCAAACACCCGGCGGCTCAGGGTTTAGTGCAATCTTTCGGGGTGTTCGTCGATACCATCGTGATTTGTAGCTGCACGGCGGTGGTGATACTGCTTTCTGGTGTTTATGAGCGGCTGATGTCGGAGTCGCCGGGCGATAGTATTGAAGGTATTCAACTGACCCAGGATGCCATGGTGGATCATCTAGGCGGGTTTGGTGAGATATTCATTGCGCTGGCGATTCTGTTTTTTGCCTTTACCTCAATCTTGGCCAACTTCTCGTTCTCGGCGGTGAATATCGAATTCCTGTTCCGCCGTCACGCCGCAAAAGCGGTGAGCGTGTTCAAGGTGATTGTTATCGTTATGGTGCTGCTCGGGTCGGTGGCTGAGCTGAGTGTCGTCTGGGACTTTGCCGATCTTGCGATGGGGCTGATGGCGACCACCAACCTGTTTGCGATACTAATCATGGGGCCAATCGCCGTAGCCGTGCTGAAAGACTATGAGCGCCAGCGCCGCGAGGGTATTAAAGAACCACTATTTGACCCTGCCATACTGAAACGCCCAGAGCTTGTGGATGCCGATGTATGGCCAGTGAAAGAGGTCAAGGAAGGGTAGGTTCAACGAACTGCTTCAATAAACGCCTTCGCCCTGGGATCCTGCATATAGGCAACGTTTAGCCGGAGCCAGGGGGTTGGTTGATGATCCGCAAAGAATAGATGTCCTGGTGACAGCATTACCTCGCACCGGTCAGCCAGCTCAGAAAGCGCCTCTGGCGTGATGGCGGCCGGTGGCTTGGCCCACACAAACATCCCTCCTGCTGGTTCGGTATAAACTTCCCAGTTCGCCTTTTTGAGCATACCTAGCGCCAACGCCATTTGATTGGCGAGCTTGGTGCGCAGCCGCTCGGTCAGCTTTCGATAACTGCCGTTCTGCAGCATGGTAGTGACCACTTGCTCCGCAAAGCGCGATGCGGAAATGCTGGTCAGCATCTTGATATCGACCAAGCGCTGCACCAGAGCGGGTGGGGAGGCGATAAAGCCTACCCGCAGCGAAGAGGAGAGGCTTTTTGAAAAGCTACCCAGATAGAGCACCCGATTCAAACCGTCCAAGGCCGCTAGGCGAGTCGTCGGTGCGTGCTGAAAATCCGCGTAGATATCGTCCTCGATAATCTGAAAATCGTGCTGCTCGGCGAGCTGCAGTACCCGGTGAGCCACTGCTGGGGTAATAGTGCTCCCGGTGGGGTTATGAAACACGCTGTTAATGTAAAAAAGCTTGGGTTGGTACTTCGCCAGTAACGCCTCCAGGCGCTCGATATCTGGCCCATCTGCCAATCGCGGTACGCCAATCACGCGGATGCGCTGCAAGTGCAGCAGGCCGAACAAGTTGTAATAACCCGGTGATTCCACGAACACCACATCGCCCGGGTCAAGCAGCATCCTTACCAATAGATCCAGCGAGTGGCTGCCACCGCCGGTCATCACAATCTGCTCGGCATTAGCGGTAATCGATAGGGGGCGCAGGCGTTCCTGGATCAAACCGCGTAACTCCTCTGGCCCCTGGGGCGTGCTGTACTCGAAAATTCCTGAGCGGCTTTTACGCGCGACCTGGCGGATGGCGTGGGTCAGGTCATCGCCCTCGCGCCAATCACTGGGTAACCAGCCGCAGCCCAGCTTGAGCGTGTGCTCGTTGGCACTGAAAAGCCCCCACAGGCCATTGGTGACCTCTTCCAATCCGCTCGTAGCTGCTGGTTGTGATACCAGTCCTGCTGCGCTATCCGCCACATAAAAACCTGAACCGGGCCGGGAGCGCACCAAACCGGCAGCCACCAAGCGCTCATAGGCGTCAATCACCGCGTTACGGCTAATGTGATGGGTCGCGGCCAAGCGGCGAATAGAGGGTAAACGGCGGCCACCACCGGCACCGTGCGCTGCAATCCAGGCGCGAATACCGGTTTCGATCTGCTGTGCAATGGGCGTGGGGGCGTCGCGGTTAACCTTAAGCTTCATAGCTGACCCTGTGGCTCACAACTGTTCTCGGAAAGGGCGGAACAGTGTCTTGAAAGTGGTGGTTAAGTGTACCTTACCGGTGATCGGCAAGCGTGGGAGCTTAGCGGTTCAAATACTGGCTTATTTAGGATAACGCTATGAATCGCGCTTTAAATCGAACCATCGCCCAACATAGCGCTGTTGGCCTGGCCTTTGCGCTGTGCATGATTACCACGGCAGTTAATTTACAGGCGCCGCTCTACGATGCACTGGCGGCGCGCGACGGCTTGGGGGTAGGGGCAACCACGCTCGCCTTTGCTTGCTATGTGGCGGGTGTCTTGCCGGTACTGCTGGGCTTAAATGGCTTGGCAGATCGGGTGGGGCGCAAGCGATTAATCATTGCCGCGCTACTGTTAAGCCTGATGGCGACGGCGATGACCTTGATAGCTCCCAACCTGTTGGCACTGGGGATTGCCCGCTTCCTGTTGGGCATCAGCATGGGATTAACGTCGGCAGTGGCGCCTGCGTATATGCAACTGCTAGTGAATAGGGATGATAATCGCGTTGCCACCAACGTCGTGACGGCCAGCACCTCGCTTGGGTTTGGCCTGGGAGCAGCGGTCACCAGCCTGTTTCTCTTTCATACCCCCAGTGTGTCGCCGCCCAGCCTATGGATTTACCTGGTCGCCGCGGTGCTGGCACTAGTGGTGGTCACTACATTGGAGGATAGCCCGCCGAGTGCCACCAAGCGCTCGCTACTGCGTCTGCCCAGCTACCCTCGGGGCGCTTTTGCCTTTGGATTGGCTATTTTGCTGGCCTGGGCGACGGTGGGGTTAGTGATTGCGATACTCCCTTCCGCCCTGCAGCGACACGGTTTATCCGCCTGGAGCGGCTTCGCCACGTTCGGTATTTGCAGCTGCGGGGTGCTGTTTCAGCCTTGGGCAAGAAGGTTGACGCCACGAAGTGCGACGCTGCTAGGCTTGGCGATTTTGCCGATGGCCTATGCGCTGATCGCCTGGGGAGCTATTCAAGGTTATCTGGCCGCTGTGCTGCTGGGCACGGTGGCTGCCAGCAGCGCCTGCTATGGGTTTATCTACCTGGGGGGGTTGAGCGGCGTGTTGGCAGCGGCCGATGCGTCCGCGCCCCAGGCCAGCGCAGGCTATTTTTTGATGGCATATATTGGCTTCAGCCTTCCGGTGATCACGACCGGGGTGCTCGTTGATGCAGTGGGGCATACCCTGGCGCTAACGCTGTTTGGTTTTGCGCTACTCGGTGGCGTGATCGCCGCGTACGCTTTACTGCGCAGAGCGCTCACGTGATTGACGGTCACTCCAGCTAACCTTTTTCTACCAGCAGCCCACAAGAGGGCGCGGCCCAGCGGGTGTTGGCGGTAAACACCACATCACACACCACCGGCGAGTAGTAGCGGCGCACTTCTTCATCGACCCGTGCGCGCAGCGCATCTTGATGACCGATGTTTAGATCAGGTTCCTCTGGCAGTACCACATGCACCATCACATACAGCAGGCGGCCAGGGCGAACCATGCGCACGCGTACCTCTTGCGTATCAGTACCCGCCAGGGCATTCGCAACGGCGCGGCGGACGGGGGCTGCGATGACCTCTTCCGGAGTCTTGTTAAGCAGTTCCTGCAGCGCTTGGGAAGCCATGCGCACCGGTACGCCCAAACACAGCACCACCACCGCAATCACCAATACCGCATCCACGTAGGGCAGAATGGCCTGCCAGCCCAGGTGTTCAAACAGCATCACCAGACAAAACGCCGCGAGTACGGCGGCAGAAATGACGCTGTTGACTAGCCAGTTGAGTTTGTCTGCCGCCACCAGGGGGCTACTGACATGGCGCTGGCTGTGGTGCATCACCCAGGCGGTAAGCGAGCAGGCCGCAGTGGCAAAAAGGGCGTAGATAACGGCAAGCCCAGCGGCAATGTCACGACCGCCTGTTAGTAGCGCAGCGACAGCATCCACCAGTGCAAAAATGGATACACCTAAAATCAGCAGCCCTTTGCAAAGATTGACCAGCGACTCGAAGTAGCTATAGCCAAAAGGGTAGGATTCGCTATCCGGGCGGCTGGCAAGCTTGCTGACTTTAATGGTTACGAGGGCAACGCTGAAATAGATCAGATTAAATAGCCCATCCAGTAAGATCGCTTGAGAGCTAGAGGCCAGCGTGGCCACGATGCCTGCACAGCCAATGAGCAGCGCCATAAAAGCGGAGAAGGCCAAGGTACTCGATTCTGTCTTCACGAACGTTTCTGCTCCAGTGTGCACACCGTATAAATAGCCGCTAAGCATAGCAATTTTGTTAGCAACTTATCGACGGCGCCATGCCGATGTCTTTCGTCCTGTTTTCTGACCAGACTGCTCAACGCCTTCTTTTGGACAGCACCGCCAGTTCTACTAACCTTAGAGCACGTTTATTTGATTCACGTTAAGCCAAACAGGAGGGTGAGACGATGCCAATGCTGAGCGTAGGAACGGAGCAGGGCACGCCGGTAGAGCTTTATTACGAAGTGCGTGGGGCAGGTAAGCCCGTGGTACTCATTCATGGCTGGCCACTCAGTGGCCGTTCATGGGAAAAACAGGTGCCAGCGCTGGTTGAGGCAGGCTATAAAGTCGTGACCTATGACCGCCGGGGATTTGGCTGGTCGACGCAGGCCGATGGCGGCTACGACTACGATACGCTCGCAACAGATCTTAAAAAACTGATCGACACGCTGGATCTACACGATGCCGCCCTGGTGGGCTTTTCCATGGGCGGCGGCGAAGTGGCCCGCTACCTCTCAAGCTACGGCACTGGCCGGGTGAGTAAAGCCGTGTTTGCCGCTGCTGTGCCGCCTTACCTGTATAAAGCTGATGATAACCCTGAAGGTGGCCTGGACGATGCGACGATCAATCAGTTCCTGGAGGGAGTCAAAGGTGACCGTATCGCCTTCCTGGAGGAGTTTACCAAGAACTTCTTTGCTGCCGGTGAACGCAGCGATTTAATCAGTGAACCAAATCGCCAGTATCATCGTGATATTGCCGCCTTTGCATCACCCCAAGCGACCTACGACTGCATCAAAGCCTTCAGCTACACCGATTTTCGCAAAGACTTGCCTAAGATCGATATTCCCACGCTAGTGCTGCACGGTGATGCAGACGGCATCGTGCCCTTTGAGGTCAGCGGCAAGCGGGCCCAGGAGCTACTGCCCAACGCTAAGACGGAAGTGATCAAGGGTGGCCCGCATGGCCTGAATGCCACGCACTCTGATGCATTTAATCAGGCGCTAATTCAGTTTCTGGATGAATAACGTTTGAGAGTTACCGCCTGCTAACGACAACGCCGCCCTGAAGGTGGCGTTGTCGATTCATCAAAGCTAATTAATGTAGTTACCCCTCAACCCACACCTCATTACCTTTAAATTCGATCTTCCAGGTACGCAGTTTGACGCTCTCATCTTCCAAACACTGCCCATCTTCAAGACGGAAGTGCTGCTTGTAGATAGGCGAGGCGACTACTGGGGCACCTTTAAGGTCGCCGACAATGCCTCGGGCGATTACGTTGGCGTTCGAGAAGGGGTCATGATGATCGAGAGCATAGAGTTCATCGCTCTGCCCTCGCAGCCCGGGCAAGTAGAAAATAGCGACCTGGGCGGGACCGTCGGCGGTTTCCAACCAAGCGGCGACGCCGGAGAACGCGACTAGGTCGGCTTTGGTGCAGGCTTTTTGCCATGCCTTACTGTTTTGAACATCCGCCATATCCATCTCTTTTTTCAGTGCCGTTGCGGTCATGGGTTGCCTCTTCTATAGCTATTCAAAAGCGTCAGTGAGAAGTAGTCTGGGCTGGCCGTGGCTGGCCGCGCTCGGAGGTCATAATGATTGACGGATCCGGGCGGTCGTCGTTGACGAAACTGCGGAAGCGCTTGAGCTTTTCGGGATCGCTAATGGCGTCTGCCCATTCGCACTGATAGGTGTCCACCACGGTTTGCATCTGGCGCTCCAGCTCGGCATTGATGCCCAGGCTGTCTTCCAGAATCACTTCTTTGAGGTAGTCCAAGCCACCGTCGAGATTTTCACGCCATACCGAGGTGCGCTGTAGCCGGTCGGCGGTGCGCACGTAGAACATCAAAAAGCGGTCAATAGTGCGGTAGAGCTGCTCGTCGTCGAGATCCGTGGCGAACAGTTCGGCGTGGCGTGGGCGCATGCCGCCGTTACCGCACACGTAGAGGTTCCAGCCGTTTTCGGTGGCAATAATGCCAATGTCTTTGCTCTGGGCCTCGGCACACTCGCGGGTGCAGCCGGAAACGCCGAATTTGATCTTGTGAGGGGAACGCAGGCCTTTGTATCGGTTCTCTAGCTGGATCGCCATGCCAACGCTGTCCTGCACGCCGTAGCGGCACCAGGTGCTGCCCACACAAGATTTCACCGTGCGCAACGATTTACCATAGGCGTGACCGGTCTCGAAGCCTGCCGCAATCAGCTCGCTCCAGATATCCGGTAGGTCTTCCAGCCGCGCGCCGAACAAGTCGATACGCTGGCCGCCGGTCACCTTGGAGTAGAGGCTATATTTGTTGGCCACTTCGCCCAGGGCGATCAGTTTATCGGGCGTAATCTCACCACCAGCCACACGCGGCACCACCGAGTAGGTGCCGTTTTTCTGCATGTTGGCCATGAAGGTGTCGTTGGTATCCTGCAACGGGATATGCGCCGCATCGGTGATCGGCTCGTTAAAGCAGGAGGCCAGAATGGACGCCACGGCGGGTTTGCAGATGTCGCAGCCCAGGCGGTGGGTGTCGGCGTTGCCGTGTTTTTCAATCAAGTCGGTGAAGGTTTTAATGCCCTCGACACGAACGATATCGTAAAGCCCCTGGCGGGTATGGGCGAAGTGCTCGCAAATCGATTTATCGACTTCCACGCCGCGGGCTTCCAGCTCGTGATCCACCACACTTTTAAGCAGTGCGGTGCACCCGCCGCAGCCGGTGCTGGCCTTGGTGGCGCCTTTGACGCCACCTAAATCTACCGCGCCGCCATCAATCGTGGCGCAAATATCGCCCTTGGTGACGTTATGGCAAGAGCAGATAGTAGCGGTTTCTGGCAGCGCACCGGGGCCGAGCGTGGGGGCGGCGCCGCTGCTTTGCGGCAGAATCAGCGAGGCGGGTTCATCGGGCAGCTCAATACCGTTGGAGTAGTACTGCAGCAGCGTGTCATAAACGCCGTTGTCGCCGACCAGCATGGCGCCCAGTAGTTTTTTACCATCGCTGGAGACTACCAGCTTGCGATACTCCTGCTTGATGGGATCCAGGTAGCGAAACATCCGCGCGCCGGGGTTCTGGTTACCGTGAGCATCGCCAATCGAGCCCACATCCACACCCAGCAGCTTGAGCTTGGTACTCATGTCGGCGCCGCCAAACTGGATATCGCCTTCGGTTAGCGTCGACAGCGCCGTTTTGGCCATCTGGTAGCCCGGCGCCACCAAGCCGAAAATGCTCTGATTCCATAGCGCGACTTCGCCAATCGCCAGAATGGCTGGGTCGTTGGTCAGGCACTGGTTATCCACTACCACGCCGCCGCGTTCGCCAATCTCCAGGCCGCAGTCGCGAGCTAGCTGGTCGCGGGGGCGAATGCCCGCCGAGAACACAATCAGGTCAGTTTCCAACACCTTGTCGTCCTGGAAGACCATGCGGTGACGGCTCGCCTCGCCATCTTCTATACGCTGGGTGGCGCGCTCGGTGAGTACTTGTACGCCCAGCGCTTCGATTTTTTCGCGCAGCAGCTCGCCGCCTTCGTTATCAACCTGCATGGGCATTAGGCGTGAAGCGAACTCCACCACGGCGGTATCCAGGTTTAGGCCGCGCAGAGCATTCGCCGCTTCCAAACCCAGCAGGCCACCGCCCACCACTACGCCGGTAGTCGCGTTTTCGGCGGCGGCTTGGATGGCGTCTAAATCGTCCAGGGTGCGGTACACCAAGCAGCCATCGCGGTCGTTGCCGGGGATCGGCGGTACAAAGGGGAAGGAGCCGGTGGCCAGCACCAAGCGGTCGTAGGGGTAACGGCCTTGGTCGGTGATTACTTCTTGCTGGTCGCGGTCGATCTCAATCACGGCCTCGTCCGTGCGCAGTTCTACGCCGCTTACGTCGTAGTAATCCGCTTCGCAAAGCGCCAGGGAGTCGGCATCACGGCCGCTGAAGTATTCAGATAGATGTACCCGGTCGTAGGCGCGGTGGCGCTCTTCGCCAAACACGGTGACCTGATAGCGCGCTAGGGCGCCGTTATCGACGAGCTGCTCGACCAAGTGATGGCCGACCATGCCGTTGCCGATAATGATGAGCTGTTCAGGAGTAGTCATGTGCTGAGTAGCCATGGTTATGCCGCCTCTGAAGTAGGAAGATGAGAAGTGTCAGAATCGCCTTGGGCTGCCTGTAGGGCGCTAACGTCGGCGGCGCCAAAAAGCAGCGCCTGACGGCAGTTATTCAGATTGCTACCTGCTAGCGCTTGCTCGAAGTACCAAGGGCCTTGGCTGGTGTCGCCGTAAAGCACCGCGCCCTCTATCTGGCCGTCACGCAACAGCAGGCGGCGGTAGTCGCCGCGCTCAATATCGTGGTAGCTCAGCACTTCGTGCTCGGCGCTGGCCTCGGTGGGGCCAAAGGCGTAGAGCGCAACGCCGCTGATTTTGAGTTTGGTGGCGCTGGGGGCATCCGTGTAGCCAAGGGTAGGCGTGCCACCTAGCCGGGCGGCGAGTACTTCCACCTGACGCCAGATCGGTTCCACCAAGCCATAAGTGGTGCCATCAAATTGGCAGCACTCGCCCAGCGCTGAGATCGCCGGGTCGCTGGTGGTGAGAAATTCATCCACCACGATAGCGCGCTCGGTGGTTAGGCCCGCTTGGTGGCCAAGGGCTGCGTTAGGCGTAATGCCCGCCGCGATAATGACGCTCGTGGCAGCCAGTTGGCGGCCATCCTCAAGATGAATCTTGCTGACCTGTCCTTGGGCGTCGCCTTCTAGACGTGCTAACTGGGCGCTGGTAACAATCTTCAAGCCGCGCTGGGCCAGTTCGTTTTCAAGCAGATGTGAGGCGGTCGTATCCAGCTGGCGGTTCATTAGCCGTTCGCTGCGCTGGAGCACGCTGACGCTGATAGCGTTGCCGCGCTTACGCAGTCCTTCGGCAGCTTCCAGGCCTAGCAGACCGCCGCCAATCACGACTGCCTCACCACCGCGTTGAGCGATGTCGGTCAACGCATCAGCATCTTGCAGGTCACGAAAACCGTGCACGCCCGCTAGATCAATACCAGGCACATCGGGCATTGCTGGGCGCGAGCCGGTAGCAAGCACTAGGTGGTCGTAAGGCAGCGTGCGGCCGGTGTTGGTGACCACGGTTTGGCGGTCGCGATGAAGGGCGTCGACCTTTTCGCCAAGAATCAGCGTGACACCCTGGTCCTCGTACCACTGAGCATCGCGCAGAGTGAGTGCATCCTGATTCATCTCGCCAGCCAGCAGTGGCGAGAGCAGAATACGGTTATATGCAGGAGTTGGCTCGGCGCCAATCACCGTGATGTGTTGAGGGCGCGTGGGTAGTTTTACCAACGCCTCAATCAGGCGGTGGCTGGCCATACCGTTGCCAATAATCACCAGATGGTCATTGTGTGAGCACCGGGAAGTGGTTTCCATGGGTGGCTCCTCTGTGTCTTTGCGGCTTCTTGAGCACCAAACAAAAAACGCCCCTAACGCACCTTCCTTTCCACGATGTGTAGAAAAGGGGAGCATCAGGGGCGTCGTTGCCCGATAGCGTTGTTTAAAATCTATGCGTTAAACGCGCGGCAACCGCCATTGGCTGCCAACTGATTAAATACTTACCGTGTATAAAGCAAGGAGCTAGCCAACTGGCTATTAATCACTTTTTTTTCAAGCATGTCAGGTGTTTAAGGAGTAAGGGAGGAGGTGCGGACGCGTCGCTGCTTGAGCAAGCTGCACAGCGATGGTGCGAAAAGGGAGGTGGCGTGCACTCTCACACGCCATTTAGCGTGGCCACAGTGCCAAAAAGAGCATTGCGTGATGCTCTTTTATTTTTTAACTATTTGTTTTTAATTAGTTAATTTTCAATAGGCCGGTTGTCGGCTTGGCTCTTGCAGATATCAAGGCAATAAGTGAGTTAACAAGGGATAAGCGCTCATTGTTTGGCGATGGCAGCGAACAACTCCAAAGCCGTTATTAGAAGAATAAGTAGCCGTTAGAAAAAATGTGTAGCTGTTAAAAATTTTGCAGTTGTTTGAAAAAAGTACTGCAAACCGTACTGCACCGAAGAAGGTGCGCTGTGGCAACGACGTCCAGCCCTTTTCTCTTAATGCGTTTACATAGCGCATTAGAGAACAGGACTGGGCGTTTTTTTGCTTGGCGCTAATGAGGAATCCGAGGAGTAGCTATGACTCAGGCCAAAACCACATGCCCCTACTGCGGCGTCGGCTGCGGCGTGACGGCGACCATTGAAGCAGGCACGCTGAGCGCAGTAGAAGGCGACCGTGAGCACCCTGCGAATTATGGCCGGCTGTGTGTCAAAGGTTCTGCGCTACATGAGACGTTGGGCGAGCAGGGCCGCCTGACGCATCCGCGTGTAGATGGCGTCGAGGTCTCCTGGGAGTCCGCACTGAGCATCACCGCTGAGCGTTTAAACGCTCAGCGGGCCGAGCATGGCAATCACAGCGTAGCGGCGTACCTGTCGGGGCAGCTCTTAACTGAAGATTACTATATCGCTAATAAGCTGTTTAAAGGCTTCTTGGGCACCCCTCATTTAGATACCAACTCGCGACTGTGCATGGCTTCTGCGGTCGCTGGCTATAAGCGTGCCTTCGGTGCAGATGCGGTGCCGTGCAACTACGAAGACTTGGAAGAGGCGGAGCTGGTCGTGCTGGTGGGCGCCAACTTGGCCTGGAACCATCCGGTGCTTTACCAACGCATTAAAGTTGCTAAAGAGCGCAACCCACTGATGCGCTTGGTCGTCATTGACCCGCGCGTGACCGATAGCTGCGAAATCGCTGACCTCTACCTGGGGATTAAACCGGGCAGCGATGCTTACCTATTTAATGGCCTGCTGGCGTGGATGGCAAAGCGTCGCAAGCTCGATACCCTCTATCTTGAGCGTCACACCGAAGGCGTTGAAGAGGCCCTGGCGGCAGCGCAACAAACCGCTGGCTCGGTAGCGGAAGTAGCGGCTGCCTGCGATGTCGACCCTGAGCGTCTGGAAACCTTCTACTACTGGTTTGCCAGCCAACTGCATGTGGTCACGCTCTATTCCCAGGGCGTTAACCAATCCGCCAGCGGCACCGATAAATGCAATGCGATCATTAACTGCCATCTGGCGGGCGGAAAAATCGGTTTGCCGGGGGCAGGGCCGTTCTCGATTACTGGCCAACCCAATGCCATGGGCGGGCGCGAAGTAGGTGGGCTAGCCAACCAGCTAGCTGCGCACATGGATTACCATACCCCCGGTGCCCTTGATCTGGTCAGCCGTTTCTGGGCGACCGATAATCTCACGCCCATCCTGCCGGAAGGGCCGGGTTATAAAGCGGTGGAACTGTTTGAAGCCATTGAGCGAGGCGAGATAAAAGCGCTCTGGGTAATGGCCACCAATCCCGCGATTAGCCTGCCCGATGCCGCGCGAGTACGCGCTGCGCTGGAAAAATGCCCGCTGGTGATTGTCTCTGAGTGTGCCGCCCATACCGATTTGCTGCCTTATGCAGATATCGTGCTGCCAGCCTCGGGGTGGTCAGAAAAAGATGGTACCGTGACCAACTCCGAGCGGCGCATCTCCCGCCAGCGGGGGATGCTGCCACCCCCAGGGGAAGCTCGCCATGATTGGTGGATCATCGCTGAAGTGGCCAAGCGACTGGGGTTTGCCGAGGCGTTTGAATACTCGCACCCTTGGGAAATATTCGATGAACACGCCCGGCTGTCAGGATTTGAAAATGGGCTAGCCGGAAGCCCGACGCGGCTTTTCGATATCTCAGGCTTGGTGGGCCTGGGCCGGAAAGACTACGATGCCTTGGCGCCGGTTCAGTGGCCAGTGACGGCTCAAGCGCCGCAGGGAACCGCGCGCCTGTTTGAAGATGGTGAGTTCGCCACGGCCAATGGCCGTGCCAAGCTGTTGGCGATTAAGCCACAGGGCCCTGAACAAGCGCTCAGCGCCGCCTATCCGCTGCGCTTAAACACAGGGCGAATCCGTGATCAGTGGCACACCATGACCCGTACTGCGCGCGCCCCGAGGCTGATGAATCACCGTGCGGAGCCGTTCATGGACGTGCATCCTGATGACGCTCAGGACGCCGGTGTGGTAGATCAAGGCTTGGCGGTGTTGAGCGCAGCAAAGGGTGAATTTCGTGCTCGGGTGCGGGTGTCCAATGCCCAGCGCCGCGGCGAGGTGTTTGTACCCATCCACTGGACTGACTGTTTTACCCAGCAGGCCAGAAGTAGCGCGCTAATCGGCAGCATCACAGATCCGCTCTCCGGGCAGCCGGAATCAAAGCACGGCGCCGTGGCGTTGGCCCCGCTTGCCACGGAGTGGCAGGCCACATTGTTAGTCGCCGATGGCGCCGCTGAGTTGACGCCGTGGTGCACCAGTGCTTATTGGACGCTTATACCCATGCGTGGCTGCCAGCGCTGGCAACTAGCCCATACGCAGTCGGTTAAAGATTGGTTGGTGCAGTTGAAAGAGTGGCTGCCTGGGGAAGTAGCGGTGGTCAGCCAAGACCCCACTAACGGACGGCTGCGTGCCGCCTGTGTGGAAAATGGTCAGCTGCGCTGGTGGCTGATGGTTGGCCCACCCAAAGAGTTGCCAGGGCTGGCTTGGCTGGAAGCGCGTTTTAACGAGGCGGAGCTAAGCGATACCCTCCGCCGCCGCTTATTAGCGGGCTGCGATGACGGCGCCGCTGATACTGGCCCCGTGGTGTGTAGCTGCCACCAAGTCGGCCAAACCACTATTGCCAACGCCATTCGTGCAGGCGACACCAGCGTAGAAGCGTTGGGCGCGAGACTTGCCTGCGGCACCCAATGCGGTAGCTGTATTCCTGAATTAAAATCACTGATTGAAGAGGAGCTGCCCAATGCGCGTACTAAGCAACCCATTGCTACTGAAGTGGTTTAACGCCTTTATGCGATTGTCGTCACCAATGCGGTCGTCGTTGGGTCGCAAAAGTGACACTGATTTACGCCTGCCGCTGCATGGCGAGTGCCACGCCGGTCAGGTCTATCTGGTCGGGGCGGGCAGTGGCGATGCGGAGCTGTTAACCCTCAAGGCCGCTCGGCTGTTAATGCAGGCAGATGCCGTGGTGTACGACCGCTTGGTGGGCGATGACGTGCTGGCGCTGATTCCCAACGGCAGCGAGCGCTACTACGTGGGCAAAGCCCGCGGCCACCACAGCGTACCGCAAGCGGAAATCGGTGAGCTGATGGTAAAACTCGCCCGCGAAGGGAAATCGGTAGTGCGCCTGAAAGGCGGCGACCCGGCGGTGTTTGCGCGCATGGGCGAGGAACTGGATGCCCTGGCCGCCGCCCAGGTGCCAGCCGCCATTGTGCCGGGAATTACCGCGGCCTCTGCCGCCGCGGCCTGCATGGGTATCCCGCTCACTGATCGTGGCCATGCGCAGCAGCTGCGCTTTGTTACCGCCCAGCTATGCCGCGAAGACGGCACGCCGGACTGGCAAGCACTGGCGCGCAAAGATGAAACCCTGGTGTTTTACATGGGGCTTTCCAAAGTGAGTGCAATTTGCCACGGCCTGCGTCAGGCGGGTCTGCCGGATGAGTGGCCCATCATGCTAGTTGCCAATGCCAGCCAGCCCGAACAGCAGTCGCTGGTGGGCTCACTTGAGGATATGCCCGAAAAACTCGCTGCCCACCCTCTGCCATCTCCCTGCTTGATTGTGGTGGGCAGCGTGGTGCAAAGGGTCGCCACATCGCCCGTTGAGCTAGCCGCCGTATGTCGTTCCAGCGAAGGTGCTCGTTAACCGATGGCAGCGCTGACCATTTCGCTAGGCCAGCACTCAGATAAAGGGCGCAAACCAAGCAATCAGGATTTTTTTGGCGCTTACCTGCCCAATGAATCCCAGCGCGCCACCAAAGGCATCGCGATTGCGTTGGCGGACGGGATCAGCAGTAGCGAGGTGAGCCGAGAGGCAAGTGAAGCAGCGGTGGGCGGCTTTCTGACGGACTACTACGCTACCCCGGCCACCTGGGCGGTGAAAACCTCGGCCCAGCGGGTACTGCAGGCCACCAACGCATGGCTTTACGCCCAAACCCGACAAAGCCAGTACCGCTACGATCTTGACCGCGGCTATGTATGTACCTTGAGTGCGATGGTGATCAAGTCCACCACTGCGCATCTATTCCATGTCGGCGATAGCCGTATCTACCAGCTGGCAGGCAATACGCTGGAGCCGTTGACCGAAGATCACCGCTTCTGGGCGTCACGGGAAGTGAGTCATTTAAGCCGCGCCATGGGCGCTGGTCAGCATCTGGAGCTGGATTACCGTGCGGTATCGATTAGTGCAGGCGATGTGTTTGTGCTCGCCACCGATGGGGTTTATGAGTGGCTGCCAGCGAACGATATGGCGGCACTGATTCATGCCCACTGGAGCGATCTGGACGCCGCCGCCGAGGCGATGATTACCGTGGCAATCGAGAACGGTAGCGATGATAATCTGACGGTGCAGATTGTACGCATTGAGACGCTGCCCGACGGCCGTGCGGATGAGCTTTATGCAGCACTTGGTGCGCTACCCCAGCCGCCGGAGCTGCGCGCAGGAAGCGAGCTGGATGGCTATCGTATCGTGCGCCCACTGCATGCCAGTAGCCGCAGCCATGTCTTCTTGGTAGAAGAGATATCAAGCGGCCATAAAGTGGCGCTCAAGACCCTTTCCACCGAGCTAAGCCAAGACCCGGCAAGCATTGAGCGGTTTGTGCGCGAAGAGTGGATTGCCCGCCGAATCGACAATGCCCACGTGCTAAAAGCCCCCGCGCAAGAACGCCCTCGCCACTACCTTTATACGGTGCTGGCATATATCGAAGGGCACACCCTGACCCAATGGATGCGCGATCACCCCAACGCCGAGTTGACCAGCGTGCGCCCAATTGTTGAGCAGATTGCCAAAGGGTTGCGCGCCTTCCACCGCCTGGAAATGCTGCATCAGGATTTGCGCCCCGACAACGTCATGATTGATCGCCATGGCACTGTGACGCTGATCGATTTTGGTGCAGCCAAGGTGGCCGGTATTGCCGAGGCAGCGGGCGAAGACCTGGCTGGCGGCGATATTTTAGGCACCGCCCAGTACACCGCGCCGGAGTATTTTCTGGGAGAGGGGGGATCCCCCCAGGCAGATCAATACTCTCTGGCCGTTATCACTTACCAACTGCTCACCGGAACGCTTCCTTATGGCACCGAGGTGGCCAAAACCCGCACTCGGGCGGCACAGCATAAACTTGCCTATCAATCAGCCCTCAGCGAAAACCGTGAACTGCCCGCCTGGGTGGATGAGGTACTTAAAAAAGCCTTGCATCCCAACCCTCACAAGCGCTATTCAGCGCTTTCGGAGTTTATCTTTGAGCTGCGCTCGCCAAGCCAAGAAATGCTTAAGCGCGCCCAGTTACCCCTGCTAGAACGTGACCCGGTACTGTTCTGGAAAGGTGTGTCGCTGGCGCTGGCGATAGTGGTTATCACTTTGTTATTGCGTTGACGGCGCTGCTGTTGGTCTGGAAACAACAGGCAACGGGGTTGAAGTGGGGCGGTTGCCACCCCATGTTAGTTAACACGCTATCAATAGAAAAGGGCGTTAATGATGCAAAATGTAATGCCTAACCCCGGTTTCGGTACCTTTCGCCTGGAAGGCGAGACGCTCAAGCAGAGTATTCATGTGGCGCTTGAGGCGGGGTATCGGCACATCGATACCGCCCAGTTTTATGGTAACGAAGCGGATGTGGGAGCGGCGATTCGTGACAGCGACGTGTACCGCAGCGATATTTTTCTTACCACCAAAGTGTGATTTGACAACCTGGAACCGGCCACGTTTAAAGCCAGCGTAGATGAGAGCCTTCAGAAGCTGGGCACAGGTTACGTTGATTTGTTATTGATTCACTGGCCCTCGCCCAACGATGAAGTGCCGATGGCGGATTATTTAACGGCGCTTAAAGAAGTCAAAGCAGAAGGTAAGGCGCGCCATATTGGTATTTCCAATTTCACCTGCGAACAGGTAGACGAAGCGATTAGTATTTTGGGCAAAGGAGAAATTCTGACCAATCAGATTGAGGTTCACCCTTTCCTTCAGAACCGTAAACTGGTGGAGCATTGCGAGCATCAAGGTATTCAGGTCACCGCCTTTATGCCGCTGGCAGTGGGTAAGGTAATGGAAGACCCGACGCTTCAGAAAATTGCCGACGCCCATGGCGTAACACCTGCGCAAATTACCTTGGCCTGGGTAAACCAGCGCAATATGATTACTATTCCGTCTTCCACCAAGGCGCGGAATATTCAAAGCAATATCGCTGCCTTTGATTTAGTGCTAAGCGACAGTGAAATGGCCGATATTGCCATGTTGGATCGCCAAGAGCGTATTGCTAACCCGGATTTCGCGCCCGCTTGGGATGAGTAAACTGATTGAATAAGTAACTCGGAATAGGCAAAACGTGGAACGCTAAAAATTAATAGCTGTCTTAACGGATGCTTGCCATTGGCAGGCATCCTTAAATTAGCGGAGAACATGATGAAACAGCGCAAGATTCAAGATAACGCGTTAAAAGCGCAGCTAAGAACGCCGATGTTTAAAATGCAGCAGCAAACCCCTAAAAAGGGTAAAGGGAGTTACACACGTAAAGGGCGTACCACTAATACAGGCGCTAAGCAGGGATATAGCCAAGCCGCTTGAGCCAAGTTTCTTGTATTGGTCGATTTGGCTATATCTCTGCCATTTTCTCTGACGATAAGACGCCCCAGTCACTCCCTGTGACCGGGGCGACGGCTACGCCAAACTACTCCCGCAATGTGGACACGTTTCATAAGCATCGCGAGTTTCAATCTGATGGCGTTGGTTGAACTGACTTGCCTCCTCTATACTGTGAATAGATACCAATTGGCCCTGCTCCCAGCGTAGGCCGATATCCTTTAGTACATGAGGGTCGTGTAAGCGCGGGTCTTCGTAAAGGCGCTGCTGAGTACGATAATGGTTAAAAGCATTAACCAGTTTGCGAATGATTGTTGCCATTGTCATGGGGTCGGTCTCCTTGGTTAGGAGGCCGGGCAACATCGCGGTCAGGAAGCATCAAAAGTAACGATAAAACACATGGCCGCGACACCTGCCGCGGCCAATTTTCTCAATACATCTCTGGCGCGCGATGACAATAAGCTGGTACCGCATTATTAATAATGCGATGCAGTTTATTCATTCGTGTAACGCGGATTTGCCAGCGCATGAGAAGGTCTCGTTAAAAGAAAAGAGCTACCTTAAAATGGTAGCTCTTTTCTTTTAACCGATGCTTATATGTGCGTCAACAGTAAAGTTAACGATAACCTTTCGCCTGAAGCTTAAATAGCTTTGCATAACGCCCATTGGCTTCCAGTAGTGCTTCATGGGTGCCACGTTCAATAATATGGCCCTGGTCGATTACCAAGATGAGGTCGGCGCTGCGTACCGTGGAGAATCGATGCGAGATCAGTATCGCCATTTTATCGCGGCTGTGTTCACGGAAGCGGGCAAAAACGTCGGCTTCTGCGGCGGCGTCCATTGCTGCTGTAGGTTCATCGAGCACGATGATGTCGGCGTTTTCACGCATATAGGCACGGGAGAGGGCAATCTTCTGCCACTGACCGCCGGAGAGCTCTTGGCCATTTTTAAACCAGCGGCCCAGTTGGGTTTTGTAGCCATTCCCCATGCGGGTAATAAAGTCGTCCGCCATGCCGTGCCGTGCGGCTTGCTTCCAGCGCTGCTCATCGTCAAAGGCATGGGTGTCGCCGACGCCAAGGTTCTCACCCACCTGTAGCTGATAGCGCACGAAGTCCTGAAAGATCACCCCGGTACGCTCACGCAGTGCTTGAGCGCTCCAGTCACGTAGATCACTACCGTCTAATAGAATGCGGCCTTGAGTAGGCTGGTAGAGCCGCGTCAAAAGTTTGATCAGCGTGGTCTTGCCAGAGCCGTTTTCACCCACCAACGCCAAGCTCTGCCCAGGGGAAAGGTGCAGCGAAATATCGTGCAGCACATCAGCACCGCCAGGGTAGGAGAAGTTGACATGCTCAAAACGCAGTCCATCTCCAGGCAGTGCGCCCTGGGTTAGGGTACCTGCATCGGCTTCTACCGGCTGCTCCAGGTACTCATAAAGATTGGAAAGGTAGAGATTGTCTTCATACATACCACTAATCGCGGTCAGGCTGGCGGAAAGCGCCGCTTGGCCTTGCTTAAAGACCATCAAATACATGGTCATTTGACCCAAAGTCAGTGCCCCGGCAATCGTTTCAATTACTACCCAGCCATAGGCTAAATAAAACGTTAGGGTGCCGAGCAAGCCGAGTAAAAATCCCCAGCTTTCCCGGCGAAGGGTTAAACGACGATCTTCAGCAAACAGTTGGCTAAAGATATCGCGATAGCGCTTAAGAAATAGTCCTTCAAGGCCAAATAGCTTGACCTCTTTAATGCTGTCTTCCCGTGCAAGTACCGTCTCTAAATAGATCTGCATACGGGTTTGGGGTGAGCGCCAGCGAAACAGCCGGAAGGCATCGCCAGAGAATTTGGCCTCCGAGATAAAGACCGGCAGGGCGCCAGCTACTAAAATCAGCAGTGCCCAAGGGGAAAACTGCACCAGCAGTACGCCAAAACTGCCCAGCGAGATCGCATTTTGTAGCAGCCCAAAGGTTTTATTCACCAGCGCAAGTGGGCGCGTAGAGGCCTCACGCCGTGCTCGCGTGAGCTGGTCGTAAAGCTCTGAATCCTCAAACTGGCTAAGTGACAGCGTGCCCGCTTTCTCCAGAATCATGACGTTGACCTTCTGACCCAATAGCGCTCTTAACAGCGACTGCTGAGCAGACAGGCCGCGCTGGGCCAGTGCAATTAATCCAATGATCAGCGCCTCAACAGCCACTAGCTTGAGAACGGGGGTAATAGACGCCAACAGGTTGGGGTTTGAAGCGGCTTGATGAGCGTCCATGGCACTGACCACGCCATCCACAATCAATTGGCCTACCCAGGCCGCCACGGCGGGCAGCACTCCCGCCACCAGGGTGCAGAGCGCTAACCCAAGCATCATCCAGCGAGAGGTTTCCCACACTAAGCCAAGCGCGCGGCGGCTATATCGAAACACGCCAAAAAAACCGCTTAACGGTGAGGAGGAAGTAGATTCAGAAGGTGGTGGTGACATAGTTAGACTGGCAAAACACCGAGTAAAAAAGGAGTGCCATGATGCGGTGGTTAAGCGTGGATAGCCAGCTCAACCGCCGGTTGCCTTCAACGGCAACGCGGCGGAGAGGGAATTACCTGTATAGATGCTTATCAGGGCAGCGATTTACCAGGGAAGCACTGCTCCGTCGGTGCGCGGTTCGGTGCCGCCTTGCAGTACGCCCGTTTCAGGGTCGCGCAGAATGATTTGACCTCGGCCAAAGCTGATGGAGTCAGCGACCTTGACGATCTCATGCCCGCGGCGGGCGAGGGCCAGCGCTAGATGATTGGGAAAATCGGCTTCGACTTCGATGGTTTTTCCTTTGGTCCACTTCCAGCGCGGCATATCCAGCGCCGCCTGGGGATTCAATTGATCCTCAAGCATCGCCGTTACCACCTGTACATGACCTTGGGGCTGCATATAACCACCCATCACGCCAAACGGCCCAACGGCTTGATTATCCTTGGTGATAAAGCCGGGGATGATGGTGTGATAGGTGCGTTTGCCGGGCGCCAAAGCATTAGGGTGCTGTGGGTCGAGGGAGAACGACCAGCCACGGTTCTGCAGGCTGATGCCAGTGCCGGGAACGACCATGCCTGAGCCAAAGCCTTTAAAGTTACTTTGGATCAGTGACACCATATTGCCATCGCTGTCAGCCGTTGCCAGATACACCGTGCCGCCCTGAATCGGGTTGCCGTGTACTGGGTCAACTGCCTGTTCGCCAATCAGTGCAGCACGGGACTTCAAATAGTTGTCGGCCAGCATCTGATCAATAGTAGGGCGCATAGCATCCAGGTCGGTAACATGTGCGAAGCCATCGACATAGGCTAGTTTGGTGGCTTCAATACGACGGTGCAGCGTTTCCACCGGATCGCGTCCTTCTTCGCCTAAGTGCTCCAGTATACCCAGCGCTTGCAACACGATCATGCCGCTGCCGTTGGGGGGGATTTCCCAAATATCGTGGCCTTTGTAGCGCACACTAATCGGGTCGACCCACTCCGGCTGGTAAGCCGCCAGGTCTTCTTTACGCAACAAGCCGCCATGCTCGCGCGAAAAGGCATCAATGGCCTCGGCCAGTTCGCCCTCGTAAAAGGCTTTGGAGTGGGTGTAGGCAATTGCCTTTAGGCTTTTAGCATGGCCTTCCGAGCGCCACAGTTCACCAGCCTCCGGTGCTCGACCTTCGGGGGCAAACGTATCAAACCAAGGTTTGAAAGAAGCCTCGCTATAGGCTGAATAGTTGGTGAAAGCGTCTTTCCACATTTGATGAATAACGGGAGAGACCGGGAAGCCTTCTTCTGCCAGCGCAATGGCCGGGGCTAGCAACTCTGCAAACGGCAGCTTGCCAAAGCGCTCAGACAGTGCCGCCCACGCAGCAGGAGCGCCGGGTACCGTAACCGGCAACATGCCGTGGTTGGGCACGGTGTCGTGGCCGAGGGCTTTCAGCGCTTCAATGGTAGCCGCTTGCGGGGCAGGGCCGCTGGCATTGAGGCCATGCAGTTTGCCATCGACCCAAACAATGGCAAAAGCGTCACTGCCAATCCCATTAGAAGTAGGTTCGACCACGGTTAACGCAGCCGCGGTGGCAATCGCGGCATCAATCGCATTGCCTCCTTGCTGCAGTATGCTAATACCCACCTGTGCCGCTAATGGTTGAGAAGTAGCGACCATGCCACGTTTGCCGAACGTTGCCATCCGGCGTGAGGCGCTGGGGTAGAAAAGTGCATCTTGTTGCATACCAGTTTCCTTTTAAGCTGTGCTGTTGATCTGAATATCAAATGTTTTCGCGCAGAGCGGCCTTCTTTAAGCGCTGAATCTTACGATCCTGATAGAGCGAAAACAGAATGGAAGCGACGGCTAACGCTAAGAAAAGCGCAGAGAGGGGTCGAGTTAAGAACGTCATCCAGCTCTCATTAAGCTCAAGGGCGCGGAATAACTGGCGTTCAAGATTGTCGCCGAGCACCACACCCAGTATTAGCGGCGTCAGCGGTACTTCCGCTTTCCAAAGCAGATAGCCGATAATCCCGAAGATGAACAGCACCCAAATATCGAACAAGTTGTTATTCAGGGCATAAGCGCCAATGGCACACAGCATCAACACAACGGGAACGAGGATTTGTTGGGGGATCAACGATATTTTGGCAAACCAGCGCACTAGCAGCAGGTTGCAAAGTACCATGATCACCGCACCGATCAGCAGGCTGGCGTAAATGGCGCCCACCAACACCGGGTTCTGCTCGAACATCATCGGTCCCGGCGTTATACCGTGCAGAATTAGTACGCCCATCATGATCGCCATGGGTAAATCGCCCGGTATCCCCAGTGCCAGCGTGGGTACAAACGCGCCACCCGCCACTGCACTATTAGAGGCTTCAGAAGCCACGATGCCACTCGGTGTGCCAGTACCAAAGTCTTCCGGGCGCCGAGAGAATTTCTTGGCTTGATCGTAACTCAAGAAATTAGCCACGGTGCCGCCCGTGCCGGGGAGCGCGCCCACTAAGCTGCCAATTAATGAAGAGCGCAGCGTATTAAGCTTTTGCCCTGCCATATCTTTGATGATTTGGCCGTAGGGAATCGTCACGTTGGTATCGATTTTTTTGGTTTCGCTTTTCTCATCTTTGAGCTTTTCAATATTGCCTAGCAGTTGAGAGAAGGCGAATATGCCGATCATGACGGGAAGGATTTCAAACCCAGAGCCCATGGCAGGCAAGCCAAAATCAAAGCGTAAATTGCTGTTACGGTCATAACCCACGGTCGTGATTAAAAGCCCGAGTGCCGCTGCCATCAAGCCTTTAAGCAGAGCGCCACTGGAAAGACCTGCCACCAGTGTTAAGGCGAAAACGATCAGCGCGGTGATCTCCCAAGGGCGGAAGTTCATGCTGAAATTGGCGATCAACGGGCCGAAAAAGACCAATACCGCGACACTGATAATAGTGCCCAGAAACGATGAGGCAACGCCAATGCCCAAGGCGCGGCCAGGCTCACCTTTCTGCGCCATTGGGTAGCCGTCATAAACGGTGGTGATTGAAGAGGGTGTGCCGGGTATGCCGAGCATTACGCCAGACACGATGCCGCCCGAATACCCCCCTACGAAAACACCGACCATCAGTGAGACGCCACTCACCGGATCCATTGCGAAAGTGAAAGGGAAGACCACCAGAATGGCCATGGTGACGGTAAAGCCAGGGATACTGCCGCCAATAATCCCAAACAACACGCCAATAACGATCAGGCCCAAGACCGATGGTGTGCCGACCTCAGCGAGCGCTTGGAGGAAAAAGTTCGTCATTATTTACTCCAGGTTAAGGCAGCCAAACATTCAGGCCATAGCGGAAAACGACAAATATCACGATAGCCAAGGTGAAGCTGAGGGTGAGATTGATCATCCATTTACGTCGCGTATTGATCCCCAGTAGTAGCGCAAGGGAAGCGACTAAGAAGCCTATGGTGGCTGCGATATAACCCACCACTGGAAGGAGTGCGGCATAAAGCCCAAACAGTAGAAACAGAGCGAGTATGGTGCGCCGGCTTTGAAACCACTCATTAATGAGCTGCTTTGTGCCAGCCCGTTCAGGTACTTTTATCAATAAGGAGCGCACCAGAATTAGCAGTGAAAAAATACCGATCACTACCAATAAAATGCGTGGAAACAGCGCTGACCCATACGGCTGCCAGCTGGTGGGCGGGGCAATACTGCCTGATTCCACCCACATGACGGCCACAATCAAGAGCAGCGCCAGCGCCAAGGCGCGGTCTTTCGTTAGCGTTAACATGAGCGATGCCTCCAGCAACCCTAGCCCACGTACGAACGAGGGCTAGGGAATGCATTCTTAGTCGTTCTTAGTTCTGGAAATCGATGTTTTCGGCAGCCGCACTGAGCGCCGCTTCGTTTTCATCCAGGAACGCCTGATAATCCTCGCCCGCTAGAAATCTTACGACCGAGCCAAACTCGTTTTCGATACGGCTCTGTACTTCTTCGTTTTCCAGGGCCTGTTCGTAAGCATTAGCGATAGTATCGACGACTTCTTGGGGAGTGCCTTTGGGGGCGAAAATGCCACGGCTGGTGGAGTGATCCATCTCAATACCTTGCTCGCGCAGGGTAGGGACATCCGGCATGCTGTCGAGACGTTCTGGATGAGCAATGCCAAGCGCGCGGAAGGTACCGTCTTCAAAGAAGGCACCGCCTGATGGCAGGTTAAACATAGCGAAGTCGACTTCTTCCGCCATCAGCGCTGATACCTGTTCGCCGGTATCGGGGTAGCCAACTAAGCGCACATCGGCCATATCAATGCCTGCTTCCTGGAAAAACTGTGCCCAGAAAAAGTGGTCAGTAGAGCTAGGAATCATACTGAAGCGCACTTGGCCTGGGTTTTCACTCACGTAGTCAGCAATTTCGTCGGCGCTCTGCACAGGATGATTGGCATGGGCGGTGGGAATGTTGATGGTTTGGGTAAGCAGCGCGATAGGCTCGAAGGCATCAAAGGAGTAGTCGACGGTGCCTGCCAGTTTAGACAGTGCAATAGTGTCGTGGCTGCCTAGCAGCGTATAGCCGTCCGGGTCGGCATCCTTCACATTGCGTGAACCCAAGGTGGCACCGGCACCCGCCATGTTGACGGGGACAATGGATTCACCCAGCGTTTTTTCAGCCTCTTGGGAAATCAGCCGGAACAGGATGTCCGTTGCGCCGCCCGGGCCGTAAGGAATAATCAAGCGGATATCCTGTTCGGGATAGTCAGCTTGTGCGGTGGTCGTCATTGCCAAACCAGACGCAAGTCCGAGGGTGGCGATGGCAGTTTTTAGCGTAGTGCTTAGAGTCAATGTTGAACGCGTCATTCTTTTACACCTTTATAGATTGAGTTTGGTGTTATGGGATGCCGCTCTAACTGCAGCGGCGTGGTGAGCGCGTGGTCCCGTTATCGGGTTCTTGTTGTCACAGCACAATCCGGTTTTATAAGACTGTGCGGCAGTGAGTCTCAGCCGAGAAAGAGCCCTCCGTAAGTCAGAGCGCCTATGACCACAAACGCGGGGTGCGTATTGAAGCGAATCAGTGCGATAGCCGCGACTATCCCAATAATCGCTGTATGAAGTGCGCCGCTGGTGTTGAGGCTTTCGAGCATAAATCCCAGCGTTAGCCAGGCCATCATCATGGCAATGACCGGGCGAACCCACTGGCTCATGCGCTTAACCCGTGGTGAATCGCGATGACGGTACAGCAGCCCCAGTGCGCCGAGCATCAAGAGCAACGTCGGGATGACCGTGGCGGCCACCGCGATGAAGGCCCCGCCAATACCTGCAACTTCATAACCTACGTAGCCCGCCATTTTGGTGGCGATAGGGCTTGGCAGGGCGTTGCCTAGGGCTAATGTTTCAGCAAACGTTTGCGCCGTCATCCAGTTATAACGGCCAACCACCTCAGCCTCGATCAGAGGGATAATCGCCGGGCCGCCGCCGTAGCCAATAATGTTCGGGATGAAAAAAGCTAAAAAGAGCTCCCAATAGATCATGCTGGCCCCTCCGCTTTTTTCTTACCGGCAGGGCGCAGTAGGGCGGCAGCGAGAATGGCGCCAATCACCCAGCCGGGGTGGATGCCAAGCCAGTAGATCAAGCCAGCGGCAACAATGGCCATGACAATACTGACCCACCAACCAAGTGCGGCCTTGGATTTATCAAAAAAATCCCAGGTGAGTTGTGCCATCATCACCATCACGACGGGGACCACCGCTTGCCCCATGCCACGAATCCACGCGACATCGCGGTATCGGCTAAAAATGCCTAACATGACAATCATTGCCACAATCATGGGCAAGATAATGGCAATAACGGCAGCGATACAGCCGATCACACCGCCTACACGGTAGCCAATATAGCCTGGCATTTTGGTGGCTATGGGGCCGGGTAAGGTGTTGCCGATTGCCAGTACGTCGGCGAACTCTTCATCGGTGAGCCAGTGATGACGGGTGACAACTTCGGCACGCACCAAGGGAATCATGGCGGGTCCGCCGCCGAAACCAAAAATGCCGACGCGGAAAAAAGCCCAGAACAGTTGCCAGCAGGCGCCGCGTGTTTTCATGGACGCGTTTCCCGCAAAGCTAATGGGGTGATCAGAAGCATACCCAGACCTTATTTATCGTTTGTTGGTTAAAAAATCGATTATCTTGTCTAAAATAGAATATAGGTAGTGCCCGATCCGACGTCAACCGTGAAAAACTGAATGGACAGCGGGAGCTGAGATGAATAAAGGATATCGTCATGAATAATTCTTTACCCAAGGTAGCAACACCAGTAGGTCCAGCAGGTACGGCATCAAGTCGCGTATTTGATAATTTACGTAAGGATCTCGTCGGTGGACGCTTTGCGGCGGGAGAAAAACTCGCCATTAATGCGCTCAAAGAGCGCTACCAAGTCGGTTTAAGCCCGCTGCGCGAAGCGCTTAATAAATTGGCGGCTTATGGATTATTAATTCAGGAAAATCAACGCGGTTTTCGTGTGCCGAAGCTTTCACGGGATGAGCTGGATGATATCGCCCAGATGCGCCTGGAAATGGAGGGCATGGCATTAGTGCGGGCCATTGCTAACGGTGATTCGCTCTGGGAGGCTGACTTATTAGCCGCGGCGCACCGCCTCAAGCGGGCCGACATCACTCTGGATAAAGGCGAGGAGTGGGAGCGGCTGCATACTCAATTTCATCGTACGTTAGTCGCCCCCTGTGGCTCTGTTTGGTTATTGCGTTTTATTGAGCAGCTGCATGATCAGTTTGACCGCTATCGCCGCCTGGGGCCGAAAATGCCGACGATTCGTCAAGAGCTGGACGAGCAGCATCATCAACTCGTGGAGCTGGCATTACAGCGTGATGCCAAAGCAGCGCGTGAATTAATGGATGATCATATTCATAAATCTTACGAAGTTGCCCTAAAACGTTATCAAGAGCACGCCTAGCAGGAGAAACTGCCTGAGTAGCGACGACACAGCGTGTCTGCAGTGTGTAAACTGCTGCCCATATAATGTTCGCCATCGCCGTCCAGATGAGTAAAGAGAGTGCTATGCACACAGATAACCAAATAGTCGCGCAAACGCTGAACTGGGTGCGCACCTTTATTGTGGCGCATGACATTTGCCCGTTTGCGCAGCGGGAGTTGGAGCGTGAAACGATTCGTGTGGAAGTGGTGCGCTCTAAAAAAATTGAAGTGGCGCTTGAGGAGCTGATGGTGGAAGTGCAGTGGTTGGATGAACACCCCGAAACAGAAACCACGCTGTTGGTGTTCCCGACGCTGTTTAAAAGCTTTGATCACTACTTGGATTTTGTGGAGCTTGCTGAAAGCATCCTGGTCGATCAGGGCTATGAAGGTGTTTATCAGTTAGCCACGTTTCACCCAGATTATTGCTTTGACGGTGCCGAACCCGATGATGCCTCTAATTATACCAACCGCTCTCCCTACGCCATGGTGCATCTGCTACGCGAAGAGAGTGTTGAAAAGGCTATCGAGTTTTATGGCGATACCGACGCTATTCCCGAACGCAATATTGCCAAGTTAACGGCGATGGGCAGCGACACTGCAGAGCAGCAGCTGCAACGCTGTTTCGAATCCGTTAATCAGGTGGAGTGAATAACAAGCTGATGTTTGCCTTTAGCTTTAGCCGCATACAGCGCGTCATCCGCAAGTTGTAGAACGGTATTGATATGAAGCCCGTGGTGGGGCCACCAAGCGGCGCCTAAACTACTTCCAACGCGTGCCTGCTCGTTATCAGGTAATAAAACGGGTTGGTCGATGGAGCTCAGCAAGCGTTTGCTAATCTCATGGGTGAGCATTTCAAGATGCTCTTCCTTCGTTTTAAGCACCATAACGAACTCATCACCGCCCATTCGGGCTACCACATCACCGCTGCGTAGTGCGCTTTTCAATCGCTGGGTAATCTCAATCAACAGGAGGTCGCCCGCATGATGGCCTAGCTCATCATTGACCTGTTTAAAACCATCCAGGTCGATAAAGATGACCGCCATACTCTGTTGGTTTCTTTCCGCCTCCGGTATCGCAAGCTGTAAGTACTGATTTAAAAACGCACGATTCGGCAGGCCTGTTAACGGGTCGGTATTGGCTAAGTCTTCTAAGCGGTTAATAGTGCTGCGCTGATCCAGTAAGCGGGTGGCCATGTTGCGCATAGAGGTCGATAGGTGCTTAAGCTCTGGAGAGCCACCTTCAAGCGGAATGCTATCGGCGTGTTCGCCATCCTGCATTCTGTCGGCAGCATTGGCTAAGCGAGTGAGAGGAGCCGCGAGTCTTGACGCGATTATCCAGCCAACTATAGCAAACAGTAATGCAAGTAATAGACCTGTTCCCATAATGGCATCTTGCAGTTTTTCAACAGGTGCAAAGGCGGTAGCCACGGGTTGACGGCTAACCGCTATCCAACCTAAACCAGGAAAATCTTCAAAGCCGCTGCTGCGTGCATAGCCCGTCACAAAGCGTTCGCCGTTGGGCCATGTTTCAATCGCCCATTGTGGTGATGTCGTGGTGGAACTAGGTATATGTTTCAGGCTGTCTAACGATTGGTCAATCAGCGTCTCAGTGAAGTGGCTATAGTTTCCCGGACACACAGACGCAGGTAGTATCTCC
>TARA_R110000824_G_scaffold401788_2_pt1 | contig 39553 bp, 32 predicted proteins | sample TARA_R110000824 | Tara Oceans TARA_R110000824 (sample SAMEA4397747) | marine metagenome | biome: Polar Biome; feature: [MES] marine water layer (ENVO:01000295) within the mesopelagic zone...; material: water (ENVO:00002006), including particulate matter (ENVO:01000060) such...
AGCATTGGCAAATTTCGTTGCGCAAAAGCGCTACGCATGTGTTGTTCGCTTTCGTCCAAGCTGTCGATCAAACGTTTTAGCTGCTCCCGTGCGAGGTACTCTTTACCGCCTGCTAGGCGTGCGCCTATCTCAAGATCCACAACGGGTAGCTTGGCGGGCGTCGTGTGGCTAAATGACTTAATAGTGGTTTTGCTACTGCTCGTTGAAGAAGGCGTTGCATTGCTGTCGGCTAGCTGATGGGTAATCCCCAAAAAGCGATGCAGCAGTTGATGTAGCTGAACCTCATCAATGGGTTTTATCAGGACGTCATCAAGGCCTTCGGCGAGCCACTTTTGGCGTTCACTGCTAAGGACATGAGCGGTGACCGCTATAATGGGGCAGCGAGCCCATGTGCTGCTGAGTCGGCGCAACGCTTGGGTGGTCTGTACACCATCCATGCCAGGCATACGAATATCCATCAGCACCATATCTACGTTGCTGGTTCTCGCAAACTCTAGTGCTTGGTGGCCACTTTCTAATGCCGTGATATGCAGGGCGGGATCTTCAAGCATATTTTTGAGCAGCTCACGGTTCGGCGCATTGTCATCCACAATCAACAACTTGACGGGTTGAGACGACGCTGGCAGAGCGGCTAACGGCCCAGGCTTCTTATCGGACACGAACGCCGGTAGCAGTAATTGCTTAAGCGATGCCACCAATTGAGCGCGTGAAAAGGGTTTGTAAAGCGTTTCACCGCCCTGGGGTAATCTTAAAGGGGGCAGATCAAAACTGTTACCGTTGGCTAAAATCAATACGGGGCAGGGCGTTTGATCAATTACTTTTTGCCAGTAGCGGTGGCGCTCGGGCGTATAATCACTGTGCTCCAGCCCCAATATAAGTAGTTGTGCCGGTTCAGAGGCATCAAACGCAATCGGTTGCGCCTCCCAGCGTTGCAGCAAATGCTCCAGTACATGGCGGGTAGGCGCATGTGTTTCATACAGGCAAATAGCGGGGTTGGCCAGGCTGATTTCCGCTGGCCGTTCGATCGCTTTGTGAGCCAGCAGGGGTAATGTAAAGGAGAAAGTGGTGCCTTTGCCCAGCACACTCTCCAGCTCAATCTCGCCGCCCATGCGCTCAATGAGCTGTCGGCAAATAGTAAGCCCCAGGCCACTGCCGCCAAACTGGCGTGAATGGCTGGGTTCCGCTTGGGAAAAGGCGCTAAATAAGGCTTTTTGATGGGCATCGCTAAGGCCAATCCCGGTGTCGCTAACGCTGAGATTAAGCACGACATGCTGGCCTTCCTGGTTATCCAGCATGACACGCACAATCACGTCACCTTCCTGAGTAAACTTGAGTGCATTGCCAATCAAGTTATTTAACACTTGATGAATACGCAACGGATCACCGCTCAGTGGCGTGGGAACATCGTCATACACCATCGCCACTAGGTGTAACTGCTTGCGCTGGGCTTCAGGCGCGTGAAGCCCTATCACTTCATCGACGAGCGCGACGATATCGATATCCGCCTCTTCAAGGGTAAGGCGATTGGCCTCAAGCTTGGAAAAGTCGAGCACGTCGTTAACCAACATAAGTAGGTTGTCGCAAGCGCGATGGACATGCTGCAACCATTCCTGCTGGCGCGTATCCAGCGATGAACGGCCCAGCAACCGACAAAAGCCGATAATGCCGTTGAGGGGGGTGCGAATTTCATGGCTCATGTTGGCTAAGAATTCGGATTTCACCGCATTCGCCCGCAAAGCGCTGCGGTGGGCCAAATCGAGCTTTATATTCTGCTCCTCAATGGTTTCCATGGATTCTTGCAGTTCACTGGTAGCCTGCTCAATTTGCGTTTGCATATCCCGCTGGGCCTGCTGAAAGTGTTCAGCAAGGCTATTAATATGGCTAGTCAGGTGGTTAAGTTCCGCCGCATTCGAGGGCACCAGCTGGAGCCGATAGTCACCGCGGGATAGGCGATAAAGTGCATGATTAGCTTCTTCGATAGGGCGGGTGGCATAGCGACTGATGGCGAAGGCGACTAAAAACATCAGCAGGCCCAGCAGCATGCCGCCTAAGCTGAGGCTCGCGATCAATTTATAACGCCCCAGGGTTAGCGCTCGGGTGTCCATCTCGATCACCAGCCAGCCTGCGCTACCACTGACCGTACTGACTGGACTGGTATTGGGCTGGGTAACCGCTAACGGTAAGTGCAGTTGCCACGCATCTTCTTCCTTGAGCAGTTGGCTGCTAGCGGGCGCTTCCAGGGTGGGTCGCGCAGCGTTGCCCAGTAATAAAAGACGATCGCCTTGCGCATCAAAGAGCGCAACCGCCCGCAATCCTTTCATGGTGAGAAGTTGGCGGGCTAGGGTCTCAAAGCGCTGAGTATCACCCTGGGTGACGGCGTCAGCAAAACTGGGTGACAACAGCTCGCCAGCATTTTCCAAGCGTTCTTGCTTTGCCGCCCGAGCTTGCGTATCACTCTGTATGACCAGTAAGACGGCCATTATGGCGTACACCAGGAGTGGAAAACCGAGTAGGGCAAACAGAAGTCGGGTGTTCAAAGACATGAAAAGAAGCTCGCTGATTCAATGAGGTTGCCTGTCCACTCCAGGGCAGCACCGATATAATGCAGCATAACGGTTACGATAAGGAATGTTCATGAACGATCTTAAGGGCTACCCCACGTTGGAAGAGATTGTTGGCAACACGCCATTAGTGCGCCTGAAGCGCATTAGCGCCGGTCGCAACAATACCCTACTGGCCAAGCTTGAAGGCAATAACCCAGCGGGTTCGGTCAAGGATCGTCCCGCCCTCTCCATGATCAGTGAGGCGGAAGCCCGTGGTGATATCAGCCCCGGCGATACGCTGATTGAGGCAACCTCAGGCAACACCGGCATTGCGCTGGCCATGGCGGCGGCGATTAAAGGCTACAAAATGGTACTCGTGATGCCGGAAAACGCCTCGGAAGAGCGTAAGCAGGCGATGGCAGCCTATGGGGCCAAACTCATTTCGGCCAGTAAAGCCGGTGGCATGGAAGAGGCTCGGGATATAGCGGATGACATGATCGCCAGGGGCGAGGGAAAACCGCTCAATCAGTTCGCCAACCCGGACAACCCGTTGGCGCACTATCGCACCACCGGCCCTGAAGTATGGCAACAAACCAGTGGCGAAGTGACTCACTTTGTAAGTTCAATGGGTACCACAGGCACCATCATGGGCGTGGCGCGCTATTTAAAAGAGCAAAACCCGGCTATTCAGATTGTCGGCTTGCAGCCCGCCGATGGCGCCAGTATTCCCGGAATTCGTCGCTGGCCAAAAGAGTACCTTCCCGCCATCTTTGAAGCGCCTCGGGTGGATGTCACGCTTGATATCGGCCAGCAAGAAGCCGAAGAGCATATGCGTCGTCTTGCCCGCGAAGAGGGTATTCTGGCCGGAGTTTCATCAGGTGGTAGCTTGGCAGGCGCGCTGCGCATTGCCGAGCAAACTGAAAATGCGGTCATTGTGTTTATTGTCTGTGACCGCGGTGACCGCTATCTCTCTACTGGCCTATTTGCCCCAGGAGTATAACCATGGCCATGTTGGGAAAAAGGCGGCCGTCTAGGCCCGCGTCAGGTCATTCTGGGCTTGCTGGAACGCCAGGCGGCAAAACGCGTCATACGGCTACAGATGATGATACGTCGCCCTTGGTGATTGAGCGCTTAGCGCACGATGGTCGTGGCGTCGCCCACTCAGCCAACGGTAAAACCGTGTTTGTTGATCAGGCGTTGCCCGGTGAACAGGTTGAGGTGGCGATTCATCTGACGCGTAAACGCTTTGACGAAGCGCATGTTAAATCACTGCTAACGTCCTCTGATCAGCGTGTTACGCCCCCGTGCCCGCATTTTGGCCACTGTGGCGGCTGCGATTTACAACATTTAAATATTGATGCCCAGCGCACCCACAAGCGTGAGGTGGTGCGTGACCTGTTTGCGCGTCAAGGCATCACGCTAGGCGAGATTGGCTCGATTCAGAGCGATGCCCAGGGTTATCGGCGTCGTGCACGGCTAGGCGTCAAGGTAGATAGCCAGGGCAATACGCGCCTCGGCTTTCGTGCTGCCCATAGCCATCGCTTAGTCGATATCGAGCGCTGTCCGGTATTGGTTGATTCCTTACAGCAGTTGTTAACGCCACTACGCGAGTTGCTCCAACGCTTAGATGCTCCGCGACATGTGGGTCACATAGAATTGCTGGCAACGGCGACCACCCAAGTAGTACTGGTTCGTCAACTCAAAGAGCACCTTCAGGATGCCGAGCGCTGGCAAGCTTTTGCCCAGCAGCATCAAGTGGCTTTAGGCACCTGGTTGGGGCGTGAAACACCCACGCTGCACTGGCATGGCGCGCCCCCGGTGCTGGAAGAGTCGCTAACACTCAACGACCAGCCACCGCTAACGCTAAGTTTTGCCCCAGGCGATTTTTTACAGGTCAACGCCCAGGTTAATCAGCAAATGGTTGCCCAAGTGATGCAATGGTTGGCGCCCAAGCCAGGGCAAAAGCTGCTCGATCTGTTTGCAGGTATCGGGAATTTCAGCTTGCCCATCGCCGCGGCGGGTGCTGAAGTGCACGCGGTGGAGGGCAATCCTGCCATGGTGGCGCGGATTGCGATAAATGCTAAAAACAACGCGCTGATGGTTAGCGGCCAACAGGCCGACTTGAACGACTCCGCCAGCGTTAAAGAGCTGCTATATGATCATCGTGATAGTGATGCGCTAGTGCTTGATCCGCCGCGCAGCGGTGGGGAAGCAATTTGTCAGGCGCTGGCGCGCCACCCGGTGCCCAGAGTGGTCTATATTTCTTGTGATCCCGCAACGCTTGCCCGGGATGCGGCACATCTTGTGCGTGCGGGTTACCGGGTTAAGCAAGTAGCAGTGGCAGATATGTTCCTTCACACTGCGCATATGGAAACACTAATGTTGTTTGAAAATGATGCTGTTTGAAGCTGATGCAGCTAAATGCGTCAAGCCACGGTGACAGCCGTGTGGAGATCGTCCCCCAGAATGGATGAGTGATAGTCATGGTAAAAGTGCGTGAAGACCAGCCGCTAACCGCTAGCGGAAAGGTGGATATACAACAATGGTTAACGCGCCTGCAAGAAGATGTGCGCCTACGTGATCCCGAGCGTTTAGTCGAGGCCTGTGAGCTTGCTGAAACGTTAGAACTAGAAGCCCCTCGCACGCATCGTGTATGGCTTTCGCCGGGTTCCAGCTTCCGCATGGGCCTGGAAATGGCCGATATCCTTGGCGATTTGAAGTTGGATCAGGCCACGCTGGAAGCCGCCGTTCTCTACCGTGCGGTGCGGGAAGGCTTACTGAGCCTTGAGGCGGTGTCAAAACGCTTTGGAGAAGAAGTCGCGAGCCTGATCGATGGCGTTCTGCAAATGGCCGCGATCAGCTACCCGTTAGCGCCTGACCATGGCATGGGCCAGCATAATCAGCAGGAAAACCTGCGCAAGATGCTGGTCAACATGGTGGGCGATGTACGCGTCGCCTTAATCAAAATTGCCGAACGTACCTGTGCGCTGCGACAGGTAAAAGATGCTCCTCGGGAAAAATGTTTACAGGTGGCCAGAGAGGTCGCAGATATTTACGCACCCCTGGCTCACCGTTTGGGTATCGGTCAGCTCAAGTGGGAGCTGGAAGACCTATCGTTTCGTTACTTGCACGAAGACGAATACAAAGCGATTGCCAAGCTGCTGGCGGAAAAACGTCTCGACCGCGACCGCTATATCCACGATGTGGTAGAAACCATCAAGGGCTTGATGGAGGCCCAGCATATCCACCGCTACGATGTGGATGGGCGGGCCAAGCATATCTACTCGATCTGGCGCAAAATGAAGCGTAAGCGGATTGATTTTTCGCAAGTTCACGACGTGCGTGCAGTGCGGATTCTGGTGCCGGAAGTCGCGGACTGCTACACCGTGCTGGGCATCATCCATTCTCGCTGGCACCACGTGCCGAACGAGTTTGATGACTACATCGCCAACCCCAAGAAAAATGGCTACCAGTCACTACACACTGCCGTGATGGGGCCGGAAAACAAGGTGCTCGAAATCCAGATTCGCACCTTTGCCATGCACGACGAAGCTGAACTGGGCGTCTGTGCCCACTGGCGCTACAAGGGCCACGATACCAACGCTAAAAGCCGTAGCTATGAAGAAAAAATCGCCTGGCTGCGCCAAGTATTGGAGTGGCAGGACGAAGTGGGTGGCTTTGGTGATCTGCGCGAAGGGCTCTCCAGCGATGTCGCGCCTGACCGCATCTATGTGTTCACCCCCGATGGCCATGTGATCGATTTACCGCGGGTTGCCACGCCTATCGATTTTGCCTACCGGGTGCATACCGAAATTGGCCACCGCTGCCGGGGCGCTAAGATCAATGGGCGCATTGTGCCGCTCACTTATAAGCTCAAAACCGGTCAGCAGATCGAGATTCTGACGGCCACCAAAGGCGGGCCTAGCCGCGACTGGTTAAATCCCAGCTTGGGCTATGTGCGCACTTCCCGGGCGCGGGCCAAAATCCAGGCGTGGTTCAAGCACCAGGCGCGGGATCAAAACCTGGATGAAGGGCGCGCGCTGTTTGACCGCGAGATGCGTCGCCTGGATGTCGAGGGGCTCGACCTACCCAAGCTGGCCAAGGCAGTTAACTACCTCAATGCTGACGATATGTACGCCGCCATTGGCGCCGGTGATCTGCGCATTGGCCAAGTGTTACATCAGGCCCAACAGCTGTTCGGCGAGACTGACGACCAGGAGCAGCTTAATCGCCTGCTAGCCAAACCTCAGCGTCAATCTAGTAAAGCTACGAAAAGTGATATCACGGTGCTTGGCGTCGGCAACCTGAAAACCAGCATGGCGAACTGCTGTCGGCCAGTGCCTGGCGAACCGATCATTGGCTTTATCACCCAGGGGCGTGGCGTCACCGTGCACCGTCAGGACTGTAGCAATATTCTGCAATTGCGCCTGGACGAACCCCAGCGCATTATCGAAGTAGAGTGGGGCGAACGCGCCCAGACCCGCTATCCGGTGACCATTGAGATTCAAGCCTGGGATCGCTCCGGGCTGCTGCGCGATGTGACAGGGCTGCTCGGCAATGAAAAAGTCAACGTACTCGCCGTGAACACATTGACCGATACCGACGAGGGCATCGCCCGTCTGCGCATTACCTTGGAAGTGGATGGCCTGGAATCCCTGGGGCGCCTGTTCTCCCGTATCCAGCAATTGCCAAACGTCACCGAAGTGCGCCGTTTGCGCAACGCCGACCCGGAAAAGCAATCACGTAAGGGAGGGGCATAATGCGCCATGGTATGGACGACCTGCTGACCCTGATGCAAGTGCTGCGTGACACCGAACAGGGCTGCCCATGGGACTTACAGCAGGACTGGGACAGCATCGTGCCGCACACCCTGGAAGAAGCCTACGAAGTTGCCGATGCTATTGAACGGCGGGCCTTCGACGAGCTACCCGGTGAGCTGGGTGATCTGCTCTTTCAGGTGGTCTATTACGCCCAGTTTGGTGCTGAAGAGCAGCGCTTCGACTTTGACGATATTGTCGATACGCTGACCGCCAAGATGCTGCGCCGCCACCCGCACGTCTTTCCGGAGGGCACTCTGGCTTCCCGCCGCCCGCCAGGCGTAAGCGCCGAAGAGGTGCAAACTCAGCAGGTCAACAGCCGTTGGGAGTCGTTGAAGGCTGAAGAGCGTGCCGAGCGTACGGCCAGAACGCTCTCGGTACTCGACGATGTACCGCGCACACTGCCTGCACTGAGCCGGGCTGCCAAGCTGTCTAAGCGCGCTGCACGGGTTGGGTTTGATTGGCCGGATGCCAAAGGCGTGCTCGCCAAAATTCGTGAAGAGCTGGCCGAAGTGGAAGAGGCGCTCGCCGCTGGTGATCAACTGCACGCTCAAGAGGAAGTTGGCGATCTGCTGTTTGCGGTGACCAATCTTGCCCGCACATTGAACGCGGACCCTGAACAGTGCCTACGCGCCACCAATGCAAAGTTTGAACGCCGCTTTCGCTATGTCGAAGGCGAGCTTAACGCTGCCCAGCAACCGCTGGCGGAGGCCTCGTTAGAAGAGATGGAAACCCACTGGCAGGCAGCTAAAGCACAAGAAAAACAACCTACCCATTCCTGAATTATTATTGATGCGACCCCTGCAGGAGGCCATGCCAATGAGTCACGACCTACACGAATCTCTGCGCGATAATGTGCGTATTCTGGGCGATAGCCTGGGGCGAACCATTGCCGACGATTTGGGCCAAGCATTTGTCGATAAGATTGAAACCATTCGTGCTCACGCCAAGCGCGGGCGGCAGGGCGATTCTCTGCAGCAGCGCGAATTGATCGAGTACCTGCGAGATCTGCCTGAGAAAGATCTATTGCCGGTCACCCGGGCGTTTAACCAGTTCTTGAACCTCGCTAATATTGCCGAACAGCATTACCGGGCGCGCTTTCGCCGCGTAGAGGATTACAAGCCAGGTTCCCAGCCGGTGCTAGGGGAGTTGCTTGAGCGCGCTCAGCAGGCGGGTAACTCGCCACGCAAGCTGGTCGAAACCCTCGCCAATATGCGCGTTGAACTGGTACTCACCGCTCACCCCACCGAAGTCATCCGGCGTACGCTGATTCAAAAATATGACGCCATTGATGAGTGCCTGACTGCCATTGAAAGCTCCGAAGATTACCCTGAACGCGGCACTCGCGCCCAGGGGCGTCTGGAAGAACTGATCAGCCAGGCATGGCACACCGATGAGATTCGCCACGAACGCCCCACGCCGGTTGATGAAGCCAAGTGGGGCTTTGCCGTCATTGAAAACTCACTCTGGCAGGCAGTGCCGGACTTCCATCGCGATTTGGATAACCTGCTGCTGGATACCGCCGGTGAGCGCCTTCCCCTGGATGCCGCGCCGATTCGCTACGCCTCCTGGATGGGCGGGGATCGCGACGGTAATCCCAACGTGACCGCCCGGGTCACCCGCGAGGTATTGCTACTGGGCCGCTGGATGGCCGCCGATCTTTACCTGCGCGACCTGGATCAGTTGAAGACTGAACTCTCCATGTGGAAGGCCAACAGCGCGCTTAAAGCCGAGGCGGGCGATGTGGCCGAACCGTATCGCGAAGTGCTAAAGCGCCTGCTGACGAGAATGGAGTCAACCCGGGATTGGGCCAAGGCCGAGCTTGAGGGGCGTAACTATGACGGCGGGCCGATTATTGAAACCCGTGATCAGCTCTATTCCCCGCTGCTCGGCTGCTACCGCTCACTTTGCGATGTTGGTCTCGATACCATCGCTAACGGCGCGCTGCTGGATACCCTGCGCCGGGTCGCAGTATTCGGCGTTACGCTGACCAAGCTCGATCTGCGCCAGGAGGCCAGCCGCCACGCACAGGTGATTGAAGAGCTGACCAGTACGCTTGGCCTTGGCCACTACCGCGAATGGGATGAAGCCCAGCGTCAAGAGTTCCTGCTGGCCGAGTTGGCTTCCCGTCGCCCGCTGATTCCGCGCCGCTGGGAATGCTCCGCCGAGACCCGGGAAGTGCTGGATACCTTTAAGGTGATTGCCCAGGAACACTCCGAAGCGCTGGGAACCTACATTATTTCCATGGCCGCTGAACCGTCGGACGTGCTCACCGTGGCACTATTGATGAAAGAGGTAGGAGGGCAGGTCACGCTGCCTATCGCACCGCTGTTTGAAACCCTCAACGACCTGGATCACGCAGGCGATGTGGTGGACCAACTGCTGGCGATACCGAGCTATCGTTCGCTGATTGATGATCGCCAGGAAGTGATGATCGGCTACTCAGATTCAGCCAAGGATGCCGGTCAGTTGGCCGCCGCTTGGGCGCAGTACCGCGCCCAGGAGTCGCTGGTCAATGTGTGTAACCGGCACGGCGTCGATCTAACCCTGTTCCACGGCCGCGGTGGCACCGTAGGCCGTGGCGGCGGCCCGGCCCATGCGGCGATTCTCTCCCAGCCTCCCGGCTCGGTGAACGGCAGCCTGCGGGTGACCGAACAGGGCGAGATGATTCGCTTCAAATTCGGCCAGCCTGATATTGCCCTACGCTCCATGGAGATTTATGCCTGCGCGGTGCTGGAAGCCACACTGTTGCCGCCTCGCGCGCCGGAACCGCATTGGCGTGAAGAGATGGATCAGCTCGCCAAGGTCGCGCATGGTGCTTATGTCGGCGTGGTGCGGGAAGACCCCGATTTTGTCCCTTATTTCCGGGCAGTCACGCCGGAGGGCGCTTTAGGAAGGTTGCCGCTAGGCTCACGTCCTACCAAGCGCCGCCAGGATGGCGGCGTAGAGACCCTGCGCGCGATTCCATGGATTTTCGCCTGGACGCAGATTCGTCTGATGCTGCCAGCGTGGCTGGGCAGTGGTGAAGCCTTCTCGACCCGCTTAGAGCAGCCCGGCGGACGCGAGGTGCTGCAAGAAATGCGCACTGAGTGGCCCTTCTTCGGCACTTATCTCGACATGCTGGAGATGCTGTTGGCCAAAGCCGACGTGGCCATTGCCGCCTACTACGAGCACCGCCTGGTCGATGAACCATCGCTTAAAGCGTTGGGTAAAAAACTGCGTGAGCGTTTTGCACGGCTCGAAGATGCGGTGCTCGATATTCTCCAGCAGGAGAAGCTGCTGGAGAACACACCGCTGATTCGGCAGGCCATTGATGTACGCAATCCGTACATCGATCCGTTGCATGGCCTTCAGGCCGAGTTGCTGCAGCGTAACCGCGATGCGGACGGGGCAATCAGTGCTGATTTGTCACGTGCGTTAATGGTGACAATGGCGGGCATCGCTGCGGGTCTGCGTAATACGGGTTAAACAAGACCGGCCAGCCTGTTAATGATGCTAACAAGGAGGCGTCAATGCCCTCAGATGCTCAAGCGGTACTCGACTTTTGGTTTGAAGCGTTGACGCCTGCTCAGTGGTTTAAAAAAGACCTTGAGATGGATAGCACTATTCAGTCGCGTTTTGGTGAACTGCATACCCAGGCGGCGCAGTGTGAATGTTATACCTGGCGGCAAACGGCTGAGGGGCGGCTGGCGGAAATCATTGTGCTGGATCAGTTCTCGCGCAATATCTACCGCGATGATGCCCGTGCCTTTGCCACCGATACCTTGGCGCTAGCGCTGGCTCAGGAGGCAGTGGCGGCGGGAGCTGATGCCGAGCTAACCAGCCAGCAGCGGGCATTTTTGTATATGCCCTATATGCATAGCGAGTCTGCCGCCATTCATGAAGTGGCAATACAACTGTTCGACCAGCCGGGATTAGCGAATAACTACGACTTCGAAGTGCGTCACAAGGCGATCATTGATCGCTTCGGGCGCTACCCGCACCGCAATGCACTGTTGGGGCGGGCCTCTACCGACGAGGAGCTGGCTTTTCTAAAGCAGCCCGGCTCCTCTTTTTAACTTTTTTGTTCACTCCTTTTAGCCACATGGCGTTTTATGTCATTACGAAAATCTACCCGTATCAATAAATACATTAGTGAAAGTGGAATGTGCTCTCGCCGTGAAGCAGACCGCTTCGTTGAGCAGGGCAACGTGTGGATTAACGGTCGCCGCGCCACTACCGGCGACCAAGTGGTAGCGGGGGATCTGGTCAAGGTCAATGGCCAGGAGATCGAGCCACAGGAAGAGGAAGATCTGGTTCTTATTGCGCTGAACAAGCCGGTGGGCATCGTTAGCACCACCGAGTCCAGCGAAAAGGACAATATCGTTGAATTTGTAAAACACGGCACGCGCATTTTTCCCATCGGCCGGCTCGATAAAGACTCCCAGGGGCTGATTTTTTTAACCAATAACGGTGATTTGGTTAATAAGATTCTGCGTGCCAATAACAACCACGAAAAAGAGTATCAGGTGACGGTGAACAAGCCGATCACCGACGAGTTTATCGAGGGCATGCAGGGCGGTGTGCCGATTCTTGGCAAGGTGACCAAGCGCTGCAAAGTGCAAAAAGAGTCCACCTTTGTCTTCACTATTACCTTGGTGCAGGGGCTCAATCGGCAAATTCGCCGTATGTGCGAATACTTCGGCTATGAAGTTACTCAGCTTATTCGGACGCGCATTATGAATGTGCCCCTTAAAGGATTAGCCCTGGGGGATTGGCGCGATCTCACCCCTAAAGAGATTGACACCATTATCGCGCTGACCGAAAAATCAGAAGCCGTGCCAGAGAAGAAGAGTAAAGCTAAGCCTGAAAGGCCCAACTACAGCTCAGGCGCTGGCAAGGCAAAGCCGCCCGCTGCCAACAAAGGGCGCCCGAAACCGGCCAAAGCGGGCACCAAAGCCACCGGGGCTAAACCTAAACCACTTCCCAAAGGTAAAAAGGCCGCTAGTGGAAAAGTTAGCACCGGCCCGAAAAACAGTGCTGGTAAACCTCTCCCCAAGGGTAAAGCGCCCGGCAAGCCCAGTGTTAAAAGCAAGCCTAGTGCAAAAGGTAAGCCCGTTGGCAAAGGCCGCGGTAAGCCAGCGGTTGCGGGCAAGCCTTCTCAGCGACGCAAGTAGCTCCTCCTCCTTCAAGAGTCCTTACTGTGATCCCAATCGTCGCTTTTTATGCTGTGATTAGCATGCTCGCTTACATTACCTACGCCATCGACAAAAAGGCGGCTATCAATAACCGCCGTCGAGTGAGCGAGAAAACGCTACATCTGCTTGGGGTAGTGGGTGGCTGGCCGGGTGCGTTCCTGGCTCAACAGCGGCTGCGGCATAAAACTCAGAAAACCGCCTTCCAGGTTACGTTCTGGCTGACGGTTATTGTAAATCTGGCCTGTGCGGGGTGGCTAACTGTTTCATTGAGTCTCATTTAGCCACCCGTTTAGCCACCCTATGCTGCGTGCCTACGCTCTGGCTTGATCGTTGGGCGCGAAAAGAAAGTTGGCTATCAACTCCTTACCGCCTTCGGTCGCGAATGATTCGGGGTGAAATTGAATGCCGTGAATCGGGTATTCCCGGTGTTTAACGCCCATAAGCTCGAATTCACCCATTGCCTGCCAGCGGCTGCGCTGCTCAAAATTATCCGCTTCCAGGGCACCCACGGTGGCGGTTACTTCCAGGCACTCGGGTAAAGTGGTCGCATCGGCAATCAGTGAGTGATAACGCATCACCTCAAGCTGGTCGGGCACGCCGTTAAACACCGAGCGATTGTCGTGGTTGATTGGGCTGATCTTGCCGTGCATGGGTAGCGGCGCTTTAACCACCTTGCCGCCGAACACATGCACGATGCCCTGCATGCCCAGACAAACCCCTAGCAGCGGGGTGGTCTTACCCAGTTTTTCAATTACCTCGGCGCACACGCCAAAGTAGCGTGGGTCATCCGGCGAGCCGGGGCCGGGGGAAATAATGATGCGATCCGGCGCCAGAGCCTCAATGGCGTGGTAATCGATCTGGTCGTTGCGTTTAACAATGATCTCAAAATGAGGCAACCCGCCGCGATTCTTCTCCGTGGTCAAGATTTCACCAATAAACTGGTAAAGGTTATAGGTGAAGGAGTCGTAATTATCGATGATCAGCACCTTCATGCGGGGCTCTCCATATCCGTGCTCATAAAAGGGGCCAGGGCCTTGCGAGTGCCAGCGAACTTGCGGCGAATTTCTTCGTATTCATCCTCGGCGTTGCTATCGAATACGTTGCCGCCGCAGGTTTGTACGTAGGCGCGCTCGCCGTTCACAAACACCGTGCGAATGGGGATGGCAAAGGTGCAGTCGCCGTTAAACGAGAACTGGCCCACCGCACCGCCATAGGGACCGCGACCATCGGTTTCCAGATCATCGATAATCTTCATCGCCTCAATCTTGGGCGCGCCGGTGAGCGTGCCCGCCGGGAAGTTACTCGCCAGCGCCGTAAACATGTCTTCGCCTTCGGCAATAATCCCGACAATTTCGCTGGAGATATGCTGTACGTGGCTAAAGCGCTTGATATCCATCAGGCTGCGCACTTTTACCGTGCCAAACTGGGCCACCCGGCCAATATCGTTGCGGTGCAGATCCACAATCATATTGTGCTCGGCGATCTCCTTGGGGTCGTTGAGCAGCGCCCGGGCTAGCTGGGTGTCTTCCTGGGGCGTTTGGCCGCGGAGGGTGGTGCCTGCCAGTGGGAAGGTTTCCATCTCACCCTGGCGCAGGCGGAACAGTAGCTCGGGGCTTGCGCCGATCAGCTTCTGCTCGCCGAATTTGACGTAGTACATCTGGGGCGACGGATTGATGGTGCGCAGTTGGTCATAAAGGGCCAGCGTATCGCCCTCAATCTGAAAGCGCTTTTTAAAGCCGACCTCGCACTGAAACACCTTGCCGTCGATGATGTCCTGCTTCACCTTAGCAACCGCCTCGGCGTGCTCGGCTTTGCTCATTGTGTCGCCCAGCGCGGTAATGTGCAGTGGGCCTGCGGGTTTTTCGTCGGCGTCTATCAGGGTTTGCAGGAAGTCGTAACGGCTATTGTCATAGTAGAAGTAGGTAACCTCCCCGGTCATCTTGTCGAGGATCAGACCATCCTTGTAGAGCCCAAAGCGGAAGGTATCGAAGTCGTCGCTGGGTTTTAGGGTCAGCGAGGGCTCGAAGTACTGCATCGCGTCGTAACCGAGGTAGCCGCTTAAGCCACCCGCGTACTTACGCGAAATAATATTTTGGGGGATCAGGCTACGCAGTAGTTCATAAGGGTTATCGCTTGGGTACTCGTTTGCATTGCCGTCACGGTCTTCGATAGTTAGCGTGTTGCCATTGGCATACAGCGTGTATTCTGGGTCGAAGCCGATGATCGAATGGCGTGCAATATGGCTATCTTCGCCAAGCGACTCCAGCATGTAGCAGGTATCAAACTGCCGCTCGATTTTTTGAAACAGGGCAAAGAAGTCGCAGTCCGCCGCCAGCGTCACGTAGTGAGGTTTGCGTGGCAGCGTAAACGGCTGCGGGCCCGAGGCATGCGTATTGGCAATGGTCATGGTGCATCATTCCGTGAAGAAGCTTGTGAAGAGGGTAGCGGTGTTGAAGCGTGCAAGGTGGCCAGCGCGCGCGAACCGCGGGAAACCGTGGCGATACCCACCCCTAGGGTTTCGGCAATTTTGCGGTGCGGCACTCCTTCACGCAGCAGTTTAAAAATCTGTAGTCGTTTACTGATTTCTTGATACTCTGAGTGAGTCAACAGGTCGGCCAGTGCTGCGTCCATTGCCTCGGGTGAGTCTATGGCGAGCAAGTGGCGAATAAGCTCAGCCTGGTAGTGATCGTTTGCTGTCATGTTGTAAAGATACGTTGTGAAACCATCGAGGGATGCCATCGGATAAAAAGCAATGTACTAGCGTACTAGTACGCTACATTATTGCTCAGGGAAGTCAAGCAGCTCGTTCTATTTTGAGGAAACACGATGACTGGCTATTTTATTCAAGCCTTTATTTATCTTGTCGCCGCGGTAATTGCGGTTCCCCTTGCCAAGCGGTTTGGACTGGGCTCAGTGCTGGGTTATTTGGTCGCCGGGGTAGTGATTGGCCCGATCCTGGGGCTGGTGGGCCAGGAAACCACCACTATTCAGCATTTTGCGGAATTTGGCGTGGTAATGATGCTGTTTTTGGTCGGCATGGAGCTTGACCCGAAAGGGTTATGGGCGATGCGCGTGCGGCTGCTAGGGCTGGGTGGGCTTCAGGTAGTGCTAACCGCTGCTGCAGGCACTGCTATTGCTTTGTGGCTAGGGCTAGTGATGCAAACTGCCCTGGCGGTGGGGCTCATTTTTGCGCTCTCTTCCACGGCGATTGTGCTGCAAACGTTGAACGAGAAGGGGCTTGCCAAAACTGAAGGGGGCCGCAGCGCCTTTTCGGTGCTGCTGTTCCAGGATATTGCCGTTATTCCCATGCTGGCGCTAATTCCGTTGCTGGCACTTCCCGAGTTAATGGGCGACGTTAGCGATGATGGCCACGCCAGCTTAAGTCTGGTCGCACACTTGCCCGGCTGGGCACATGCCTTGGTGGTCGTGGCGGCCATCGCGAGCGTGATAGCGGCAGGCTACTATTTAATGCCCCTGCTGTTTCGCTATGTGATTAGTTCTGGTCTGCGCGAAGTATTTACCGCCACCGCCCTGATGCTGGTCATCGGCATTGCCGCGTTAATGAGTTTGGTTAATTTATCGCCTGCCCTCGGCGCGTTCCTGGCCGGGGTGGTACTTGCCAACAGTGAGTTCAAGCATGAGTTGGAAGCCAATATTGAGCCCTTTAAAGGACTGCTGTTGGGGTTGTTCTTTATTACCGTGGGGGCAGGTATTAACTTCTCGGTGCTGGCGGCGGAGTGGGGCACGGTTCTCTCGTTAGGTGTGGTCGTGATCGTGGTAAAAGGCGTGATTCTGCTCGGCTTAGCACTGCTGTTTCGGGTGCGTGGCAGCAATGGCTGGCTATTCACCCTGGGCCTTGCCCAGGCAGGTGAATTTGGTTTCGTGCTGCTGACCTATAGCGTTCAAAACAGTGTCATTCCAACCGACATCTCCCAGGTGCTCTCACTGGTTGTGGCGCTCTCGATGTTTTTAACACCGCTACTGTTTATTGCTTACGACCGGTTGGTTCTGCCGCGCTACCGCAGTGCCAAGAACGACGACCGGGAAGCCGATACAATAGAAGAGCAGGCCCCGGTGATCGTTGCGGGCGTAGGCCGGTTTGGGCAAATTATTTGTCGCCTGCTGCGCGCCAATAATATTCCCATAGTGGCGCTGGACCATGAGATCGAACAGATTGAAAACCTGCGCAAAATTAACATCAAAAGCTACTTTGGTGACGCCAGCCGTTCCGACTTGCTCGAAACCGCTGGTATCGAACATGCCCGGTTAATCGTTATTGCCTTGGACGACCGCGACCGCGCTGTGCAGATGGTCAAGCATGTGAAGCAATACTATCCGCATGTCTGGGTGCTAGCCCGCGCCTTTGATCGCGGCCATGGCTATCAACTGCGAGAAGCAGGTGCTGATGACGTCGTCAGTGAAACCTACCACTCCGCATTGGAACTGGGCGGCGATGCGCTAACGGCGATGGGTGTCCACCCCATGCGGGCCAAGCAAATGACCTGGGCATTTGTGCAGAACGAAGATGCCCATGAGGACGAGCTGTTTGAAGCCTGGAAGGAGATCGAGGGGAGTATTAGCTTCAGCCCCCGCTATGGCGAGCTGTTTATGAAGCTGGAAGAAGCGCTGAATAGTGCGATGCAACAAGAGTGGCACGAGCCCCAGCGGGAAGACGTGCCGATCTGGACGCCACCCGACCAGCACCGTGATAACGTTTAAAACGGTAGGTGCAACGAGGCGCTTAGCATAGTGAGGTGTTCAAGGGTGGGGGAGTTGATACGTTCGTATTCCAGTCGGCTAACAAGCCGATTGACCGTTACGGTGGCACCGAAGCCTTGCAGCATCGCGGTGCCACTTTCATCGGCACCTTCCACATCGCTTTCACCGCGCCATTCGGTGATGCCGGACTTCGCATAGACGCTAAAGGCGCCCATGCGAACACCGGCGACAATGGCGCCGCCTAAACTTAAGGTATCCATAATCAGTGGATTAACACTGGACGAGGTGGAGATTTCTTCGCTTTCCCGGTAGGCGATTTCCGCGCCAATATCCAGTTGAGGAAGCCGCCAGGGGCTAAAGCCAGCTGTTACGCGAAAGCCGCTGGAGTAGTTGTCCAGGCTTTGCAGGTCGCTACCTTCCAGAATAACGCCGTTTTCAAGCTGCATGAGTTCGCTATCGGGGGCGGTATAAGCCATCACCGGCGGCTTATCATCGGCGTAGCTGCTAAACCAGGGAACAGCACAGCACAGCAGAGTGATTGCCAAGCGTTTCATTGGCATTTCTCGTACACCTATTGTCGTATACGTATGGGTAGAGAAAGAAAAGCTATTCCTAATCAGGTTAGCAACTGACTTGGATTTCCACCACTTTAATTGCGCCGTTGGCTAGGTTATCGACTAAATTTTTTCCCATGGTGGTAAAGCGCTCGCCGAATACCCACTTGGGGGAGAGCACCGCTTGGCGTGGCGTCTGTTCTTTTTGGCGCTGACGTTGGCGCCACTCCAAGGCTATTTCGCTCCAATCTTCAACATGTTCAAGCACAAAGCCGCCCGTTTCGAGCAAATGGGTTAATGACGTTAAGGTCAGTAGGTGCGAGTGCTCAGGAGAAGCCGCCCATGGCACTGGGTAGTGAAGCTGTGCCACGTGGGGGCCGCTGACAACCTCGTGCATGACTAACTGCCCGCCTGGGCGCAGAACCCGTCGGCTTTCTGCGATTACCCTGGCTGCGTCAGGCATATTCATCAGGCTGTGTTGAAACAGCACGGCGTCAAAACTTTTTTCCGCAAACGGCAGGGCACTGGCACTGCCGGTGACCCAGGCAAATGGTGGTGCATTAGGTTGGTTAACTCGTGAACTCAGCGCTCTATTTAATGCACTAAACCCATGAGTAATATCCAGCCCGGTCATTTGAAACCCTAGCGCCGCGCCTTGGCGCATCAATCCACCTAGCCCCGCGCCAATATCGAGCACTTTGCCGTGGGTGTCAGGGTTAAGTCGTTCAAGCAGCCGAGTGGAGGCAGCCACGCCGCCAATATGCAGCTGATCCAGCGGGGCGAGTTGGTAAAGCGTGGGGCCGTCGGGGTAGTGGGCGTCAATCTGCGCCAACACATTATCAGCGCGTAGGCCGCGCTGATAATGGTCTGCCAACGGGTGGGAGGTAGGCATGGCCAGTTACGGCTCTTGATCCAGGCCTAGCTCCTGAATCGAAATTTCGCGCATTTTGAATTTCTGAATCTTACCAGTGACGGTCATGGGGAATTCATCAACAAACTTGAAGTAGCGCGGAATTTTGAAGTGGGTGATTTTGCCTTTGCAGTACTCGCGCAGCTCTTCACCGGTGACTTCGCCCGCGGTGCTGTTGAGTTTCACCCAAGCAATCAGCTCTTCGCCGTACTTCTTATCCGGCACGCCGGTGACCTGTACTTCTGAAATCGCCGGGTGGGCGTACAGAAATTCCTCGATCTCCTTGGGATAAACGTTCTCGCCGCCGCGAATGACCATGTCCTTGATGCGCCCCACGATCTGGATGTAGCCCTCTTCATCCATAGTGGCCAGGTCGCCGGTGTGCATCCAGCCTGCTTCGTCAATCGCTTCAGCGGTGGCTTTGTCGTTGTTCCAATACTTCAGCATCACGCTGTAGCCGCGGGTACACAGCTCACCGATTTCACCTCGAGGAAGAATACCGCCATTGCCGGGGTCGACGATTTTATTTTCCAGGTGCGGTTGGGTGCGTCCCACGGTAGAAACGCGCTTCTCGATGCTGTCGTTAGCGCCGGTCTGGGTAGATACCGGGCTGGTTTCCGTCATGCCGTAGGCGATCTGCACGCCCTTCATGTTCATCTTGCTGATCACCTGCTTCATGATTTCAGCAGGGCAGATTGAGCCCGCCATAATGCCGGTGCGCAGTGAAGAGAGATCGGTGCCAGGGAAATCCGGGTGATCAAGCTCGGCGATAAACATGGTTGGCACGCCGTAAAGGGCGGTAGCTTTTTGCTCATGCACCGCCTTGAGCACCTTGCCGGGATCAAAGCCTTCATCCGGGTAGATCATGGTGGCGCCGTGGGTCATACAGCCCAGGTTGCCCATGACCATGCCAAAGCAGTGGTAAAGCGGCACGGGGATCACCAAACGGTCTTCGCTGGTGAAACCCATGCTTTCCGCCACAAAAAAACCGTTATTGAGAATATTGTGGTGAGAGAGTGTGGCGCCTTTGGGGAAGCCGGTGGTGCCTGACGTGTACTGAATGTTGATCGCGTCGTCGAACTGCAGCGTTGCCTGCAGGTCGTCCACATCGGTTTGACTTACCTTGTTGGCCTCGTCCATTAAATCGGACCAGCGCCACATACCGCTGAGTTTTTCGCTGCTTAAATTAATAATGCACTCAAGATCTGGCAGCTTTTGCGATTTCAGCTCGCCTTCGTTGCTGGCTTTTAGTTCCGGCGCAAGCTCATACAGCATGCCGCTGTAGTCGGAGCTTTTGAATTGGTTGGCGGTGACCAAAAAGCGGGCACCTGACTGATTCAGCGCATACTCCAGCTCGTGAGTACGGTAAGACGGGTTGATATTGACCAGGATAGCGCCAATTTTGGCGGTGGCAAATTGTGTTAACGTCCATTCGCTGCAGTTGGGCGCCCAAATGGCCACCCGGTCGCCTTTATTGACGCCGATGGAGAGCAGGGCGCGGGCACAGCGGTTGACCTCTTCCTGAAGCTGGCGATAACTCCAGTGTATATTTTGGTGCAGTACAATCAGGGCATCGTTATCGGCATGCTGTGTCGCAATCTGATCGAATTTGTCGCCGATGGTCATGCCCAGCAGTGGCTTTTCCGCCATGCTGCTAGTGTAACTGGGTAGAGTCAGTGCGTGTGAAGACATTTCAGGTCTCTCCGATATTTTTCTTGTCTGAACATGATGGCAGAGAAGGTTGAGCTGTTTTGCTTCATTTTTATTATTGACGACGAATCTTACCGGCTAGCGCCTTTTGCCAGCGCAACTTTGGAACTGGGCTTGCGGCCTAGCTCCTGTGTAATCCAATAACCGGTATCGATGACGGCCTGCAGGTCGATGCCTGTCTTGATTCCCAGCCCTTCAAGCAGATAGAGCACGTCTTCGGTGGCCACATTGCCGGAAGCGCCCTTGGCATAGGGGCAGCCGCCGAGACCAGCGGTGGCGGCATCGATGATACTGACGCCTTCTTCCATCACCGCGTAAAGGTTCGCCAGCGCCATGCCGTAGGTGTCGTGAAAGTGAGCGGCCAGAAACTCAATGGGCACTTGTTGGCTCGTCGCCTCAATCATCCGTTTAGCAGCCAGCGGCGTACCGACGCCAATCGTGTCACCTAGCGACACTTCGTAGCAGCCCATCTCATAAAGCGCTTTGGCCACCTCAGCCACTTTGGCGGGGGCGATCTCGCCTTCATAAGGGCAGCCCAATACACACGAAACGTAGCCGCGTACGCGCACGCCAGCCTCACGGGCGCGCTCTAACACAGGCTCAAACCGTGTCAGCGACTCGGCAATCGAGCAATTGATGTTCTTTTGCGAGAAGGCTTCTGATGCCGCGCCAAATACCGCGACCTCTTCAACGCCCACCGTCAGGGCGTTTTCAAGCCCTTTTAAATTGGGCGTTAGCGCGGAGTACGCCACGCCTGGCTGACGCTGAATGCCGCCCATGACCTCAACGGCGTCGCCCATTTGCGGTACCCATTTAGGCGAGACGAAGCTGGCCGCTTCGATATGGGTGATCCCCGCGTTGGCAAGCCGCTCGATCAGGGCGATCTTGGTCGCGGTGGGTACCATCGCCCCTGGCTCGTTTTGCAGGCCGTCCCGAGGGGCCATTTCAAATAACTTGACGGACGTAGGCAGTGCCATGAATGAGCTCCTATTCGCTGGGGGAAAAGTCGAGAAGGATAGCGCCCTGGCTGACCGTCTCGCCCGCCTGGAAATGGAAGGTTTCCACACTACCGTCAGCCGGGGCGGTCATGGTGTGCTCCATTTTCATCGCTTCCATCACCATCAGCGGCATGCCTTTCTCAACATTAACGCCGGGCTCCACCAGTAGAGCCACCACCGTGCCATTCATGGGGGCAGTGAGAGTAGATTCCGCTTCGTGGTGGCCATGATCAATGGCATCGATGCGCCGCCAGAACAAACGGGTTTCACCGCTGGGATCGGCCATCACGACCAAATGACCATCGCGGCGCGCCTGCAAGCGGCGGCGGTGGCCATTCAAGGTAACGGCAACCGCGTCGCCGGTGAGCGGCTGCAGGCTCGCGGTTAGCGTTTTATCGCTGATGGTGAGGTTCCAAAGTGATTCGCCCGCGTTGCGTTTACCTTCGACGATCACTACCGCGTCATCGCTGTCAGCGGCTTGAACATTCGTAGGGTCACACAGCGCAATGCGAATGGTGTGTGGCGCATTCAAGCGGAAGCCGTCGTGGCGATCCCAGGGCGAGTCGCTTTCGCACTCTTGAGCAAGTTGATTCAGGCCAATCAGCGCCGCGCTGGCGTAGGCTTCTGTGCTGTAAGTGCGCGGTGCAAACAGCGTCGCTTCATTGCGCTCGATAAAGCGGGTATCTAGCTCCACGTTCTTAAAGCCGGGGTGGGTCGCCAGACGCATTAAGAAGGCGCGGTTAGTCACTACGCCTTGTACGTCCAGTGCCGCTAAGGCGCGGTTAAGCGTTGCCAGCGCTGCATCGCGGTCAGGCCCATGAACGATTAGCTTGGCGAGCATGGGGTCGTAGTGCATCGACACCGTATCGCCACTCTCCACGCCGCTGTCCAAACGCACCTGATCACCGCTTAGACCAGCGCCTTCTAAATCCAGCGCAAAGCGGTTCAGTAGGCCGGTAGCGGGCAGAAAATCCTGCTCCGGGTCTTCGGCGTAAATGCGTGCTTCAAAGCTATGACCGGTAATCGTCAGCTCATCCTGGGTGCAAGGCAGCGGTTCACCCATGGCCACGCGTAGCTGCCACTCGACCAGATCCTGGCCGGTGATCATCTCGGTCACCGGGTGCTCGACCTGGAGGCGAGTGTTCATCTCCATAAAGTAGAACGAGCCATCCGCATCTAGCAGAAACTCGACGGTGCCTGCGCCCACGTAGCCGATCTCCTGAGCGGCGCGTACGGCAGCATCGCCCATGGCGCAGCGCAGCTCCGCTGTCATGCCGGGGGCGGGGGCTTCTTCGATCACTTTTTGGTGGCGGCGCTGAACGCTGCAGTCCCGCTCGAATAGATAAACGCCGTTGCCATGACGGTCGCAGAATACCTGGACTTCCACATGGCGAGGTTGCACCAGATATTTCTCGATTAGCATGCGGTCATCGCCGAAGGCGGCTTTTGACTCACGGCGGCAGCCATCTAACGCGGCCTGAAAACCATCACCGCTTTCCACAACACGCATGCCTTTACCACCGCCACCGGCGCTGGCTTTGAGCATGACCGGGTAGCCAATTTTGTCGGCTTCGCTGCGCAGCAGAGCGTCATCCTGGTTATCACCATGGTAGCCGGGCACTAGCGGCACGCCCGCATTGGCCATCCGTGCTTTGGCGGCGGATTTATCGCCCATGGCAGCAATGGCTGAAGCCGGCGGGCCAACGAAGGTGATGCCCGCTTCTTCAAGGGCTTTGACGAAGGTGCCGTTTTCGGAAAGAAAACCGTAGCCGGGATGAATAGCGCCGGTGCCGGTACGCTTGGCAGCTTCGATGACTGCATCGATATTGAGATAACTTTCCCGCGCGGCGGCGGGGCCTAAACGCACGGCCTCGTCAGCTTCGCGTACATGGCGGGCGCTGGCATCGGCATCGGAATATACCGCGACGGTTTTCAGGCCCATGCGGCGGGCAGTGCGCATCACGCGGCAGGCGATTTCGCCGCGGTTGGCGACCAGAAGCGTGTCAAAAGGCGTCGTGCGAGCGGCTTTTTCGGCTCTTTCGTTTTTTTCAATAGGGGGTGAATGACTCATGAGCGACGCTCCGAAGCGTGGGGGGTGTTATTAGAATCGGCCCAGACGGGGCGGCGCTTTTCAAAGAAACTGGATAAACCCTCTTGCCCTTCTTGGCTTACCCGCAGCTTGGCGATCACCTGGCAGGTATGCTCGCGGGTCTCGTCACTGTCAGGCGCTTTAGCAACCGCGGCCATCAGCGCTTTGGTGGCGCGCTGGGCCTGGGGCGAGCCGGCCAATAGAGTTGCCAGCAGGGTGTCCACTTCGTCGTCTAGCTTGTCGTGTTCCACCACCAGATGGACTAAACCCAGCGCGAGCGCTATTTCGGCGTCCATTACTTCTGCGGTTAACGCATAGCGGCGCATCTGTCGCTCGCCCAGGGCTCGCTGCACGTAAGGGCTGATGACCGCGGGCGATAGGCCGATTTTGACTTCCGAAAGGCAGAATTTGGCTTTACCCGAGGCGATTACTATATCGCAGCAAGCGGCCAAGCCCACCGCACCGCCAAAGGCGGCGCCTTGCACCCGGCAGACCGTAGGGCAGGGCAGTGTATCCAGGCCGTGCATCAGTGCTGCCAGCTTGCGGGAATCGGCGAGGTTATCGTCAAGGTCGTAATCGACCATGCGCTTCATCCAGTTTAGATCGGCACCCGCCGAGAAGCTTTTGCCTTCTGAGCCCAGTACTACTGCGCGCACTTCGCCCGCTTCAGCTTGCCTATGCAGCGCTTCAAGGTGCGCGTTTAGCTCGGCAATCAGGCTGTCGTCAAAGGCGTTATGCACTTCGGGGCGGTTCAAGGTTAGGCGGGCCACGCCGCTTTCAATGATTAGTGTTGAGTAAGCCATGGTGATTGCCCCTTACATCCGGAACACGCCGAAGCGTGTCTCTTCGATTTCTGCATTCATCGCGGCGGCAAGTGACAGGCCGAGCACATCGCGGGTTTGCAGTGGATCGATCACGCCGTCGTCCCACAAGCGGGCACTGGCGTAATAAGGGTGGCCCTGATGCTCATACTGCTCGCGGGTGGGCTGCTTGAAGGCTTCTTCTTCCTCTTTGCTCCACTCACGGCCTTCGCGTTCATGCTGCTCGCGTTTAACCTGAGCCAGTACACCCGCCGCCTGTTCGCCGCCCATCACTGAAATGCGCGCGTTGGGCCACATAAACAGCAGGTTGGGATCATACGCACGGCCACACATACCGTAGTTACCGGCGCCAAAGCTGCCGCCAATTAGTACGGTGTACTTGGGGACCTTCGCGCAGGCCACGGCGGTCACCAGCTTGGCGCCGTGCTTGGCAATACCTTCGTGTTCGTACTTGGAGCCGACCATAAAGCCGGTAATGTTCTGGAGGAAGATCAGCGGGATCTTCCGCTGGGCGCATAGCTCGATAAAGTGCGCGCCTTTTACCGCACTTTCTGAAAACAGCACGCCGTTGTTAGCCACGATGCCTACCGGGTAACCGTGAATATGCGCAAAGCCAGTGACCAGGGTTTCACCGTAGTAGCGCTTGAACTCATCAAAGTCGGAGTCATCGACGATGCGGCCAATCACTTCGCGCACGTCGTAGGGCTTTTTAAGGTCGGTGCCCACAATGCCATATAGCTCGGCAGGGTCGAGCTTGGGCGGTTTGGGCGCCTGCATGGCGAGCTGGCCACGCTTTTGCCAGTTCAGGCGCGATACGCAGGCGCGGGCAAGCTGCAGCGCATGGGCATCGTTTTCCGCGTAGTGATCAGCGACGCCGCTGACCTTGGCGTGAACATCCGCGCCGCCTAAATCTTCCGCGCTAATGCTTTCGCCGGTGGCAGCTTTTACCAAGGGCGGGCCACCGAGGAAAATCGTGCCCTGCTCTTTAACGATGATCGACTCGTCTGCCATGGCAGGCACGTAGGCGCCGCCCGCGGTGCAGGAACCCATCACCACGGCAATTTGCGGGATTCCTTCAGCCGACATGGTCGCCTGATTGTAGAAAATACGCCCGAAGTGGTCGCGATCAGGAAATACTTCGTCCTGGCGGGGCAGGAAGGCGCCGCCTGAATCGACCAAATAGATGCACGGCAGGCGATGTTTACGGGCGATTTCCTGAGCGCGAATATGTTTTTTTACCGTCAGCGGAAAGTAAGTGCCGCCTTTGACCGTGGCGTCGTTAGCAACGATCACGCACTCGACGCCAGAAACCCGACCAATGCCGGTGACCACGCCCGCCGCAGGAATCTCGCTGTCGTAGATCTTGTGCGCCGCCAGGGCAGAAAATTCTAAAAACGGCGAACCTTCATCAATTAGATGATCGATGCGGTCGCGGACAAACAGCTTGCCCCGGCTTTCGTGGCGCTCGCGGGCTTTGGCACCTCCACCCTGGGCGACGGCAGCGGTCAGTTCACGCAGTTTGTGAACTTCACCGAGCATCGAGGCTTCGTTGGCTTGAAACACATCGCTGCGCGGGTTGATTTGGCTATTCACAGTGCTCATGGCGCGACCTTTTATTTGGTTTCAGTAAACAGTTCGCGACCAATCAGCATCCGCCGAATCTCGCTGGTGCCCGCGCCAATTTCGTATAACTTGGCGTCGCGCAGCAGGCGCCCGGTGGGGTACTCATTGATATAGCCGTTGCCGCCGAGTAGCTGAATGGAGTCCAGCGCTACCTGAGTGGCCTTTTCGGCACAGTAGAGGATCACCCCAGCGGCGTCTTTACGTGAAGTTTGGCCACGATCACAGGCACCCGCTACGGCATATAGGTAGGCCCGGCAGGCGTTCAGGGTGGTGTACATATCCGCCACTTTGCCCTGCACTAATTGGAACTCACCAATCGACTGATTGAACTGCTTACGCTCGTGGATATAGGGCATCACCACATCCATGGCGGCCTGCATAATGCCAATCGGGCCTGCGGCCAATACGGTGCGCTCGTAATCCAAACCACTCATGAGTACGCGTACGCCTTTGCCTTCCCCGCCTAGAATGTTTTCAGCGGGAACGGCGCAGTCCTGGAAGACCAGTTCACAGGTGTTGGAGCCGCGCATGCCTAGCTTGTCGAGCTTCTGGGCGGTAGAGAAACCGGGCATACCTTTTTCGATAATAAAGGCGGTAATGCCTTTGGAGCCCGCTTCGGGGTCGGTTTTGGCGTAAACCACCAGCACATCGGCATCTGGACCGTTGGTGATCCACATTTTGTTGCCGTTAAGGATGTAGTGGTCGCCATTCTGCTTGGCACGCAGCTGCATAGAGACCACGTCAGAACCGGCGCCGGGTTCCGACATGGCGAGCGCGCCCACGTGGTCGCCGCTGATCAGCTTGGGCAGGTACTTGGCTTTCTGTTCGGGGGTGGCGTTGATCTTGATCTGGTTAACGCACAGGTTGGAGTGGGCGCCGTAAGAGAGCGCAACCGATGCGCTGGCCCGCGAGATCTCTTCCATGGCGATACAGTGGGCGAGATAGCCCATACCACTACCACCATCCTCTTCAGAGACGGTGATGCCCAGCAACCCCATATCACCAAACTTCTTCCACAGATCATTGGGGAATTCGTTGTTGCGGTCGATTTCGGCAGCGCGGGGGGCAATCTCGCTGGCCGCAAAGGCGTTGACCTGCTCACGCAGCATGTTCAGTTCGTCATCAAGGCCAAAATTAAGTTCTGAGTAGTGTGAAAACATGGTCAATCACCTGTTGCTGATTTTTGTGTTAGCTATTTATGTCTGCTATCTGGACTGGCTAGCTTTGTCGGTTGCCTGAGCTGACTGACTGGGTGAGGCCGAGTCAGGCATGTCAGTGCATAGTGGCGGAAGAGGAGGAAGCTCGTTCAGTTGAGCCTGCTCGCTCTTCGTCATTTTGTTTCTCGTGTGGCTCTTTTTCATCTAGCTCTTCGAGCGCTTGGCGGCATCGAATCTCAGCACTTTCAAGCTCTAGCTGTACCATGGTGATGTCTTTCATTTGTTGGTCTAGCGCCGCACGTCGTTCGCCTATCTTGCTAAGCATTAGATGCAGCTGCTTTTTGCTGCCGCTGCGAGTTTCGTCCCAAAGCTCGAACAGTTCGCGAATCTCTGCCAATGAAAATCCCAGCCGCTTGCCGCGAATGGTGAGTTTCAGCCGCACACGGTCTTTGCTGCTGTAAACCCTGGTTTGCCCACGCCGGGAAGGGTGGAGCAACTCCTGATCTTCATAAAAGCGAATGCTACGGGTAGTTAAATCAAACTCGCTGGCCAGTTCACTAATCGAGTAAGTTCTGCTCATGGTGTCGTTCTCTCAAAAGGCATTGTTCTTAAGGACAGTTCCTAAGAATAAGTCCCAAGATATGCTTCCTATGGAACACTGCCAATGAGGCTAAAACAAGTTTACGTTAACGTAAAGCTATTGTTGTTGGCAGTTGAAAAGCGTTGAATGCTTGTAAGTGACTGATATCTAACTTTTGGAGGCGCTTTTTTATGTGTGAAAATAGCGCTGATAGACCAAAGTTGTAATTGTATTGCCATAGTGAGAGTTGCTAGTTTGCACCTACATCTTACGTTCAGGTAAGGCGGCAGTAGGCGATTTCGCTACTTCCTTATTACCTATAATAGAGTCAGCACGACAACAATAAGAGGCTTGCCACTCTATGAGTGCAAACGATGTCCTTCAGGGACCTGTCCTCGAAACCCGAGGGCTAACCAAAGAGTTCCGTGGGTTTACCGCTGTGGACGATGTCAATCTCCAGGTGCAGGAAGGGCATATTCACGCGCTGATTGGCCCCAACGGCGCGGGCAAGACCACCGTCTTCAATCTATTGACGAAATTTTTGCCGCCTACCCGCGGCGATATTTTGTACCGCGGCCACTCCATCACCAGTAAAAAATCCAACGAAATTGCCCAGCTAGGACTGGTGCGTTCCTTCCAGATCTCGGCGGTGTTTGCGCACATGACCGCGCTTGAGAATGTGCGGGTAGCGCTTCAGCGCAAACTGGGCACGTCGTTTCATTTCTGGAAATCCGAGAAGTCCCTCGATCACCTCAACGAGCGCGCCCTCGAGCTGCTGGAAGAGGTGGGCCTGCGTGAATATGCCGACACCTTAACGGTAGAAATGCCCTATGGGCGCAAGCGAGCACTTGAACTTGCGACCACGCTGGCACTCGACCCCACCATGATGCTGCTCGATGAACCGACCCAGGGCATGGGCGCTGAAGATGTAGACCGCATCGTGGCGCTGATTAAACGCGTTTCACAAGGCCGTACGGTATTGATGGTGGAGCATAACCTGAGTGTGGTTAGCCGCCTGTGTGACCGCATTACCGTGCTGGCGCGGGGCGCGGTATTGGCCGAGGGCGATTACGAAACTGTCTCCCGCAACCCACTGGTGCGTGAAGCCTATATGGGCAGCGACGCTGCTGAGGAAGAGGGAGCCACGGTATGAATACTGCCGAAGCACAAGCACCGATCGAAAACACGCAAAACCTGGAGATGTTGCGGGTGCAGGATCTGCATGCCTTTTATGGCGAATCGCATATCCTGCATGGGGTCAATTTTGATGTGAAGCGCGGCGAACTGGTGACTCTTCTGGGCCGCAACGGCGCGGGCCGTAGCACCACGCTCAAGTCGATCATGAACATGGTGGGGCGGCGTACCGGCTCAATCGTGATTAACGGTAATGAAACCCTGCATATGAAGCCGCACCATATTCCGCGGCTAGGGATTGGCTATTGCCCAGAAGAGCGCGGCATTTTTGCCAGTTTAGATGTGCATGAGAATCTCTTGTTGCCGCCAACGGTTCGTTCCGGCGGCATGAGCCTCGATGAAATCTACGCTATGTTCCCCAACCTTTACGAGCGGCGCAGAAGTCAGGGCACACGGCTTTCCGGCGGCGAACAGCAAATGTTAGCCATGGCGCGCATTCTGCGTACCGGGGCGCGCATGCTGCTGCTGGATGAAATAACCGAAGGGCTAGCGCCTGTGATCGTGCAGAAGCTGGCGGAAGTGCTGGTGAAGCTCAAGGAGCGCGGTATGACGATTGTGCTGGTGGAGCAAAACTTTCGCTTTGCGGCCCCGCTAGCGGATCGCCACTTCGTGATGGATCACGGTCAGATTGTCGAAGAAATCAGCGCCGCGCAGCTACCATCGCGCCGGGATCATCTCAACTCAATGCTGGGGGTATAACGCACGGTTTATAGGCCACTCGGTTTATAGACCTTCAAATGCACTTTACGCCAACAATTTCGCTGCTCACAAAACAACAATTTTAATCAGTAATCTGCAGTACGCACTTTCACGACAGCTCAACGACTACTCGACCACGAGTCAAGAACTACACAACAACAAAGGCCCCCGGGCCAGGAGACGAACATGACCTTTATGAAAAAAACGCTGGCTGCCAGCATCGCCGTTGCAGCAGCTTCAAGCCTTGCTGTGTCTACTGCTCAGGCTGATATGAGCGACGGTGAAGTACGCATTGGCTACCTGGCTGATATGTCCGGCACTTATCGCGACTTGGCAGGCCCAGGCGGCTTGACCGCGATGGAGATGGCGGTGGCCGATTTTGGTGGCAGCGTCAATGGTGCTCCCATCGTGATTTCCAGTGCGGATGACCGTAACAGCGCCGACGTAGGTGCCAATACTGTGCGCGGCTGGATCGATCAGGATAACGTCGACATGGTAGGCGGCTTGGTCGCCTCCTCGGTCTCGATTGCGGTCACCAAAGTGCTGGAAGAAAACAACGGCCTTGGGATCGTTTCCGGCTCTGCAGCATCAAGCATTACCAACGAGCACTGCACGCCTAACCACATCCACTGGGTCTACGATACTTATCCGCTCGCTAACGGTACCGCCAAAGCGGTGGTAGAGCAGGGCGGCGATACCTGGTTCATGCTGACGGCTGACTATGCATTCGGTCATGCGCTTGAAGCCGACGTGACAAAAGTCGTGGAAGAAAGCGGCGGTGAAATTGTCGGCGGTGTGCGCCATCCGTTCCCGACTAACGACTTCTCCTCTTATATCCTTCAGGCCCAAGGCTCGGGTGCCAAAATCATTGGCTTGGCCAATGCCGGTGCTGACACCGTTAACGCGATTACCACGGCCAGCCAGTTTGGTTTGACCCAATCCGGCCAGCAGCTAGCGGGTCTGTTGATCTTCCTGAATGACGTTCACGCCCTTGGCCTGGAAGCTACCCAGAACCTGCTGCTGACGACTGGCTGGTACTGGGATATGGACGAGCAGTCTCGTGAATGGTCACAGCGCTACTTCGATGAAGTGGGCCGTATGCCGACTATGGTACAAGCCGGTATCTACTCCAGCACTATGCACTACCTGAAAGCCGTGGAAGCCGCTGGCACCGACGACCCTGAAACCGTGCGCGCGCAGATGGCTGACATGCCCATCGAGGACTTCTTTGCCCGCAATGGCCGCATTCGTGAAGACGGCCGCATGGTGCATGACATGTACCTGGCTCAGGTGAAAACGCCTGAAGAGTCCACCGGTGAGTGGGATCTTTATGAAATCCTCAGCACCATTCCCGCCGAAGAAGCCTACCGTCCGCTGTCTGAAAGCCAGTGCAAACTGGTACAGAACTAATTTTCGGACTCGCTAACAATCGCAAGTGACGTTTAGTACCGGTTGGTGGCAAGTTGCCGCCAACCGTTTGACGGCGAGGAGAATCGCGTTATGACGATGATATTCGGCGTGCCATTGGCCGTCTTCATGGGGCAGCTGACGCTGGGCCTTGTGAATGGGGCCTTTTACGCACTGCTTAGCCTGGGTCTGGCGGTCATCTTCGGCCTGTTGAAGATCGTCAACTTCGCCCACGGGGCGCAATACATGTTGGGGGCTTTCGCCGCGCTGTTGGGCTTTCGTTACCTAGGCATTAACTACTGGCTGGCGCTGTTCCTGGTGCCACTCGTAGTTGGCGCTTTCGGGGTATTGCTGGAGCGCTTTCTGCTGCGCCGAATTGCCCACCTGGACCACCTTTACGGATTGCTGCTGACCTTTGGTCTGGCGCTGATTTTTGAAGGCACGCTGGTCAACTTTTTCGGTGTTTCCGGCGCACGCTATGCAACGCCCGAGATTTTGCAGGGTGGCTTGAACCTCGGCTTTATGTTCCTTCCTACCTATCGTGCCTGGGTACTGGTCGCTGCGCTGGCAATGTGTCTGTTTACCTGGTTTATGATCGAGCGGACGCGGTTGGGGGCCTACCTGCGTGCGGGTACTGAAAACTCGCAATTGATGCAGGCGTTTGGTGTCAATGTGCCGCTGCTGATAACGCTTACCTATGGCTTCGGCGTGGCCCTGGCCGCGTTTGCCGGTGTGCTTGCCGCGCCGCTCTATCCGGTTTCACCCACCATGGGCTCCAGCCTTCTCATCGTCGTGTTCGCGGTGGTGGTTATCGGCGGCATGGGTTCGATATTAGGTGCCATCATCACGGGCCTGGCGATGGGTATCATCGAAGGGCTGACCAAGGTGTACTACCCAGAGGCCTCCAATACGGTGATCTTCTTCGTCATGATCCTCGTGCTCATGTTGCGCCCCGTTGGGCTGTTCGGTAAGGAGGCATAAGCATGATGACGGAAACTCAATCAATGGCAGCACCGTCCGCAGTACTAGAGCGCCAGAAGCGCGCCAAGTTTCGCCGCAATATGTTCTATCTGGCGTTGATCGTGGTGGGGCTGGTGGCGCCATTTTTGGCCTACCCCGTGTTCTTGATGAAAGTGCTCTGTTTTGCGCTATTCGCCTGCGCATTCAACCTGTTGCTTGGTTATGCGGGGTTGTTGTCCTTCGGGCATGCGGCGTTCCTGGCCACCGGCGGCTATGTGACCGGCTATTTGCTAGCGAGCTACCCGGGGCTAACGCCAGAGCTGGGTATTATTGCCGGCACCTTGCTGGCCACTCTGCTGGGCGTGCTGTTCGGGGTGCTTTCCATTCGCCGCCAGGGCATCTATTTTGCCATGGTGACCCTGGCCATCGCCCAGCTGGTGTATTTCATGTTTGTGCAGGCGCCGTTTACCGGCGGTGAAGATGGCTTGCACGGCGTTCCCCGCGGCGAACTGTTTGGCTTTATCAGCTTGAGCAGCAATCTCGCGATGTACTACTTCGTGTTTGCGATTTTCATCTTCGGCTTTGCGCTGATTCAGCGCACGGTGCACTCGCCGTTTGGTCAGGTGTTAAAAGCGATTCGTGAAAACGAGCCCCGCGCCGTGTCGCTTGGCTACAACGCCGATGCCTACAAGCTGGTAGCGTTCGTGATATCTGCCGGTTTGGCCGGGCTGGCCGGTTCAACCAAAACCGTGGTCTTCCAGTTAGCCTCGCTGACCGATGCCCATTGGCATATGTCTGGCGAGGTCATTCTGATGACCCTGCTGGGCGGCGTGGGAACGCTGCTGGGCCCGCTGATGGGGGCGGGCATAGTGGTCAGCCTGCAGCATATTCTGGCGCAATCCCCGCTGGGGAACTGGGTGAGCGTGATCCTTGGCATTATCTTTGTGATCTGCGTGCTTAGCTTCCGCAGTGGGATTGTTGGAGAGCTGGATAAGATGTACCGAAAGAACTTCAAGTAGCCGCTTTGAACAGTAGCTGTTTGAAAAAAGTTTTCTGTCCCGTACTTATTGGTTCTTCCCGTTGGGCGCCGCTTGGCGCCCTTTTTTCTGCCTCTTTTTTCAATCACCTTTTTCGACCCCATTTTCGATCCCATTTTCTGTATGACGGTCGAGCTTCTACACCTAAGGTCGCAAACGTTGGCATGTTGCTTGTGGGCGGGTAAATGGATAAGTTAACGTTAACGTCAATTACAACGACAATAGCAGTGCGCACGCGCATTCGCGGAGATACGCCATGAATTTTGAACTTAACGAAGACCAGGTCGCCTTTGCCGATATGGCGCGGGCGTTTGCCCAAAACGAGCTGGAGCCCCATGCGGCCGAGTGGGACCAAACCTCGTTTTTTCCAGTCGATGTGATTCGCAAAGCGGGCGAGCTGGGTTTTTGCTCGCTGTATGCCCCAGAAAGCGTGGGCGGGTTAGGGCTCTCGCGGTTAGACGCCAGCATTATTTTCGAACAGCTCGCCATGGGCTGCACCTCGACCACGGCGTATTTGACTATTCATAACATGGTGACCTGGATGCTGGCGGATTTCGGCACGCCCGACGCAGTCGAGCAGTGGGGCACAAGGCTGGCTACGGGGGAGCTGCTTGGCTCGTACTGTTTAACCGAACCTAACTCAGGCTCCGATGCCGCCTCGCTAAAAACCACCGCCAAGCGCGATGGCGATCACTACGTGCTGACCGGCAGCAAGATGTTTATTTCCGGCGCGGGTAGTACCGATTTCCTGGTGGTGATGGCGCGCACCGGCGGTGAGGGGGCTAGCGGTGTGTCAGCGTTTGCGGTGGATGCCAAGAGCGAAGGCATCAGCTACGGGCGCAAGGAAGAGAAGATGGGCTGGAACAGCCAGCCCACTCGCATGATTACCTTTGAAGAAGTGCGGGTGCCCGCCAATCACCTATTGGGCAACGAAGGCGACGGTTTCAAGATTGCCATGAAAGGCCTCGATGGGGGGCGGATCAATATTGCTACCTGCTCGATCGGCACTGCCCAGCAGGCGATTAACAAAGCGCGGGAATACATGCTGGAGCGCAAGCAGTTCGGCAAACGACTCGCCGAGTTCCAGGCGTTGCAGTTCCGCTTGGCCGATATGGTCACCGAGCTGGTCGCGGCACGGCAATTGGTACGCATGGCCGCTACCAAGCTGGACGCTGGCCACGCCGATGCGCCGACTTACTGCGCCATGGCCAAGCGCTTTGCCACCGATGTCGGCTTCAAAGTGTGCGACGAAGCGCTGCAAATGTACGGCGGCAACGGCTATATCAAGGAGTACCCTATGGAGCGCTACGTGCGCGATACCCGGGTACACCGGATTCTCGAAGGCACCAACGAAATCATGCGCCTGATCATCTCCCGCCGGGTATTGGCAGACGGCGCCACCGAGCTGTAAAGGATAAGGAATGCCCATGAGCAGTGTACTGTTTACCGAACACCCCGCCCAAGACGGCCACGTCATCGCCGAAATAAAGCTGGATGCCGAGCGCTCGCTGAACGCGTTAACGCTTGAGATGTGCGAAGCGATGTTGCCGCGCCTGCGCGACTGGGCCACCGATGAGCGCGTGGTGGCGATCCTGCTGGATAGCGCTGGCGAGAAAGCGTTTTGTGCCGGTGGTGATGTCGTCAATCTGTATAAAACGATTACCGGCGAGGGCGACCCCAGCTTTCCCGAGCGTTTTTTCGAAACCGAGTACCGACTCGACTACCTACTGCACACCTACCCCAAGCCGGTGATCTGCTGGGGGAGCGGTATTGTAATGGGCGGCGGCATGGGGCTATTGAGTGCCAGCAGCCACCGCGTGGTGACCGAAACCGCGCGCTTGGCCATGCCGGAAGTCACTATCGGCCTTTACCCGGATGTGGGCGCCAGCTGGTTCTTGAACCGCCTGCCCAACGGTACAGGGCGCTTTTTAGCCATGACCGGCTGTCAGGTCAGCGCGCCGGATGCCGTACATCTCGGCCTGGCCGACCGCTGTATTGCCAGCCACCACCGGGATGCCTTGCTGCAACAGCTGATCGATGCGCGTTGGGGTAAAGGGGCCGACACCGATGCCCACGGCGTGGTCAACCGCATTATGCGCGAGCTAGAGCAGACCTCGCAGCCGGTGTTTGCCGAGCTTGAAGCCCCCGTTTATCAGCACGCATCACTGATTCGCGAATTGATGGATCACGACAGCGTCGAGCAGATCGTTGCCGCCATTGCCGCGGTAAAAAGCGACAACAAGTGGTTCAACAAAGCGCAGAAAACGCTGGCCCACGGCAGCCCAGTGTCCATCAAACTGATCGATGAACAACTGAAGCGCGCCAAACACATGTCGCTGGCGGAAGTGTTCCAGTTTGAGATGGCGCTTTCGGTACAGTGCTGCCGCCACCGCGAATTTCCTGAGGGCGTGCGTGCGCTGTTGGTCGATAAAGATGGCCAACCCGCGTGGACTTACCCGGATGTCGCTTCGGTGGAGGAAAGCTTTATCAATGAACTGTTGGCCTCTCCCTGGTCGCAAAATCCTCTGTCGGATCTGCGCTAACTTAATTTCCCAAACACGCTAACAAGGACAATAAAGATGACGACTGTTGCATTTATCGGTTTAGGCAATATGGGTGGCCCAATGGCCGCCAACTTATCAAAAGCGGGTTTTAACGTTCGTGCTTTTGATCTTTCTCAAGACGCACTGGAGACCGCCAAAGCCAACGGCTGCGAAGTCGCGTTTTCAGCCCAAGAAGCCGCCACCGGTGCGGATTTCGTCATCTCCATGCTGCCTGCAGGCAAGCACGTGCGCGACCTGTATGTGGAGGGCGATGCACCGCTGTTCGAGGTGATCAAGCAGAGCGCGCTGGTGATCGACTGTTCCACCATCGATGCCGACACCGCCCGCAGCGTGGCTGCCGAAGGAGAGAAGTTAGGCGTTAGCTTTGTGGATGCGCCGGTTTCCGGCGGGGTAGGCGGCGCGCAAGCGGGCACGCTGACCTTTATCGTGGGTGGCTCGGAGGCTCAGTTCGAACAGGCCAAGCTAGTGCTGGACGTGATGGGCAAAAACATCTTCCACGCCGGTGACCATGGCGCCGGGCAGGTGGCCAAAGTGTGCAACAACATGCTGCTATCCATCTTAATGGCAGGCACCTGCGAAGCAATCAACATGGGTGTCAAAAACGGCCTCGACCCAGCGGTGCTTTCAGAAATCATGAAGCAGAGTTCCGGCGGCAACTGGGCACTCAACGTTTACAATCCCTACCCAGGCGTCATGGAAAACGCCCCCGCTTCGAAAAACTACCAAGGCGGCTTCCAGGTAGACCTGATGATCAAGGACCTGGGCCTGGCCATGGATGTCAGCCAGCAAAGCGCCTCCGCAGTACCCATGGGCTCCGCCGCCCGCTCGCTGTTTACCCTGCATAAAGCGAAAGGTAACGGCAAACTCGACTTCTCCAGCCTGATGAAGCTGTATCAGGATGAAGCGTAAAACGAGAGGTGAGGGGTTGTAGCGCGTGGTAACGAGTAGCGAGTGCAACGAGAAACGAGGCACCCGTATGGACGGCCCCGCGCGAATGGGCGGCAAAGCCGCCCCCAACTTGCCACCCAACCCCGCGAGAGGCAAACTCAGCTTCCTCACTCTGCTCAAACAAAAAGGATTGCCATGATCACGCTTTGGGGCCGCAACAACTCCACCAATGTCAAAAAAGTACTCTGGGTGCTAGAAGAGCTGGAACTGCCCTTTGAGCAAATTCAGGCGGGACTTCATCACGGGGTCAACAACACCCCAGAATACCTGGCCATGAACCCCACCGGGCTGGTTCCGCTACTCAAAGATGATGCCACCGATAGCGTGCTGTGGGAATCTAACGCCATTATTCGCTACCTGGCCGCCCAATACGGGCAGAACAAGCTTTGGATCGAAGCGCCCGCCAAGCGCGCCCAAATGGAAAAGTGGATGGAGTGGGCCAACAGCACGCTAACGCCAGCTCACCGCAAGATCCTGATGGGTTATGTCAGAACATCGCCCGAAAATCGCGATAACGCCGCCATCGAAGCAGCGGTGAAAGAGTGCGAAGCGCTATTTGCCATCATGGATAACGCGCTGGCAAATCAGACCTGGTTTTCTGGTGAGGAATTTGGCTTGGGCGATATCGCCATCGCGCCCTTTATTTACAACATGCTCAACAGCGGCCTAACCTGGCAAACCCACCCCCACCTGGAGCGTTGGTACCAACAGCTCACTGAACTGCCTAGCTTCCAAAAAGTGGTGATGATTCCGGTGACGTAATGCTTGAACTTGAATGAGGTAAGCACTTTCATTCTTGGTGGCGAGTAGCGCTTTGCTAGCCTAGTCTTACGTAGGAAAAACAAAAATAAAGGAACTCACATGCTTCTTACACGACACAGCTTCATCAGTAGCTTGGCAGCCATCGCGTTACTCGCTGGAAACGTAACTTACGCTGCCGACGATTCTACCAAGCGAATTATGGTTTATGGAGACTCCAATACATGGGGTTATATGCCCGTCGAAAGCGGCCCTACAACGCGTTACCCAGCTGATGTACGCTGGCCCGGCGTCATGGAAACAGAGCTTGGCTCCGAATATGAAGTGATTGAGGAAGGCTTGAGCGCACGCACCACAGACGTACCTGACCCTACACTTCCTCATATTTCGGGAGCAGGGCTTGATGGTTCCGCCTATTTGTCATCTGCTATCGCAACTCATCATCCACTCGATTTGGTTGTGATCATGCTTGGCACGAATGATGTTAAGGCAATGTTTGATCGCTCACCGTTTCGAATCGCACTCGGTGTTGGAAAGCTGATCGACATAGTGGAACAGACAGGTGGTGGGGTTGGCACCTCTTATCCAGCACCAAAGGTGTTGGTGCTCTCTCCGCCGCCACTCGGAGATGTGGCTCCTGAGGGGCGCGCTGAAAGATTCGCTGGCGGCGTCGAGAAAACGGAAGCACTTCCACCCCTGTACGAGGCAATTGCTGAGGCGGCTGGCGCGGAGTTTTATGATGTCGGTACTCTGGCAACCACAGATGGAATAGACGGCGTTCATTTCTCTCCAGAAACACACAATGCGATTGGCGTCGGCGTCGCCGAAAAGGTCATGTCAATTCTGGAGTAGTCGTCGTTGGGCTCTGTGGTGCCTAGCATGTCTTCTCAATGATTAAGCGTTCGTGAATAAGACGCTTCTAACACCGCTATCTCATTATTGAGCGCCTGCAACGTATTACATGCCAAACCATGCCGATCGGCGCTCTCAATCAACGGCCCCAAGATCGCCCCACGCTCGGTGGGGCGCTTGGCCTCAATATCCTGCAACATTGAGGCTTTGTTATTCGCGGTGTTCTCGATCACCTGCCACACCAATGCCAACCACGATGCTCCACCTTGCCCGTTATTAGGTGGCGCAATGCCCTCGGCCAGCATAATCGCCGCAACTTCCTTCACCACGGCCACCACACGGCCCGCATACGCCTCACCGCGTAGTTCACCGTTACGCACACCGTTCAATGCCACCAACGGATTTATCGCCGCGTTCACCGCCAGCTTCTGCCACAACCGCTGGCGGATATCAGTCACCGCCGTAGCAGCAAGACCCGCCTGGGTTAATGTTTGCGCCAGTGTTTCCGCCAACTCACCGTGCTGATTGTTCAGATCACCCACAAAAGTGTGCCCGCGCCCTGCATGCACTACGCCATTATCACCGGTTAAGTAAGCGCCTTCCGTAGTGGTCGCACACAGCACCGGCCCCGGCCACGCCTCGGTAATACGCGGCTGGGCCAAAAAACCGTTTTGCCACAGTACCAATGGGGTAGTGGAGGGGAGGGAGTTAGCAGCGCTTTCCAGCGCCGCCTCAGCGCTCATAGCTTTGGTAGTGATATGCAAAAACGCAGGCGGCTCAGGCACATCAACCGCCAACTGCCCAGCGGTAAGCGAGGATAAGCGCTGAGTACGCGCTTCGCCCTCCGGCGTCATTAACCGCTGCTGCGCGGGCAAGTCACGGCGGCCAATCAGCGCCACTTCTGCAAACGGTGCCAGCGAATGCGCCAATAATCGGCCAATCGCGCCAGGGCCAAGGATCCAGTGGGTCGTCATCGTCTAAACATCATCATCAGCGGGAATGCCGACAAGCTTACCGCGTTCGATGTAAGGAGGCGAAGGTAGAAAAAAGAACTAGGAACGGGGCTATTTGATAGTGACGCCGGTAAGCATAGTCTGCTAGCGTAAAGCTAAGAAGATTTTGAGGTGGGTTGTTGGTTGGGTAGTCGTGATAGGTGTGTTTCTTTTAAAAAAGCGTTGAGGACTGACCGCTATCGATCCAAAGCGGTCAATTAATTAAAGCTAATGTAACACCACATAATCTATCCACGAACTCAAATCGACCATTCAGGCTACCTTTTCAAACCCCAAGTATAAGACCAGGTAGTGTCTAAAAAACCCGGGGCGATTCAGTATTGCCAGCCGGATAACACGGCTGCCAGGTAAGCAGGCTACTTGAGGTGGTTAAATATGGCTATGTTGGCATCTGCTGTTGGTCAGCGCCTATCGCCGCACGA
>TARA_R110000824_G_scaffold69762_6_pt1 | contig 39423 bp, 37 predicted proteins | sample TARA_R110000824 | Tara Oceans TARA_R110000824 (sample SAMEA4397747) | marine metagenome | biome: Polar Biome; feature: [MES] marine water layer (ENVO:01000295) within the mesopelagic zone...; material: water (ENVO:00002006), including particulate matter (ENVO:01000060) such as......
TGATATGGCAGCAGTTTCGCGAGCGCCTCGCGCCGTTCCTCGGTGGTTTCCGCGAGGATCATCTGGCGCACAGAGACAATCCGTTCTGCATCGAAGAACATATGCTCGGTCCGGCAGAGGCCGACGCCTTCCGCGCCGAATTTCCGGGCGGTTTCCGCATCCAGCGGCGTTTCCGCATTGGCGCGCACTTTCATGCGGCGGATTTCATCGGCCCAGGACATCAGCTCGCCGAACTCGCCGGACAGCTCCGGCATGATCATGTCGACTGCGCCCAGCATCACCTCACCGCTGCCGCCATCGATGGTGACGATCTCGCCCTTCTTGTAGGTTTCACCCAGGACGCTCAACGTCTCGTTCTTGTAATCGATATTGAGCGATCCAGCACCGGAGACACAGGCCCGGCCCATGCCACGGGCAACCACCGCCGCGTGGCTGGTCATGCCGCCGCGGCTGGTCAGAATGCCTTTTGCCGCATGCATGCCGTGGATATCCTCAGGGCTGGTTTCGACGCGCACCAGGATGACGGCTGTCCCCTCGCCCGCGAGCTTTTCCGCCTCGTCACTGTTGAAGACGATCTGGCCGGAGGCGGCGCCGGGACTTGCCGGCAGGCCGCGGGCAATGACGTTCCGATCCGCGTCGGGATCGAGCGTCGGGTGCAGAAGCTGGTCGAGAGAGGCCGGATCAATGCGCTTCACCGCCTCGTTCTTGTCAATCAGCCCCTCATTCACCATATCAATGGCGATTTTGAGCGCGGCCTTCGCCGTGCGCTTGCCCGAACGTGTCTGAAGCATCCAGAGCTTGCCCTGCTGCACCGTAAACTCGATATCCTGCATGTCATGATAATGGGCTTCGAGCTTCTTGTAGACATCGACAAGCTGCGCGAACACCTCGGGGAAGACTTCCTCCATCGACGGTGCCTCGGCCCCGGCGTCAATACGGGACTGCTTGGTCAGGTTCTGCGGCGTACGGATACCGGCGACCACATCCTCGCCCTGCGCATTCACCAGGAATTCGCCGTAGAAGATTTTCTGTCCGGTCGACGGATCACGGGTGAAGGCAACGCCGGTCGCGCTGTCATCACCCATGTTGCCGAACACCATGGCCTGCACATTCACCGCCGTGCCCCAGCTTGCCGGGATATCATGCAGGCGGCGATAGGTAATGGCCCGCTGGTTCGTCCAGGAACCGAAGACCGCACCGATGGCGCCCCAGAGCTGATCCTGTACATTTTGCGGGAACGGACGGCCGAGTTCCTCCTCGACTTTCGCCTTGTACTGCCCGACAAGCCCTTCCCAGTCATCAGCGGTCAGATCGGTATCGAGCAGATAGCCGTTCTCTTCCTTCATGATTTCAAGAAGTTCCTCGAAATGGTAATGCTCCACCCCGAGGACGACATCGGAATACATCTGGATAAAGCGGCGGTAGCTGTCATAGGCGAAACGCTTGTCGCCGCTCTGGGCTTCCAGCCCCTGCACGGTCTCGTCATTGAGGCCGAGGTTGAGGACGGTGTCCATCATGCCGGGCATCGAGGCGCGGGCACCGGAGCGTACCGAAACGAGCAGCGGCTCTGCCGCATCGCCGAAACCACCACCGACGGATTTCTCGATCGCGTCAATGGCCGCGTCGACCTGCTCGGCGAGCGTGTCGGGATAGGTCTTGTCATTTTCAAGATAGGCTGTGCAGACTTCCGTCGTGATGGTAAATCCCGAAGGCACCGGCAGTCCGAGATTGCTCATTTCCGCCAGGTTGGCCCCTTTACCGCCCAGCAGATTGCGCATGTCTGCCGTGCCATCCGCCGTGCCATCGCCGAAAGAATATACCCACTTCGTCATCGTCAAATCGTCCTTCTTAATATTTGTCTCAACTCTTTGTACGCGCCAAAAGTAAAAATTAGCCTTCTATTTTCGATAAATCCGCAAGTTGATCCAATAAATTGCGGATGGTGGAGAGCAGCCGGAGCCGGTTCTCGCGAAGCTTCGCATCGTCGGCATTGACCGTGACCTTGTCGAAGAAGGCATCGACAGGTTTACGCAGCGCCGCCGCCGCCGTGCCCGCCGCCTCGAACTCGTCATGGGAGATGGCCCCGGAAACAAGTTTCGAGACTTCCCCGATCCGCTCCTGCAGCGCTTTTTCCGCGCCATCCTCCAGCAGGGTTTCATCGACCGGCTGGTCATAGGAAACGCCGTCCTTCTTTTCCTCGATCCGGAGGATATTGGCGGCGCGGCGATAGGCGATCAGCAAATTCGCGCCGTCATCGGAGGTGAGGAAATCGGAAAGCGCCGCAACCCGGGCCATCAGACGGACGAGATCATCCTCCCCGCCGTCACCAAATGCCGCGCTGATATAGTCATGTCGGACATTCTGTTCTTTCAGATGCACCTTCAGCCGGTCGGCGAAGAAGGAGAGCAGTTCCTCCGCATCCAGTTTCTCTTCTACCGAATGCAGGGCGCCGGATTTTTCAAAGATTTCCAGAAGCGGCAGGCGAAGGTCATTCTCCAGCACCAGCCGGATGACGCCGAGCGCCGCGCGGCGCAGGGCATAGGGGTCCTTCGATCCGGTCGGTTTTTCGTCAATGGCGAAGAAACCGGTCAGCGTATCGATCTTGTCGGCCAGCGCGACAATGACGCTGGTCGGCTCCGACGGGCAGCTGTCATTCGGCCCGAGCGGCGAATAATGCTCTTGAATGGCCGTGGCGATGGCGTCGTTCTCTCCGTCATGGAGAGCGTAATAGCGGCCCATCAACCCCTGCAGATCGGCGAACTCACCCACCATCTCGGTCGTCAGGTCGGCCTTCGAAAGCAGCGCCGCCCGGTCCGCAAGCTCGACATCCGAGTTTGGCACATAGGGAGCAATTTCGGCGGCGAGCGTCTTGATCCGCGCGACCTTCTCCCGCACCGTACCAAGCTTCGCATGGAAGATGATCTTCTCAAGAGCGGGTACGCGGCTTTCAAGGCTCGTCTCGCGGTCCTTGTCCCAGAAAAACTTGGCATCCGAGAGCCGGGCGCTCAACACCCGTTCGTTCCCCTCGGTGATCATCCGCCCGCCATCCTCGGCACGCAGGTTCGCCACCACGATAAAGCGCGGCGCCATCTTGCCGTCCGGCCCTTGAAGCGAGAAATATTTCTGGTGGCTGCGCATGGCGGAGATCAGCGCCTCCTCCGGCACCTCAAGGAAGCTGGTGTCAATCGACCCGATCAGGCTCTCCGGCCATTCAACAAGACCGGCCACTTCCGTGAGTAGCGCCGGATCGTCAATGAGCGAGAGCCCCTCGACTTCCGCGAGACGGGTCGCGTCCGCCTTGATCATCCGTGCCCGGTCCGCCGCATCGAGGACCACATAGGCATTCTTGAGCCGCGCCTGATAATCGGCGAAGTCCTTGACCGTGATCGCCTCTGGCGCCATGAAACGATGGCCGAAGGTCTGGTCATTGGCGCTGAGATGTTCCCATTTGAGCGGCACAACAGCTCCGTCGAACAGGCAGAGTATATTATGCAGCGGTCGCACCCAGCGCGCGGAATACGGACCCCATTTCATCGGCTTCGGCCAGGGCAGCGCCGAAATCGCGTTATTCAGAAGATCGGGCAGCACCTCGATGGTCGCGCGTCCCTTGGATTCGATCACCGCGTAATAGAAGGCGCCCTTCTCCGTCTCCCGCTCCTCCAGCTGATCGCGGGTGAGCCCGGCGGATTTCATGAAACCCTCGATCGCCTTGTCCGGTGAGCCGACACGGGGACCGCGCTTTTCCTCAAACGTATCCAGCTGTTCCGCCGGCAGGCCCTCGACCGCGACGGCAAGCCGCCGGGCGCTGACATAGCCGCGCGCCGACTCGAATTCGAGCCCGGCATCCTTCAGACCGGCGCTTACCAAGCGCGCCAGATCCTCAGCCGCCTTGTTCTGCATGCGCGCAGGAATTTCCTCGGAGAATAGCTCCAGCAGCAGTTCCGCCATTTACGCCTCCTCCTTGAGGTGACCACGGGATTTCAGCCACTGGCCGCAGCAAGCCCGCGCCAGCGCCCGCACCCGCCCGATATAGGCCGCGCGCTCGGTCACGCTGATCACGCCGCGCGCATCCAGCAGGTTGAAGATATGGCTCGCCTTCATGCACTGGTCATAGGCCGGCAGCGCCAAGCCTGCGTCCAAAATTTCCCGGCACTGGATTTCCGCATCCTCGAAATGACGGAGCAGGATATCGACATTCGAATGCTCGAAATTATAGGCGGAGAATTCCTGTTCGTTCTGCAGGAAGATATCGCGGAAGGTAACCCCGTCGTTATTCCACTTGAGATCGAAGAAGCTGTCCACGCCCTGCACATAGAGCGCCAGCCTTTCGATGCCGTAGGTCAACTCACCAGATACCGGGCTGCATTCAAAACCGCCGACCTGCTGAAAGAAGGTGAACTGGCTCACCTCCATGCCGTCGCACCAGACTTCCCAGCCGAGGCCCCAGGCGCCCAGGGTCGGGCTTTCCCAGTCATCCTCGACAAAGCGGATGTCATGGTTCTTGGGGTCGATGCCGAGCGCGTAGATGCTCTCGAGATACAGTTCCTGAATATTGTCGGGGGACGGCTTCAGCAGCACCTGAAACTGGTAGTAATGCTGTGTGCGGTTCGGGTTTTCGCCATAGCGGCCATCGGTCGGGCGGCGGCAGGGCTGCACATAGGCAGTCTTCCACGGCTCGGGGCCGAGAGAACGCAGGGTCGTGGCCGGATGAAAGGTACCCGCCCCCACTTCCATATCGTAGGGCTGCAGGATCACGCAGCCTTTGGAGGACCAGAAATGTTGTAATGTCAGGATAAGATCCTGAAGGGAATTGGACGGCGCGGACGCCACATTATCCGCCATGCTACTACTGACCTTGTAAGAAGAGTTGCGCCGCAACATAAAGCGCAGAAGTTGACGGGTCAACCGGCCACAGGCGGCTTTCGGCTATTTATCCTTACAGGAATGTTCACCGAGGTCGGCAACGAAGGAACCGCAGCGCGGGCATTCCTCCAGATCGAGCATCTTGTCGGCGGAACTGCCCTTGAATTCCTTGTTCTTCCTCGATTTTTCAAGATTCGGGGCAATCGAATTGCGGTAAATGCGATGGGCAAGGAAGACGGCGCCGATCACCAGCAGGATCAGGATGATTTTCATTGGTGAGAACATTTGCCGCTTCCCCCTCTACTAAAGCCCGCGAATCACAGGCCGAACCGGCCCCAGGCCCCCTGATTGCGGATCGCCTCGGTCAGGGCCTCGACCGCATCCGCGCCGATGGTCTGCTTCTCAAGGCCAAGCTTCCTTGCCAGGAAGCCGCGCCGGCCGCCGAGTTTCTTGAAACGCACCTTGTCGCCGTATTTTTCCCGGCAGAAGGATCGCATATCGGCAATGCCATCGACAAGGCCGAGATCGACCGCCTTCTCGCCAACCCAGATATCACCGGAAAACAGCTCCTTGTCTTTGCGCTTTTTCAGCCGCTCGCCGCGGCGGGTTTTCACCAGATCCTTGAAGTTGTCATGAATTTCGCCCTGGATTTTCTTCAGCCAGAGGATATCGTCCTCCTTCTCCGGGCTGAACGGGTCCAACTTGACCTTGTTTTCTCCCGCCGAATAGAGCCGCCGGTCGACGCCGAGTTTTTCCAGCAGTCCCGGAAAACCGAACCCGGCGGAGACAACGCCGATGGAGCCGATGACCGAGTTCTTGTTGATGTAAATCTCATCCGCGCAAAGGCCGAGCCAGTATCCGCCCGACGCCATTACATCCTCGGCGAAGGCATAGACCGGGACTTCCTTCTCGTCCGCGAACTGCCGGATGCGATCGAAAATCAGCGAGGATTGCACCGGCGAGCCGCCCGGCGAATTGATCAGCAACGCCACCGCCGACACGCCCTTCATCTCGAACGCCGTCTCGATCTGCTCTTCCAGGCTTGCCAGATTGAGATTTTCCCCGCGCAGCTTGCTGCCGCCGGAAGCAATCACGCCGTGCAGCGGCAACACGGCCACCAGCGGCGATTTGTCGAAAAACCGCTTGAGCGGCGTCTTCTTGATCAGTTCTTTCATTTTCATGGCGTTAAGTTAAGGATTTAACCGCTCTGTACAAGTCTTTATTGCGACAGGACATCCGTAAAAGTTGCGCCGAAGCGCGATATGCGTTCCGCCGCCTCGGTCGGCTTGCCGCCGCTTTCATGCAGGACAAGCCCCGCCGTCAGCTCCAGCGGCCCCTTGTCGCCCTTTATTCCCTGCACGATGACGCGCTTGGCTGCCGCGCCCGCCTCCGGCCAGAGCGGAATGACCTTGAGACTGCCGCAACCGCTTGAGAGCAGCGAGAGTATCTCCTGCAACCGTTCTGCCCGGTGGATCACCGTGACCGTGCCCTTCGGCTTTGTCCGTGCGACGCAGAATTGGAGCCAGTCCTGCAGCGGCACGCTCCCCTCTATCCGCGCGAGGGTCCGCCCCGCCGTCTTGGCATCGCGCCCCCGGCCCTTGCCGTAAAAGGGCGGATTGGTGAACACATGGTCGAACCCGGCCTCAAGGAAGGATTTGCCGCCGGGGCCCGCTTGCTCAGCGAATGACTTGCGCGCGCCGATATCCGCCTCGATGATGCGCATTTGACCTGAAAAGCCGTTCTCCGCCGCATTTTGGACAGCAAGAGCAGCCAGTTCCGATTGCACTTCAATTCCCCAGAGCGCACAGTCCCCGAGACGATGCAGCGCACAGAGACCCGCCGTGCCGACCCCCGCGCCGACATCGAGAAGCGTCTCGCCGGGCTTCGCCTCGACCGCCGCCGCCAGCAGCACCGCATCGGAACCGGCACGAAAGCCGTCGCGTGGCTGCATCACCGAAAGGGCGCCGCCCAGAAACCGGTCCGTCGTCAGGGTTTCCCCTATTTCCGGCTGAACCATTAGCTTGTCCATATCATCCGGCGGGCCCCTCCCCGATATCCACCAGTATCTGCTTGGCCCGGGCCAGATCCTCGGCCAGCACCATCACCCGCCGCTGGATCGCGCCGATGCTCCCCTCCAGAACGGAGGTATGCTCGTCGAGCAGGATCGCCTCGATATTCTCCTCTTCCAGCACGCTCATCAGATAGGACAGCAGCACCGGATCATTACTTCGTATCAGTTCCTTCACTTGCCCCTCAAATCCTCACAATTTCCTTGACCGGCGAATATATCGCGCTTACTTGACCCTTCGCAATCTTAAGCTATGCTCTTAATTAAACAAGTTTCTTGGCGATCCGACGAATGAGGGAAAATTGGCCATTATCGTAAATCTCGACAGACAGAAAGACCGCGGGACAAAGGCGTCGATCACGCGGCTGATGAAAATTGTCGAAAAGGATCTTGCCGACACCAATGACATCATTCTCGATCGCATGCATAGCGAGGTGGAGCTGATCCCCACCCTTGCGCGGCATCTGATCGCGGCGGGCGGCAAGCGCCTGCGCCCTGTTCTCACCCTCGGCTCGGCGAAGCTCTGCGGCTATGAGGGTGATCGCGCGAAGAAACTCGCGGCCTGCGTCGAGTTTATTCATACCGCTACACTTCTTCACGATGATGTCGTTGATGAGAGCGATCTTCGACGTGGCAACGAGACGGCGAACGTTCTCTGGGGCAACCAGGCGAGCGTGCTGGTCGGCGACTTCCTGTTCAGCCGCTCCTTCCAGTTGATGGTTGAGGATGGCTCGCTGGAAGTCCTCTCGATCCTCTCCAACGCCTCCGCCGTGATCGCCGAGGGCGAGGTGATGCAGCTCATGAATGTCGGCGATACCAACACGACGGAAGACAGCTATCTTCAGGTCATCTCCTCCAAGACCGCCGCGCTTTTCGCCGCCGCCTGCGAGGTCGGTGCCGTGGTCGCCGAGCGCCCGAAAGCGGAAGCGCAGGCCCTGCAAAGCTTCGGCCGCAATCTCGGCATTGCTTTCCAGCTTGTCGATGACGCGCTTGACTATTCCGCCGAGCAAGAAGCCCTCGGCAAGACCATCGGCGATGACTTCCGCGAGGGGAAAGTCACCCTGCCCATCCTGCTCGCCTTCCGCCGCGGCAATGCGGAGGAGCGCGCCTTCTGGAAACGGGTGGTCGAAGACGGCAAGCAGGAGGAAGGCGACCTTGAACAGGCGCTCGAGATCATCAAAAAACATGCCGCCCTCGACGATACGATCGAGCGGGCGCGCCACTACGGCGCCATGGCCAAGGACGCCCTCGGCATTTTTGAGGAGAGCGAGACGAAAGAGGCCCTTTTGGAGGCTGTCGATTTCTCCATCGAGCGGGCCTTCTAGAAATTTGCGGGAAAATGGGCGGCGAGGTCATTTCGCCCTTGCAGAAGCCGCCCAAACCCGATTATAACCCACTTGCTCTCGCCGGACCCAACTTTCCACGGGCACGGCACGGTCGGGGTGTGGCGCAGCCTGGTAGCGCACGTCGTTCGGGACGACGGGGTCGGAGGTTCGAATCCTCTCACCCCGACCATTTTTTCTTCTAAATCAGCCTCCCTTCACATGCCGGTGGACAGTTCCGCCACGCGGGCCTACTGTTCCCAGACATAAGGATGTACCGCCCGGCAAGGCCGGGTAGCCTGAAAAAGAGGGCGATATGATGGCGTGCGATGCGCAAAACCCCGGTGGCCGTTTCAGGGCCGGACGCCAGTTAGCGATCTCGGCACTGCTCCTCGCGCTCGTGATGTTTCTGTTCGAATATACCGGGCTCGACTTTCAGATTTCCGATAATTTTTATGATGGCACAGCATGGATTGTCGATGCAGATCAGCCGGTTACACGGTTTTTCTTCTATGATCTGCCAAGATGGCTGCTGATCGCCTATGGGAGCAGCCTCTGCATCCTGTTCCTGCTCTCTTTTGTCCTGAAACCCTGTGAGAAGTTCCGGACCCGCAGGATTCTTTTTATCATTCTTTGCGCCATTCTCATCCCGCTGACCGTCGGCACCGGCAAGAAGATCTCCAACGTCTATTGCCCCTATCAGCTGACGGAATATGGCGGCACCAAACCGCATCTCTGGCCGTTTCAAGAGAGGGTTTCGGGCGATAGCGGCAAATGTTTCCCCGCCGGCCACGCGTCCGCCGGATTTGCGCTGCTGCTCTTCATCCCCCTCGCCCGGACGAGAAAGGGAATGATCACGGCCACGGTGGGAGCAATGGCAGCCGGATGGATCATGGGCGGCTACCAGATGCTGAATGGCAGACACTTCCTCTCCCATACTCTCGTCACAATGCTGCTCAGCTGGATAATTGTCTGCCTGCTGTATTTTCTGGTGATGGAAAGCCGCCTCTTAAAAGGGAACTGGCTCAAGAGTTGATAGAGCTTATTTTCCTATAACCTATTTTCAACTTTCCCTAAAATTTGAATAAGTTAAGGCATAAATGCCGGATTTTTGCGGCCTTGCGGCTCGCGTCATCTATGCCTAAACTTCCTCTCAACATTTGTATCGCGTAAAATCAGGAGGGTTCCCGATGGCAAATCTGAAGGTTGGGCCGGTTCTGGGGGTGGAGGCGGAGACGGCTTATACGGTTGTCTTTTCTACCGCGACGGACATACAGGCGGCGGAATGGGTGGTTGGCGGCACGGCCAAACCCTGCAAGATCGTCGGAAGCACCCCAGGCTCCACCGTCTGGCGGGGAGAGCAAACGGTAGCTGCGCCCACCGGCGAGAGCGGCAAAGAGGTTTCCTACCAGATCAAGCTTGATGGCGCGGTGGCAAGCTGTGGCAATGGCCGCACCCAATGGACCTTCTATGTGCCCGGCAAAGGGGAGCAGCCGACATTCGCCTATGGCTCCTGCAACGGCTTTTCCGATCTCGCCCTCATGCACAAGACGGAAAACCCCTATTGCCTTTGGCAGAAGATGGAAACGGATCACGTGAAAGCGCCCTTCTCCCTCCTCCTCATGGGCGGGGATCAGCTCTATGCAGATAGCATCTGGACCTCGGTGCCGGAGTTGCAGGACTGGAACGCGCTGCCCCAGGACGACAAGCTCGCCCGCGTGGCCAATATCAAAATGCGCCCGCAGATCGACAAATTCTATGAAAAGCTCTACCAGACCCGCTGGACCGACCCGTCCATGAGCCTGATGCTGGCCAGCATCCCCTCGGTCATGATGTGGGACGATCATGACATCTTCGATGGCTGGGGCAGCTTTCCCGATGAGCTGCTGGAGAACGATGTCTTTCAGTATATCTTTCAAACCGCGAAGAAATATTTCGAGATGTTCCAGATCCGCTCGCGCTTCAATGCGAGCCTGCTGGACAAGACGGCAGATCATTATGCGTTCGGCTTTTCCTTCCGTGGATACAATATCCTCGCGCTCGATAACCGGGCGGAACGCACCCTGCAGCAGGTCATGAGCAGCGACCAGTGGGCGGCGCTGATTGCCCATCTCGATACGGTGACGACGGGGCATCTGCTCGTCCTCTCCGCCGTGCCGGTGGTGTATCGCGATTTCTCCTTCACCGAGAGCCTGTTCGACGCGACCCCGTGGGAAGAGGAACTGACCGATGACCTCAAGGATCACTGGCGCTCGAAAAACCATCAGGGGGAGCGCGCGCGGCTGATCCACCGGCTGCTTCAGAATGCGGCCAGACGCAAGCCGGAAGAGAAAACCGTCATCCTCTCGGGCGATGTGCATATCGGCTGTATCGGCGTCATCCATGATCAGGCGCGGAGTGTTAAAGTCCATCAGGTGGTCTCGTCGGGCATCGTCCATCCCTCCCCCAGCCGTCTGCAGTGGCTCGGCATCATGGCAGCGACCAACGACCGCACGGAGTATCTGGATGAGGCGCAGGACATCCGCATTTCCATGCTCACCCCCTTTGCCTCGGACCAGTATATCCGGGCGCGGAATTTCGTGACGCTGGAACTTGGCACGGACGACAAGCTCTGGATCAACTGGCAGAGCGAAGGCAAGGACGAACCCAGCTATCCCATCGAATAACCGGTATCAAAGAAAGGCGGCGAATGATGATTACCCATTTTGACCATGTCACGGTCGCCGTACGCGACCTTCAGGCGGCCATCGATTTTTTCGCCCTGCTCGGCTTTGAGGAGGATAAGAGGGTTGTCATCAAGGGTGAACCGTTCAGCGGCTATATGGGCGTTGACGAGATCGAGGCGGATCATATCACTCTTGCCGTTCCGGGGCTAAGTCCCCGCTTCGAAGTGCAGATCCTGCATTACCGCAATCCGGAGGCGGCGGCGATGACCGCGAACGATCCGCGCCTCGACAAGCTCGGCTTCAATCACATCTGTTTCGCGGTGAAGGATGCGGAGGCGATGGTCCGTCATCTCAAGTCCCATGGCGTCGAGGTGAAGAGCGAGCTTAAAGCCTTTCACAGCCGCCAGTTGTTCTTCCTCACCGGAACGGAAGGCATCACTGTCGAGCTGGCGGAGTGGCAGTAAGAAACACTGGTCCTCGCCACCCCTCCGCCTAGTCTCTCGTTATGGACGGCACTGGAAGGTAACCGTCCGCGAGCCATCGTTGTTATTGACGATGCTGGCGATGACCTGATTGTTGCCGGTGCTCGCACAATAGGCCTGCGCACTCCGAGAGGCATTCACCAGTTCCTGATCGGTCCGATAGGTATAGATCAAATTGGAGTTCTGGATCGGCGTTGCGGTGCTGGTGACCATCGGCACGCATTCAAAGACGACGGATTTGGTGCCGTCCGAATTCGTCGAGAAGGTATCGGGCCGCGATGCGAAATTATATTGGCGGCAATAGGTCTCAGCGCGCTGATTAACCTCGATCAGCTCGTCATCGCTGTGATATTTATAAGTCACTGTCGGGTTGCTCGCGTCCACCTGCTTCGGCGGCGGATTCTGCGCGGCACAGGCCGCCATTGCCGCACTGGCTGCGAGAAGGACTATCATTCTGGTTGGTACTTTCTGAAATCCTGATCCGTATTTTCTCATCACTCTCACCTCGATAAGACCCCGCAAGGGCCGGCTAAGTTTGCGCCGCGAGAAGGAACCGTAAGCGGCTGTTATTTTGGACAAATCAGCGCAATGGCGATATCGGGAGCGGGACCGATTGCACGGCGGATTTGCGCTTCACCAACCAACGGATCGGGATAAAGTTCCCTCGTCTCCTTCACCTGCTTCGATATACGGGGTGCAGGCGCTGTTATGGACCGTAGATGAGCGGGTTTTTAAATGTATGACCGGATACCGGCGCGGAGGGAGGCCGCCGCCATGATGGCGGCGATCTTCCGGCTTTACGGTATCAGTGACAATGAACGATGCCGGTTTTCTTTTCCATATGGCAGCATTGACCGGGCGGTGAGCTTTTCCGGCATCCGCCGCCGTGATGGATGATCTGGTTCTGTATGCCGGGTGAAACCGGGCTGTTTGCCAGAACCGTACCCGTTGCAAGGCTTAACCCCGCCGACAGGATCGCCGCAAGAATTACGCGCACAGGCCTCTCCTTCCCGTAAAAGGAAATTTATAGCAGCTGGCCGAATTTTTCGCAACAAATGCGGGAATTGTTAAATATCAATCCTCTTTTAAAGCGCCAGTGTGTTCAGCCAGGCGTCATGCTTGTTGCAGAGGGAGACCACATAGAGGCGGTTTTTCAGGCCGGAAATATCATGCTTCGTGATCGGGGCGTCGGTCTCCGGGTTGAACAATGTCTCCTCGACGAATTCGAGATTCTCGTCGAGCAGGATATGCTTGACGATATAATGGACATAGCCATCCATTTCATGGCCGGTCGTCACCTCGATCGTATTGCCGCTGCGTTCGATCGACGGGGTGTGGGTAGCCTCCTTCCCCTGCCAGCGGCCGGGCGTGTCCATGGTGTAATAGAGCGAACCCGCGAGGTTCGATCCCATCGGGTCGAGCATGCCGCCCGCAAACGCAGGCTTCGGCATCGCCACGGAAGAGGCAATGCCGATCAGCCCCAACCCTTTCAGAAAAAACCGCCTGTGCATTCCGTTCTCCTTTAATGTCAAAATCGCCCATGTTGCCCTGCCGGGCTTCTAGCTCTCACTCAAAAGCCCGACCTGCCGCAAAAAATCGAGGCGGTCAAGCACGCTCCAATGCTCTTTAATTTCATTGTCTTCAACCAGAATTATATCGATCACTTCATAACTTGCCGTCCTGCCCGTCGGTGCGGCCCCATGAAATTGACCGGTATGGGTTCCGGAAAATTTTTTACGCGTCCAGACCTTCCTGCCGTCCGATATCTGGTCCAGAATCTCGATGCGCCCGTCGGTGAAGGCGTCCCGCATGCCCGAAAACAGCTGTCGCATCCCGTCCCGCCCCTGCGGCATGTCCGGCCGGGCCGAATGATTGACAAAATCCGCGGCGAACAGCTCATCGACGAGCGCGATATTCCCCCGGTTCTGAATTTCCTCAATCATGCGATTGACAACTTCCGTTGCGTGATCGGACGGCATATTCCTGTTTCCACCAATTCCTTGCGTGCTTCGGTCAGCGAAGGGCAATCGCCTCGACGATGTCCAGCTGTCCCTTGCCCTTGATATCGATAACGCCCAGCGCCCGGGCATCGCATTCTTCCTTGATTTCCTCCCAGGCCGCCGCGGTCATGGCCACGGCACCGGGCGTGCCATGCTCGACCAGCCGCGCGGCGATATTCACCGTGTCGCCCCAGACATCGAACAGGAACTGCTGCTTGCCGACGATCCCGGCGACCACGGGCCCGAAATGCAGACCGATCCGGACTTCCCAGTTCGGCTCCATGGTGCCGGCAATGCGCGACATCTCAAGGCCGCAGCGCACCGCCGTCAGCAGCGGCGCCTCCACCGGGCGCAGCAGTCCGCTGGTCGCCATGAAGGCATCGCCGATGGTCTTGATCTTCTCCATCTGGTGATCCTCGACGATTCCCTCGAACGCCTCGATCAGGGCCTGCAGATGGGAGACAACGGTTTCCGGCAAATTGCGGTCGCAATAGGCGGTAAAACCGACGATGTCGCAGAAGAGGATCCCCACCGCCTCGTAATGGCGGGGCCGGACAATGCCCGTCTCCTTCAACTCCTGCACCGCCGTCGCCGGAATGATCGCATGCAACAGCTCATCGGTGCGCTTCTGCTCGGCCAATATCTGGGCGCGGTAGGCTTCCTCCTGATCGCGCAGGCGTTTCTTCTCGAGCGATGCCGAAACCCGGGCCCGCAGCAGGGTCGCGTTGAAGGGCTTGGGCAGGAAATCCTCGGCCCCGAGTTCAATGCATCTCACGACGCTCTCAAGTTCATCCGCCGCCGAAATCATGATAATTGGAATATGGCGAAGAGTCGTGTCTTGCTTGACGGTTTCCAGAACCTCATAACCGTCCATTTCCGGCATCATGATATCCAGCAGCACAAGATCGAAAGGTTCCGATCTTATCTTTTCCAGTGCCTCAATGCCGTTGACCGCCGTTTCCAGCTGCCGGCAGCCGCTTTTCTTGAGGCGCCGGGACAGGGTAAAGCGGTTGTCCTCGTTATCATCGACCACCAGAATGCGGGCGTCCTCATTCATCACGCGCCCTCTCCCCCGCCGAGATACTGCTGTATCTTGCCCATCAGCCGCGCAAAATCGACCGGCTTGGTATCGAAGTCATCACACCCCGCCGAGAGCGCCTTCTCCCGCTCCCCTTCCAGCGCATGGGCCGAGAGCGCAATAACCGGAATGGCCTTTGTCTCGTTGCTCGATTTAAGCTGGCGCGTGGCTTCCCAGCCGTCCATCTTCGGCAGACTGAGGTCCATCAGGATCAATGCCGGCTTCTCGCGTTTCGCCGCCTCGATCCCGGCAGCGCCGTCACCGGCGGTCAGCACCTCGAACCCTTTGCGTTTCAGGCGCCGGGACAACATGTAGATATTGTCCTCATTGTCTTCGACATAGAGGATTTTGGTCATTGTTCTTCTCCAGTCCGGGAGGATTTCGCGGCGAAGTGACGGCCGATATGACGGCGCACTTCGTCCAGGAACGACGGCGTTCCATCCGGGGATTTTCGGATAATCTGCTCAACCCCGCCATTGAGCCGCCGCCGGTCCTCCTCCGAGATATCGGCCCCGGTGATCACCACCACGGGAACACCGCGCGCCTCGGGGATGGATTTGATCGCTTCGACAAATTCAAAGCCGTCCATCTCCGGCATGATCAGGTCGAGAAGGATCAGATCCGGAATGGCGTTGTGCACCAGTTCAAGGCCGGTCCGGCCGTTGACCGCCTCGCGCACGCGCCAGCCTTCACTTACGAATATCCGCCGCATGAGCTGACGGGTGGGGCCGTCATCCTCGACAATCAGCACATTGCCGCCGCTGCCGTTCAGCTTGTAGCGCTCCAGCAGGGTCAGCAGCCGTTTTCGGTCAACCGGCTTGGTCATATAATCGGCAACGCCCAGCGAAAACCCCTTATGCTTGTCATCGACGATGGAGACCATCAGCACGGGGATATCCTTCAGCTCCGGCTCCTCCTTCAGTTCCTGAAGCAGGGTCCAGCCATCCTTGCCCGGCATCACCACATCAAGGGTGATTAGCGCCGGGCGGATTTTCTGCGCCTGTTCCAGTCCTTCATGACCGTTGCTGGCGGTCGCGACCTCATAGCCTTCGGTCTCAAGGAAGCGGCGCAGGATATCGCGGGCGACCGGGTCGTCATCCACGACCAGCACAATGTTCGATCCGGGATCGCTGTTAAACGGCAGGGCGGACTGTATTTCCCCATCCGTGGTAGCGGCATCCACCCCCGTCGATATCTCGAGGGGCAGACGGACACGGAAGATCGAACCGGTGCCGGGCGTGCTCTCCACCGTCACATCGCCGCCCATCATCCGGCAGAAGCGCTGCGAAATCGCTAGGCCGAGGCCGGTACCGCCATATTTGCGGGTGGTCGATGAATCGGCCTGGGAGAAATCACTGAACAGCCGTTCCAACTGCTCGGGCGTCATGCCGATGCCGGTGTCGGAGACGGAAATCTCGACGCTGTTATCCGCCTCCTGCCGCACGGTAATGCCGACCGTTCCGTTCTCGGTGAATTTGCAGGCATTGCTGATCAGGTTGAAAACCACCTGCCGCACCCGCGTCACATCGGAGGTCATCTCGGGCAGGCTATCGGGCAGCTCCACGTCGATCTTGTTGTTGTTCGGTGTCGCCAGCGGCGTTGCCATATCCACGCAGTCGCGGATGACGGAGGCGAGATCGAAGCTTTCCACATGCAGCTCCATCTTACCCGCCTCGATCTTGGAGAGGTCGAGGATGTCGTTGATCAGCTTCAGAAGATGCTTGCCGGCGCGGCTGATCCGCTGCAACGGCTCGATCAGGTCCTCGTCGCCATCGTCGATTGCGTCTTCCTCCAGCATTTCGGTAATGCCAATCACCGCATTCAGCGGCGTGCGGAGTTCATGGCTCATATTGGCAAGAAACTGGCTCTTGGTCTTGGTCGCCTTCATCGCAACATCCCGCGCCTCGGCCAGCCGGTCCACCATCTCACCAAGTTCCGTCTCGCGCGCCTTGGCCTCGGTGATATCCGTGAAGACCCCGACGATGCCGCCATCGGCCGTTTTCTGCTCGTTGATCCTGAGCCACTGGCCGTCAGCCCGGAGATGCTCGTAAGGACCCGTCGGGTTGCGATGCCGCTGGATCCGCTCCTTCAGCCATTGCTCCTCATTTTCCTGCGCCGCGACAATCATCTTTTTCGCGACGGCGGCCGAGATGATTTCCTCATAGCTGATGCCCTTGTCGATCGACAGGCCGAGGTAGTTATACATCTCGCGATATTTGCGGTTGCTGACGATCAGCCTGTCATCCGCGTCATAAAGCGCGAAGGCATCGGTCACGGCCTCGATCGCCTCCAGCAGCTTTTCCTGCGCATAGCGCGCCTCGGCCTGCGCTTCCTCGCGTTCCTCGGCGAGGCGGTCACGCTGGATCAGGCTGTCGCGGAACAGGGTCAGCGTGCGGGTCATCTCGCCAATTTCATCGCGCCCGGCGGGAGGAATCTTCTCCTCAAGATTGCCATTCGTAATCGACCGCATGGAGGTCACCAGCCGCAGAAGCGGCGTCCGGATGGAGCGGAGCACGAGGAAGGTGAGCAGCAGGCCGACAAGCGCAGCCGCGGCGATGATATAGAGGGACAGATTGACCGTTTCCCGCGCGGCGCTGAGCCCGGCGCTGCTCTGGGCCAGCGATTCCTTCTCCAGTCGGCTGACGATCTCGGAGAGATGGTTGTCAATCGTCTGGATATGGACCCGCGCCTTGGCCATCAGGGAATTTCCGATCACCCGGCGGTCATCCGTATAGGCATCGACCGCCAGCAACGCCTCCTTCATCAGCAGGTCAAGCTCCTCGTTGATCAGCGCGACCCGCTCCGGATCATAGGCCTCGATCTGCGACAGGCTCGACGTCAGGGAAATGCGCGCCGCCTCGGCATTGCGTTCCGACAGGGTGAGCAGGCTGACGGCGAGGTCAGCAAGCCAGAATTTGAGATCGCCGAAGGACTTGCTGGCCGCATTGGCCGTGGTCATCCGGCTGACGACCTCCGCCTCGGCGGCGATGGTTTCCGCATTGTGGGTCAGGCGGTTGCTGAGGAACAGGTTGGAGCCGACAAGGATCGCCAGAAGCGCCACGCTCAGGATTGAAAGCCGTGTGAGAATGGAGAAATTGCTCATCTGGTTATCGCCTTTGGCAGGGCAGCGTTATTTTTGATAGAGAGTCACACTGATGACACCACCGAGATCGCCGACCTTGCCTCCCTCTTTGGGGTAACCGGTCACATCCAGCTCGCCCTTAGGCGAGCCATGGCAGGAGAGACACCCCTCCCCGTAATATTCCGGCACCAGAACGCGGAACGCCGGACGACCGTCCTTCTCCGCCTCGGCCGAGAAGACCGCGCCCTTTTCCCAGCCCGGGGCCGAGAGATCATTGCGGATCGCCTTGACTTCCCAGTCGTCAGGGCGCGCCTTGCGGTTGCGGATCAACTCCGGCGGGGCCGTGACCTTGACCTCGGCCTCCTCTCCCATATTGCGCTGGAATTCCTCATTCACGAGACGGGCGAAAACCGCGGGCACAAAACCCTTGAAGCCGATATCGGGCTGATTGATGGTATCCTGATTCTCTTCCACCACCTGATGGATGGCCTCTACCTGCGCCCGGAGCAGCCGGCTTTTGAGGGTATCGGACGAGAGGTCCGGCGCCTCTCCGCCTTTCGCCTTCGTAAATTTCTCGATCGCGCGCGCCTGGACGACAGCCCCGGTGAGCCCCTTGTCGCCAATGGCGGGATCATTGATCAGCTCCTGATTTTCCCCGATGACCGAACGGGCGGATTGCAGCATGGTGGCGAGATCGATCGCAATATCGTAATCGCTGTCTTGCTCAGCTGCCTGCGCGGGAAAGGACGCAAACAGGACAAAACTGCATAGCAGGACCAGCAGGATCCGTATCCTCCGCGTGATAGACATTCCATCCCTCCGATCCACGATGTTAACAACCCCCGGCGCCCGAAAAGACGCGACAAACAGCCTATCAAGTCACGCCCGATCCGTAAAGCGCCCCGTTGGCACGGGCGGCGGTCAACGGAGCAGTTTTTTTGGTTAATACTTGAACTCATACATTATAAATATTACAGTTTGGAAATATACATACCGCCCTTCACTCTCGGGAATCCGGTATTATCAAGCGCAACGAGGTTTTTTATGAAGTGGCGTAAGGTAGCGTCGGGTTCATTTACAAATATAAAATATGAAACGAAAGAATCCGGCGGCGAATATTTACATTTAGTCACTCCCGGCAGCCTGCTGGATCGGGATGACCGTGCTCCGGTGTATGAGGCGACCCTCAATCTGACGAAATCTGAAAATTATTTCTGTATTCTGGATAACCGGCTGGGCAAGGAGAATCTTCTCTCCATGGCCGACATGTCCTATTTCGGCGATACCCTTGTCGAACGGGGGATCAAGCGGTTTTTCTATGCGGTTGTGACCCACGATCCGTCCTATGACAATATGATCAAGCTGATCAAGGCCATCGCGGCAACGAAGAATATCGAAGTCGATGCCATGTCCACCCCGGATTTCGAGGCAGCGGAGGAGTTTATCCTGAGCCGGATGAAAAATTTCGTCAAATATGACTGAAATTTTAGCGGAAATACAAACCGGATGCGTCGCTAGAAGCAAATTCATAAAAAGCTAATTAAAGTTTGTCTCCCTCGAAATATTCTGGTTTATTGATAAAGAAAAGTAAGTTTGTTAATTTTGCGGAACGATCGTTTGAACGGATGTATCGTCTCATCCGGGACCACCCCCAATATTGACTGGGAAACCAGCGGGTTTTCCGGCCAGTTTCTTCATCGAATCAAAATAACAGGACCGATTGGCCTGGAAGAACGACTGCCGGTCTACCGGGCGACACTGGATATCAGCAAGTCGAAGGATTATTTTGCCCTTGTCGATAACCGGGACGGCCATGAGGATACGATGTCCTATCCGGTCATGCTGCGCTTGTGCGAACTGTTTCTCGAGGCCGGGGTCAAGAACATCTGCACCGCCATCGTCACCAGCAACGAGCGCTACAAGGACATCACCAAACTCAGCAGCGCCGTCGCCACCCTCAAGAACCTCCGATTTGAAAACACGACGACCGCCGACTTTGCAGAGGCGGAAAAATTTATCCTGTCCCGGTTGCGGGAGGCGTAAAAGTTCCCTTTCGCGCCGAAAATCAGCAGATAATAGTTGTTTATTTTTGAACTATTAATTGCTATAGATGCAAAGCATTTAGACTATGATTGTACCCATCTCATTGCTATCGAGTATCCAGTGATGACCTATCATTTCCGCAAAACCTCCTCCGTCTCTCTTTTCCTGACAGTCAGTCTCCTGCTCACCCTGATTTTGCTTGCCCAGCCACGGTCCGCGGCGGCCGCCAATCTTTTGGAGCCCAGCGACCTTGTCGGGACTATCTGGCTGGCCTCTGACGCCCATGACAGAACGACAATCGATCGCCACGGCAAGACCAGTGTCAAGACGGGCAAGAATATCTATATTGAGTTTCTTGGCGACAACACGGGCGTGTTCACCGTCAAAATCCATTGGTGGAATGTCGACGCGAAAATAAATGTCGTCGAATATGCGGTCATGGTGCATGAGGCCGAAAATTTCTATCACTATGTGGAAGAGGATCATCCGAATGACAGCAGCTTCCCCGGCATCGCCGCCAGCGGCACCTTCCGTCTCATCAGCGAGTCAGAAGCAGAACTGACGCAGATCGGCCGCCTTCTGGATGGATCCGCCAGTGCCTTCGTCACCCGCCTGCAGCTGGTGGAGCGCGCACCTGAAGTACCGCTCAAGCAAAGCTATCCGCCGTCAGAATAAAAGCTGACCGAAGACGGTAAATAACATCCCTGTTTCCAAAACGGCCTGCTCGATCCGGCGCCTGACCGGAGGATTGCTCGCGACCGCACGAAGAAGAGCCATAAACAAGAAAAACAACTGTTCACAAAAGCAGTTGAGCCGCCGTCAAATTTTCGAGCGTGCCAGAGAACCAGCATCTCATATTACCCATTCTCTCCGCTGAAAACCTGTATATCGCAATTTATCTGACGATACATATTGCGGGAATTCAGGAACGGCATGCTCTGATTTATTATTCAATTTATTGGAGAAAACCATGTCCCTATTTGACGACATAATGGCCGAAGTCCTGACCTTGCTTTACGATAACTCGGAAGACACCCGAATTCTAGATGAGAACGGCAACTTCATCGAACGCGCTGCGTTGATGCGATCGAGCAGGAAAATCACCAAATATTATATCACCCGATTTGTCAGCCGTGCCGGCAGGGCTTTCGTTGACGCCCGACTTGAAGAAAGCTATCGGCGTTATCGGGAAAACTTCAGTGCCGGGAACCGGCAAATCCGCGAGACCGCGATCAGGGAAAGATTTGTCCATGAACATGCCGTCGCCCTTGCCGACTATCTGGCTCCACGTTTGATGTCATATATCCTGAACGTCCCCGCCCGCACCCTTATAGAGATCGGCGGTAATCTCGACGACGCTATCACCGCAGCCACAGGATACGAATCAAGACGACTTACAATCGACTTGATGATTTTCTTTTTCCTTTTCGTCATTCCCGGATTCTTCTTACTAACCGGTTCGAATTTTTTTATACACGCGGACGAATTAACTCCGTTCATGATTACCTATCTAGCAACAACGGTAATCGGAATGCTTGGTTTTGCTCTTCTTGAGTCCATACTCCGCCACACATCTCTGAAAACCTCTTCCATTGGCGGAAAAATTATTGTCCGCGGACTTGCCGGAACTGTCAAAATGGATAAACATCAAGACAAGTTTCTACGAAGCTTTGCTTTTCCGGATGCACCGAATTTGTCGGGCGCAGACGCCGAAAAAGTATGGCAAGATCTTATTGATCAGGTCGCGCCGCGGTCAGCGAACGTTAGTTTAACGATAGAACTCCTAAACACCAACCCGGCGCAATTTTTTGCAGTTGCCTTAAACATCCGGGAGCTTGCCGATCTAATTCTGCAAAATTCACCTTTGCATGAAGAACTGATCCGGATACTGATCCAATTTATCGTACCGGATCATTTCTGGTCCACCATCAATACATTGCTTCCGGTACACCACAACGAAACTGACTCCGAATACGAAATAAGTATCGATATCCGCAGACTCACCGGGGACAGCGATAGCAGCGAAGAAAACGAGGATGATGAAAAGTCTGGTTATAACAGCGATGGTAAAGAGGATGATAAGGCCGATCACAATGATGATGACGACAATGATGATGGCAAGGACGACGAAAAGGCGGAATTCGAACCTCCAACGCCGGGCCAGGGACAGGCAACAGGCAGCAGAATCGACCCAGCAGGCTTGCGTCGTCGATTAACTCCGGCGGAAATTCACGATAGACGCCGGTTTGCCCAGAAATCCATTCGCGACATGGAAGATGCACAAGGTAAGACCGATAATGATGATGAGCAGGACGATGACGGCCCTGATTCAAAAGGTAAGAAGAATAAGTAAAATCGTCAGAAGAAGCGGAGTCATTTCTCTATAAACGAAATACTCCGCTTTTCGCGTTACCTGCGGTAATTTCCTGCTCCGGAATTGCCGCAGGGAAGTTTTGATCGATGTTTTCCGGCAAATCCGGTGCGATAGGTCCATAAATAACATTCCTGTTGCCGCTCCGGTTCTATTCGTTACAATTGCCAAAAACCGGAAAGCAGGATCATGGCAGTAAAAGTCCCGTTTAAAAGAGACTTGGAATTTGAATATGGCGTATCGGAGGAGCTGAGCCCGATGGTCCGCCGGGTGATCGCCCAGAACCCGAGCGCCTTTACCTTTCACGGCACCGGCACCTATATCATCGGCAAGGGGGAAGTTGCGGTCATCGACCCGGGCCCGCTCGACGGGGCACATGTCGGGGCGCTGATGGCGGCGCTGAAAGGCGAGATGGTCACCCATATCCTGATCACCCATACCCATCGCGATCACTCCCCCGCGGCCGAGCCACTGAAGCAGCTGACCGGCGCGAAAACATATGGCTTCGGCCCGCATGGCGGTGGCAAGATGGGCACCGGGCTGGAAGAAGGCGGCGATATAGATTTCGTCCCCGATGTCGCGCTGGAGGATAACGATGTCATCCTCGGCAATGGCTGGACCGTCGATGTCATCCATACGCCGGGGCATCTCTCCAACCATGTCTGCTTCGGCTTGCGGGAGGAAAACACCCTTTTCACCGGCGATCATGTCATGGGCTGGTCGACGACGGTCGTCTCGCCGCCCGACGGCGATATGAGCAGCTATATGAAGAGCCTGGAGAAGTTACTTCATTTTGATTATGAGACCTACTGGCCGACCCACGGCCCGGCAATCACCGAAACAAAGCCCTTTGTCGAGGCCCTGATCGCCCATCGCCATGACCGCATGGACCAGATCCGCGACTGCCTCAAATCCGGCCCCATGCATATTCCCGAGATGGTCAAGAAAATGTACACCGATGTGCCGGCAAACCTGCATCCGGCGGCGGCACGGTCCGTTTTCGCGCATATCCTGCATATGGTCACGACAGGGGAAGTCGGCGCCGATGGCCCGGCAAATGAAAAAAGCCTGTACAGCCTGAAATAAAAACCTCCAAGGCTATACGCCAAAATCTTTCCGCGGGGACATGGCCCGCTCGGGATCTCCCTGTCTTTGCGCACGCGCCTGTCACAAAGCCCATCTGCCGACGTTATTGAGTATCAACTCAAAAATGTCGGAGATACCCATGTCAGACAACCCGAATGATTCCAGCAACCAGAACGATCCAAATGACGAAGAGAAAAAGGATGATTATTCAGACATCGCTGGTCCCAAAAAAGACAAGAATGACCCAGCACCGAATTTCTTTGAGAATAGCCGTCCTCTTGAATCCGTACATTTTCTGCGCAACTCCGAGCTGATATTTGGCTATGTTGATGAAATATATAAATCAAACAAAACCGATTTTGCCTCAGATAATTTTGACTTTTATACTTTTTTTCTTAATTCATTCCATCCGGGAAAAGCTCTACCGAACCAGGCGTCTGTTAAACAGCAAATCCAGAAAGCCATTTCAAAAATTCTGCTTTTACAACAAAATCCCGACAACCAGGCTACGCTATGGAATAACTTAGAAAACAAGAAAGTATCGGGATTTTTACATGTAGGAATTCAGCTCCCGACCGCCAGCAGTAACTTTTTAGGCGTGAAAGAATTCAACAAACATATGGATATTGAAGGAAGTTATTCAGATCTTGAAAATGCGAACATCTGCTTTTCCATCACCACGCCGCGCAGCTTGGAAGAATATAAGAGTATCACTGAAACGTCCCGTATCGTCATCCATCTTTCCATATCGCCGGAAACATTCTGGCAATCGGAAATGGCGCTCAACCTGGTCAAAGAATTGCAAAAATTTCCCTTCATATTCCAATTCAAGGTCCGCGATACGAAAAATTTCAACAAGGCCGACAGCATTGTTATATATTCGGCAATTGACTATGAAGAAACCTGGAAGCAGATCGGGAAAATCGTCACTAAAATTATCCCGGCGAATTGCCGGACGGACTACACCTTGCCCTTCGCAACATCTCTCGAAAAAGGAATAGTTGCGAACATACCGATTGATTTATTTGTGCCCAATATCAGCGCAGTTAAAATATGCTCCTTTACAGAAGGACTGGGGATAATGAGCCGGTGGGCTTACATGATGGCCATGAATACGGCCCCCCATTATCTTGATGACAGGCTCTCCATATTTCAGGGCATACTCGCGGCAATATTCAACAAAAACAAATTGATTGTTACGAAAGACGGCATGCTCAGCCAACCGGAGCGACTTGGCAAGAAATAAATACGGCGGCGGGAGTCATTCTTCACTGGCATCGGTTAGAACCGCCGCCTATCACAAACTACATCTTCCGGCGTCATGGGGTATCAACCAAAAACGCCGGAGATACCCATGTCGGACAACCCGAACGATTCCAACAATGAGCCGAACGACGATAAAAAAGAAGATGTTGTCGTCATTGCCAATCGGCAAATAAAACAAGACGCCTATATTCCATTCCACGACTCAGAAAAATTTCTGGCGGATGCCGAAAAAATATTTGGCTATCTGGATCAGATTTACCGCCGCAAACCCGATGACTTTCGGGAAAGTGGATACAAAATATACCCTGATTTCTACCCGCTCTTCCAGCCGGGGAAGATCGCTCACAGCGATATAGAATCAGCAGAAATTATCCGCCAGGCTGTCGCCAAAATAGTTTCGAAATACGGAAACGATGAAACCGCCAAAATCCAGAAAAACAAACTATACGATACAGAAATAAGCGGATTACTTTATGCGGACATTCAATATCACGACGACGTTTTCAAAATATACAATAAAGCGGCCTTCGCGGAACTGGTAAAAAAAGACACCTTCTCGACTTTGGAATTTTCATACGGAAATATATATTTTTCCATTTCCTCGCCCCGCACCTACCGCGAACGGCTGCTAACTAGGAAGGTCGGGCGGATTGTCGTTCATCTCTCGATGCTACCAAAAGAATTCTGGCAATCCGATATTGCCTCAGAACTCGTAGGATCGTTGATGAACACGCCCTCGATACTGGCAATCAAGATCCGGAAAACAGATATTTTCGACCGCGGCGACAGTATCCTCCTCTACACGGCAATTGCGCCGGAGGAAGCTTGGCACGACGTCAGACACATCATCACAAAAATTATTCCGGAGGATTGCAGAAGCGAATACAGAATTCCGTTTTCCACACCTCTCGATCTCGGAATAAATGCAAATATAGAAATCAGTTATTTCGATCCGAATGACAGCGCCAAAGTCGTAAATGAGAGTTTTACTGACGGAATAGGAGTATTGGGTCGACAGGCTTACTTAATGCTTTTAGATAACGATATTTCGAAGCTTGATAGTCAAATTCAAATATTCTCTGGCTTTCTCGGAGGGCTTTTCGAATTCAATAATCTCAAAATCACCAAAGAAGGCGTCCTTAGTCAACCTGTTCTCCCATCGCCACCAAACATTGAATGAAGACTATTTGCCAAGGGGCGGTGAAATTGGCTAGGCTTGCCAGGGAACAGTTTCGGCAGGAGGACGAGATGGATTGGAGGGGGAAAATCCGCGGCATGATCGCGGCTTTCACAGGCATTTTTCTATTGGCGGCCTGCACGGTGGTGCATTCCCCGCCCGGCACGACAACGACGGTCATTCTGCTCCGTCATGCCGATCGTGCGCCGTTCCAGAGTGACCTCAACGAGAAGGGCGTCGCCCGTGCGAAGGCGTTGCCTGCCGCCGTCGCCGATCTCGATATCAACGTCATCTACAGCCCCGACAAGAAGCGCAACCTCGATACCGTCGCGCCGCTGATTGCGGAGCGCGGCATCGAGCTTCGGGTGATCGAGGTGAGCGACGTCGCCAAACGGCTGGTCGAGGAAAACCCCGGCAAAACGGTGATTTGGGTCGGCAATACGGACAACCTGCAGACGGTCTACGGCCTGCTCGGCGGGCGCGGACATCCGCCCAACAACTACGGCGATCTGTTCGTCATGCAAATCGGCGAGAATGGCCCGCCGAAGATCGAGATGCGGCATTTCGGCCCGGAGTAAAGCCCGCTAGTCGCGGAAATTCACATATTGCAGCGGCAGCTCCTGTTTCAGGCCCTTGCAGAAGGCAATGGTCTCCTGAAGGTCGTCGCGTTTTTTTCCGGTCACGCGAAGCTCATCGCCCTGAATGGCGACCTGCACCTTGATCTTCGAGCCCTTGATCTCCTTCACCAGCTTTTTCGCGAGCTCCTTGTCAATCCCCTGGCGGACGACCACCACCTGCCGCACGCTTTGCCCGGCTGATTTTTCCGGCGTCTGGTAGTCAAGCACCCCGGCATCGATCTTGCGCCGCGTCAGGTGGGTTGCCAGCAGCTCATGCATCTGCTTGAGCTTCAGATCGTCATCGGCATGGATGGTAATCGCCTGCTCGGCGCGGTCCAGCTTGCAGTTGCTGCCCTTGAAATCATAGCGGGTTTCGATCTCGCGGCGGATGTTGTTCAGCGCGTTGTCGACTTCCGCCATATCGGTTTTCGAGACAATATCGAATGAAGGCATGGGGTTCCTCCTCTTCCTAGGATGATTGTTCTTTTGTTTTCAGGAATTTGATCTTCGGCCAGTCCTTCTCCGCCCGTTCCAGATGCCAGCTGTTGCGCGCGAGGAAGACCGGCGCATCATCATGATCTTCGGCGAGCGAGGCCTGATTGGCGTCGGTGAATTTTTTCAGCTCCCGCGTATCCTCGCATTCCACCCAGCGCGCCGTGTAAAGCTCCGTCTGCTGGAAATTGACGGGAATGTCGTATTCCGTGCGGATACGATCGGCCAGCACCTCGAACTGGAGGCCGCCGACGACGCCGACAACCCAGTCCGACCCCATGCGGGTCTTGAAGGTTCTCGCGGCCCCCTCCTCAGCGAGCTGAATCAGCGCACGTCCCAGATGCTTGGCCCGCATCGGATCGACGGGCCGCACTTTTTGAAGGAGTTCCGGCGCAAAGCTCGGAATGCCGGTGAAGCGGATTTCTTCTCCCTCCGTCAGGGCGTCGCCGATGCGCAGGTTGCCATGGTTGGGAATGCCGATAATATCGCCGGGCCAGGCCTCTTCCGCCAGTTCCCGGTCCTGCGCGAGGAACAGCACCGGATTATGGATATTCAGGATCTTGTCACTGCGCACATGTTTCAACTTGGCGCCGCGCTTGAAATGACCGGACACCAGCCGCATGAAGGCGATACGGTCGCGATGCTTGGGGTCCATATTCGCCTGGATCTTGAAGATAAACCCGCTCACCTTCCCTTCCAGCGGCGAGATATCGCGCGCAGCTGACGGGGCAAAGCGCGGGCTCGGCGCCATTTCGGTCAGCCCGTTCAGCAGCGTCTCGACACCGAAGTTATTGATCGCGCTGCCGAAATAGACCGGGGTCATGGTCCCTTCCAGAAACGCCTTCACATCGAACTCGGGACAGAGGCCGCGCACCATCTCGATATCCTCGCGGAGCTTCGCAACCTCGGCGGCGGGCAGCAGTTCATCGAGCTTCGGATCATCGAGCCCGTTGCAGGTCACGCCCTCATCGAGGTGATTTTCCTTGCCTTTCGAGACGAGCACCAGCCGGTCATTGAACAGGTCGTAGCAGCCGAGGAAGTTGCGGCCCATACCGATCGGCCAGCTCGCAGGCACCACATCCAGCGCCAGCGTCTGCTCGATATCGTCCAGCAAATCGAACGGATCCAGCGCCTCGCGGTCGAACTTGTTGATAAAGGTGGTAATCGGCATATCGCGCAGGCGGCAGACCTCGAACAATTTCCGGGTCTGGCTCTCGATACCCTTGGCGCCATCCAGCACCATGACGGCGCTGTCGACCGCGGTCAGCGTGCGGTAGGTATCCTCGCTGAAATCCTCATGGCCCGGCGTGTCGAGCAGGTTGAACGTCTTCTCGCGGTAATCGAAGGTCATGACCGAGGAGGCAACGGAAATGCCGCGCTCGCGCTCCACCTTCATCCAGTCGGAGCGGGCGCGCCGCTGTTCCCCGCGCGTCTTGACGGCACCGGCAAGCTGAATGGCGCCGCCGAACAGCAGCAGCTTCTCGGTCAGCGTCGTCTTGCCCGCGTCCGGATGGGCGATAATCGCGAAGGTCCGCCGGTTGGCAACCCGTTCTTCCAGCATCGTCATTGATATATCCTGATCCCCGCACGGGCGTCCCGCTGCGAAGTTTGAAAATTGTTGCCCGCGGGCAGATATCCTGCGCGACGGGCACGGGCCTAAATAGGGGCTTTTTCGTGAAAAATCAATCCTTGGCTTTCTCGAAGGGAAGCTCCGCCCCGCCCTCCGGCTCGGCGATGAGCCCGAGCCACCGGGCGACCAGCGAGATCGTCCAGCCCTGCAAGATGAGCGAGACGATCACGACGACGAAGACCACATCGAAAAAGCCGGAACTGAGCGGCCCCGGACTGATCACCGGTATGATGGCGAGAAAGATCGGCACCGCCCCGCGCAAACCCACCCAGCCGATGAACGCCTGCTGCCGCCAGCCGATCCGGAACGGCGCGAGGGAGAGGCTTGCCGCCACCGGGCGGGCGATGAAGATCAGCACCGCGGCGATGCCGAGACCGAGCGGAATCTGCGCCACCAGTTCCTTCGGCGTCACCAAGAGCCCGAGGATCAAGAACAGCACGATCTGGCTGATCCAGGAAATACCATCATGGAACTGGCGCACCCGCTCCGTCTGATGGGTCATGCGGTCACGCAACAGCGCCCCGGCGATGAACACCGCCAGAAACCCGCTGCCGCCCATGATCGAGGTCAGGTTGAAGAGCAGGAGCGCCGAAGCCATGGCGAAAGGCGCGAACAGGCTGACCGGCATCCGTACCCGGTTGATGAGAAAGGCCGTCAGGAAGCCGCCAATAATGCCCGCAACCAGCCCGAAGCCGAGCTGTCGTCCCAGCTCCGGCAGAAAGGAGATGAAGGTCGCCATATCAAGCGGCAGTTCGTTATCGACAATCGCCACCATGGTAATGGTCAGGAAGATGGCCATGGGGTCATTGATCCCCGCCTCCACCATCAGGGTCTCGCCCAGATCGTCTTTGAGCTGGATATTGCGCTGACGCAGCAGCAGGAAGGTCGCCGCCGCATCGGTGGAGCCGACCACCGCCCCCAGCAGCAGACACACCTCCAGCGGAAGATCGAACAGCAGATAGATAAGACCGCCGACAATCCCGGCCGTCGCCAACACGCCAAAAATCGCCAGCACGATGGCCGGTGCGGCCGCCTTTCGAAAGGTTTCGCGGGTCGTATCCAATCCGCCGGAGAAGAGCACCAGCGCCAGCGCGATGGAACCGACTTCGTAAGCGAGGGAAAAATCATCGAACTTGACCCCGCCAATCCCGTTTTCGCCCATCAACATGCCGACAAACAGAAAGAGAAGGAGAAACGGAGCGCCGAGACGCTCGGCAACGGGGGTCAGGAGACAGCCTAAGAGAAAGAGAAAAGAGACAAAAATCAACAATATCTCAAGCGACTCCATGAACGCCTTTTCCCTTCTTTTGCGGTGAAGTCTATAGAGTACAGAGAAAAGGCGCCGCCGTAAATTGGCGACGCCCCGCATTTCAGGGAAAATTTGCGTTTGAGATCAGTCTTCAATCACCTTCAGGACCAGTTTTCCTGTATTCGCGCCTGAAAAGAGCTTGAGCAGCACGTCGGGGAAATTCTCGATACCCGTCTCGACCTGGGTGCGGAATTTGAGCTTGCCCTGGCTGTACCATGTCGCCAGTTCCTTCACCCCTTCGCCATAGCGCGAAAGATAGTCGAAAACGACGAAGCCTTCCATCCGCGCGTGATGAACCAGCAGGTTGATATAGTTCTGCGGCCCGCGCATGGCCGTGGTGTTGTTATATTGCGAGATCGCGCCGCAGATGACGATGCGGGCATGGCGGTTGATGCGGGCAAGCGCGATATCCAGGATTTCCCCGCCGACATTGTCGAAATAGACATCGACACCGGTTTTCAGCGGCTCCTTCAGATCCTGAAGGAAGCTCTCCGATTTGTAGTCAAGGCAGGCATCGAAGCCGAGTTCATCAACGACATAGGCGCATTTATCCGCACCGCCCGCGATGCCGACGGCCCGCGCGCCCTTGATCTTGGCGATCTGCCCCACGAGGGAGCCGACGGCCCCGGCCGCGCCGGAAACCAGCACCGTATCGCCCTCCTTCACCGCGCCGACATCCAAGAGGCCGAAATAGGCCGTCAGACCCGGCATACCGAGACCACCGAGATAGGTCTCGATCGGGGCAAGTTCAGGATCGACTTTTGTCAGGTCCTTCGTCTTCGCCTTTGCATATTGCTGGATGCCGAGGGTGCCGCTCACGAAATCACCGACCTTCAGGCTGTCGCTGTTGGAGGCAATGACCTCCCCCACCGTCCCGGCGCGCATCACCTCGCCGATCTTCACCGGCGGAATGTAGGAGCGGCCTTCGTTCATCCAGCCCCGCATCGCCGGATCGAGGGAGCAGTAATGGATTTTTACCAGCACCTCATCCTCGCCAATCTCCGGCAGCGGTTCCGTGGTGAAATCCCAGTCGCTGTCCTTCGGCACGCCAACGGGCCGCGCTTTGAGGCGATATTGCTTGTTCAGTGTCGACATGATGTGCTCCCTGTCCTGTTTTCTTCTAGCCACAGTTATTGTTTTTGCCGGTCAATACAATGGCTTTATCTCCCGAACACAAAAAAGCCGGACGCGATCACGCTTTTACTCTCGTGAATCCCCTCACAAAAGGACGCCCTCGGCCGTCCCATTCCGGATATGCGTATTGGAAGGGAACCCAGACAATGTCAGACAAGCATAACGAAAATGACGAAAACGAAGAGGAATATAAGGAAAATACATTCGCAAGCTCTTCAGATTTCACGAAGTACAGCTCATTTCAGGAAAACGCCGCCAGAATTTATGACATTATTTTTGAAATCTATACACAAAACAAAGCCGAAATTTTTACCACAGATTTCGATCTTTACGGTTCGTTTCTGGAGCTTTTTCAGCCAAGCGTCGACTATGACATAGAAATAAAAAATAAGAAAATTATAACAAATGATAGCTCAGAATATTCGGTGGATTTGATAAAAAGAGAAGTAATAAATGTATATGAAAAATATAAATGCAAATCATACCCTCTGATAAAAAATGAAAATAGCACCTACTTTGGCAGAGACGATTTGAATGTCTACGGCATATTATATTTTGCCCTGCAAAACAAAATTTCAGTTTATAATGATGTTGCCATTTATGATAAAAAAGCCTTTTCTCCAATCAGTGGTCAGGATTTTATTGACGGCAATGCCTATTTTAGGATTTCGTCACCACGTCCATACAAAAAGGCCCGCGGACAGCCGACACTTGGCAGGATTGCAATTCACCTTAAGCAATCTCCAATTGATTTTTGGGTGAGCCCTACACTTAAGAATATGATGGATTTGCTCATAAACCAGAAATTTGTGAAAGCGTTGAAGGTCAGACAGGCATGCGATTTCGGACGCGGCGACTCCCTCCTAATCTATTGCAATATTCCCGCTACCGAGGCCTGGAAAATGGTGGGTCAGAGCATTATTGATGTTATTCCTGCAGAGGTGCGGGAGAAATACCGGATGCCATTTGCCACATCTCTTGATGTCGGCATCAATGCAAATATACCGATATTCTGTGGAACCGGCGACAATTTGGAAAAGACAAGCTTCACAATGGGGTTGGCACATATTGCCCGACAGGCCTTGGGAGAGTCACTCAAAGATAACCAGTTTCATATGCATGGCATTTATGATGTTAAAATGAAGACGCAGGAAATTCGTAAAGCCAATATTGATGTCTTCCAGAAATATCTCGCCAATGGATTTATGCTCAGCGGCCTTGCTGTGGACAAGAAAGGGGCGCTGTATCAGGAATTGGAGATCGCACCAGTTAAATAGCCAGGTTTCCCTTCGTACGAAAAAAGCCGGACTTACGCCCGGCTTTCAGAAAACGATACTACCTTGGCCTAAGCAGCACCTGGCAGTTTTATGGAGTTTACAACCCTGTCAAAATAGGGCCGCCGCGTTTCATAATAATGAGTTTCCCGGGCGACAAAAAACACCGTCATCAACTTTCCACCGACTGTCGCAAACAGCAGATTTCCCATAAAATCGGACCCATCTTTGGCAGAAAGGTTCACATCGATCAGATATCCCGGCGCCCCGCCGAAGGACATCGGTTGAAGGTTACCGATGAAAGTGGGGGTCGAAGCCGTCAGAGAGAAACCGTTGCGGACCAGTTCAACAACTTCCTCCGGTGTCATGTCCGAACGGAACGTGCCTGCGCGCTCCTCACTGCCAGGGGTAAAGATAAGGGGCAGCTTTTCACCATCCGGCACCGGAGCCCAGAATTCAACACGCTCCAGAATAGGTCCGTCCTGCGTCCACATCACCGCCTTGTCGTTCTTCAGTTCATTGATATCTTCCGATGTCGCCACCGAATAGCTGTTCCACATGGAGCTTTGGCCGGTCTGCTTCAACTGGAAAGTCGGGGCACAGCTGGCGACCAACAGGGCCGACATCATAATAATAAAAAATCTCATGATTCCCTCAATTGCTTGATGTAGGACTCGACCAGAAAACGATCCGACGCTTGCGGATAGCGGGCGAGGTAAATTTCAAAATATTCAATGGCTTTGCCATCTTCTTTCTGGCGCTTGGCGACAAGACCCAGATTCTTGTATGTTTTGGCAGTCGCCTCCTCGGAGGCCGCAGCCTTGAGATAGGCAACCTTCGCTTTATCCAGATCCCCTTCATCGCTTCTGCGCCGATAGACATCTCCGCGATAGAAGGCGAGCACCGCAGGATCGAAGTTACGCTCTTCAAGACCATTAATAACAAATAACGTCTCTTCATAGGAACCAGTGTCGATGAGGTCTTTAACCCAGCCCTGCCATCGGGTATCTACCACGGCACGAAATCTCTCATTGTCGTCGCGGCGCATTTGCAGGGGCCGCTCCGGGTAGTCCTCAGCACGGGCTTCGAGATTCCTGACCCTGTCTTCCGCCGGTGGGTGCGAGGCGAAAAAGATAGCCGTTGTCTCACGATCCCCGGCATCGGCTTCGCCCTTTATCTTCTTCCAGAGCCTCGCGGCCTCCGCCGGATCATAACCTGCGTCATTCAGGTAGTCCTGACCGATTTCATCGGCCTCGGTTTCCAGATCTCGAGAATATGCCTGTATCGATCCGGCGGCCCCCAATCCGGCAGCGAGGCCGACAACTCCATAGCCAAGCCCCCCTGTCACAATAGAGAAAAAGGCGAGAAAATCGCCTGTATTTCGCGCGGAATTCCACTTTTTAACGGCATGGCGTTTTTTGTAGTGAGCCAGTTCATGAGCGAGAACCGTTGCCAGCTGCGCCTCGTTTTCGATACGCAGCATCAGCCCCGTCCAGACCTGCATGACACCATTCGGTGCCATGGAGGCGTTGAAATAAGGAATTTTAACAATGTACAGCCGGATATCCGGGCAGACTTCCTCAGCCAGACGGCAAACCATATCTTCAAGATAACCCTGCAATTCGAGATCCTTGATGATCAAGGCGCTGGCCGCAAAGCTTCGTTCGGCCTCATCCATCTTCATCCGGAGGCCTGCCTCCACGGAATTCAGCTTAGGCTCTTCCCCGGGCTTGATGTCACCAATTTGGCCGCTGCTTGCACAAGCTGAAACCAGTAAGCTCAACCCGACCGCGGCTTTCTTCAATCTCATAAAGGAATGTCTTCCAGCAGATTATCCGTTGCATTGAAGGCAGGCTCGAGCGTGCGTAAATCACCGCCTCCTGAAAACAGGCGGTTAAACCAGAGTATATTTCCGGTATCGAGATCAACCAGAGAAATGAACCCGACCTGTTGACCACCCTGAATGCCGACGCCCAGAATGGCCGCGGCCAAAATCTGGGCGGCCACGCGTGAGCCGCTGGAATAGGAATCACGCAAATAGACAAAGACGCCCAGATCCGCCCCATATGCCTTTTTCAGGTCTTTCGTGGTTCTTCCCAACTGCCAGTTAAAGCTGCCATCCTTTTTTGTCGGCAGCTGAAAGAAGGTTTCGTACTGATACAGGAAGATGGATTTTCCGACCGCTTCATGCAGATCGACAAGATCCTGCGCTGTTTCCGTCGGTACGAGCTGTGCGTCATCAGAGTGAACCGCCACACCATATCCCAGATCCGTGAAATACTGCGCCATAAATTCGGTGACATAGCCCTTCGCGGCGGAGGTCCAAAGGGCATTTGGCTCCGTAAGACCGCCAGCCGTAAGAACGCTCAGTTCAACATCCGGCGTCATGATCAGGATTTTCTTCCCTTCTGTACCGCCCTCAATCTTTTTGCCGACCTGCTTGAGTGTTTCATCGCTGAGATCAACATCCGCAATGACGTTAATGACCCTCTTGTTCGATCCATTGTCCGGGTTATGCAATGACGCGTTCTCTGGCGTTGCTGACATCACCGTCACCGCCTCACAGCTATTCGATCCGTCGCATAAGTATGGTTGAGCGCCGTATCCGGGCAACATTTTGATCCGAATTTCATTGCCGGCGCCAAAGTCCCCCTCGGTCACGGTTTTTGCAGACTGTTGTTCCTCTGACAACGTTTCATTCCGGTCCCGCATGTCGGAAAGGGACGGTGTTTCCTCTCCAGAGGTAGCCGCGATCTTTACCGCGCCAGCACTACTTGACGTCTTACTTTCGGTGAAGGTCGGCGCGCAGGCGGATAGAAAAACAAGAAAAGAGGAAACGACAAAAAGAGGACAAACCCGAAAAAGTGACATAAGAAAGCATCCTAAACTATTTTTTCGGGATACTAGTATGCGCCACAAAAACAATCAATACGATTTAGTTCAAATATTTTTTCATCCTTGAATCGTACGAAAAAGCCGGACTTTCGCCCGGCTTTTCGCTTTGCAACAGTCGGCGGGGTTACGCCGTTGGCAGTTTGTAGTCCTTGAAATCCTCGCGGAGCTTGGTTTTGAGGAGCTTGCCGGTCGCCGTATGCGGCAGTTCATCGACGAACACCACATCATCAGGCAGCTGCCATTTGGCGAGGGTGCTTTCCAGATGCTTTATCACATCCTCGCGCGTGACACTGTGGCCCTTCTCCTTGACGGCGATAACCAGCGGCCGCTCGTCCCATTTCGGATGCGGAATGGCGATGACCGCCGCCTCGACGATGCCGGGGCAGCCGGTTGCCTCATTCTCCACATCGATGGAGGAAATCCACTCCCCGCCTGACTTGATCACATCCTTGGAGCGGTCGGTGATCTGCATATAGCCGTCCGGATCGATGGTGCCGACGTCACCGGTGGTGAACCAGCCGCCTTCATCGAGGACATTGCCGCCTTCTCCCTTGAAATAACCGCTGGTGATCCAGGGTCCGCGAACTTTGATATCCCCGAAGGCAACCCCGTCGCGCGGCAGCTCTTTGTTGTCGTCGTCGGTGATCTTGAGTTCCACACCATAGACAAGACGGCCTTGCTTGATCCGGATATCGATTTTCTCATTTTCCGGCAATTCGGCATGCTTCTTCAAAAGATTGCCTGTCGTACCGATCGGGCTGGTCTCGGTCATGCCCCAGGCATGAACCACATTCACCCCGTAATCCTTGATAAAGGTATCGATCATGGAGCGCGGCGCGGCCGAGCCGCCAATGACAGTCCGGTTCATCGTCGAGAATTTGAGCTTGTTCTCTTTCACATACCCCAGCAGCATCATCCAGATGGTCGGCACGCCGGCGGATACCGTCACCTTTTCAGTCTCCATCAGTTCATAGAGCGACGCGCCATCCATGGCCGCGCCCGGCAGCACCATCTTGGCGCCGCACATGGCCGCCGCGTATGGCAGGCCCCAGGCATTGGCATGGAACATCGGCACCACCGCAAGAATGGAATCCCCGTTGCAGATGCCAAGGCCGTCATTGGTGCAAACGCAGAAGCTGTGCAGCACGGTCGAGCGGTTCGCATAGAGCACGCCCTTCGGATTGCCAGTCGTGCCGGAGGTATAGCAGAGCGAGCTCGCCGTCATTTCGTCGAACTGTGGCCAGTCATAGTCGCCGCTCTCGCCGCTCAGAAGGGTTTCATAGCAGAGCAGGTTGTCCAGCTCGCTTTCGGGCATATGCTCCTGATCCGTCATGACGATGAAGCCCTTGACGTTTTTAAGGTGATCCTTCAGCGCCTCGATCAGCGGAATGAAGGTCAGGTCGACAAAGATATATTTGTCTTCCGCATGGTTGACGATATAGGCGATCTGTTCGGGGAACAGGCGCGGATTGATCGTGTGGCAAACAGCGCCCATGCCGGAAACACCGAAGTAAATCTCCATATGGCGGTACCCGTTCCAGGCAATTGTGCCGATGCGGTCGCCAATTTCCACCCCGAGTTTGCCGAGCGCCTGCGCCAGCTTTTTCGCGCGCAGGTTCACATTGCGGTAGTTGGTGCGGTGAATCGGCCCTTCGACCGAGCGGGAGACAATCTCCACATCCCCGTGATTGAGACCGGAGTATTCGATTAAAGAAGAAATCAGCAGCGGCCGATCCTGTATAAGACCCAGCATTAATTACATCCCATGTTAGTTATTTGTTAGACCGTTGCGGCCAGCATAAAACTGCACTGGCGTCAGGTAAAGACCCTTTGAGATTCGTCGGGTTTACACATATATGGAGACGCTTGACGCAGGGACAGTGCGGCGTTGCGATCCTCATAAAAGGCTAATTTTGTCTTTGCGGCGGATTTTTTGTATCAATAGCGGGAAACACAACGAATCAAGGGGTCCGTCAATGGCCATCGATCCTCTGGTCCTTCTGCCCGCCGCAGGCATCGCCGTCCTGGTCGTGATCCTGTTTATCCGGCTGGTCGCGGGGCGGCGCGATGCGCGCCTCACAGCCAAGGACCTGCCCGCTTTCCTGCGATTTCAGGAACCGGAGCGCGAGGTTGCCCGCGCCGTCATCAGCGAGGATGGAAGATACGCCCTCATCCGCTGGCGCGACGGCGGCGACATCGGCCTGGTGCGCGGCTTCGGCGACAAGCTGGTCTATCAATCGCTGGCGGCGGCGGAGCTGTCAAAATGCGCATTGGATACAAATGCGCGCGCCCTTAAAATCCCGCGGCAGGGTTTTGCCTTTCCACCTATTATATTCCGCCCAGCCGCAACAGACACCGATGCAATCGAGACTTTGCTGAAAGGAGAGACGGATGCAGCTGCCTGATCCGGTCACTTTCGCCATCCCCGCCTTCGTGCTGCTCATCCTGATCGAGGCGATGATCGGGCGCTATGCGCCGAAGAAATCCAATTACGAGATGCGTGACAGCGCCGCCTCGCTGCTGATGGGGCTCGGCAATTTCGCCATCGGCCTCGTGAATTTCGGGATTGTCGCCGCCATCTCGCTTTGGGTCTATCAATACCGCCTGTTCGATATCGGCTATCAATGGTGGGCCTTCGTCCTGATCCTGTTCGCGGAGGATTTCTGCTATTACTGGTTCCACCGCCTCAGCCATGAGCACCGCATCTGGTGGGCGGCGCATGTGAACCACCATTCGTCGCAATATTACAATCTGTCGACGGCGCTGCGCCAGACCTGGACCGGCGGAATTATCGGCACCTGGATTCCCTGGCTCCTGCTCTCGCTGATCGGCTTTCCGCTGGCTCTGATCGTCTTCCAGAAGGGGATCAGCCTCGTCTATCAGTTCTGGATTCACACCGAAACCATCGACCGGATGTGGAAACCGGTTGAGGCGGTGATGAATACCCCCTCGCACCACCGGGTGCATCACGCCATCAATCCGCGCTATCTGGATGCCAATTATGCCGGTATCTTCATCATCTGGGACAGGCTGTTCGGCAGCTTCGTGCCCGAGGACAAGGCCGAGCCCTGCCGTTATGGCATCGTCAAGCAGATCGCGAGCTTCAATCCGCTTATCATCGCCTTTCATGAATGGGCTGGCATTTTTTCCGACCTGATCCATGCAAAGAGCCTCAAAGCCGCCGGTATGTATCTGTTCGGCCCGCCCGGCTGGAGCGAGGACGGCTCCCGCCTCACCTCCCGCATGATCAAGGAGCGGGAACAGACACGGCTTGCGGGCCAGACCTTAGACGCGGCGGACTGATCCGCTTTACGGGCGCGGATAAATGAGTAGACTGGCGCAAAAGCAACAACAAGAACTTCCCGCCGACACGAAAGGTTTCAGACGAATGTATATAGACGGAAAATGGATCGCCGCCGACGACGGCAACAGCTTCGAGGTGACCAACCCGGCGACAGGCGACGTGATACGGCAGGTCGCCGATGGCGGCGCGGCCGAGGCCACCCGCGCGATCGAGGCGGCGGATGCCGCTTTCCGCGACTGGTCGAAGACCACCGCCTATCAGCGCAGCGCCTATCTCTACAAAGCCTATCAGATCATGATCGAGCGGAAAGAGGATCTCGCCCGCACCATGACCGAGGAACAAGGCAAGCCGCTGAAAGCTGCCCGCAACGAAGTGCAATATGGCGCCGATTTCCTGCTCTGGTATGCGGAGGAAGCGAAGCGGGTGAACGGCGAAATCCTTCCCTCCTCCCGCGCCGATCAGCGTTTCATGGTGCTGCATCAGCCCGTCGGCGTCGTCGCGGCGGTCACACCCTGGAACTATCCGATCTCCATGATCACGCGGAAAGTCGGCCCGGCGCTCGCCGCCGGATGCACGGTTGTCCTGAAGCCTGCCGAAGCCACTCCACTCTGCGCCGTCGCCATGTTCGAGATTTTCGAGGCGGCGGGCATTCCGCCGGGGGTTGTCAATCTGGTGACCGCAGCGGATCCAAAACCCATCGGCGAGGTCTTCACCAGCCACCCGTCCGTCCGCAAACTCACCTTCACCGGCTCTACCAATGTCGGCAAGATGCTGGCGGGTCAGGCGAGCGCCAATATGAAGCGCGTCTCGGCGGAGCTTGGCGGCCATGCGCCCTTCGTGGTGTTCGAGGATGTGGACCCGGCCCATGCGGCCAAGGGTGGATCGCTCGTCAAGTTCCTCAATACCGGGCAGGCCTGCATCAGCCCGAACCGCTTTTTCGTGCAGAACGGCTCTTACGATCAGTTCGTCGCGACCTTCGAGGAGCGAGTCTCCAAGATGAAGGCGGGCAGCGGGTTTGACGACGGGGTCGCCATCGGCCCGCTTGTCAATCAGGCGGCCATCGACAAGGTCGACCGGCAGGTGCAGGACGCGATCAGTAAAGGCGCCGAGCTGGTGACCGGCGGGATGGCGCTCAAATCCAACAATCTCGACAAAGGATATTTCTACGCGCCGACGGTGCTCGCCAATGTCACCGAAGACATGCTGATCTATCGGGAGGAGACTTTCGGTCCCGTCGCGCCGATCATCCGCTTCGAGAGCGAGG
>TARA_R110000824_G_C15233090_1_pt1 | contig 39305 bp, 49 predicted proteins | sample TARA_R110000824 | Tara Oceans TARA_R110000824 (sample SAMEA4397747) | marine metagenome | biome: Polar Biome; feature: [MES] marine water layer (ENVO:01000295) within the mesopelagic zone...; material: water (ENVO:00002006), including particulate matter (ENVO:01000060) such as......
AAAAGCTTTCAATATCTGATAGTTCAGTAATATCAATTTTTGTTTTCGCGCAGTAAAGACGAAATAGGAACTGGTCCAGCTTATCCATGCAATAGGTATTAAATGAAAGTTCATGTTTGCCAGTGGTTCTTGAAGTGTATTTGCCTGTATCAATGTAACCAATGCAATAATTGCTTTTATCTTTGTTGCCAAAGTTATACAAACTGATCTTGGTTTGGTCTGATTCTTCTTCGTCATTGATAGTTATGTAAATTGCATCACTATCACCACCACCTTCAACTGTTACTTCAATTTCACGTTCTTCCTGGTATTCATCAGAAGTAAAACAATCTCTGATTTTATCAAATAATTGTGTTGAGGACATAACACCAAGAGGAAGTGCGCCAAGTTCACTTTCAATTAGTTCTGTAAGTTGTGTTTTGGCTTGCTCTTGTAACACTTGATCAAACTGCTTGATTACCACATCAGATACAAACTTTGTGTATTCAGGAAGTTCAACATTGTTAGCCGCAACATTGATCACTGAATTTACCTTCTCACTGATAATCTTGCCAAAGTCGCTATAGCTACGCATTGAATCACGAATTATATCAGCTATCGTTGATTCTAATTGCTTAGTGATTACATTCTTAACCACATCACCTTCAATCATTGCTGAAAGTGTTTCAGTTACCGTTTCTACTAATTTCATTTCTTTGTTATCGGACATTGTGTTTTACCTTTTGTTTTAATTAAGTTTTATTGTTTCAGCTATGTTTTGCAACCACACTTCAACATGCTTTAATTCATCACTTACCATATCTACATCTTCACTTGAATAACTACCATCACACATAGCCTTTAAAATAAACTCAGCTGTATGATCAGTTAACTTGATTGATTCAAGCGTTGCTTTCTGCGAAGCATTCCAATTATTTACAAAATCATTTAAACAAAGCTCTGGATCATCTTCTACTGACCAAGTAGTTAATGGAACTTTGTTTTCTTTGATGTAAAAATCAATCAGTCCATCATCAAAATTATAAACGCCTGATATTTTATTTCCCAAAATATCTTGAGTTGAATAGGTTTTATAACCTTCTTCACATTCACAATCTGATTCATCACACTTTTCACACATTGCAAATATTACCGTTGATTCGTTAGACATATCACCACTCCTCTCTTGTGAAAATTTCTTTCATCCCTGGAGGACAATCAATCTTTCTTACTTGGTGGCTCCTAGCCATATCTCTAAACATACGAATAGTGTATTCAAAATCTTTATCACCTAAATCAAAAGTTTGAATGTAATCATTACCACGGAAACGACCAGTAACAATTATTGTATTAGAACCACGAACATGAACATCAGCATCAAGGGTTGTTGCTTGTTTTACAAACTCTCTTGCTTGATTGGCTATTCCATTTGAATAATCGGCAACCCTTAAAGTTTCAGTTGCTTGTTTATTTAAAACATCAATCTGTTCATCGTATGATTTTACTATTCGGTTTAGTGCCTTAAACCATTTAATTAACTTGGACATTATCGCTACCTTTTCAGTTCTATTTGTGGAAAGTTCGCACTTTGCGTTTTTTTCAGTTTTTGTTAAAAATTCCGATTTGTAAACCTTTTACGGTTTGTGGAATTATTTGTCATTTTTCAACTTCTTAATTTCTGACCGTATCATTTTGATGTAAGCCTTACGTTTAGGGGTTGGTAGGTAATTGAACAGCTTAATTGCGCGTTCTACTCTACTGCTTAAAACTCTAGTTTCATTCACCAGGTTATAGGCTTGTGTTTTCTTTAGCCCTAAAATGTACCCAGCCTCTTGAGTTGTAAGGTTATTTTCATCAATCCACTTGTTATAATCTTCATTCGTCATTTTAACCAAATCCTCTTGAAAAAAGGTTTTTACTGCCTATTTGCACTAATACTAGTCCTCATTTCGGAAAACTGCAAGTGTTTTCTACAATTCGGACGAATGCAAAATAAAATGTTAGTGTTCACAAACCGAAGCCTCGTTTACAAATTGGGTTTTAGCCTAAACCCCCAACACCCTTGTAGCATAGGTTTTAACTGGAAATTTGATCTTTATTCACATTTGCCCAAATTAACGAATTTACAAATCGGACTATTTCGGGTTTTTGGCTATATCACCATACTCCTATTAGATAACTATTGAGTTTTGACGTAACGCTATATTTAATCTATTATACAGCAACGATTACTGCTATACACGATCTAGCAACTGTATAGGTTGAATTTCTAAGGGGAATTATTATTTATAATGTATTAAGTGGGTTCGATGGAATGAGTTGTGGGAGAATCGCGCTTGAACGCGCTGGTACTAATATTGATAATTATTTTGCTAGTGAGATAAAACCACACGCTATAAAAGTTAGTAAGTATAACTATCCTGATATAATTCATGTTGGTGATATTACAGAATTAACACCATCAAAGTTACCTAAGATAAATTTACTTATTGGTGGAAGTCCTTGTCAAGATTTCTCTATAGGTAGGACAGGTAACGGATTGGAAAGAAAAGGCTTTCATGGTGATAAAAGCTCATTGTTTTTTGAATATGTTCGTTTATTAAAAACATTGAAACCAGAGTATTTTTTATTAGAAAATGTAAAAATGACACCAGAACATCAGAAGTTAGTTAGTGACATTATAGGATGTGAACCAGTAAAAATTAACTCGAATAAATTCACCTTTCAAAATAGAAATAGACTTTATTGGACCAATATACCAATTGCTGAAATACCAAAAGATTGCGCAGCGTCATTTCAAGATAATAAAAGCACTGATCATGAATATTTACAAAAATTTAAAGTAAATAAAACACCTAGCCGTGAAGTTATGTGGGGCGATGGCATTAATGGAAAGTGTCCGAATATAACAGATAGAAAACTAGTTAACTGTTTGACTGTTAAGCAAGATAGATGGAGTAATTCAGGGTTAGTTGAATATGAAGATTTTTGTCGCTACATGACAACAAACGAACTGGAAGCTTCACAAACAGTACCGCTTGGTTATTGTGATGTATTAACAAAAAACCAAGCTGAAAACGTATTAGGTGATGGTTGGACCATAGATGTTATAGTTCATATATTAAAAGGATTACCAAAAACGCCTAATTAAATATTCTTTATTTCTTTAAATCTTTACTGAATAGGTAAGCATGATATTTCTCTAATGCTTGCCTTTTCTTTTCAAATGCATGTGTCTTAATATAAGTTTCATCAAGCTTTGATAAGGCATGGTTTAATAGCATTTCACCAATAATATAATCAACGCCACTATCTAACCAAATGGTTCTGGCTAACTTTCTAAGATCATGCGCGGTGTACTTTCTTTTTGATATTTGCTGAACCATTGTGTTTGCTGCACTCTCAGAAATATAATCACTTCTTTGTGTAGGAAATAAATATTCACGCTTGCCCGTTGTTCTTAATTGATAACTTTTATATTCCTTTAACATACGCTTAAAACGTTTGGTTATCGGTAATGATAATTCAACACCTGTTTTAGTAATTGCACCAGGTAAAGTAAGCGTGTTATTTGTCATATCAAAATAACGCCACTTCATCATTCTTGTTTCGCCTATTCTGGTTCCATGCATCAACATGGTAGCCGTTAACATTTTAATGAATGTAATATCACCTTTAATACTTCTTAACAGCATAGGAACATCAACAGTGCTTAATGATGAATCCTTTGGGAATATCTTTTCTTTGCAAAAATCTTTAAATAACATTTCAGAAAGTGGGTTCCCATTTATTAGTCTTAATTCATTGGCCTGTTTAAATGCGCTCTTTAATACGCTGAACACTTGTTTAATAGTTGATGGTTCATGTGATTCAAGCATTGGCATATAAAAGAATGAATCAATGAAACTATGATGGAGATCTTTTATTTTAATATCTTTGAATATTGGTAATAAATGATTATTGATCGCGTTGGCTGTATTCTTTTTAGTTTGCGGTTTTTTCTTGGGGTTTTTATTAGTGCGATCTAAATGCCAAACAAGCAGCTTATCAACCATTGTATAATGAACAGCTGATGCGGTTGAATCATGCAAGTTAACTTGAAGCTTTACCAATATATCGGGCAAGGCTTTTTTTATGGCTGAAGATGAAACAACAGGCCAATTACCTATTTTACGATAATGTGTTTCACCATTCTTAAATATCAATCCATACCAGGAACCTTTTGTTCTATCAGTTCTAAACCTGAATATTAAAGGCAATGATTGATCTCTTAACTCAAAAATAGCCTTTTTTGATATATAAGTTTTTATAGCTTTATCGGACAGTGCAACTTGAAAAGACAAAATAAACCCCTTTAATTCTTTATTTCTTTAAATCTTTATATTATAGTTAGTTCCACAATAACAAACCAAAGGTACTTAACAATGAAAATAGCCGTTGTGAAACAAAAAGGTGGCACTGGTGCAAGTGCATTAGCAACCACATTAGCCGTTGAATTAGCAAAACAAGGTGATTCTATTCTTGTTGACCTAGATCCAAACCAGCAAACCAGCGTTAACCATCTTAAAACACGATTTAACAGCGATATAAACCCATCAATGCATAATCTGCACTATAAGGTGATAAACGATGGTAAAAAGGCTGTGAAAGCATCTAACGATTATGAACATGTTGTTTTTGATGGTGCAGCAACAGCAAGCCTTAGTACAGGTATTATATCACAAATCAGTGATCTAGTGCTTATCCCCACTGGTTTTAGTAAAGATGATTTAGATCCTAATATTACTTTAGCTTATGAATTGATGGATGCTGGTGTTCCTAGTGAAAATATTCATATAGTTTTTAGTAATGCCAGTGGAACTTATGTAGAGCAAAGAGAAGCGTTTAAATATCTTGAGCAAACCGATGTTCAATTTATTAAATTAGTGATCAACAACAAGCCATGTTACAGACAAGCTTTGAATTTAGGTAAGGTATTAACTGAAGTTCCTTTTCCTGGTCCTAAACTAAAAGCAAAACAATTGATCTGTGCATTGTTTTTAATGAAAGGTTTAACCTATGAGTAAATTAGGCAAAGCACCAAAGCGTGGAGTTAAAAAAAATATGCTTGCGGCTAATTCGCCAAAAGATAAAAAGTTAGTTAATTTTGAAGCTACTTCTGATCAAATAAAAATATGGAAGAACTTTTGTACTGACAATAACGTTTCAATGAAAGAACTATTTACTGAGGGGGCTAAAATATACATAAGACAAAGAGAATTTGAAATGGAAACATAGCGGTTTACATTTATGTAAACTTTACGCAAAAAAAAGCCCTGTGGTAAGCAGGGCTGCAAAACAACTAAGGTTTTAACAATGTCCACAAAGAAGATTAACGAACTAAACGGGTTAAGTCTAGCTAATTTGATTAAATTACCTAAAAACATTCTTAATTCATACCTAAAACATAAAGGGATAAGGATTAGCGATCAAATATTAGGCTTAGCTTAATAAATAAAACAAAGCCCTTAGTTTGTCGCTACGGGCTTTTATCTTTCCAACTCTTTAAAACGATTAATAAACCTTTCATAAGAACGCTTTTGATCCCACACTTCACTAACTCGTAATATAGAATTTACTTGTACATCTTTCAAAACTTCCCATTCATCACCAGTATCAGGCATAAGTAATTCACGTTCAGCTTTTAACATCATAAGATCAGCTGTTTTTATTTCTGGTGGTAACGGGTATTTAACATTAAACGTTTTAAATAAAGCAATTTCAATTGTTTCTTCAATTGCTTTGTAATCAGGAAGTAAACGTTTTAATGGACTAGCAACATCACCAATTATTGCTTCAGCACTATCATGCATCAATGCATCATAAGCTAAATGTTCAGGAACCAAAAAAGAACTAAGCACTGAATGTTGTGCAACTGAATAAAATTGTTTGGTATGCCCGTTAAATCTGCAAATATTAGATAATGCCCAACCGATAGAATCAATTTTTGTTTTGCTAAAATCTGGCTTTAGAAGATCAATGTATTGACCATCAAGCATTTGAATAATACTTTCCATTATTTAACAACTCCCAACGATGAAAAAACTTCTTTGAACAAATCTTTTCTTGGGCCAATGTAAGTAATAATTGAACCTTTTGTTACTTGGTTAGTTTTGTGACCATTACTATCATTGTATTGTGTTCGACCATTAATAAAACACGTTACACCAGCGTTTAATAATAACTGACACCATTTTTCGGAACTATTACAAAAGGTAATATTAAGCGATTCTTTAACATTGCCAACGTAATGTTCAGATAATAACTTTTCAATCCATTCAAGATTACTTGGAATATCTTCAGTTATGCAGTGGCCCCTGGTGATCAACTTGCCTTGTTTGTACTTTGGAATGCAATTTTTCTTCTTGCACATCTTCTTACGGCCTTTTTTCGGCTTGCAAGTTTTTTCACCTTTGGTAAACGGGTGATTCATCCAAAGTTTGGCAGCTATCCAAGGTTGTTCCAAACCGTTTTGTTCTTCTGTGAAAATTTCTTTGGCCTGAACTGTAGTGTTAGCCAATAAACACGAAGCTGGATCTAGATCTATTTCACCAAACATTTTATGAACCAGGTTCACTATTTCAATATTGGTATAATATTCAACGTTACCGCTATCTTGATTTTGTAAATTTGATTTATTCATGCATCCCCCTTAAACGTGTTAATGCTTCACGCGCTAAATGATGTTTAGCTTTCAACTCAGGGTTTTTAAGAATAGTTAATTGTTCAATGGCAAATTTAACTTGTTCATCAAGTTCAAGTATTCTTTGACTTGCTTCAACCAATGCAGCTGATTGAACATGACCTTTAAGTTCTGAAAACTCTTTAGATATAATAGCAACTGCTACCGATAGAATGGTGTTGTCTGTTTTTTTCATGTGTGCAACCTTACAATCATTGGTTATCAATCAAAATCAAGGCTCCATTTGGTGATTGAATCCAAACCTTCAGCCGCATAAGCCTAGGAGCAAAACCAGTATAGCAAGTAATCACAAGAAATAAAATTTTATCTCCTTCATGCTAAACCGATGCGAAGCATCAACCCCGTAGGGTAATCCCTGTAACAAAAAGCACTAGCCTATGTGGTCGAATGACAAAAGGCTCTATCAACAAGTGCCTTAATCTAGCCCATAGCGCAGCTATGAAATGGCTAGGCATCATATTCTTTAAAGTTATCACCGTTATTAACAGATATTCGCCCCATTATAATAATGTATTACTTCTTAAATATGAACCTGTGGTTTTGCGCTTAGTAAAACCTTGTGTGCAGTTAGTAGAAACAATAGGTTTGCACTTAACTGTGGATAGTCGTGTTTTTATGGTTAGTGGCTGTGGATAACTATTCATGTTTAATATTTGCCTTATGTATTGCTTTGTTTGTGGTTAGTTTTAGTGTGGATAAGTCTGTTTACTTTATTTTAGATGTGCGAAATCCTCCGAATAAATCGGATTCTTTTTCAAAGGTTATTTAGTGTTTGGTGTCGGACTGGTGAAACAGATCAACGCCCATAGTGTTCATACGCTGCCATGTAAGCTTACTAAATGCTTCGTGGCTCATATCACGCATTTGTTCAGGGTTTTGCTTCATAAGTGATTCAGCGACATCATAACGCCTATCATCAAGTGATTTATTGGCTAGTTTTGCTTTCATTCTTCCAGCCCTTGCACCTTGCTTTCTACTTTCCCAAGCTTTTAAGAAGATCATGTTCTTTTTAAGTTGACGAAGTTCACGAATGCTTGGTACTTGACCATCAAGGATCAAGCCTTGCTGTTTGGCAATGAATAGCTGATCACGCTGGTTATTTAGCTTGTCAACGTCAGCACCACATATTCTATAGAACTGATCAGTTAACACTAAAACTTTAGGGAACCATATTCCATTGGTACGATCCCAAACCATTCCTGTTCTACCTGTTTTATCGCCATCACATTGAACGTATGCTAAACCAAAGCGGATCATTACATCATCAATAAAACGACTAACGCGACAAACTGGAACCTTGGATTTTGTTTTGATCTTGTTACCTTGATCATCTTCAGTAATTGAAAATGATAATTCTTCAGCCATTTGTTCAAGGTTAAGTTCAATAATACCTGTCACCAGATCATGACGATTTAAGATAAGTTCAAACATTGCTTGCATAAATGTTCTGCGACAACGTTTAAAGTCTCGTTTACGGCCCATAACAGAACGCAACTGAACGAATAAAGGATCACGCGATACATCACGCTTTTTTAGGAAGTTATACGTCTTACCAAGTTCACCTGGTAAGTTTTTCCAGTGTGCAGGACGTTGCCACACTGGATTAGTGTTTATACAATTGGACATTGCTAATTACCTTTTTAGTTTTATATATTTTACCTTAAATATATTTTTTAAGCATCTTATTTAAGATGTTGTTCTTATCCAGTTATTATTGTCATAAGTTTTATATGTTCTTGATGTTCCTGTTGCTAAACTTTCAGGAGCGTTCAAGCCTTTACCTAAGTTATCACCAGAAAAAGGATATACTTGTATTGAACCAGCTGTTGTATTGCTAATCGTTATTTCTCTAGCATCACCTGTTGCTGTTGGCAACTTAACACTGTCAAAAGCCGCACCACCAGAAACAACATTCATAGCTGAAGTTAATTGGGCCGCACCAGCTTGACCACCAGCCAATGCAGTAATTCCAGTTTCAAAGCTTGTTTCACCAAAATCCGTAAAGTCAGCAGGGAAAGCACTAGTATCAAAACCTAAGAAATCATTACCTTTAAGTGTATTGTTACCTGGAGTAATTGTAGCGCCACCAACTATTGAGAATACACCAGTAGTTAAACCTTCATTGTTAATAATGTCGCTGTTTTCTACTTTTATTTTGCTGTTTACACCATCAGCGAATGTGATCGGAACTCCAAAACCACCACCAGTTACACCAACGTTATCAAAAGTAAGCTCTTTTAAGCTAATATTGCTTGCTGTATATAAAGCTATTGCACTACCATCTGTGGTTCCACAATGTCTAAACGTATCATTGTGTAATTTAATGTTGTCACAACCTTGTGTTGCAGGGTTTAGCCAACCTATAGCACCAGCCTTTGCACAGCGTTCATAATGATTGAATGAAGATTTAAGCCCTCTAATACCAAACATCCAAAACGGGCGTTCTGTTGCATCTGTAACGGTATTGTTAAATACTTTCACATTTAAAGGGGTAAAAGATTCTATTACAGGAAAATTCTGAACTTGTGAAAATCTCCAACCAGTAAATACACCATCCATAACATTATGTTCAACTGTCATGTTTCTTGGTGGTTCATCATCAAAAGCTTCTGTTGCAATAGGCATTGTCATGCCAACACAAGCAACATTGCCCCCAATGTTATTAAAATTGTTATGGCCTATATAAATATCATTAAGCACAACATATGTATCTAATGTATTAGGTTCTATATCAATAGCACCTGGCATGTCAGAACGGGTACAATTTTTAAATTTATTATCTCTTATTGTCATTCCGTAAACGTCAGTGATAGATATAGCATTTCGGTTATCGTTATTAATGCCATCAAATACAGTATCTTTTATTTTAACGTTTAAATTTTGTGCCGCAGCAGTAAAGTTACCACTACGAATAACAATAGCGTCACCCTGCCAACCCGTAAACCAACAGGTTTGAATGTCAACGTTAGTTGCACCTTGCATCATCATTAAATGTTTGAACTCTTGAAAACCATCAGTTTCAACAGTACCTAAAAAATTAATTTGATAACAGGTTATGTTTTTTACATTTTCTTCTGGTGGATAAGGTGCAATGCCTTGAATACCAAAGAATCTATAACCCACTTGTGTTACTACGGGGTTAGAAAAATCAGACAATCTTTGATCACGAGACTCAAAGCCACAACCCATCATTATAGTGCTATCTTTAATATCAATCTGACCATGAATCCAAAGACCTACTGGTTCATAGTAAATACCACCACCAACACCAGCAGCAGTTGCAGTCGCTTGCATTGGCCCCGTATTGTCTGGGGCAGCATCAACAGCACCAAAATGGATTATATTATAAATAGAACCTTCAATAATTATTTCAGCTGTGTTTCCATTGCCAGCATCTAGTACACCGTAACCATCAGGTGAACCGCCAGAAACTACTTTAAAAATAGCATCCGCACGATCTGTTAATTTTAACCTGGTTCCAGCAAGGTTGAATATACCACTTGCTATTTCTGCGACTGTTGTCAATGTTTCTATAGTTGAAACTTTAGCGATTTTATGACCGCCAAGCTTAACACCATCACCAGCATGAAATGAATTGTCTGATGTGTTAAACCAAAGTTCAGCAACAGCAGGAGTTCCAGCTATAATTTCAGCATTACTTCCTCTGCGGTGTTTTACTTGTGTACTCATTTTATATACTCCCGTAATCGGCTTGATCTGTAACAGCCGCAGTAACTAACCCGTAATCTTGAAAATTATTAGGATCAAACTCTGGTGCTGAACTCATTCGTTCATCAATTGTTTCTGTAATTTGTGCTTGTGGCATGTAATCGTCTGATTTTATTGAATTAGGACCAGCTAAAGGCTGTGTCATAGTATCGCCATCAATATTGGCAAAATTAGAGTCAGCATAAGATCTATTGATAGCATCTTTAGCGTTCACGGTTTCCTTCATATCAAGATCTGTTATGGAAAAACTTCCCATATTCAAATCTTGCCCCATTTTATTATTACCACCAAATCTAAATATAGCCTGTCCAAAAAACTGTTGTAATATCATTGTTATTTTATCAAAAACAGTTTCATGTATAGCAGCGTTAAACCTTCCTTGATTTCTGATACTTGCCGTTTGGTCAACTGGCAATGTTCTAACCACTAATAGTTTTTCACCTGTTGCTAATGGATCACCAGTTACAGGGTAGTTTATTTGACCACCAGAACGTTTGCTTGGTGCTGTTATTGTATAATCAGAAAGTTGATTTAATTCCGTTTGAATACCATTAACATCTGTTAAATAAACAAAAATTTCTGAATCATTAAAAAATGGGAAGTTAAACGGAAATACAACAGCTGAATCATTTCCATCAAACTCTTGTTCGTTATGTGTGGTTTCAACTGTCATTTTAATTATCTCTCATTAGCAGGTCTAGCAAACATTAAATCATGCGTGAATTCCCAAACATCTTCTGGTTCATCTTGCCCTGTCATTATATCATAAATATATTCGCCAGTTATCCAGCCTTGCCTACCAGGTAAAGCGCCCCAATAACTAGCAGCTAATACAGCGGCTTTTACATCACTTTTTGTTATTTCTTCACCAGCTGCGGCTTTGAATGGTATTTTAACAGCTTTAACTGTCTTTTCAAATGCGTCAAATGCAGGTGAAGCAGTATAACCGTATGGACCTAAACCATTAACCACATCACGAACACCAACAACTGACATAAACGGGTACATTCCCACTTTTTCAGCCGCCCAAGGAAGAAAATCTTCATCTTCACCAGGTAATCTTGAAGCTGCCATTTCACCAAGTATTGCTGGTGCAATCCATAAAAATATAGAACTTGCGGCAATTTGTGGAATACTAAGATCACCTTTCACAAACTGATCACCGCGCTTTTTCAATAAGTTAAATAGTACATTAAAATAACTATAGAACATAGTGAACAATTTAAAAGTGTTTGAACCACGTTGTATTTGTGCTAAATCTTTAATGTTACCAGCTGATTGAGTTACACGAACCGTTCTATCTGCATATTGAATAGACGCGTTTTCATCACCCTTAGAAACGTTATCAACCAAACCATCCATAGCTTGACGATAAGCACCTAACCAAGTAGGCATAGCAACACCCATATCAAACAAACCTGTCATATAGAAGAATGATTGCCTAACAGCATCCATCTTACCTTCTTTTTCAATACGCTTGATTGTGTCTTTAATATCACGGTCAAATGTTTTTTGTCTGTTCTGCATCATAATAGAACGATCCATAACAAAATTATACTTGGCTTGCATTTTTGATTTACTGCCATAAAAATCAGTTAACCCTTGCCAAGCAGCCTTAACACCAATTTCATCAACTGATTGTAAATAACCTAATGGCTGAGCAAATGCGGTGGTAAACTTCCAACCCATATTAACAATGGTTGCACCTGTCCTTGCTTTAGCAAATATTTCTTCCCAAGCACTAAATATTTGCTGGTTGTCTTGTGCAATACCTTGTAACCAAGGGCGAACTTGGCGGTACATTTGCTTACCTGCTGAACCCTCAATAGCCTTTTTAACACGCTCATTGTTAGTTATCTTGTCAACGTCCATTAAAGCGCGTCTATGCGTTAAATCATGGATTACGTTGTTCATGTGCCTACCAATAACATCTAATGTTAATTTTACTGGTCTACCTGCAAAATCTGTACGTTCAATGGTATGGCCTTTTTTAGTGGCTGGTTTTGTATAACTGTTTTCAAAAAGCGATTGATTAAAGTTCTTTTCATCACGTTTGAATACGTCCCAACTTAAAGAAGAATCACCAACAATTGGATAATAACCACCATTAAAAGTACCAAAATCATTTTTTATTTTATTTGAAAATACTTTTTCAGGAGCAAGGCCAGTTAAATCTTTTTGAAGTCTTGCTGTTTCAGGCCATAATTCATCAATCATATCCCATACGGCCTGAACTGTTTCCCAATCCTTTTTGTCTAGCTTGGCTAATATTCGTTGAATTTGAACTTCATTCCAACCATAACCATCCATTAACGCTTTCTTATTGCCAGCGTTACCCGTATTCAAAGCAGCTGATAAAATAGCGGCTTTGTTCATTGCGCCAACGGTAGGAATATTATATTTGTCTGTGTACCACTTTGAACGTTCTTTTGGTGTGTAACGATCAAATATATCAGCTGTTTTCTTGGTGTACTCACCTTGCATTTTTTGTTCTGCAATATCAGCATCAGCAATTGGTTTAAATAATGTGCGCCATGCATCACCATTAGCTTTGTAACCATCAAGAAATTCAAATAGAAATTCCATCTTGGTATGGTAAGCAACAAAGCCACTTGCTTTTTCTTTTAACGTATCAACAAATTTTTTAGCAAAGTTTGGTTCATCACCTTTAACTTCATAGTTTGCTTCAATTGATGCAACAACCGAATCAACAGAACCTTCAAAATCACGTTCAGCTTGATCAGATAACAATTTATTTTTAAATGTAGCAATGTGATCTATATTTTGAACAGCATCTTTTAAGCCCACCAGTTCTTCAACTTTTAAATCTTTCCAGTTAGTAACCAATGTTTGCTGAATAAGTGATTCAGGAATATCAACGGACCAACCATTTTCTTCTTGTTCTATAATGAAACGTTCTAATGATTGACGTTTATTTAATGTTTTAAGTGATACTTTTCTGAATTCTGTTTTTTCTAATAGTGCATCAATTTGATCAAGGTAGGTACTTCCAGCTTTGCCTATTTTTTCCCTGGTACTTCTTTTATTAAATTTATTAAGGTAACGAACTGCAATTTCAGTTTCTTGTGCTGCATCACGCGCAGCATTACCCATGTAAAAGTTTAATATTTGGCGTTGCTTAGCTTCAGCGGCTAAATCAAAGTCACCGGCTATTACTGCATCAATGGCTTGCTTTGCGGCTTTACGTTCTGCTTGAACAAATAGGTTAGGATGAACATCACGCACTAGTTTGCGATTAATGGCGTTGTTAGCAGCTAATTGCATTTGATCAGCTGGTGTTGCTTTTTGTGCATTGCGTGAACGTTTACTTAATGCTTCAAACTCTTTGTTTAAAACTTCTATTTGCTTAGTGCTGTGAACAGCCTCCATTGCTTTTACTGATAATGTGCCATCAGTGTTCATGTCACCAAACTTTTCACGCATACGTTCTTGAACAGTAGCATTAAAAGCATCTTTATACTTTGGCGCATTAATAATATCTTGAAGCATTTGATCACCTGAAGAATAACCAAACAATATTGCTATATCATCTTGATGAACACCACCTTCAACAGTGTAAATATACGGGCGCGGTAATTGTTTAAGGAAAGCAGAACCGTAACGATCAACCAATGCCTGTTTATTTATTTTCTTGTGTTCCATTCCTTCAGGTAATGGACCTTCTACCAATTTTCCATGCTGCAAATAACTTAATGATTGATAGGTTGGTTTTTTTGAATATTCTGTTGTTACTTCAGCTTCAGTTTCTTCTAATGCATCAGCCCACCATTTAGTTTGTTCACGTTTCATTTCTTTGAACTGATCATTGTTTACTTGTGCATTCGCTTCTTCTTTGGCAAGAATTGCATCTTTGCGGTAATTGGCAAATTCTTCATCCGTAAAACCTGCTTGTTCAGCACTTTCAAATAAACGGTCATAATACATTTGATCAGACGTTTCACTAATTTGTTCATCAGTAGCCAGTAACCTATCAAATACTTCACGAATATCATCGTTGATGCTTGTGTTAAGGCTTTTAACTGAACGGTAAATAGCGACCAACCAAGCCCTAAATTTAGCAAAGGCGGTTTGAAGTTCTTTTGATGGTGCTTTACCTTCACGCAAGTATGTTTCAAAACTACGTGCAAATTGTTCATGCTGTTCAGTTTTAAGATCACTAATATCTTTTAGCCCAAGCCAATCAGCAACAGTTTTTAAATCTGATTCAATGCTTGCACTCGCTTCACCACGCGCCAAAATATCTTGCATTATTTCTAAATACAAATGACCTGATTCATGAAGCATGGTTGATAAATTAGCTGAATCAAAGAAAGTTATTTTAATTGGCTCTTTGGCTAAGTCTTTACCAAATTGAATTTGACCACGTTCTTTTTGTTCAAGTGTTTGTTCTTTTATTTGTTCAGGTTCAAAAACAAAGTAAACATCACTTGTTATAGCGCCATCACCTTTTTCACTAACAATAGCGGCATCTTTCATGTTTTTAAATATAACACCATCGTTACCTGATTCTTGTGCTTGATCAATAGCGTTATTTATAGCACCTTCATCAAGTTCTGTATCAGGTTTAAATTCTACAATTAACGGGTTATCAAGCGTCAAATCTACTTCTTTGGTTTCACCTTTATCAAAGTGTTCATCACCAATTTTTTTACGGATAATAGAATCAATATCAGTACGTTCTTCTAAAATATTGGTATTCAAATCATCCTCAAGAGCCGAAACTATATCGGTAACAGCACCATTTACATCATCAGGATCAAACGGACCCACTATATGTTCCAAATCAGCATCTTCAAATAATTTAAACACTTCATCATCAGATAATTCACGTATTGACTGTTCAACACCTTCTAAATCTACAGATTGACGTTGCGCTTCATCCCTGAATGAATCAGCAAGTGATTTATCTGAAGTAAAGAAAAAACCTTTACTTGCAGAATCAGCACTAGTAAAACTACCTAATTTTGATTTGTCAAAATCTTTGAATTGCGTACCGGTCCCATGAAAAGCTTTAATAGTTTTTTGTTGTAATGTGGTTTCATCATCAATACTAACTTCATCACTTTCAAGCAAGGCTTTGATTTCTTCATTGCTCATAGTGTTAATGTCAATACCTGTACGTTCCAAGTAATCTTGAAATTCTAACAAAGAAGAACGTTCATTTGATAACGCTTCATTTCTTTGCTTGTCACTAAATACAGGTTCACCCGATAATTCACGGTCTATTGCTTCAAGCACTAACTCAGGTTCAGGTGAAGTTATATAACCTTCATCAAATAACTGTTCTGAAATTCTATCAAGACTTACACCTTCAGCTTGTATTGCTCTACGCTGAAACGGTTTTAAATCAACATCAATATCACGGCTTGCTAATTCACCACCTTCATCAAAAACACCCACTTTACGAACCTTATCAAGCATTGAAGCACCAAATGCATCTTGCTGTTTAGGCACATCATCTTCACGAATACGGTTAATGATTGTATCAAGGTTAATATCATACATACCTGCTTTTAGTTCTTCAGGTAATTCACGCTTGATAGATGGCCCGTAACGTGTCCAAAGTTTATTAACATCAACGCCTGTACGTTCAGCCAAGGTATTAAATACAGATTGCATTTGAATAGCACTGGTTTGTGAATCGGTTTCACTCATGCCAGTTGCTTTTAATTGGGTAAGGAGATCATCCATAATAAATTGTGAAGGATCTTGTTGGTTAATTGTTTCAGCTGCACCTTGAATCATATCCTGAACACGTTGTTCATTATCTTCTTGCCAAACACGCGCTTCTTTAGGTGTCATTTCTTCAGGATGAAAACGAGTGTTATCAATTAACTGATTATGGTATTCACTCGCGGCTAATGTATCGGCATAAGCTTCAAGAGGAATAACAAAATCAGTTTGTGTTGCAACAGCTTCACGGTACGCTTGACCATCATCACCCATTACTTCAGCAGCAACTTGCGCTGGATCAATGTTTTGATTTTGAAATAATGTGGTCCATTCGGTAACAGGGATCATTACATTTTTTACTGTGCCGTTTTCTTTTATGTTTTTAACTAGTTCACGGAACTTTGCAGGTAAACGTTGCTTTGTTTTTGAATTGGTACTTAATTCACCAAGGCTTTCCATTACTGCACGATTATTTTCAGCTTTTTTAACTTTTGTGTAATCAATAGCTAAATTTGCACTTGGACCTGGTAAACCTAAGAGAACAGCAGCTTTTAATGAAGTGTCAGCCGTTTGTAATATCCGTTCACCATAATCCGCAACATCAGCCTGAACAAAATCACCTTCATAACCTTTTGCCGCTTCACCTGCGATCATGGTTACAAGCTCTTGTGCAACATCGGTTAATACTTGCGTTGAAACTAATGTTCCATAACGTTTACCAAAATCTGTAAATGCTCTTAATACGTTAGGGTTTTTCAACGCTTCTTTAACTAAAGCCGTTCCACCTTTACCAAGTATTTTATCAGCACCAGGTATTGATTTAGTTAACGCATCAAATGAAATTAATTCAAGGCCAGAATTGATTGAACCAGCAGTTATTGCGGCAAGCTTTGCAACACTTTCATCAAGTGGTTGATCGTTAATATCACGGTAATCAAGGAATTCATCAAAAGCAAAACCCGTTTGCAAAGTAAATGATTCTTGTAATGCCCCAGCTTTCCAACCTAAACCTAAACCCGTTAGTGTTGCAACTGGAACCGTTACTATTTCTTCAGGTAATGCGACTTGCGGCCCCATTTGACCAACAGCCAAAGCACCACCACCAAATGAAACACCACCAGCTAATGAAGTCCAACCAGCTGTTCTTGCTGTTTCAATTAATTGTGGTATTTGTTTTGAAGCTTCAAGCAATGATTCTTGCATCCAACTATCAGCACCAAAATTACTATTTTGATCAACCTTTAATTCTTCAATTAAAGATAACTGATCATCAGTCAATTCACCTTTGATTTGCTGAAAACGTAAACGAGCTAGATCAATTTGATTATAACCTTGCTTAAACGCTTTCTTTGGTGCTTGAAACAACCATTCAAGCCCTGTTAATGATTCAGTATCATCATGTGAAAGTTTGGCGTTATCTTCATTCTGAAGGTAGTTTGAAACTATCGGTGATTGTTGACGAAATTGTTTAGGATCAAAATCAGCACGTTTTGATTCTTTTTCAATATCATCTAAATTTCTGGTGATTAAATCGGTAGGTAAGCCCGTTCTCATTTGTTGTTTAAGAACTCGCGCTTGTTGATCAGGATTAGTATTTTGAGCAATATTTAATGAAGAAGTTAGTGTTGTGTCTTTTTGGGCGTTAGCGTTTAAATTCCACTGTTCAAAATCAGATTTTTCTTCTGATTGCAACACGCTTTGTTCAGGTTTTTTTATTGTGTTCTTTTGATACCAATTCTCGAAGTCGGACATTAATCTTCACCATTTAAAATACGTTGAACTAGCTCTACATCATTTAATAGTCTAGCAGCATAAACGCGCTGAACTCTATCCATTGTAATACTAACACCATTACTCGTTAATAAATTTTTAATAGAGTTAACGCTTGATACTGGCACTGATTCATAAGGTACATAAGATTGACCTTTTTCATCTGCCAAAACTTCATAAGGAAATTTAGCCTGGTCTGAACCAAACCAACTTTCATTTTGTATTTTAACAGTTTCAAGAACCATTTCATCAAGTATTTGCTGTTGTTCTGATCCCGTTGATTTTTTACCTTTAATACGTTCAAATTCTTCAATGCGACTTGCTGCATGTGTTTGGAATTGTCCGTAACGCATTGCTTCATCTTCACTGTATTTTGAAGGTGATTTACCACCAGGAAGAATACCAGCTGAAACAGCAACGTTTTTTGTTCTATCTTTAAAGCTTAATGTACTGGCAAGATCAGGGTTTCCCTGTCCATTTTTTATTGCGGTAACAACAGATTTTTGTTGTGCAAGCATTGATTGATAATGTGTGTTACTTAGTTGTGATCTATAAGTAGCCATATCAACTTTAGCAAGTTTGCTTGGTTCCATACTGTAAAGGTTAGCAAAAACTTTCCAATCGGTTACTGGTTCAATTCCAGCTTTAACTTGGCGTGATCTTGTTTCTAATGAAGAACGTTGTTGTGCTGTTAAATTTAACCATGTGTTAGGTGGTATTGCATCAACACCAGCACCACTTTCAATTACATCAGCTGAAGATTGCATGTTTTCTTTTTGTGCTTGTGCTTTGGCTGCATCAATTTCAGCATAACGTGTTTTTAATCGTTGAACCGTTTGATCACGAACTTCAGGATCTTCAATTTCACGCGCTTTTTTTATAGCATCATTTTCAGGTAATGTTTCACTCATTATTAAATCAGTGCTTGCTTGTGACTTAACACGAACACCACCTTCTTTAACTGAAGCTTTTAAACGGTTTCTAACGTCAGGTAATAACTTACTTTCATATTTATTAAAATATGCTTCAGCACCTTCATAGTTTTCATCAGCAAGCATTTTACTAATAACACTATCAAAAGTTGTTGACTCAGCAACACCAATTTCAAGTTTAATATCTTCAGCACTTTTACCTTGTAAATTACCTTGAGCATAAATAGCATCAGCTTGCCTACCTACTTCTTGGTTTACACGATCTTCATCACCATAATTATTTGTGGCGGCAAGTTGTGAAACAGCAATTGAAGCAACGTGTTGTTTTTGCTTGTATGCTTCAACTTCTTGTAACTCATGGCGCATAACTGAACGCTGTAAATCTTTTCGTCTATTACCAGCATTCTGTTGAAATGCTTTTTTTTGAATATCATTTGTTAATAATGATTGTTTTTCAGCAATGAACTTATCAAAGTTAGATAGATACTGATCTGATTGTTCAGCAGCATTCTTACCTTTTAATTTATAAAATCCATTTTCACCATACAGTGATTCATTTTCCCATTCAGACAATCCCGTTTCAGCTTCTTGAACTGCGGCAAGATTAAATGATGCTTGTTGTTTTAATCCTATATCTTGAACAATATTTGCCGCCTGGTTAGCTAAACCAGCACCAAAATCTTCACCTGTTTTTTCAACACCAACTGTATTAACTTGACCAGTTATGTTTTGTGTTTGACGTTTTGGAATTACGATAGCCATTATACAGGCACCGTTGCAGCTGTTCCAGTACCACCAGATAATCCAGCACCATAGCCACTTGCTGCACTTGTTAGTATAGTGGTGAATGCGCCTATCTTAGCTTTCTTTTTACGCTGTTTTGCTGAAAGTAATTCATTTTGACCGCGTGCTTCTAATCCCATTGCTTGACGATCAGCGTTATTCAAAATAGTCATAGATTCCAAAGCACCAACTGAACGAACTTCTTCACCAATATCAGCAGCCGTACCTGTTCCAACATCTAAACCACCAGCAGCCAATTGCGTTCTATTTCTTGCGGCTATTTTTTCAGACTCTTGTGTTTTTGCACCAGATTCAACAGCACCAGAAATACGAACATTCTCAGCTTCTTTTTTATACTGCTTATTCTTTTCTTTGGCTAAGTTTTCATTATATTCAGCCGCTTGCATTTCTGCACCTGCGGCAGCACCAGAAAGGGCAGCTGTTGCAGTTGAAAAAGCTAAAGCCGCGCCAGTTACACCAGCATAAGTTGCTGCACCATAACCAGCACCAGCGGCAATAATAGGAATCAACATAGGAGCGCACATATTTATATACCCATTGTAAAACGATGAAATAACATTTGATTAGGGCCATGAAGAACTGGACGTTCTATATTGAATCCTAACCACTTCAAAACTCTTATTGCTCTTTTATTTCGAGCATCAACATAATTCTCTAATTTTTTATTGTACATTTTTATTAAAGAAAGTGCTTGTGGTGCTTCTTTTAATATTTCTTTTTTATGTTTATCTAAAACTACTGTTCCCAATAACCAAGGGCAACCATGACCCGTTAAAATATTAGTTGTACAAACACCACCAATTGCGGCTAATTCATCATTAATAAATATACTAAACGCTATGGTTGATTCTGCAACTGATTTTTCAATCAATGAACAATGTTCCATAACACTTGCTGCATTAAGCTCTTTAATATCATCAGGGCGCATACTATCGACTAAATCAATAATATCACCACCGTATACTGGCCTATAATCAGTTATATTCACTAACACTTACCTCTGGCATGATTGAAAGTATTTCAGTCTCAATTGGCCTGTCTTGAACTAAATATATTCTTCCTGGTCTTTCCCATTGACCTTCAACATCAATTTCTAAAAGTTCAGTTCTTCTTGTTGGTGCTTCACCATAATTTTCATCTTCACGCGCTTTATACGGGTTTAGATTATCCATTTTAGTTCCAGCTTTAATACCTGTTGTACTTCTAGTATAAGTGAATACTTTATTGATGTTCTTTTTATTTGGCCTTGCCGTTTCACCTGAAGCTGATAATTCAATATCAAGTGTTTGTAATGATGAAGTGTAAGGTAAACCAATATGAACAACTGTTGCATCAAATGCAATTTCTACTTTACCGCCAGTAACAATAAAATCACCTTCATCACCTGCATCAGCCATAACAGAAACGGTTTTACCTTCTAAATGATCAAGTCCTGTAAATTCATTAGCACCCAAACCCCATTCAGTAGTAGGTGTATTTCTTATTTCTTCAGGAACAATTCTTTGTATTTCTCCAACAACGCTTGTTGGAGATGTAAACGATGTAATTAAAACAGGTGTTTTTTGGTTTTCAGTGAAAAATATTATGGATTGACCAACCATTTCACTTGTAAAATAATTGTCACTCGCTGTTAATGTTGCAGTATTAGGATGCGTATATTCTACCGCACCTGAAACTGATATTTCTATTTGTGAATTATTTCTTCCATCATAGGTTAGACCTGAATCAACAAAGAACTGGTCTTTTGGATCACTAAAGAAACGATCACTTAAACGTTCAACAAAATTAACACCATCACGTTTAACAACGGCATAAACTGCATCTTGTGAACCTTCACGAATGCTATTGAATGAAATTACTTGTCCTAATGTTTCACCGCGACACCAACCCCATATTTGCTGTTCTTTTAAATAAGTGAATACGGCAAATTCACCATCACTAAATGCAACCCAAATTGTTTTGTATGGGTTTTTAGCATAACACCAGGAAACGATTGTTCTACCTTCAAACATGTGTTGCGCTCTAACGGTTAAGTCAATACCAATAAACGCATCATTGGAAAAATCAAAGCCTATGTCACGAATGATTTGATCACCATCTTGAACATACAAACCCGTTGATCCAGTTACAATTGGTCTTAAAGGACTTGAACCATCATAGCTTTGTATTCTTACGCTTGGTGGGTTTTCAGGTGTTATAACATCATTTGAACCCTGATTGATTGACCATACACCACCAGCAGTAAAAGCAAGTAATGCATTAAGCGGTAACATGTGGAATATTTCGTTTACTTGTAAACTATTCACATCGAAGCGCATTGTATCATCAGCAAGCAAAGGACGATTTTTAGAGAAGTCAACGAATGAATCAGTTCTACTCATCCATATTGTTTGTGGTAAAAATAAACTTGATGCAACGGTTAATCTTTGTTGGTAGTAAGTGCCACATTGCGGATATTGACTATCTTCACGCCAAGGTTCAAACGACCACTTGTACGTTTCACGAATGCTTGCTTTTTGACTTATTTTAACATCAACGTCACTTATTGGTGTTGGTGTGAAATATGAAGTTGGTGCAGCGGATAATGTGACAGTATCAGTTAAAAAGTTAATGGTCCATTGTGCAGGGTAGCTTAGTGATATTGTTGAAGCATCATCATTATTAGTTAATATCACTTCAAAATCAGAGGTAAAATCACTTGTTGGTGCTGAAGGGGTATCAAGTAAATATACTTGGTTTGATGTTTCATTTGCAAAATCCCAATCAATACCTGTAACAGTACCACCAACCACTGTTTCAGGGAGTGTGTTAATTACTGTTCCAATTGCATTTTTTGCATCTGAATAACTATCAACCCTTACAATACCAAAACCAGAATGAACATAACGCCATAAAACACCAATAGCAGCATCACGATTATCATCTGGTACAACTTCACCAGGTCCATCCCAAATATCACCTTCAAGGTGTGTTGGTGGTGTGTCACCTGTTTGTGCTTTTTCATTATTTAAAAATGGTGCTTCAATACATTGGTAATAATTACCAGCGTAGTAAGTAAGATCATCAACCTCTACATTCATTCTTTGCATCCAATGACGAACTTCACCACTGGTTTGCTGATCTAAAAATAAAAGCTTATCAACAATATTATCATTGAATGCGGAAAAATTAGCTATAAGGTTAACTGTTCCGCTTTGGTTATCTGCATAAATTGTTTGTGCTTGGTTAATGTTGGTTGTTTCAAATGGACCGCCTGAATTAACAAAAACATCAAGAAACCAACTTGTAGCACTAAATCGCTTTAACTCTTGAATAGGATGATTCTTGTGAAATAGCGTTAACACATCAGCCGATTGTGTATAAGTTAATCTTGATAGTTCACTAGCTAAATATGGTGTTGCGACTTCTAAAGGTACTAAACCATCAAGAACATAACCACCATTTGAAATAAAACGAATATAGTTTTCACCAAATTCAAGCATGTAAGTTTGAATGGTTGAAAATGAAAAGGGAATTAAAACAACTTCATCGTTTCTTTTTGCTTGACCTATAAAGCGAAAGCCTGAACGGTTTTTTAAACCACCATGATAATTAACAAAGAAATTACTGGCATGTGCCAAACCTAAACGATAAGCATCAATATCTACACGACCAAACAAAGAAGGTGTAATTTCACCTGCGCTTAATGATGGTTGTTGAATTACAAGTGCCATTTTAATCCTTTCTTTATTTCTTTAAATCTTTATATTAAGCCAGTCTTGAAGTTATTGATTCAGGCAATGGGTAAAGCGGTGTGTTCTCACCACGCGCATCTTGTGAAGATGCCTGTTGTATTAATGTATTGTACTGCGCCATTGCATTATTACCTAACTTTAAACTTTGCGCCAGTGGTGAAGCCAAGTAAGCAGCCAAACGCCAAGCAACAGTTTCAGCAAATGAACTGGTCCACAAATAAGTTTCTTCAACTCTACGTGTATAAAGTAATTTTGCATTTTCGCAATTAGTAATTATTGTTCTACTTTTCTTATCGTTGGAAACACCTTTTTCAAAAGATGGTCTTAAATATTCTGGTACGCTTGTTTCAGTATTACCATTTAAACCAGCAAAGAAAAAAGCAGGGTAAAATTGATAATACAAACCAATAGGTACATTGGGAACAACAATTGATCTAGGCTCTAAACAATCATCAGGGAATGCATAAATAAAATTGTAATCCGTTTCTTCATCTTCATTGCTTAGTATAGCTAATTCGACCACTTCACGCGCAAATGTCCAAGGATAATCAGATAAAGCGTTATCTCTTGCTAGTGGGTAGAACATACGGCACATTTTAGCGGCTTTGCTTTCTTCTGTGGCAAGATCAACAATCTGTGTTGTTTGGCCTATGTTAGCAAGTGCTATGTTACAAATTATCGTTTCTGAATACATTTCAAGGTTCCTTACATAAAAGGGAGCCGAAGCCCCCTTTTATTATACACCAAGATTAATGATTAATTAATCTTCTTCTTGTTCATCACGAACTAATTCAGGTAACAATGCGGTAACTTCAGCGCGTGTTACTTTGAATCCGACCTTCTCAGTAATGGCATTGGTATCAGGTAATCCCTTCTGAGTCCAATGTGCATCTTCATCATGATTAAGATTATTGGCAGCTTCTAATATTTTTGAGTCTTTAACAGAACCATCAACACTAGCATCACCAGATCCTTCATAAGAATCATCTTCTTGTTCATCACGAACTGGAAGTTCTTCACCACGATCTTTTGCTACACGTTCCTGATCAGCAAGTTTTACAGGGATAAGATATTTAGGCAATGCTTTACCATCACTTAACTTCTCTTTAACAGCCCACTTGGGCTTTACCCATTCAAACTTTTGACCAGGGCGTTTAACTTCAAAGCCGTAGTAACATTTTTCTAATGCTTCAACTTGCATTATTTACCCCTTAAACCTTAGTTAGTTTGGACATTGTAAGCATTAGGATAATACTGATGCTCGTTTTGTTGTAAATCAACGTATGAAGTAACTGTACCAAGTGTTGCATTTGATCCACCAACTACATACTTGAAGCCGTAGAAACGTTTTTTGTTTTTAGTAAGGTTTAACTTACCAGCAAAAACGCGTTCACCTGCGGTAAGGTCAGCCAATAAAACAGCTTCACTTTGATCAAGTATTTCAACGTTTGTTGTTAACGCTGCATCATCAGCACCTACAAATTGAATTGTTAAAGATGTTAATGTTGCAAAGTTAGCGGTTACAAGTGTTCCAAAACAAAGTGGCTCACCTGCACCAATGCGTGAACCATTAGCACCAGAATCATAAACATCTGTTGAATTTGCGCTAGCGGTTACAGCTTGGTTTTCTGAAAATAAAGTTTCGTTATCTAACATCATGATCTTGTCTCCTAAACAACACGCTGTTCTGTATTAAGTAGCGCATCACAAGTTCTGAATGCCACTTTACGGAATTTTTGAATTATTTCACCATCAACTTCTTGCTGTGTTAGCTGAATATTTTGCTTGTTGAAAGATTGTAAATCAAGGTATTGACCAACGGTACGATTCATATAAAAGTAACATTTGCCTTTTTTAATACTGTAAAGCTGATGCATAGCTTTAATTAAGAAGTTCCACAAGTCTGCACTTGCACCATCATCAGCTAAAGTATCAACTGGAATGTTAGCAATACGCACAACATAACGCCAATCTTTCAATGATAAACCACACTTCATTGTGTAAAGCGTTCTTAATGCCTGGAAGTAGTTACCAGAATCATCTTGAACAGATTCTTCACCAAGATCACGCGATTGTAAACCATAGCTATTGCCTTGGCCTTTAGGGTAACGCATATTAACGGTTTGCTGATCCCAACAAATTAACCAGATTGAAGTTAAGTTGCCAGTTGTACCACCTGCATCAATAATGTTTTCACCACTTTCAGCTGATAAATCACTATAACGCGGTGATAAGCCAGTGAACTTTTCAGGGGTAACATTTTCATTACCATAGAAAATTGTTGATGCCGCTTCTTGACTCATAGCTTCTAAGAAAGGTGTTTCTTCAGAAAAGCGCCAAGCTGCACTGTTGCCATTAAGGGCAGCAAGTTCAATATCAATGTGTGAACGTGCTTCAAGCATACCGATAGTATCAGTAACTTGTTGCGTTCTACTTTTTGAAATTGGTACACCTTTGTTAAACATGCGCCAGTAAACATCTGGCAAGCCTGTTCGTATTGTCTCACGGTGTCCAGTTTCCATGTTTGCTTCATAGAAAGGACAATCCATAAGGATTTCATTTTCCTGTGAAAGAATTTCAGCAATTGGGCTGATCTTTCCATCAGGATCTAAACGCTTAGCATAATCAATAAGCGTTGGTAAGCTATTACCTTTTGTCGACATAATGTTTCTCCACCACTACGGGTTCATGTTACTGTTGTTATAAAGCTTCTGAGCAGAATTTTTGTCACCTGCATTTCCTTGTTCACCACCTTCAACAAAACCATCTTCTGAAATAGCTTTGCCAACGTTTAAAGCAAACTTAACTAATGCTGGATGATTTCCCATTCCAGTTTCTTGTAACGCTTTGGTAAGTTCTTCACCACCAAATTGACTAATGGCAGTTTTGGCAATTTCAACATTATCATTGTAATTGGCCCCACCAAAATCAGCATCAGATTTTAACGATTCACCCCAACCTTTAACGGTATCATTCCAAGCGTTTTGTTGCTTAGTAGCCATTTCTTGTAAGTGTTCCGCGATTACAGGAGCAATTTTATTTACTTGCTCATTTGTAAGTTTGGCATCTTTTGCTATTGGTGAAAACTTATCCGCTAGTTCCTGATCTAATTCCATTCCTTCGGGTAGTTCAAACGTGTATTCTTCTGGTACGTCTGATTGATCATCACCTTCACCATCTGAATTTCCTTCATCATCTGAAGAACTATCATCTTGATCACCAGCGGCTTGTTCACCACCTTCATCATTTTGATTTTCTTCATCAGTTGAACTGTTTTCTTCTGATGAATCGTTAACATCTTCCACGCTCTGTTGCTCGTCGGTGTTATCCTGTGAAGCATCAACATTATCGTTTTCGACTGTCATTTTTTCTTACTCTCTATCATTGAGTTGATTTCTAGTAAATTCTCTTGTTGCATCAAAATCCAAGCATTAGGATCAGCTAATAAAATATCATTTAGTATTTCTAAACCAACAGCCCTTTTACCTTCATTATGATACGACCATGAATTTCCTGTCATAGTTGTTGTATAAATACCACACTTTGAAAGATTTTTCCACATTACGCGCCTAAAAGATGCATTTTGCAATAACGTTTTTAATTCATTACGTTCATGTAATATGGTTTGACGTTCTTTTTCAGCACGTTCACCTTCACCTTGATTTACAAGTTTTTCAAAGTATATTTGCTCTTCTACGCTTAAAGATGTGTTCACTATAGACCACCTAAGTTAGCTTGCATCAATTGTAGCGCACTTTGACCGCCTGTGTCAGTTTCACTTAACAATTTAGCCGCACCAGCTGCTTGTTCCATTGGTTGCGCTGATTCAGCCATTTGTTGTGCTTGCTGTTGTTCTGCGCGTTGTTTACGAATAACAGCAACTTTATCATCACTATTGATTATAACTGGATTAGCACCAGTTATACGAATGTATTCATCAACAACAGCATCAGCATTAATTTTATCTAATACTTCAGGTTTAGCACCTGATAAATTACCAATAAAACTAACGCTTCTTTCAATAGAACCAAGACCAACTAATTTTTGCGCTTGTGCCATCATTGAAATATATTCAATCTGAATTTCAACACCTTCTAATTCAGGTGGTGGTGGTGGCAACATGCCACGCCTATTCATTTCATCAAACATTCGTTCAATAACAGGATCTAATGCTTCTTCATTTAATCGGTTAAGCACTGGCCCAAGCATTAATAACTTTTCTTCTTGGCGTTCTGCTATTTCAGTAGCAGTTACATTTGAACGGTTAATGTTAGTGATCAGTAAAAATAAATCAGCAAAGAAAGACTGATCAATAATTGCCCTACTATCAGCAATACTATTTAACACATCACCTATTGGATAGTTAACATTGAATACAGGTTCAATTTTAGCACCCATATTATTATCAGGAATATAGTTAACGCCTCCTGGAACAAGTGAAGCACGATTGTTTCTTAATGAAGCTGGTACATTCAATGGTGGATTAACCATTTTATCTTGTGCTTCATATCTGGTTTTGTGGTCCTTCTGTAATCCACGCGCTGTACCAAGTGCAATCATACCTGGTGCAAATGAACCATAAGAATCATTGCCAACAACTTCCCAACGCGGAGATATTGAAGGAAACGTTCTAAAGCCGCTTTCTTTTAATATCTTTCCATCACCATTGCCTGGTTCCCAATAGATAGACATAAACGGCATGTTCTTAGCATCCATCTTTTCAGGATTGAAATTTGATCTTGGTGCTATCAAATGACGAATAGGAAACATAGATTTAAAATCTTTTGCATCAAATGCTGATTGAACCGCACCACTGCAATTTTCTTTGCCAAACTTATTCACTAATTGTTGAGCAGAAAACTTATATTCAGCCGCCCATTGATTAGTGTCTAACCTTTCAGAATTTGCAATTCGATATGAACCCATTGGCCTTTGCTCAAAACGAATAACCGTTTTAGCATCTTCAGCCATTGTTACATTACCAGTGCTGTAAATACCTAAGTCAGAATACATTGATGGCATTACATTGTAGAAATTAGAACGGGCTAATTGGTTAAGAATTCTTTTTGATACATCATCAAGCCATAAACGCACTGAATGAAACTTGTTTAAATCTTCATCTTCAGTTTGTAATTTAATCCAAGGCGTTGATGGATTCGTTACACCTGCCATCATGCCATAACTTAATGTTCTAGCCGCTAATGTAGGGTTAGGATCAATCATTGTACGGTTGAAATGCCACTTCTGGTTTTCAGTGTCTTTTTCAAATCGCTGTCTACCAGGATCAAAAGAACGTGAAAGCTCCCTAAAGTGTGGTTCCCATTGTTGAAAAACGGAATCCATACCTCCCCAAACGCGTTCTAATGAGTCTTGTTCATTTTGCATACTAAGAACCTAATAAAGTTTTAGTTTGTGTTGGCGCTTGTTGTGCGCCAGTAGGACCAGTTAAAACAGTAGAACGTGAACCTTTGGCCCCTGCTCGTCTACGTCTTTCTTCATCCCTTGCTTGAATACTTGCATCATCAGCACCAGTAATTGGTGGTGGTGCTAATGGTTGCGGTGGCGGCTTACTTGAACCAAAACACATAATTTACCCCTTAAAAAATATCATAGTCAGTATCAGCAGTCTTGTTATCCCAAGGATTATAATCCGTATTGGCAATATTGCTATTACTATTGAAACTTCTTGCTCTTGGTGCTACTGGCATAGCGTGTAATAAAATTTGTGAATCGAATAAATCCGTTGATACACCAATAATCTTTTTGATCATATCTTTCGGAATTAATATTTCTCTATCACGTTTATCATGCGTATATTCTACCGCACCTATCTCTGTTAATAAATCTTCATTATCAGGTACACTACCACCTTCTTTAATCCATTCCAAATATGAATGGGCCATGTAAGCCCTCATATTAGCAAAGTGTGGATCAGGTGACTTGCTAGCAAAGTTAATACCAGTGCAATCAAAGCCAAGTTGACGAATGCGATCACCAACTGGACCACCAACACCTGTTTCATCAATAAAGAATGCATCAGGGCTAAATTCATTTATAAGTTTAGTAGCAACAGCCACTAATTTCATACTATCTCGATATTCACTACCAGGTAATATAATTGGTTTTCTGGCCTTGCCGTTTTGACCAACACGAAATGAGAATACACAATTATCTTCACCACCACGCGCAATATCTAAAGACATTACTTTTGCATCACCTGGTAAGTTACTAATTTCTTTTTTAGTTGCCGCAACAAATAAATCAGTTGGTATTTTCTGATTGCTTGAGGCACTAGGAAATTCACCCTTTACACGTACACGATAAAAATCACTATCTTCACCGTAATCAGTGATCCATTGATTAAGAAGTTCTTTGTTTGTTACTTGAACAGTTCTTGAATCAACTCTACGGTTATTCCATACCTTTCTGAACTTACGCCAACATTCGCGGAAACGTCCAACGTTACGTGTGGGATTACCAAACACAAACCAAAATGGTTCACCATCAGTTAAACCACCTTCAGCAACTTCCCATATTTTGTCGGGTACACCTGAAGCTTCATCAAATAAATACCAAGGCGTTGAGTTAGCACAATGTAAACCAGCAAATGATTCACTGTTTTCTTCACGACACGTTATAGCATCAACACGCCATGTTTCAGCGTTCTTCTTTTGATAAAGGTTCATATTACCTTTACCATTGTTTAATTCAAACCAGTGACCTGTTATACACTTCTTTTTCCACTTGGCTAACTCACCCCAAGTTTTAGTTCTTAACTGATCACCAGTATTAGAAGTAACAACACCTTTTGAAAATGGGCGTGTACTCATTACAAAAAGTATTAACCATGAACTAGCGGCACTTTTACCGATACCATGACCTGAACTAGTTGCATCTTTATATGGTTGAACGGGATCTTTACCGTTGAATTTGTTCTTCTTGATATGAGATTGAAGATCATCACAGAATTCACAAAACCATTCATCAGGTCCGTATTTAGAATTAAATCTACTGGCCCAAGGTTCTTTTAATTCTACAATTTGAAGATCGGGATCTGTATCCCAAGGAAAAGCAAACATGACAAACCCAAGCGGATCAGCATAATATTTTGATATTTCTTTTGCTAATAATATATCAGGATTGGTTTTACTCATTATCATTAGGATTCATTCGATTCCTACCCTCTTGAATAAGTTTTGCTAAATCTTCAGTTAAACCTAAATCAACACGTTGTGCAGCGTGATCACCATCCATTTTATTTAATTCACCAACAGCTGATATAACACCTTTAGGATCAAAGCAAAAAGCCGCCACTGCATTTCCAGTTGGACCTTTAACGAATACCTGTTTACCTTTGGCTGTCTTTACTGGTACAGCTTGCATACAACGCTGATAAACTTCTATTAATACATCACGCTTATTATTGAATGAACCAAGTGCGTTTTCTAATGCTTCAGCTTCTTTAATTGCTTTAACTGAATCCATGAAAACTTTAACGTTAGGCTTGTTTAAAATTTGATTGCCTAAATCATTCCTTTGCTTTTCATTTTTACACTTGCCATTTGCAGCCTTATGCGCTTCACCTGGCTTCTTTCCTTCAAGTACACCAAGAACAACACCCTTTTGCAAAGGTGTTAATTTATCGAATAACTTCTTCTGATCATCATTTAATTCAGACAACTACTGATTCCAACCTTCAGCAATCAGATTAACTTTTGCTATTTTGTTTTCTGTATTGGTTATTCTTACCATATAACTTAAACCTCTTTGCAAAAGTAAAAGTTCATCTGGCAAACCTGAACCTAATAAGTTCTGTCTTATGTAAAATCTACTTCCAGCAAAGTTTTCCGCTAACAATTCTCTGGCTGGTGTAACAAGAGGTATCCCATCATTAGTAATAGTTGGAGTTATAACTAATTTAGTATCACTAAGTTTGTTTTCTCTTGAATTTCTAGGGGATGCAATTACATCTGTACCCGTTGCATCTGTATATTCAGTTGCAACGAATGATTGCCACGTTAAGGTTTCAACCCCTGAAGCCTCTAATATAAAAGCTCTAATAACATAATCAAGTTCTTGACCTATATCTAAAACATAATCAACTGTTCCAAGTGCAGGTAATTCTATGAAATATGAAAATAACTGGCAATATCCATTTTTCCATCTTGATTCATATAATGATTGAGTAACCGAGGACATAAATCACCATCTATTTATTAAGTTGATTGTCATTAAATATAGTGCTTTTCTTAACTATACTTGTTAACAAATAAAGTGTTCTTGTTCCGTTATGTGCTGCTACTGCAATAATTACAGCTGACATATAAAAACCAACCTCATAACTAGCACAAGCAAAAGCAACTAAAAGACCAACAAAGGCACTAACGAATGTTTCAATGAACCAACCAATGACAGTTGGCTTTTCACCACCTTTAACATTGAGTAACCACCGAACAGTTCCAGCCCAACCAGACAGAACCAATATAATAAAAAAGTTCCAAACACCTTGTTCAGATAACTTCTGTAAAAAATTTAAACTATCACCTGGCATTTTGGGGTTTTCCATAGTTAGTGCGCTCATTCGATTTTAATTGATTATAGCATATTTACAATGATTAATTTAAATCAACCATTGCATCAACAAGCCCACGCGCTGCACAAAAATCAACACCAATATCAACACCAGCTGAATTCAACTGTTCTTTGATTACTATTCTTAATTCAGGATTTACTGATTGACAGTAATTTTTTGATATATCACCAAACTTATATGTTGAAGAACAACTTGCTAACAACAAAATAAAAACAATTACACTTACTCTTTTTAAACCTACCATTTTGGACCGCCTATTTTAACAGCTAAGTACATTTGCTTAGCTTTGATTTTACTTACACCATCAGCAAGCATTGCTTCATAGAACATCTTATGAACCTGCTTGTGTGGCATTGATTTAGTTTTACAATAAACATCATGAATAACGCTTGCCCTTCTGTATTTACCAACAAAAGGAGGACCAATAAACCGCCAAAATAAGCGAGGAATACTAGCGCCATCAACAATAGAACCAATAGGAGCGAACCATTTAAACCCACGCTTATCAATAAATGAGAATGGTGATACTAGTTCCATTTCCCTAGATGATTTAGGTAGCCATCTAGCTACAACATCACCATAGAATTTAACTTTTTCATCAGGCAAGTTCATAATTACCACCTGGCCTTTCTAGGTCTACTATCTGCGTGTGTAAATGTAACATAACTACCTAACCCAAGTGAATCAGGATATTTATCATTTAAATAGTTATATACGTGTTGAGGATCAACGGGGAATTTATTAGGAATGAATATTTTAAAGTCAATAGCACAAGCTCTTGGATGTTGGCTATTATCATTAGAACCTGGTCCACCTTGATCAACTGGTATTCTATTGTATTGATAACAGCTAGCACCGCGACCAATATCTAAATAAACCCTGTCAACATTGTGAAGGTTAGCAAAGTGATCACAAGCATCTTGAACTATTTGAATTATTGGTTCATCGTCAAGAATACGGACATTGCATTTACCACACTTACACACCAATTCACTTCTTGATATGTTTTTTGTTAAATCACCCATTCTAAAACCTTAAAATCAATCTGATTACTTATTATACCATAAAAGCAAAAAACCGCTAAAAGTTAAATTAGCGGTTTATCGACCTATCTTAGGATTTCTTTCATTGTATTTAAAAAGCTAATTGCATTCGTTCAAAGTTTTGATTTTGCACTTTGGCAAAGTTAGCAACTAAAACATTCGATTCACGAGAAGCTAATTTAGTGCTATTAACTTGTAGTTCTACATCACCACCATAATCATGAATCAAAATACTATTCAACATAGCTTCATGATTGAATAGTTCAACCACTTCACCAGGCTGTTCACTTAATTCAGGATATGCTTTTAATTGCATAACCTTTGCAGGTTCAACAAAGCTAACATCAAACACTTTGTCTTTAATCGCTGATGCAATAGCAGAACATGACAATGCCATGCTTGCAAAACCCACCAGTAAAATTTTATTCATTTTCATTGTTGTAACTCCATTAACAGATATAAAACCAAAACATACTTGGAAGTTAATTTATAGCACTAAATTAGCTATTAAACAATACACCAATCATTTGCATCAATATCACTTTGTGAAGCTAACCAACCAGGTAACATTGCTCTACGACCTGAAGCATTAATAGTATACATATCAAAGTGTGGAAGTATTTCACATTCATCAACACCATGTTTTTTATATACACTACCATCAAACATTGAATGGGTTTCACCATTACTACCAGGATTGTAAATAACCCACATTCCTTTTCCATTCCATCCAGCACGAGAAACTTTGTGTCCACGCTTAGATGCTTCAATAGCCATACCAAAGGACATTTCACCTGAAGCTTTATATGAATCATTAAATACATCTTCAGGGGACCAAGAAATATAACCTTCATGATTAGAGTGGTTAGGTTTTCCACCATCAAGATATTCAACAAGAAAACCAGCATCACTTGGATCTTGATCTTCTGGAATTGTCCAGCCTTGATGTTTGTTGTATTCGCCTAATGTCATAGTCGTAGCTAATAGCAACTTAGTGCCAATATGTAATTTACCTTTGTTCATTGTTATTACCTTTTTGTTTTGGTGATATTCACCGTTTTGTTAAAATGGTTATTTTACTAACCACCAGTTAGTTTTTATTCTAATGCAACAATCAATAACCTTAATATCTTCAATAATACTTGCTACAACATTAAGATCATCAAGTGTCTTTTGAAAGTTTGAAGGATCAACACCGTTAATGTTTGCCGCTACTGATTTAGGTCTACCAGTTACCAAGTGATATTTAAGTGCTTTTATTTTATCTTCACTTTTAATACTTGTTAACTGAAGAAGTAAATCAATACGTTCTTCACTTTCTAAACCTGAACATAATACATTCATAGTTAAACCCTAGTGAATTCAACACTAAAATATTCAGCTTCAAGATCTCCATCAACCATAGGATTTTCATTGCTACAACCACCACCAGAAAGTTGAAACTTCAAGAATTCTTCTATTTCTTCATCGGTTGCGTTATCAGGTACGGTTGTTTTAAATGAAACGTGAATATCAGTCATGTTAAAAGTCCAAGTTTAATTGCTTTCTTGCTTGAAGCTCTAAATCAACTTCCATACAAGCAACAGCATCAGCCATTGCCGTATGTGCATTTTCAAGCGGCTTATCAAAAAGATGTTCATAAATAGAACCAAGTGAACCACTGATTTTATCAAAACCTTCTTCTTTACGTTCAGCATTGATTGGCTTTAAATATTCGCGTGTTGCTTCAAGTGTGCATTGGTGGTTTTGTTCAGCCCACTTATCAACATTATTTTCACTTGAATAACGCATACATGAAGTTCTGACAATACGGTAATCAAAGTTCTTGTTATGGGCTTTAACTTCATCAGCTTTAGAAACAAGCAATAAGAAACATTGAAGCGCCCATTCTTCATCAACACCAATTCTTCTTGATAGTTCCGTTGTAATACCGTGAATATCTGAAGTTTCTTCAGGTATTTCCCAGCCATCAGCCATTACAGTTAAATCAATTGAATTCACCACGCGCTTTAATTCGTCACAATAAAGCAAACCAGCTATCTGAACTATGTGTGGTTGTGATTCGTGCGCGCTACGCTCTTTAAATTCAATCATGCCTTGTGTTTCAGTATCGTAATAAAGGATTAATGACATTTTTTAGCATCCTCTATTTGTTCGGTCTTTTTTAACATAGTGGTGAATTCAATTAATCCATCAGTATGTGCATAACCGTTTTGATTGTAATCAACCATCACACCAGCACCAGTAAAACGAATATTAGTTATTACTGTGTAATAGTATTCATCAGGTGAAGAAAAATTATCATTAACTTTAAAATCATAAAGTTCCAATATAGCTTGCTGTTCATCAATCCACATTTCAGAACGTATCTTTGATAAATGGCGTTCTAATGCTTTTTTAGCCTGGTTGCGAGTAAAGAACACATAACGATTACCTTCAGTGTTCAAATAGTGCTTCAGGAAGTTAACAGGTATTGAAACTGGAATACCTTCAGCATTAACCTTTGGTGAACTCTTTTGGCTAGAAACAAAATGAGTTTGAACAAAGCTATCTTTCAATGGCATTTGTCTGCCGTGATCAATAACTACAATGTGAACCGTTTGGCCCTGCCTAACATTATTAGGCTGTGGTCTTAATTTAGACATTATCTTTTACCTTTGGTTATAAAACATATTCAAGTGACAATTCACGTTCAATTTGTCTTTGTTCTAAACGTGATTCAATTTCTCTACGTGTTTCACGTTTAGATTGATTTTCGAGGCTAACCCTTTTGGTTTTACCTCTTTGTGATTCAGGAATGAATGTACTTCTATATTCATGATCTGCGGCTGGTTTACATGATTTAGACATAGTTAATTACCTTTTAATTACATACAGTTTAATAATGCTGGATATTGCAAGCCGATAGGCGCGAAAGGAATATCATCATCAAAATTAATTGATGGTTCTTGAGGGTTAACTCTTGGCGCTTGTTGTTGTTGTTGGCCTTGATTAGAATAACCACCTTGTTGTTGTGGTGCATGTTGTTGCTTTTGATATGGTTGGCCTTGCTGACCATCAAACCCACTTTGCTTTGGTTTACCATCAAGCATTTGCATAATGCCATTAAAACCCTGTACATGAATTTCAGTGGTGTATTGATCTTGCCCTTGTTGGTTGGTCCATTTACGTGTGGTTAATTTACCTTCAATGTAAATCTTAGAACCTTTCTTTAAATACTCACCTGATATTTCAGCAAGCTTGCCAAAAAGAACAACACGATGCCATTCAGTTTTTTCTTTTTGTTCGCCCGTTTGTTTATCCTTCCAGGTATCAGAAGTTGCAAGCGTTAAATTTGCTACTGCACTTCCATTAGGCATAAAACGAACTTCAGGATCTTTGCCAAGATTACCAATGATGATTACTTTGTTTACACCAGCCATATTAATTCTCTTTTATTAAATTATTAACTTGTTCAAGCAATTCAGTTTCAGTACCAAATTGTGCTTCAAATGTTTCTTTACCTTCATGTATTGCTACACCATGACCACCAGTTCTATGATGATCACCACACAAACCTATTATCTTAAAGTTACTGGACCTTAAACCCATACCACCAGAACTCACATGATGAACTTCAGCTTGTGAATTGAATCCTCTATTTAGGCAAACAATACAACCAAGTTCAACAACCTTTTTAATATGCGCTTGTTCATCTGGTGAATGCTGCTTGTTCTTAGCAAACTTCTTTTTGATAGGTTTGTATGTTTTAGCGCGTTCACGCGCCTTAATTGATTGCTGTTGCTTTTTAACTAACTGCTTTGCTTTATATTCAGGACTTTTAACTTTGGCAAGATTGCGTTCACGCTGTCTATCTTGTGCAGCTTTGGCCTTTTCATAAAGTGTAAGCTTTTTAGTTTTAACTTTAGGTATCATCTGTTTGCCTTAGATAATTCAGCTGAAAACACCTGGTTAGCTAAACGCATTGCTCTATTATTGCGTTGAACTTCATTAGGCCATTTCATGCCTTCTTCAAACGCTTCACGCGCTAGTGGTACTAATTCCATATAGCGTGAAGTACCTAGTTCACGCCTACAACGAGAATGAAAGGCTTTATCAGCTTTTGTTGCTAACTCGCTATAGGTTACAGTCATAATTAAACCTTGTTTATAACCCATGCCAAAACAACAAATGAAGCGGTGATATTAAAACCAACACAACAAAGTAAAATTGAAACAGTAGCAAAGATTAAATCTTTCATGTTAGCCGCCTGAATAACTTAGTAATTGATCAACAGCATTTTGTGCTTCAGTTTCATTCTTGAAGTTCCTACTTAACACAAAACGCCAACAAACATTGAATACTGCTTTATATAATGCATTAAAATCATCTTCACCCATACTTGCAAATGATATTGAACGTGCAACTTTAACAGTTCCACTTGGAACACGATGTTCATCATAGTAACCAGCTGCAATTATCATATCTTTCCTGAACGGTTCAAATGCATTTTCAATGTTAATTATTTCTGATTTACGTTGATTAGTTTCAGCCTTAATGAATTCACGGCCCCAATCTAAAAGAACACCAGAATTGTTTGCCTGGTTATCTAATTCAACAAAAACCTTTTTAAGAATAAGTTTTTCATCTTTAGTTAATACACCAGAACTTGGTTCATAATAATCAAATGCAAGGTTTAACAAGTTAAAGAACTTTCTATGAAACTTTGGATTACGTGCGCGTTTAGCTGTTTTAATAGCTATTACCTCGCCAAGTTTCCACTTCTTAAATACTTCACGTTCAGTATCAGTATGTGGAACCAAACCTTCACTGGTTTTGATAAACATTAATTCAGACATTCTTAAACCTTGCTTTGTTATAGTTTAAACACTATAGCACAACCCTTTAAAGAATTAAAGAAATCTTTATTTCTTTAATTGCGTGTATATTTAACCTTCCCACCTTTGCCGCGACTACCGCCACGCCAATGCTGAATATCATTATTAAAGCCACTATCAAAAGCTTTCACCTCTGGAACATCAATATCCCTATTTGGTTCAAGCACTACATCATTAGCACTTAACACCCATTCAGGATCAACTGTAGCATCTGCTTCTTCTTGTCCTACTAAATCAATACCCTTATTAGCGAGTAATATTTTTATCTGTGCCAACTGCGCACCACTAGCACCAATGACAGCTAACCTTGGATTCCTCATGTTAATTACCTTTTTGCGTTATGGTTAGTTTGCTAACCTACTGTTATAAATTTTAATAGCCTTAGTTCTACCTGTTTCAGATAATCCCCAAGCTAACTTTAATGATTGCGGTGAACGATACTTTTCAATCAACTGGTGTTCATTCAACTTATGACACGAAACACGAAAGTTAGTATCAAATATTTCTGATGAACGGCTACCATTTATCATCTTTAAAACAGTCATACCAGGAACAGGTTGAACGTTTCCTTTCTGCTCTATTGCAAACAACAAAAATAATATGTCTTTTTGTATTGATGATAAACGCATAGTTTCCTTATTCATGTGTCGTATGATTAACTAGAATTCTAATCGTGTAGACCATTTAAGTTGCTGACGTTTCATTTCATAATAATCAACACGCTTACACACACCAAAATCATTAAGATTAATCATCACATCTTCACGCAAATCAGAACCTTTTATGAAGCACCAGAACCAAAACCATTTTGCTTCAGCATCAAAACGCCATAACCAACGGAATGCTTGATACTTTGTTAATGAAGTTACTCTAAGCATTATAAACCTTCTTCTTCAGCTATTTTCGCCCAATCAATAACAAACATAGAATGCATGGCAAAACATTTTTGTGGTGTTTTAAAAGGCCAACTTTTCAGGTTTGACATATGTTCTTTACCTGGCTTTGTGCAAGCGTAATATGGACCACCGTATTCATAACCATCAGAAACATCTTCATGGTATTCACAGTTCTTACATGACGTTAAAACTGGCTTACCTTCAAAATCAGGCAAATAACCTTCTTCCATTTCAGGTTTGGTATCACCATCAATTGGGCCACCGTTTTCATCTATCCAATCTTGTTCACGGCAATTATGGCAAACATCACTTACACCAGTTGAATCTTCGCCACATCTTGGACAAGTACCAACATCATCAAATTCTTCACACATAGCATTTACCTTTGAACTATTCGGAATTACCGAACTGTTGCGTATAGTGCAACAGTTCAATCACTTACTTAGTATTCACAACCACCAACACAAAAGCTTTCAATATCTGATAGTTCAGTAATATCAATTTTTGTTTTC
>TARA_R110000824_G_scaffold400920_1_pt1 | contig 39286 bp, 32 predicted proteins | sample TARA_R110000824 | Tara Oceans TARA_R110000824 (sample SAMEA4397747) | marine metagenome | biome: Polar Biome; feature: [MES] marine water layer (ENVO:01000295) within the mesopelagic zone...; material: water (ENVO:00002006), including particulate matter (ENVO:01000060) such...
TAACCTATGTCCCCGAACAGGTGTCAACCATGTCCCCGGTCCATACAGAGGGGAGGGTGGGAAGGGAGGCGTGGGCGACGAAGCATCGGGACGCGGTCGCGCCTAGATCAGCTGCAGCGTGACGGCCGCGAGGAGCGTGTAGCGGCCGAACTTGGCCAGCGCGACGAGGAGGAGGAAGCTCCAGAGCGGTTCGCGCAGGAGGCCGGCGGCGACGGTGAGCGGGTCGCCGATGACGGGGGCCCAGCTCAGCAGCAGCGACCAGCGGCCGTAACGCGCATACCAGCGGGAAGCGCGAGCGAGCGCGGCGGGGCCGGCCGGGAACCAGCGCCGGTCCTGAAAGCCGAGCGCCGCGCGGCCGAGCACATAGTTGACCGTCGCGCCCAGCACATTGCCGATGCCGGCGACGAGGACCAGCGCCAGGACCGGATGATCGCCGGCGACCAGCAGGCCGACCAGCACCGCTTCCGACTGCGCGGGCAGCAGCGTCGCGGCGATGAAGGCGGCCGCGAAGAGGGCGGCATAGGCAGACAGTCCGGTCATGCGGGGCATCCGGCGGGGCGAGGGGCGGCTCTCTCATAGAGCGCGGCGGGCCAAAGGGAAAGGCAGCGGGCGTGCAGGCCCGTTCTTGCCAAGGCGGCGGATTTGCCCGACGCTCGGTGCCGGCCGAAGCATCCGCGCGGCCGGAGCATAGCGACAACGGGACAATTCGCGTGAGCCTTTCGACACCGGCCGCCATGGCGCGGCGCCGCGGCGCATGCTGATCGACGCCAATGGCTTTCCGGCCGGGACGGAGCTTGCGGCCGATATCTGCATCATCGGCGCCGGCGCAGCCGGGCTGATCGTCGCGCATGAACTGGCGCAGACCGGGCGCGACATCCTGGTGCTGGAATCGGGCGGGCCGGGCCCGGCGCCGGCCACCGCCGCGCTGATGACCGGGCGCGCGGTGACGCGGCCGCCCTTCCAGCTGGCCGGGGCGCGGCGCCAGCTCGGCGGGTCGTTCAGCGACTGGGGCGCCAATTGCGCGCTGATCGACGCGGCCGATCTTGCCGCGCCGGCCGAAGCCGGCGGGCCCTGCTGGCCTTCCGCGCTGGCGCAACTCAACGGGCTGGCGGCGCGCGCGGCCGATTATCTTTCGGGCTTCCGGGGCTTCGGCGATTTCAGCCTCGACGAGACCGCGGCGCTGCGGCCGATGCCGGGGCGCGGCGATGGCGATGCGGCGGGCGGGGCGTGGCGCGAGAAGCTCTATCTGCGCGGTGCGGCCGACGCGGCGGCGCGGCTGGCCGGGCGGCTTGCCCGCGCCGACAGCCCGGTGCGGCTGGTGCTGCATGCAACCGCGCTCGAGATCGCGATTGCCGACGGCGAGGCGACGGCACTCCATTTCGCCAATCTTGCCGGGGCGCGCTCGACCGTCCGTGCCCGGACATTCGTGGTCGCCGCCGGGACCGAGAATGCGCCGCTGCTGCTGCGCTCGTTCGGGCCCGACAGCGCGGCGGCGCGGCGGCGGCTGCCGGCGCTGGGGCGCTTCCTGCATGCGCATCTGCTGTCACTGCACGGTTTCCTGCTGCCCGGGGGCCCGCGCAAGCGGCTGCATCGCTATCTGCTGCCGGTGACGCGGGACGGGATCGGCGAAAGCCCGCGGCCGCATTTCTCCGGGCTGGTGCCGCCGGCCACCATCGCGGCGCCCGACGAAGGGCTCGGCCATTGCCTGTTTCTCGAACCGGCGATCCATGACGCGCCGCTGCTGACGCGCGAGACCGTGGCGCGGGCCGGGCGCTGGCGGCGCATTCCGCGCCATCACAATCCGCGCTTCATGGCCGCCGCCAAACGCGTCGGCTGGTCCTGTGCGCCGGCGATCTACGGGCTGCGCCATTACATGGAACAGCCGCCGCGCTGGGAGGCGGAGGTATCGCTGGGGGCGCCGGCCGGGCCGTTCGGCCTCGGCGCGGCGCAATTCCGCTGGCAGATCGGCGAAGCCGAAAAACGCCAGATGATCGCGGCCTGTGCAAGCCTGGCGGCGCTGGCGCCGGGTGACGGGTTCGGCCGCGCGGTCGATCACCAGGAAATCGCCGATGCGGCGGGGGCCGATTTCGGGCGCAACGCGCATCCGATGGGCGGGACCGTGATCGGCACCGACCCGGCGCGCAGCGTGGTCGACGAAAATCTGCGCGTGCATGGCGTCGGCAATCTGCATGTCTGCGGCGGCTCGGCGATCCCGCGCAGCGGCACGGCGATGACGACCAGCCTGATCGCGCAGCTGGCGCTGCATCTGGCCGACCGTCTCAAGCGCGACGGGGCCGGGCGATGAGTTCGGCCTCGACGCCGCGGCAGGCGGTGCTGGTGCTCGGGATCGCGCGTTCGGGCACCTCGGCGCTGAGCGGCGCGCTGGCGGCGATGGGGATCGATTTCGGGCGCGGGCTGAAGCCGCCCGACCGGCAGAACCCCAGAGGCAATTTCGAGCATTTCGAATTGTCGCGGCTCAACCAGCAGGCGCTGGCGCATTTCGGCCTGGACTGGTCGTCGGGGCGGCCGCTGCCGGCGGGCTGGCTCGACGCGGCGGCGATGGCGCCGCTGCGGGCGCGGATCGAGGCGATCCTCGCACGCGATTTCGACGCGGCGCTTGCCGGCATCAAGGATCCGCGGCTGGTGGCGCTGTGGCCGCTCTACCGGCAGGCGCTCACGGCGGCGGGCTGCGAAACGACATTCGTGACGATCGAACGGGCGGCGGGTGAAGTGGCGCAATCGATCCGGGCCTCGGGCTATCTGCACGGGCCCGAGACGCCGGGGCGGCTCGCGGCACTCCACCGCTTCTACATGGACGAACTCGACCGGCTGGTGGCGACAGAGGGCGCGCTGCGCATCCGCCACGCGGCGTTGATGCGCGACCCGGCCGCGACGCTGGCGGATCTCGCCGGCCGGCTGCCCTTCGGCAAGGCCGGGGTCAGCGCCGATATCGATGCCGGCGCGGCGACGATCGACCGGGCGCTGCATCGCCAGCGCGGTTAGACCGGGTCAGGCGTCGAGACGGGCGAGGCTTTCGGCGGTGTCGACGGCGGATTGTTCCCAGCTCCGCGGCTGCCAGCCGAGCAGGCGGATCGCCTTTTCGCCGGTGGCGTGTTTTTCCTTGCCGAGTTCGGGCAGCACCAGTTTCAGCTCGGGCATCCGCATGGCGGCGATGAAGACCAGCCAGTTGGGCAATTGGCGCGTCGGCACCCTGGCCGCCGCCTTGCCCAAGCGCGCTTTCAGAAGTTTCGCGATATCGCGCATCCAGACATAGTCGCCGGCGATGGCGAGGAAACGTTCGCCCTTTGCGGCCGGATCCGTCATCGCGCGGATGTGGAGATCGGCGACATCGCGCACATCGACCAGGCCGAAGGAGAGTTTCGGCATGGCGGGCACCGAACCGTCGATCAGGCCCTTGACGATCTGGATCGAGGTCGAGAAGTCGGGGCCGAGGACGGGCCCGAGCACGCCGACCGGATTGACCACCGACAGTTCGAGGGCGCCGCCTTCGCGGGCGATGAAATCCCAGGCGGCGCGTTCGGCGATGGTTTTCGATTTCGTGTAGGGCGAGAGATCGTCGCCGTCGAGATTTGTCCAGTCGGTTTCGTCGAAGGGCTGCTTGCGGACGGGGTGGCCATAGCCGATGGCGGCGAAGGAGGAGGTCATCACGACGCGCTTGACGCCGGCGTCGCGCGCGGCGCGCAGCACCCGCAGCGCGCCGTCGCGGGCGGGCACGATCAGTTCGTTCTCGTCCTTCGGCAGGCCGGCCGGAAAGGGCGAGGCGACATGGAGCGCATAATCGCAGCCCTCAGCGGCCTCGGCCCAGCCCTTGTCGGCTGTCAGGTCGGCGGCGAAGAAGGAAAGGCGCGGGCCCGGATCGGCGGCGCCGCCCGCCTTCAGCATGGCGCGGACTTCCGGCTCGCGGGCCAGATTGCGGACCGTGGTGCGGACCGCGTGGCCCTGGCCCAGAAGCTGGAGGATGGAATGGGCGGCGATGAAGCCCGAGCCGCCGGTGACGAGGATGGTGGACATTTTTTCTTCCTTCGAGTCGGCGCCCCCGCCCTTCGCTTGTGCTCCGGGCGTTCGGCGCTCGAAAAGGTCCACCGGACCTTTTCGTTTGCTGGCGCAAACTGCGCCTCACCCCCTCACCCTTCCGCGAGCTGACGCTCGCTCCCTCCCTCTCCCCAATGGGGAGAGGGAAAGGATCGTTGCGCGCCGGCTAATCCGCCGCCTGAGCGAACTGGCCGGCGGCGGGCGAGAGCTTGTGGTTCTTCAGCGGGAGCTGGCGGATGCGGGTGTCGGTGAGTGCGAAGACCGCGTTGGCGACGGCGGCGGCGATCGGCGGCGTGCCGGGTTCGCCGAGACCGCCCAGGGCCGCGCCGCTTTCGATGAAATGCACCTCGATCGCCGGCGTCTCGGCCAGTGTCAGCATTTCGTAGTCGGTGAAGTTCGACTGCGCCACGGCGCCGCCCTCGATCGCGATCTCGCCGTAAAGTGCGGCGGTGAGGCCGTAGATGATGGCGCTCTCGACCTGCTGGCGGGCGGTGTCGGGATGGATCACCTCGCCGCAATCGACGGCGGCGGTGACGCGGTGCACGCGCACGCGGCCTTCGGCGTCGATCGAGATCTCGGCGACCTCGGCCGCGATCGAACCGAAGCTCTGCTGGATGGCGATGCCGCGGGCGCGGCCGGCCGGCAGCGGCCGGCCCCAGCCGGCCATTTCGGCGGCCCGTTCCAGCACTGCCAGATGACGCGGCTGGTGCTGCAGCAGCGCGCGGCGATAGGCGAAGGGGTCCTGCCCCGCTTCATGCGCCAGTTCGTCGGTGAAGCTTTCGGTGAAGAAAGTGTGCTGCGTATGCGCGACCGAACGCCAGGGACCGAAGGGCACATGGAACGTGCGGTCGACGACGCGGATCGACTGATGCGGCACGGCATAGGGAATATGCGCGGCCTCGGCCGGTTCGTTCCTGCCGATGTAGCGGTTGTCCCAGGCGACCGGCAGGCCCTTGTCGTCGAGCGCGGCGCGGAAGGTCGAGACAATGGCCGGGCGGTACTTGTCCTGGCGGATGTCGTCCTCGCGCGACCAGACCAGCTTGACCGGCGCGCCGACCTGCATCGCGATCAGCACCGCCTCGTCGACATAGTCGAGCGAGCCGGTGCCGCGGCGGCCGAAACCGCCGCCCATATAGAGCGGATGCACGGTGACGTCGTCGAGGCCGAGGCCGGCCAGTTTCGCAACCCGGGCCGCGGTGCCGAGCCCGTCCTGGGTGCCGGTCCAGATCTCGGCCTTGCCATTCTCGACCCTGGCGGTGCAGTTCATCGGTTCCATGCAGGCATGGGCGAGATAGGGCACGCGGTAGGTCGCTTCGAGGACGCGCGTGGCGGCGGCGAGCGCGCGCGGCGCATCGCCCGTTTCAACATCCTTGTCGCCCTTCTCGGCAGCGAGGATCTTCTCCTGTTCGACGAAGATCGTTTCCGACGTCACCGCGCCGAGACCGGCATCGGAGAAACGCGGTTCGAGCGCGGCCAGCGCCTGCTTGGCGCGCCAGTAGCTGTCGGCGACGACGGCAACCGCATGGGGCAGTTCGACGACCTGCCTGACGCCGCGGCGGGCCAGTGCCGGGGCGGCATCGACGCTTTCGAGACGGCCGCCGAAGACCGGCGCATGAAGAATCGCCGCATAGAGCATGCCCGGCACGCGGGCATCGATGCCATATTGCGCCGAGCCGTCGACCTTGGCCGGAATGTCGAAGCGGGCCGGCGCGGTGCCGACGATGCGGTAATCGGCTCTTGCCTTCAGCTTCGGTGCGCGGGGCGGCGACAATTCGGCCGCCTCGGCCGCCAGTTCGCCGAAGCTGGCGCTGCGGCCGCTCGCGCGGTGATGGACATGGCTGAGTTCGGCGACGACTTCGGCCTGCGGCACACCCCAGCGGCGCGCGGCGGCGCGCGTCAGCATCTCCTTTGCCGCCGCGCCGGCGACGCGCATGCCGTAATGGCCGGTGAAGCGCACCGCGGTCGAGCCGCCGGTCAGCTGCAGGTTCATGAATTCGGCGATCTTCAGCATCGAGAAATCGGTGACGCCGAGAAGCGCCGAGGGAATGGCGATGTCGCCGGCGAGATAGCCGCGGGCCAGCCCGTCATTGGCGAAGGCGCGCGCCGCCGGCGCCTGTTCCATGCGCACCAGCTGCCAGTCGGCTTCCATTTCCTCGGCCGCCATCATCGGCAGCGCGGTGTGGATGCCCTGGCCCATGTCGGAATGGGGCACATAGATGGTGACCGTGTTGTCGGGGGAAAGCTTGATCCAGGTCGTCAGCAGGCGTTCGTCGCCGGTGGCGACGGCGCGCGCGGCCGAGGTCAGACGCGAAGGACCGGCAAAGGCGAAGCCCAGCAGCAGGCCGCCGCCGGCAACGCCGCCGGCGACGAGGAGCTGGCGGCGGGTCGGCTTTTTCAGTTCGATGGCCATGATGCTCTCCCTCAGGCGGCGGTGACGGAACGGATGGCGGCGCGGATGCGCGGATAGGTGCCGCAGCGGCAGATATTGGTGATCGCCGCGTCGATATCCTCATCCGTGGGCTGAGGATTTTCGGCGATGAGCGCCGAGACCGCCATCAGCATGCCGGACTGGCAGTAACCGCATTGCGGCACCTGGGCCTCGATCCAGGCCCGCTGAAGATCGCTCAGCATGCCCTCGGCGGCGCCGGAGACGGCGGCAAGGCCCTCGATGGTGGTGATCTCCGCGCCGTCGACCGCCTCGACCGGGGTGACGCAGCTGCGCGTGGCGACACCGTCGACCTGGACCGTGCAGGCGCCGCAGGCGGCGATGCCGCAGCCGAATTTGGTGCCGGTCAGGCCCAGCTCGTCGCGCAGGGCCCAGAGGAGCGGCATCTCGGGTTCGATGTCGAGCGTGCGGGGCTCGCCATTGACGCGGAGGGTGATCGGCATGGGCGGTTCTCCGGCAGTTCGATGGATTGCGGGTGTTCGGGACGCGACTGACCGTTTTTACCATTTCGGTCAGTCTGTTGCCAGCGACAATCGCCGCCTGGCGGCCCCGGTCACGGATTCGTGAAGCCGGCGGTGGGCGCGGCGGCGCGGAGAGCCTATGTTTGCCGGAGATCCGTTGCCTTCAGGAGGATATTCCATGCGCCTTGCCCTGTTTGCCCTTGCTGCCGCCGTCGCCGCCCTGCCCGCCTGGGCCGCACCGCAGGCAAGCGCCAGTTTCAAGACCCATGACGGCGGGGCCGCCGGCATGGCGGCGATCAGCGAAGGGCCGAGCGGCGTGCTGCTGCGGATCGAGACGGAGGGACTCGCGCCCGGCTGGCACGGCGTCCACTTCCATGCCGTGGGCGATTGTTCGGACGAAAAGTTCATGGCTTCCGGCGGACATCTCAACCATGCGGAGGAGGCCGAAAAGGCGCCGCACGGGCTGCTCAATCCGGACGGCCCCGATTTCGGCGACCTGCCGAATCTCTATGTGCATGCAGACGGGACCGGCAAGGCCGAGATGTTTTCGGCGCTGGTCAGCTTCGACGGCGCGGGCGGGCGCGCCGCGCTTTTCGACGCCGACGGCGCGGCCATCGTGATTCACGAGGCTGCCGACGACCATACAAGCCAGCCGATCGGCGGCGCGGGCGCGCGGGTCGCCTGCGCGGTGATCGAGCGCGCAGAATAGAAGGCTGAACGCAGCGCCGAATTCCGGGTCAAGGACCCGGACGGCGAAGCGGCGCCCTGCAAGATGTTCGACTGAAATGATCCATCTTTCAGAGGATCAGCCGACTTCGAGCCTTGTCGGCGCGCCAGCGGCCGGGGCGAGGCTGGCCGGCGGCGCGGCGCGCACCGGCAGGTGGCAGGCGACGCGGGTGCCAATGCCGGGCGTCGATTCCAGCGTCACCCAGCCGCCATGCAGTTCGATGAAGGAGCGCACGAGGCTGAGGCCGAGGCCCGCGCCGCGGCGGCGGTCGCCCGACCCATGGGTCTCGAAACGGTCGAAGACATTGGACTGGAATTCCGGCTTGATGCCGTCGCCGGTGTCGGCGACCCAGAGCTCGACCGAATTCTCGAAGCGCGCCGCGCCCAGCGTGATGGTGTCGCCGGGGCTGGTAAAGGCCAGCGCATTGGAGAGCAGGTTGATCATGATCTGCTTGATGCGCTTCTCGTCGGCACGGACGATGCCGATGTCCCGCGGGCAGTCGATTTTCAGCACGACCCTGTTCTTCTGCGCCGGGCGCTGGGCGAATTCCTCGGTCGCATAGATCACTTCCGACAATTCGACATCGGAGAGGTCGAGCGTCATGGCACCCGCCTCGATGACGGCGAGATCGAGAATGTCGTTGACGACATCGATCAGTGTCTCGGAACTCTCGAGAATGCCCTGCATGTATTCGTGCTGGCGCGGATTGAGCTGACCGAACATTTCGGTCTCGAGGATCTCACCGAAGCCCAGAATGTTGGTCAGCGGCGTGCGCAGCTGGTAGGAGACATGGCTGATGAATTCCGATTTCAGCCGGTCGGCGGTTTCGAGCGCGTCGTTGCGCTCGCGCAGCGCGTTTTCCATGCGCGTCGAATCGGTGACATCGACATAGGTCAGCAGCGTCGCGCCATCGGGCAACGGCACGCGCGCGAAATCGATCACCGCGCCATCGGTGCGCTCAAGACGGCCAGTCGCCTGGGACCGGGTGCCCGACATCTCGGTAATGCCGGCCTTCATCGCGGCCCAGTCGGCCTCGCTGGCATAAAGCCCGCGGCAGAGATCGGCGATGTCGTTGACATGTGGCTCGCCCTCGAGGTCGGCCGGATCGAGATTCCAGATCCGCGCCCAGGCCGGGTTCGAGAGTTTCAAGCGGCCGTCGGAGCCGAACACCGCGACGCCTTCATAGAGATGATCGATCGTCTCGCGCTGCACGCTGGCCAGCGTGTTGTAGGAGCTTTCGAGATTGAGCCGCTCGGTGATGTTCTCATAGAGATAGACGACGCCGCCGAAGGGGTGGGCCTGGCCGATCAGCTTGATCGTGCGGCCATCGGGCAGATGCCAGAATTCCTCAATCGGATCGGGCGATGTGTAGAGTTCCATACGGGCCTGTTTCCAGGCCTGGAAATTGGCCTGTTCGGGCAGGCGGCGGCGGGCGCGCAGCTCGTCGAGAATCTCGCCATCCGACGGACCCTGATCGAGCCATTGCGCCTCGAGCCCCCAGAGCGCCTCGAAGGCGCGGTTGCGGAAGGCAAGGCGCTTGTCCGGTCCGCAGATCGCGACCGCCGTGGTGACGCGGTCGAGCGTGGCGGCATGGCTTTCAATATGACGGCGGAGTTCACCCTCGGCCGCGTCCAGCGCCGAGACGTCGATGGCGATGCCGGCAACGCCATCGCTCATTCGCTGTTCGATGATGTCGAGCGTGCGGCGCTCGCCAGCCATGATGGCGCGGCTGCGCTCACGGGCGCGGGGCCGGTCGAAGAGCCCGCGGCGCAGCGCGGCAAGCGTCTCGTCGTTCAGCAGTTCGAGCCCCTTCAGCACTGCCTCTTCCGGCGAGGCCGCATCGACCGCCTCGGCATAGGCCGCATTGACCCATGCCAGGCGGCCATCGCCGTCGCGGCGCCAGGCGGGCAACGGCGCCGTCATCAACTGTTCCTCGAAACGGGCGCGTGCCGTATCGGCATGGCGCAGGCGATCCTTCAGGCGCGAGACTTCGGCGCGTTCGCCCGAGACATCGCGCAGCCAGAGCACCGCCAGCGCGCCGGCCGGGCGGCCCTCGGCCTCGAAGGTCCGGCCGTCCAGCGACTGCACATGCAGCGAGAAGCGCGCGCCGCGCGTGCGCAGCCGCTCGACCGCCGTATTGAGGCGGCCGGCATTTTCAGGTTCGAGCCTTGTCAGCAGATAGTTGAAATCGAGATCGCCGGAGGAAGGATCAACCAGCGTCGCCGTCGAACCGACAATACGGGGGCGTGCCTGGAAGGTGCCGGGTGCCGCGCGCAGGCTTTCGGGCGTCCAGATGAAGACGGCATCGGGCTCGGCAGCCAGGATCGCTTCGGCCGCGTCGAGCCGTGCGGCCAGGGCGCCGGCATCAGCCTCGCGCGTCAGCGCAACGCGACGTGCGGCCCGAGCTGCACGCAGGCCGACAAGGGCGGCGAGTGCGCCAACAAAGGCGATGCCACCGGCCACCGCATAGGCCGCGGCGATGCCCGGATCGACGGCCGCCTCCGGCGGCAGACCGATCGCGGTCAGCCTGTCGAGCAGGCCGCGCGGCACGATTTCCTGCGCCGGCGCGGCAGACGGGATCAGCGCGGCGCCGATGCCCGCGGCCAACTTCCCCATTCCTGACCGGCGATCCTGCGCCCTCATGCCACACTTTCCGCCTGCCGGCTCCCCCCGGAGAGCTCAAGCCCTTTCGCCCGCAAATCAGCGGGCGCCGCCCATACTACACGATCGGCGGACATGTCGCGAAAAACGACAAAAAGGGCCCGGCGTTTCCGCCGGGCCCCGATTTCGCCAGCCGATGCGCCGCCGGTCAGTAGCGGTAGGTCTCGGGCTTGAACGGACCGGACTGCGCAACGCCGATATAGGCGGCCTGCTTGTCGTTCAGCTTTTCGAGCTTCACGCCGATCTTTTCGAGATGGAGCATGGCGACCTTTTCGTCCAGCGCCTTGGGCAGGACATAGACCTTCTTCTCGTAGCTGTCCGGCTTCGTCCAGAGTTCCATCTGAGCCAGCGTCTGGTTGGTGAAGGAGGCCGACATGACGAAGCTCGGATGGCCGGTGCCGCAACCGAGATTCACGAGACGGCCTTCGGCCAGCAGGATGATGCGCTTGCCATCCTGGAACTCGATTTCGTCGACCTGCGGCTTGACGTTGTGCCATTTCAGGTTGCGCAGGCCGCCGATCTGAATCTCGCTGTCGAAATGGCCGATGTTGCAGACGATCGCGCGGTGCTTCATGTTCCGCATATGGTCGACGGTGATGACGTCGATATTGCCGGTCGTCGTGACGAAGATGTCGCCGCGCGTCACGGCCTCATCCATCGTCGTGACTTCATAGCCTTCCATCGCGGCCTGCAGCGCGCAGATCGGATCGATTTCGGTGACAATCACACGGCAACCGGCCTGGCGCAGCGATGCGGCCGAGCCCTTGCCGACATCGCCGAACCCGGCGACGACGCCGACCTTGCCCGACATCATGACGTCGGTGGCGCGGCGGATGCCGTCGACCAGCGACTCACGGCAGCCATAGAGATTGTCGAACTTCGATTTGGTCACGCTGTCATTGACGTTGATCGCCGGCCAGAGCAGCGTGCCCTTCTTCTGCATTTCATAGAGGCGGTGGACGCCGGTGGTGGTTTCCTCCGTCACGCCGCGCACGCTTTTCGCGACCTGATTGTACCAGCCCGGCTTGTGCTTGAGGCGGCGCTTGATAGCGGCGAAAAGCACTTCCTCTTCCTCATTGCCCGGCGTTTCGAGGAACGCCGTGTCGCCGTCCTCGGCGCGCTTGCCCAGATGGATCAGCAGCGTCGCATCGCCGCCATCATCGAGGATCATGTTGGGTGTGCCGCCGTCCGACCATTCGAAGATGCGGTGGGTATATTCCCAGTAGTCTTCAAGACTTTCGCCCTTGATGGCGAAGACCGGGATGCCGCGCGCGGCGATTGCGGCCGCGGCATGATCCTGGGTCGAATAGATGTTGCAGGATGCCCAGCGGATGTCGGCGCCGAGTTCGGCCAGGGTTTCGATCAGCACGGCGGTCTGGATCGTCATGTGGAGCGAGCCGGCGATGCGGGCGCCCTTCAAGGGCTTCTTCGCGCCGAATTCCTCGCGCGTCGCCATCAGGCCCGGCATTTCCGTTTCGGCGATGTCGATTTCCTTGCGACCCCAATCGGCGAGATTGATGTCCTTGATCGCGAAATCGCGCGGATCGGCTTTGGCAGCTTGGCTCATGGGGCGGAGGCTCCTTGGAAGGGCTTGATTTCAGGCGGCCGGCGCGGGCGGCGCAATGCAGCGCCTCGGCCCGCGAGGCGGCCGGTTCGGAGGGGTTATAACAAGGGCGGCCATCAGGGGCAAGAGCGATATAAAGAAATCTTTATATGTATCTTCCGAGGCGATCACCCGACGAGCGGGCCGGCCGGCAACCAGCGTGCAGTCCGTCTGCTGCAGGAACAGGCGCCGACCCGTCAGTCGCGCTCGCCGAAACCATCGGCAACCAGGGCCTCGAGGGCATCGAGGGCCGCTTCGGCATCGGCGCCCTCGGCCTCGATCAGAATGCAGCAGCCGGGCGCGGCGGCCAGCATCATCAGACCCATGATCGAGGTGCCGGGGACGGTGTAGCCTTCGCGTGAGACGCGAATGTCGGCATCGTAGCGTTCGGCCACCTGAACGAATTTCGCCGAGGCGCGGGCATGAAGGCCGCGGGTGTTGACGATATTGACAAGCCGGGATGCGGGGCGCGCCGCCCCGCCGCTTTCGACAGTCACTTGCCTTCGCCCGCCAGGACGCGGCTCGCAATCGAAATGTATTTGCGGCCCGATTCCTGCGCCTGATCGGCCGCCTCGCCGAGGCTCGCCGTTTCGCGCACACTTGCCAGCTTGATCAGCATCGGCAGATTGACGCCGGCGATCACTTCGACCTTCGCCTTGTCCATGACGGAAATCGCCAGATTGGACGGCGTGCCGCCGAACATGTCGGTCAGCAGGATCACGCCATCGCCGGAATCGGCCGCCGCAACGGCCTTGAGAATGTCCTTGCGGCGCTGCTCCATGTCATCGTCGGGACCGATGCTGATGGCCGCCACCTGCGCCTGGGCGCCCACGACATGTTCCATAGCGGCGACAAACTGGCTGGCCAGTTGACCATGCGTTACAAGTACCAATCCGATCATCGACCGCCCTCATTGCCGCAACCCGTCCGCCCCTGCGGGCGGGGCGGCGATACCGCACCCCTGCGAGGGGCGTATCGTGACCTCATTCCGGCGTCAATGACAAGCGCTGCGATGCAACAATCGGCATCGAGGCAACGCTTTTTCCAGGTGAGGAGACGTGCGGTCACAGCCGGCCATCGGCGCCGGGAAAACCATTGTCCGGTATGGCCGCCAGCGCGAGACGAAGCTTTTCCGGCGTCGTCGCGTCAAAGGCATGGAACGCCAGAACCGGCAGCGACAGTCCGGCGACCACCTCGTGGCGCGGCACAGGCAGGCGCGGCACGGTGTCGCGCGGCACGAGATCGACGATCAGCGCGACAGGGCCCTGTGCCACAGCCGGCACCGCCACCAGACCGAGACCGCGCAGTTCAATGAGGCCGGCGAGGGCTTCGGGCGCCGAGGCGACGAGCCTGCCGCCGTCGCGGACAAGGCGGACCTGATCATCGGCCACAAGGCATGTTTCGCCGGCCGGATCGGTGCGGATCAGGCGGAAGGCCAGGTCGGACTTGCCGGCACCCGAAGGCCCGCGCAGCAGCAGGGCGCGGGTGCCGCAGGCCACACATGTACCATGCATGTATATGGCGTCTTCGTTCGACGGAAGGGTGGGCGGGGACATCGGCGATCAGTCCGCGGCCGGCAGATCGACGATGAACTGCGCCCCGCGGATTGTTTCGCCGTCCATCAGATTGGCGGCATGGATGAGGCCGCCATGCACCTCGACGATCTGGCGCGAGATGGCCAGGCCGAGGCCGGAATGCTTGCCGAAACTGTCGGGCCGGTCGGTGTGAAAGCGATCGAAGATGCGCTCGAAACTGTCGGGCGGAATGCCGGGCCCCTCATCCTCGACCCGGATGACAATCCGGTTGCGCTCGCGCGCGGCGGAAACCCGGACCGTGCTACCTTCGGGACTGAAGGACAATGCATTGTCGACCAGGTTGCGGACAACCTGACCGAGACGCATGTCGAAGCCTTTCACGACCATGCGCTCGCGGCCCGGCGGGCCCGGATCGATCTTGAGCACCACCTGTGCATGGCTGGCGACGCCGGTTTCGGTGAAGAGATCGCAAACCGTCTCAAGCAGCGTCACGACATTCACATCCTCCATTTCCTCGCGCGACAATTCGGCATCGAGCCGCGAGGCGTTGGAAATGTCGCTGATCAGACGATCGATGCGCCGTACATCGTCCTGGATGATCTGCATCAGTCGTTCCTTGGCTGCATCGTCCTTCGCCAGCCGGAAGGTTTCGACGGCGCTGCGGAGCGACGTCAACGGATTCTTCAACTCATGAGCAACGTCGGCTGCGAAACTCTCGATCGCATCGATGCGATTGTAGAGCGCATTGGTCATGTCGCGCAGCGACCCCGACAATTCGCCGATTTCATCCCGGCGGCCGGTGAAGTCGGGAATCTGGGCACGCGCGTTCTTGCCCCGGCGAACGATTTCGGCCGCCTGTGCCAGGCGACGCACCGGTTCGGCGATGGTGCCGGCCAGCACGACCGACAGCAGGATCGTGACGCCGAGCGCCACCAGAAAGACCTGCATGATGGCGAACCGTTCGGCACGTACGATCGCATCGATATCGCCGCCTCGCGTCGAAAGCATCAAGGCACCGAGCACCGCACGATAGCGCTGGATCGGCACGGCGACCGAAACGATCAGCTCGCCGCGATCATTGACGCGCTCCATGCTCGAGGGCGTTCCGGACAATGCGCCGATGACCTCGGCATACATGGTGCCGTTCTGGCTTCCCGCCTCCCGGAAGCGCTCGAGATTGCGCCCCGGAAGCAGACTCCGCATCCAGTCGGCGATACCTTCGAGAAAGCCTGGATCGTCAGCACCTTCCGGCGGCGGCAATTCGAAGGCGACGACCTGGCCGGACGCCGAGAGCTGCCGCGAATCGAGGATCAGCCAGCCCTCCTTGTCGTAGAGGCGCGCGCGGGTCTGTGTCGGCAGCACCAGACGGCGGAGAATCGGGGCGGCGTTCTCCGGAACGATCGGTAATGTCCGTTCGGCCATTTCCGTCTCGATGTCGGCGGGCGGGCGCGCCGCGCCGATGCGATTGGCGGCAAGCGGGTCGATCACCTGGGCATCCTGCGTCGAGGTCGCGCCCTGGGCAATGGCACCGGCAATGATTTCGGCCTGTGTCAGCAGGCTCTGTCGGCGGGCATCGATCAACCCTTCGCGAAACTGGTTGAGATAGAGGATGCCGGTCAGCAGAACGAAGAGCGCCGCAACATTGAAGGCAACGATGCGGCGCGTCAGGCTCGAAAAGCGACCGCGCGCCAGAAAGCCGCGAAAGGCCGCAAACAGGCGCGCCACCCATGCCGACAGCCGGTCGGCCAGCATGGCGTCGGACGCCGCGCGCGGCGAGGCGGCAGGCGCGATCCGCCCGCCGGTCTCGTCTTCGTCCTCGCTCAGGCTCGCCATGACATCTCTTTGGCCTTGTCGTGCCGCGGCACGGTTATGCAGGCTGGCGCCGCAGCCGGGCCTCAGGCCTCACGATAGCGGTACCCGACGCCATACAGGGTTTCGATGGCGTCGAAATCGTCGTCGACTTCCTTGAACTTCTTGCGCAGGCGCTTGATATGGCTGTCGATGGTCCGGTCGTCGACATAGACCTGGTCGTCATAGGCCGCATCCATCAAGGCATCGCGGCTCTTGACGTAGCCAGGACGCTGGGCCAGCGCCTGCAGGATCAGGAATTCGGTGACGGTCAGCACGACCTGCTTGCCGCCCCAGGTGCAGGTGTGGCGCTCGGGATCGAGCAGCAGCGAACCACGCTCCATCACCTGATTGACCGCGCCCTCGAGCGGCGCGCCCTCGGCCTTCGGGCTGACGCGCCGCAGCACTGCCTTGACGCGCTCCACCAGCAGCCGTTGCGAGAAGGGCTTGGTGATGTAATCGTCGGCGCCCATCTTCAGGCCGAACAATTCGTCGATCTCGTCATCCTTCGATGTCAGGAAGATCACCGGCAGATCGGATTTCTGGCGCAGGCGGCGCAGAAGTTCCATACCATCCATGCGCGGCATCTTGATGTCGAAGACGGCGACATCGGGCGGGTTGGCGGCAAGGCCCGCCAGCGCCGCCGCCCCGTCGGTATAGGTCTGGACATGATATCCCTCGGCTTCAAGCGCGATGCTCACCGAGGTCAGAATGTTGCGGTCGTCGTCGACCAGCGCAATGGTCGGCATTTGCCCCTGTCCCTTTTGACGGTCGCGGCCCTTTTTCGCTTCGGGACCGTTTCCGCTCAATTCGTTCCGGACCTCTTCCATCGCGTACCCCGCTCTCAGATCCGCCCGCCCAGCGGCGACGAGGCATAGGGACGCTTTTGGCCCAAAATGTGGCGGCAGTATAAGGGGTTGAATGCTCAAGTGATAGGCCGGAAGGCAGGGTGCGGCGCTGCCGGCAGGATCGGCCGATTTGACAAGGCCGGGGCGGCGCGGTCATTGAAGGGACGTGGCGGAACGCGGGCTTCCGGCAAGCGGACTATCTGGGGGGACCATGACAAAACGCATTCTCATCGGCCTTGCGGGCCTTGTCGTTCTGCTGATCGTCATCGTTGTCGGGCGGACGCTGATGATACCGACGCTCGATATGAGGTCGGCCGGCGAGGCGTCAAGCATCGATGCCGAACGCGCGGCGCAGCATCTTGCCGAAGCCGTCCGTTTCGAGACGATTTCCCACCAGCGCGGTGCCGACCCCGCGGCCGTCGCGCGCTCGGAGGCGGCCTTTACCGGCTTTCGCAACTGGATGGACGCAACCTATCCAGCCTTCACGGCTGCCAGCAGCCGCGAAATCGTCGGCGGCCAGACACTCTTCTATACATGGCAAGGCCAGGACACGTCGCTCGATCCCGTGCTGATGATGTCGCATATCGACGTCGTGCCGATTGCGCCGGGAACCGAAGACCAATGGGAGCACCCCCCCTTCGGGGGCGTCATCGCCGATGGTTATGTCTGGGGGCGCGGCACGATCGACAACAAGGGCTCGCTGATCGCCATGGTGGAGGCAGCGGAACTTCTGGCCGCGCGCGGGTTCCGCCCGACACGCACCATCATGTTCGCCTTCGGTCATGACGAGGAAATTGGCGGCCCACGCGGCAACAAGGCGCTGGCCGAACTGCTGCAGCAGCGCGGCGTGCGGCTGGCCTGGGTCAAGGATGAGGGCGGCGTGATCGGTCATGGTCTGCTGCCGGGCGTCAATGCGCCGGTCGCCATGATCGGTGTCGCCGAAAAGGGTTCGATCTCGCTCGACATCGTCGCCTATTCGCGCGGCGGCCATTCCTCGATGCCATCGCCCGCGGCGCAGACCGCGATCGGACGACTCGCCCGCGCGCTCGACCGGATCGGCAACACGCCGTTCAAGTCGCGCGTCGACGGCGCAACGCGCGGCATGGTCGAGGGGCTTGCCCCCGCCGTGCCGTTTCTGCAGCGCATGGTCTATGCCAATCTCTGGCTGTTCGAACCCGTGGTGCGCGGCGTGATGGAAAAGAGTCCGACAAGCGCCGCCCAGCTTCAGACAACGATCGCGCCAACGATCATCGAAGGCGGCAACAAGGAGAACGTGTTGCCGCCGGAAGCGCGTGCAGTCGTCAATTTTCGCATACATCCGCGCGACAATGCCGAGAAGGTCATCGCCCATGTGCAGGCGGCGGTCGACGATCCGGAGGTGACGATCGAAGCCCTGCCCGGCGTTCGCGAGGCGTCGCAAGTCTCCAACATCGAGGGCGACGGGTACCGGTTGCTGACGCGGATTATCGGGGAAAGCTTTCCCGGCACGATTACCGCCCCCTATCTCGTGGTCGGCGGCACCGACAGCCGTCACTACCTGCCGATTACCGACAATGTCTTCCGGTTCATTCCGATCCGCATGGGCCCCGACGACATGGCGCGCTTTCACGGCACCAATGAACGGGTATCGGTCGCGAACATGGGCGAGGCCGTGGCCTTTTATGTCCGGCTGATCGAGGCGATGGAGTCCGCCGCCGAATAACGCCGTTTTCAGGGTTAAACTGCCGCTTTTTGCGGCAGAACCCGTCCCCCGGGCGGGCATCGGGGACGCTTCGCCGCAGCCATTGCGGATGACCGCAAAGCGGTTGCGCCGGACCGGGGCCGCCAGTATGTTGGCGCCGAATTTCCGACCGTCTGAAGAAAGTCGGGGGCCGCTGGCCCCGGCCTTTCCCTAATTTCCGGCGGATCAGACGCGCGCCGACCAGGCCCGCGCAAGACAATCGGCCCGGCGGGATTTCCGACAACGGGCGACAGGGACGCGACCAAGCCAGACGGCCCGCTGGGGCCTCTCGGGATCACGAGGAGAGAATTGTGAAACAGACCGGGCCTTACATCAGCAGTCATGGCGCCGACAAGAACGGCTTCAGGAATCTTGCCGCCCTGCACTGGAACTACCGCCCCGCTTCTCTTTATGAAGAGTCGATAAAACGGGGCGAGGGCCATGTGGCCGCCAACGGGCCCTTCGTCGTCAAGACCGGCGTTCATACCGGCCGCTCCGCCAAGGACAAGTTCATCGTCCGCGACGCTTCCACCGAAAAGACCGTCTGGTGGGACAACAACAAGTCGATGACGCCGGAAGCCTTCGACCTCCTCCATGCTGATATGCTGAAACATGCCGAAGGCAAGGAACTCTTCGTTCAGGACCTTTTCGGCGGTGCCGACACCACCCACCGCCTCGCCACCCGCGTCTTTACCGAATACGCCTGGCACTCGCTCTTCATCCAGAACCTGCTGATCGAACCGAAGCCCGAAGAGCTTGACGATTTCATTCCGCAATTCACCATCATCGACCTGCCGAGCTTTGAGGCCGATCCCGCCAAATACGGCGTGCGGACAGGCACTGTGATTGCCTGCAATTTCGACAAGCGCATCGTGCTGATCGGCGGCACTTCCTATGCCGGCGAAATCAAGAAGTCGGTCTTCTCGATGCTCAACTACGAATTGCCGCCCAAGCGCGTGATGCCGATGCATTGCTCGGCCAATGTCGGCGCGGAGGGCGACACGGCGATTTTCTTCGGTCTTTCGGGCACCGGCAAGACGACGCTCTCGGCGGTTGCCACGCGCACGCTGATCGGCGATGACGAGCATGGCTGGTCGGAAAACGGCGTCTTCAATTTCGAAGGCGGCTGCTATGCCAAGATGATCAAGCTGTCGGCCGAGGCCGAGCCGGAAATCTATGCGACGACGCAGCGTTTCGGCACCGTGCTCGAAAACGTGGTGATGGACGAGAATACGCGCGAACTAGATCTCGACAGCGCGGCACTTGCCGAGAACAGCCGTGGCGCCTATCCGCTCTCCTTCATACCGAATGCCAGCGCCACGGGCCGTGCGCCGCACCCGAAGAACATCATCATGCTGACGGCGGATGCCTTCAGCGTGCTGCCGCCGGTGGCGCGTCTGACGCCCAGCCAGGCCATGTATCACTTCCTGTCGGGTTATACGGCGAAGGTCGCCGGCACCGAAAAGGGCGTGACGGAGCCGGAAGCGACCTTCTCAACCTGCTTCGGCGCGCCCTTCATGTCGCGTCATCCGACCGCATACGGCAATCTGCTGCGCGACCTCATCGCCGAGCACAAGGTTTCGTGCTGGCTGGTCAATACCGGCTGGACCGGCGGCGTCTACGGGACCGGATCGCGCATGCCGATCAAGGCGACGCGCGCCCTGCTTGCAGCGGCGCTTGACGGATCGCTCAACGGCGTTTCCTTCCGCACCGATCCGAATTTCGGTTTCGAAGTGCCGGTCAGCGTGCCGGGTGTCGACGACAGGATTCTCAACCCGCGCGAGACCTGGGACGACAAGACCGCCTATGACGCGCAGGCACAGAAACTCGTCAGGATGTTCATCGACAATTTCGCCAAGTTCGAAGCGCATGTCGATCCGGATGTCCGCGCCGCCGCGCCGGCCGCCGTCCGCGCTGCCGAGTAAGTACGCACTTCATATGAAACGGCAAAGCCCGGAGGGAAACCTCCGGGCTTTTTCACTTCGATAGTGCGGCGACGCCGCTACTTGCGCGGATTGTGTCCGTCACCGGCATGCGTGCCGGTCCATGCAGGTGGATCCGACGCCGGGAAACTCTCGTCAAGCGCTTCGTCGATCTTCTCCTCGTCCGCCGCGTTTTCCGCCTTGCGTTCGGCGCGCTTCGCATCGGACTCGGGAGTCGCCTTGTCGCTGTTCAACGCCGGCGCGTCGGAAGCGGGAAAACTTTCCTTCAAGGCTTCGGTCACCTTTCCGGATTCATTCTTTCTGTTCGGCATCGCGCGGCCCTCCGTTTGTTGCGTGGATCGCCGTTTCCGGCCGTGTTGAACCGTGTAGACCTAAAATGCGGCAAAAATGGACCAGAACGGTCATCTGTCTAATGCGCCTCGTCCCAGTTTCTGGCGGCGCGTGCATCGACGTCGAGCGGCACGGAAAGCGCAACGGCCGGCGCAGCGGCAGCCGACATCACTTTCGCAACTTCCTTGCAGGTCTTTTCGGCTTCCTTTTCCGGTGCTTCGAAGATCAGTTCGTCATGCACCTGCAGCAGCATGCGGCCCGAGAGATTTGCCTTTGCGAGCGCGTCCGGCATGCGGATCATCGCGCGGCGGATGATGTCGGCGGCGGACCCTTGAATCGGCGCGTTGATGGCAGCGCGTTCCATGAAGCTCTTTTCGGCCGGATTCTTCGAATTGATCTGCGGTAAGTGAATGCGGCGACCGAAAATGGTTTCGACATAGCCGTTCCGGTGGGCGAAGTCCTTGGTGTCGTCCATATAGGCGCGGATGCCGGGAAAGCGTTCGAAGTAACGCGCGATGTAGTCGCCCGCCTCCTGGCGCGAAATGCCGAGCTGGTTGGCGAGACCAAAGGCCGAGATGCCGTAGATGATGCCAAAATTGATCGCCTTGGCGCGGCGGCGGATGCCGGGGTCCATGTCCTTCAGCGGCACCGAGAACATTTCGGATGCCGTCATCGCATGAATGTCGAGTCCGTCGGCAAAGGCCTTTTTCAATGCCTCAATGTCGGCGATATGTGCCAGCAGCCGCAATTCGATCTGACTGTAGTCGGCCGAGATCAGCAGGTTTCCTTCTTCGGCAACAAAGGCGGTGCGGATCTTGCGGCCGTCCTCGGTGCGGACCGGGATGTTCTGCAAGTTCGGTTCGGTCGAGGCGAGGCGGCCGGTCGATGTTGCGGCCAGCGAATAGGAGGTGTGGATGCGGCCGGTATCCCTGTCGATGAACGCGGGCAAGGCATCGGTGTAGGTGCTCTTGAGCTTGGCGAGGCCGCGCCAGTCGAGCACCGCACGGGGCAGTTCGTGACCCTGTGCCGCCAGCGCCTCCAGCATCTCGGCATCGGTCGACCAGGCGCCCGTCTTGGTCTTGCGCCCCCCGTCGAGACCCTGTTTGTCGAACAGGATCTCACCAAGCTGCTTGGGCGAGCCGATGTTGAAGCGCTCGCCGGCCAGCGTGTAGATCTCGTCCTCGAAACGGGCCATCTTCTGCGCGAAGTCCGCCGACAGACGCGCCAGTACCGCCTTGTCGACCTTGACGCCGGCGCGCTCCATTTCGACGATGACCGGGACCAGCGGCCGCTCCAGCGTTTCGTAGACCGTCATGCGATGCTCGGCGACGAGACGCGGCTTCAGGATGTGCCAGAGACGCAAGGTGACATCGGCGTCTTCGGCCGCATAGGCGACGGCCTTGTCGACCGGTACGCGGTCGAACGTGATCTGCGCCTTGCCCTTGCCGGCAACTTCGGAAAATGGGATCGGCTTGTGACCGAGATGGAGCTCGGAAAGCTCGTCCATGCCGTGACCATGGACGCCGGCGTCGAGGGCATAGGACATCAGCATCGTGTCGTCGACCGGTGCCAGCGCGATGCCGTGCTGGCGGAAGACAGTCATGTCGAATTTGAGATTCTGGCCGATCTTCAGCACCGCCGGATCTTCAAGCAGCGGCTTCAGCGCCTTCACCGCTTCCTTCAGCGGGATCTGCTGCTGTCCGCCGGCATCGGTAAAGTCGAGACCATCGCCGGCGCCGTGCTGCAGCGGCATGTAGCAGGCCTCACCGGGGGTCAGCGCCATCGACACGCCGACAAGGCGGGCCTGCATTGCATCCAGCGAGTCCGTTTCGGTGTCGACGGCGACATAGCCCTGTTGGCGCGCGCGGGCGACCCAGCTTTCGAGATCGGCGAGCGCCGTCACCGCCGTGTATTTCGCCTCGGCGAAGTCGGCATCGATACCCTTCGGCGTTGCGCCGGGAACGCCGCCGCGGGCGCCGCGCGTTGCGACCTGTTTTTCCTTTCCGGTCTCGTCCGCATCCACTTCGGCCTGGGGCGGGTGCGCACCGGCCGCCGGAATCGCATCGACATCGAGATTGAAACGCTCGCCGACGCGGCGCGTCAATGTGTTGAACTCCATGTCCTTGCAGAAGCCGATCAGGGTTTCGGGATCGGGATCGCGAACTTCCATCGTGTCGAGATCGATATCGACCGGCACATTGTCGTCAAGCTCGACCAGTCTTCGCGAAATGCGCGCCTGTTCGGCGAATGCGATCAGATTTTCGCGCCGTTTCGGCTGCTTGATTTCCGCGGCACGGGACAGCAGCGTTTCGAGATCGCCATACTCCTCGATCAGTTGCGCCGCCGTCTTGACGCCGATGCCGGGGACGCCGGGCACATTGTCGGTCGAATCGCCGGCCAGCGCCTGGACATCGACGACCTTTTCGGGCGGGACGCCGAATTTCTCGATGACCTGGTCGCGCGCGATCGTTTTCAGCTTCATCGTGTCGAGCATGTCGACATGATCGTTGACCAGCTGCATCAGATCCTTGTCGGAGGAGACGATGGTGACACGGGCGCCGGCCTCGCGCGCCAGCCGCGCATAAGTGGCGATCAGATCGTCGGCCTCGTAACCCAGCATCTCGATCGAGGGCACGCCGAAGGCGCGGGTCGCGTCGCGAACCAGCGCGAATTGCGGCCGCAGATCCTCGGGCGGTTCGGCGCGGTTGGCCTTGTATTCGGGATAGATGTCGTTGCGGAAGGTCTTCGAGGAAGCATCGAAAATGACGGCGAGATGCGTCGGCTCGAATTCGTCCTTTGTGTCCTCGATCAGCTTGTAGAGCATGTTGCAGAAGCCGGCGACGGCACCGACCGGCAGGCCGTCGGATTTGCGCGTCAGCGGCGGCAATGCGTGATAGGCGCGGAAGATATAGCCCGAACCGTCGACCAGAAAGAGATGGTCGCCCTTTTTCAGCGGCCTGCCCGGCCCATCGGTTTTCTTTTGTGCCTTGCCGCTTGCCACGCGCCTCGCCTTCCCTATCTATGAGGCCTATGCTTGCCCTCCGCCGTCCGGCGGGACGCCACTATAACGCGTTCGCCGCCCCGCAACAGAACCCGCATCAGAGCCCGAAAAAGAGCCCTCTTCATGGCCCATTCGCTTGCCGACAACAATCCGCCCGTCGAGACCCGCATGCCCGCCGAACCGGCGCCCCAGAAGGCAGGACGCTTTGCCATCGAGGCCCGGACCTTGCGAAAGGTCTACAAGGCCAGCGGCAACCAGCCGGCCAAGGAAGCGCTGAAGGGGATCGATCTGGCGATCCCGCGCGGTTCGATCTTCGCGCTGCTGGGGCCGAACGGTGCCGGCAAATCGACCTTCATCAACATCCTGGCCGGACTTGTCATCAAGACATCGGGCGCGGCCTCCGTCTGGGGTTTCGATATCGATGTCAATCCGCGCCAGGCCCGCGCCTCGATCGGCGTGGTGCCGCAGGAACTCAATATCGATCCCTTTTTCACGCCGGCCGAAGTGCTGGAGATGCAGGCCGGGCTCTACGGCGTACCGAAGCGCGAACGCCGCACCATGGAAATCCTCGCGGCCATGGGGCTCGAGGACAAGGCGGATGCCTATGCGCGCACGCTGTCGGGTGGCATGCGCCGGCGGCTGCTGGTTGCCAAGGCGATGGTGCACAACCCGCCGGTGCTGATCCTCGACGAGCCGACGGCCGGCGTCGATATCGAGCTCCGGCGCCAGCTCTGGGACTATGTGAAGGGGCTGCATGCGCGCGGCACGACCATCGTGCTGACCACGCATTACCTCGAAGAGGCCGAGGCGCTGTGCGACACCATCGCCATCATCGACCGGGGCGAGGTGGTCTGCTGCGAACCGAAGGAGCAATTGCTGGCGCGGATCAGCGACAAGAAGCTGATCGTGCGGCCGGCCGCGCCGGTGGCGGCGCTGCCGGCGGCGCTGGCCGGGCTGAAGGCCGAGATCCGGCCGGATGGCGCGCTGGCGATCCAGTATAATCCGGCCGAAACCGGCGTGATGGCGATCCTCGGGCAGATCGGCGCTGCGGGCATCGAGATCGGCGACATTTCGACCGAGGAATCCGATCTTGAAGACGTTTTCCTGCAATTGACCGCGCCGCATTGAGGGCTCAGGCGGAGGCGCGCTTGACCAGTTCGCCCATCACCATGTCGACGCCCGAACCGGCCGAGAGCGGCAGCAGCACGGCCTCGATTTCGGTCGCCGGGCCCGCCTTGGCAAAGACCGCGGCGCCGTAGACGCGCAGCGGGCGGCGCAGCTGGCAGACCACGCCCAGCACCTTGGCGATGGCGGCGGCCGGTTTTTCCGAAATATCGCTTTCAAGCGTGCGGCCGGTGAAATCGCGCGAAAAAAGCTCGTTGAGCGCCGTGCCCATCAGGCGGACGCGGAAATGCGCCAGCGCCAGCGCCGGGGGCGCCGCATCGACCAGAAAAACCGAGGGCAGATGGCTGACAATGTCGGCCGGGCTGACATCGGCGCGGGCCGGACAGGGCCGGCCGGCGCGCTTGCCGTTCCAATAGGCCAGCATGTCGCGGAGACGGGCGTCCTGAAGGGACAGGAGCGGGTCGATGAAGACATCGAAAGGCGCGAGCCGCAGGGCTTCGGGCGCTTGGGTCGACATGGGAACGCGGAACTCTTCTCAGGGGCCCGGCGCAGAAAACCCGCGCCGGCCGAACTCGCCGGCCCCTTCCTATAGGCGGATTCGAGAGACCCGCCAAGGCGGCAGACGGCCGCTCAGGGCGCGGCGACAAGGCGCAGAATGGCGCGGGTTGCCTCGCGGGCGCTGAAATCGGCCTCGCCTGTGGCGCCCATATGCGGCCGTGTCATCGCCATGCCTTCGATGAAGGCGACGGCCTGACGGGCGCGGCGCGCGCGTTCGCGCGGCGTCAGCGCCGGATTGAGCGTTTTGACAATGTTTTCAAAGCCCTGGAGATAGACCGCGTAGTAGCGCGAAAGCGCCTCGGCGATGGCCTGGTTGCGGGCGGCGAAGGAGGCGACTTCGAGCATGAAGATGCCGCAATCGCGGCGGTAAGCCTCGTCATTCAAAAGGAAATCGAGGGCGCGGTGGAGGCGCTGCTCGCCGCTGCCGGGCGCCTCGAAGCGGGCGCGGATCTCGGCGCTGTAGCGCTGGACGAAGCGATCGAGCAATTCGGCAAGGATTTCTGCGGGATTCGGGAAGTAATACTGGACATGGCTGAGGCGCAGACCGGCACGGGCGGCGACGCCGCGCGCGGAAAAGCGCGCATAGCCTTCGTCGAGCAGCAGGGCGGTGGCCGCTTCGAGGATGGCCTCGCGGCGGGTCGCGCCTTTTTCGGTGGCGGGGGCGCTTTGCGTCATGGCCGGGAGACTAGCGCGGGCGCCCGGCCTTGACAAAATTGGTCACATGACCAATATCCCGGCGAGCGACATCGAGGCGCAAGGGAGAGACGCGATGACGAAACGCATTCTGCTGGCCGGCGGCTATGGCGTGGTGGGGGCGCAGACGGCGCGCCTGATGCGCCGGCACCACCCCGATGTCGAGATATTGATCGGCGGACGGCGCGCGGCGGAAGCCGAAAGGCTGGCGCGCGAACTCGGCAATGCACGCGGCGTGACGCTCGACGCGACGGCCGCGGCGCCGCTGGACGGGATCGAGGGCATCGATGCGGTCGGCGTTTTTGTTCACGAGACGGACGATCGCCTGCTGCGCGCCGCGATTGCGCGCGGCATCGGCTATATGGACATGACGCGCGGCTGGGAGGCGATGACGCGCGGCCTGGCGACGGCGGCGCTGTTCGACTTGCGCGCGCCGGTGCTGTTCAGCTCGCACTGGATGGCCGGCGGGCCGGCGCTGATTGCGCGGGGGCTGACGCAGGGGCTCGACAGCGTGGAGCGCATCGACATCTCGATCCTTTATTATACCGGCGATAAAATGGGCCCGGATTCGGCCAGCGCCGGCGACGGCATGACGCAAGCGTTCGTTGCGCGCGTAGGCGGGGAATGGCGCCGCGTGGCGCCGCTGAGCGGCGAGAAGACGGTGCGCTTTCCCTCCGGCGCGGCTCGCCCCGTCTACCGGATGAACATGGGCGATGTGGTGACGCCGGCGCTGGCGAGCGGCGCGGCGGAGGTGGGCGTGCGGCTCGGCCTCGACAAGGGCAACGCGCTCGGCACGATGCGGCGGCTGATCCGGCTCGGGATATGGGGCATACTGATGAAACTGCCCGGCATGAGCGCCATCGCCGCGACCAAGCCCGGACCGGGCGCGGCACACGAGATCGTCATCGAGGTTGCGGGGCTGAAGGACGGACGGCGCGTGCAGCGGCGCGCGGCGCTGGCCGATCCGCAGGGCCAGTCGCATCTGACCGCGGTGGGCGCGCTTTATGCGCTGGAACGCGTGGCCGGGCTCGGGCCGGCGCCGCTCGGCCCCGGCGCGGCGCTGCCGGAGCGCGGCTTCAGCGCGGCGGGACTGGCGCGGCTCGAGGCGCTGCTGGCTTCCGAGGGCGTGGCGCTGACGCGGGCGGAGGCCTGAAATCGCCCGATTGTCAGGCGGGATGCTTTGTTCTACCTTGCGCGCGCCCGACCCGGCCCCGCACCGGCGACCGCCCTGGCGGTCATGGCACCCGTAGCTCAGCTGGATAGAGCGCTGCCCTCCGAAGGCAGAGGTCAGAGGTTCGAATCCTCTCGGGTGCGCCACCCCCCTGCCCCGCGACCTGGCCCCCGACCTGCCCCCGCTCTGTCCCCGCCCGGGGGAGCGGTTTATCCCCGGGTTTATCGCCGGGTTTATCGCCGGGGGTTGCCCCGGGTTTATCCCCGGGCCCGGCCCCCGGGGACAAGTGCCGATCCGACAGCATTGTGACAGCGCAGACCCCCCCTCTGTCACGCAACTGTCACAAAACTGTCACAAAAGCCCCGGAAATCGCTCCGTATGCGGAGCATTGGCCGGGTTATCCCCGGGTTTGTCCCCGGGGGGCGGCGCGGCGGCAGCGGGCGCCGGCAAAGGACAGGGGGGCCTCGTGAAATCCCGCGATCCACAGCGCGGCGCGCGGCCGGCCGGCAGACCACAGGCTGAAGCGGCGATTTCCGGGACTCGACTCCGGCGCGCTGTTGTTCCTATTTTGTTCGCATGGTCAGACACTGGAAAGGCGAGATCAGGACGCTCAGGGACGCGGTGTGCGCCCGGCGGCTGCTTTGGGGCCTCTGCCGCCATTGCGGCCATGCCGCGCGGCTGGACCCGCGCAGCCTGGCTTTCCGTTATGGCGCGCTCGACCTGGCGACGGTGGGCGCGCGGCTGCGCTGCCGGCGCTGCACGCAACAGCGGGCGGCGATCGTCGTCAACGATCAGGAATGGGCGGATATGAGATGAGGGGGGAAACGATCGATAATACCCAATCCGGGGTGGATCAACCCCATTACAGGTATGTTATTGATATAACATCATCATACCTGCATTCCTTGAATATCCCCAAAATGGGGTCTATCATGCCCAATATGGGTAATGCACTGAAAAAGATGACGATATCGGACGCGCTGTTTTCCAGCACGCGGCAGCGCGTTCTCGGCCTGCTCTTCGGCAATCCGGACCGCAGCTTCTACACAACCGAGATCGTCCGACGCGTGCGATCGGGAACGGGAGCGGTGGAACGCGAATTGTCGCGCTTTCAGCGCAGCGGGCTCTTGTCGGTTTCGAAGATCGGCAACCAGAAACATTATCGCGCCAATCCGGATTCGCCGGTCTTCGCCGAGCTGTGCGGTCTGGTGCTGAAGACATTCGGCCTGGCCGAACCGCTGCGCGCGGCGCTGGCGCCCCATGCGAAAAAGATCGACGCCGCTTTCGTCTATGGCTCGGTCGCCAGCCGGACCGACACGGCGCAGAGCGACATCGACGTGATGGTGATCGGCGACGATCTGAGCTACGCCGATCTCTATGCCGCCTTCCAGCAGGCCGAGGCCGTTCTCGGCCGCAAGGTCAACCCGACCTTCCTTTCGCCCGGCGACTGGACGCGCAAGCTTGGCGCGAAGGACTCGTTCGTGGACAAGATCCGTACACTGCCGAAGATATTCCTCCATGGCACGGAGGCGCAGCTTGATGGCTAGGCCGGAACTCGAGAACCTTGTCGAATATGAAGGCCACGCCGAGGTGGACGCGCGGCTTCTGGGCGAATTGATCGACTCAGCTCGCCGAACGTCTTTTGACTAGGCGAACGTTAGAACTTGGTCTATACATCAAGAACACAACAAGAACAATGATCGGCACAATGTCGCTGAGAGCTTGGGAATGAAGGCCGTTAGCTACATTGCCGTCTTCGTCGGCGGAGTTGTGGTTTGCTATCTGCTGTTCTCCTTTGGAGTGATCGACCGGGTGGATGGCATCCTTGGCGGTCAAGAAAGCCCCGATTTCGGCTTGCCGACCTATCTTAGCTTTCTAAGTGTAATGCTAACTGCTGTGACGACAGTGCTCGGCGCACTGGCGATCGGCATTGGCGTAGTCGCCGCTTACACTTTCCGCGAGATGCGCGCAGACGCGCAGAAAGCTGTCGTGGAGAAGATTGAAGAAGCACTCTCGGAAGATGCAATCAATAGCCGGATTGATGAGATCGCGTTCGGTCGCAAGCAAATGCCGACTGTTGCCGAGCTAGAAGAGGGTTTTGACTCAGAAGATAATGGTAATCGATAGGAGGAAGTATGGCCTCGAAAGAGCTTGCACGTGTGACACCTCAGCAACGAGAAATCCTTGATAGGTATCTGTCGGAATGCCCGGTAAAGCTGGGTCAGCTGGCCAAAGAACTTGGCGTCGCCGTCAAGGTTTCAAGCCTCGGCACAGGTATATCAGGCCAAATCTCCCGCGAGGGAAATCAGTACGTGGTCAGAGTAAATAGAAACGAAGCGCGCGAGAGACAGCGCTTCACAATTGGACACGAGCTGGCACATTATCTGCTTCACCGGCATATAGTTGACAACTCACCGGACGGCATCAAGGACACAGTCCTCTATCGATCCGGCGCTCCTGCAAGCATCGAATACGAAGCCAATCGGTTGGCAGCAGATATAGTCATGCCAATGGAGCTAGTTGAGCAGGAGCTATCGCGTCGCTTTGGCGGAGTCGTGACCGAGGGGACCATCGAGAGCCTAGCCGCTTGCTTTGGGGTATCCAAAGCCGCAATGGAAATCAGGCTCTCCGCATTTGCAGAAGCATAGAGAGTCCGGATGGTCCTTGAAAACAAGAGCTATGTGCCAACGCTGGCGATACGCGCTAGTGAAATGAATGCGCTGGAGTTCTTGCCGGGCAAGACGAAGGAACGCATGACGCCATGTATCCTTCTTGCTCCCTGGGCCAATTCTTCAACACTACAAAAAGCAGTAGACAGAGTTGAAAAGGCGTTTCGAAATCAACATTATTTTCTCGATGTCGATCGGGATTACGAATTCACAAATCTGGAAAGCGCGCCGCAGCAAGAACTTCTGGCGCTCCTGAATCCCGCAAACGCTTTTGAAAACTGGTGTCGGTTTGTAGATGAACATGATTGGGTTTGGCCCTGTGTTCAGACACGCGGGCAAAGTGAAAATGACATAAAAAGTCAGATTATGCGCTTCCAGAAAGCCGGTCGTGCGTATTGCATGCGCGTGTTCATGGATCGAATTCCAAGCAATATAAGCGAAGTGGTCGCCGCCTTTGCTGCATCAGGCGCTGCCGACTATGCAATCATCCTCGAAGGTGGCTGGACACGCGACCCCCTGAGCTTGGCAGCATCGTTTGAGGGCGTCATCAGCGGCCCCCTACAGGTCATCGATGCCACTATCCCAATTATTTTGTCGTGCACATCAATCCCACGGATGTTCACGGACTTCGATGGCGGCGTGACGCGCGTTCCATTTACCAATCGGCTGTTGATCGAACAGATCGCGCGACAAACGAACCGCGCAAGAATTATCTACGGCGATTGGGGAAGTACGCGACCCCGCGAGCCGGGCAGTTTTGCCAACCGTCCTCTGGACCGTGTGGATTACCCAACTAGCAACAGCTGGTACATCGCGCGCAACAAAGCAGGTAATTGGGATTTCCATCGCGCTGCCAGCGCCATTGTAAATAGTCCAGATTGGGATGGTCACCTTGGAATCTGGGGCGAGGAACTTATCAGGAATACCGTAATTGCTCCCGCAATTGGTATCGATACGCCTCAAAAGAATGTCGCAGCGCGCGTGAACATTCACCTACATCGCCAAGCGTTCTTCGGAGAAGGCGATCTTGGCGGAATGAATCTTGATGAAGACTGGGAAGATTAATTTCCGCAGTGTTCAAACAGAAGCGCCGCCCGACAAATCCATCTCGATGGTTTTCATGATCCTGTCCGTTTCGGCGAGGATCTTGACGATCTTCTGGTAGTGCTTCACGTCATCGAAGGACAGCGCGCGGGCCTTGCGGTCCTTCAGCCATTTCTGCGCCGGCTGGTAGCCGCCAATGATGAAGTTCCATGCGACTTCCGGTACGCTGTCGAAATACTGCACGGCATTGATGTAGACCTTGCCCTTCTCGAAGCGTGGCTTGTCCACGATGTTGTCGCCCGCGCCTTTGAAGGGATAGGGCGTCTCGCCCACGGCGTCGGCTTCCATCAGATGCAGGCGGCGCAACGCGCCGCCTTTCTCCGCCACGTCCCAGAATTCCCCTGGGCTTGTGGGCCAGGGGATGCGTGGGAAGTCCGATTTCAGAAATTCGGCGTAAGTCTCACGATAGGCGGGACAGTGCAGCACGCCGTAGATGTAGTCGAAGGTTGCAATCTCATCGGGCTCGCCATGCTTTTTGTCCTTCGCCAGACCTTTAAGCTTCTTCCACAGCTTCGGATGGAAATTCACACGTCGTGTTTGATCGAGGTCGGATTCGGACGGGTAGAGGTAGAGGGGGCAGAAGTAGCCACGCTCTTTCGACTTATTTGAGAGGAAGTTGTCGTCACCAAGCTTGCTAGAAATGAATGCGTGGGTCCAATGCTCAGAAATTGACTGGCGACACACAACCAAAGCAAGGTTCGAGGCGTCCTTCATACTCGACATAAGGCTCTCGCGGCCCCAATCCACCATATCCGGGCGGTACAGCATTGCTCTGTCGTCAAACAAACGGTAGTTGGCGATGGAGATGTCCTTATCGAACTTCCCTTGGCGTAACTGTTCTCTTGCTTGCTCTAATTTCCAACCTCGAGTATCCCCCGCAGCATACTTTCCATCCTTCCTGCTCCCGAAAAACTGTGATCGAACTTGATCGGTCGAGTGGTCCGGGTCGATGAACTCCATCAACTTCGACTCGAGAGCGCTTTGATCAAAATCGACTACTAGATTATCTCTGGCGGTTATAATTCCAGGCGCATTGCGTGTCATCAGATCGGTGACTGCAAAGCCGTCGCGGTAGAATTCGTAGTTTTCGAAATTTTGTTCGACAAAAGCATATTGAGGAGAATTGAGACGAATCTTTGCCCAGTCAGGGTCGTCTAATCGGCAAGCCTCCAATCGGTCATATTTGCTCTGTCTGCTTCCTATGAAATCCCGACGGAATACAGTCCCAAATTCTTTCTCTGCCAAGTTTCTTCTTTTTACCGCGACGATAATAGAAACGCCCTGCTGAATATCGAAGACATTCTTATCTGCATCACCATTGGGTGAGCGCGTACTTCTTTTGGTGCTTCCATGTAGGTTCAAAACGTATATGGAATCGAATGTTTTGAGGAGATGCCAGCGCATTCCTCTGAACGTCGGGTTATCGAGATAGCCGTGATTGGTGATGAAGCCGAGAACACCTTCACCGTTTTTTTCGATCAGGTGTTCCGAGAGGCGGATGAACTTCACATAGTCGTCATGCAGCCAGTGCTTGCGTTCGCCAAAATGCTTTCCATCGACGTACTTGTAATCTTCGATCAGATTGACGATCCAATCACCCATGTTTTGCGAAATGCCCGAGTAAGGCGGGTTGCCGATCACCACCATGATCGGCATGTCGCGCTTGATGCTGTTGGCCTGTTTCACCTCGTTAGACAGCCATTGCGCGAAGGGCAGCGTCTGGTTCGCCGGTTCGCCTTCTTCAAGACTGTTGGTCAGATAAACGCTGAGGCGCGGCGGCGCGCCTGTCGGCTTGTAGCCGAGTTCGGTCAGCACCATGTCGAGCTTCATGTGGCACATGGCGTATGACGCCATCAGAAGCTCGAAGCCGTGCAGGCGCGGGATCAAATCCTTCTCGATGTAGGAGGACCACATCCCTTCGGCAACATCCTTCACCCTGGGCGCGATCTGCTTGACGACTTCGGCGAGGAAGGTGCCGGTGCCGACGGCCGGATCGAGAATCTGGACGCGGTGAACCTCCTTCTTGATCGTAACCGCTTTCGCCTTCTTGTCGGTCTGGCCGGTGTCCCAATCGACCGTCACCTTAGACGTGTCGGCCAGACCGTCCGGCAAGCCGAATTCCTTCTGCAACACTTCGTCAACCGCGCGAACGATGAAATTCACCACCGGCTCCGGCGTGTACCAGACGCCGCGCGCCTTGCGCTTCGTCGGGTTGTAGGCGGCGAGGAAGGTTTCGTAGAAATGCAGGAAGGGGTCGTTGCGGCCCGTCAGTTTTCCGAAGCCGCTCATCAGCTTGCCGAGGTCGCAGGCCTGAAAGACATCGGCCAGATCGTCAATGATCCATTTGATGCGGTCGTCAAGATCGGGGCCGGCGATGTAGCTGAAGAGATTGCGCAGGAAGGGATTGGACTTCGGCAGAAGTTCCAGCGCTTCCTGACGCGAGAAGGTTTCGAGCGTGGTGTCGTGCAGCCGCGCGGCGAACATGCCATAGGCGATGGTCTCGGCATAGAGATCGGCAAAATCTTCCGGCGTAATGTCGTGGATCAACTGTTCCCTGAAGACGTTGTATTGTTCCGAGAGCGTCGACTGAAATTCCTTGTCGGCGCGCAGCACGTTGCCGAAGACGTCCTTGATCAGCGCGGCCTTGCCGGCCATCATTCCGGCAAGCACGGCGGGCGAGGTGATCGTCTGCGGCGTCTGCGCCAGAAAATCGTTGAGCAGATTTTCAAGCTCTTCGAACTTTTCGGGCTTCGGCTCGACGCCCTTGCCGAGCGTCGCGACCGAGACACGGGACATGCGCTCGCCGTCGCGGAAGAATTCGAAATCGAGGCCGTTGGTGTAGATCAGGTTCGGCAGGCCCTTGAGGTAGCGTTCCTGCTGTTCCTTGTTGGCGCCCTTGAGGGCGCGCAAATCCACATCGAGGTCCTTGGCCTCGACATGGCCGATGACGATGCCCCGGCGCTCGATGATGAAATCGGGGGCGCCGCAATCGACCCGCTTCGGCTCGTTGAGCGCCATGACGGACTTGTCGAGCGAATGAAAGAGCGACTCAATGGCCGAACGGTAGGAATGTTCGGTGGCCTTGCCGCTTTTCGCGATGGCCTGAATTTTCGAGAGATAGTCGCCGATAGCGCTCATGCCCGCCCCTGACTTCATGCTTGTCCGGCAGACTACCGGCTGGAGACGCATTGCGTAAGGGGTTGTGGCCGATCGGTGGACGGGGCACGACGCGGGCGTGAGGAATCACTTGCGGTTATGGCCGCATATCATTCACGCGCTGCGGCAAGCGGCGCTGCGAGTGGGTCCCGGGGACGAGCCCCGGGATGACATTGTTTTTTTGGCAGGCGCTGTGCCTTCGAGGCGGGTGAGCGTAGAAGTTCGGCGCATCATCGATCGCGCGTCATTTGCCGATAGCGGAGTCCCCCTCCCCGAAAAATTCTTCGAATTTTTCGACCCGCCCCCCAGGGGCGGGTGGGAAGAGAGGGATTGGGCGGGCGCTGTGGTTTTGAGCGGGCGGCGCGCGGGTGCGTGTGCGACCTCAGAGCCCGAGTTCGGCGCGCTTCTTCCTGCTGAGGCCGGCGGCGACGAGGGCGTGGGAGGTTTTGAGGTATTGCTTCAGCTCGCGCTTGCCGAGGCCGGGTTCGTGGTTCTGGATCCATTTCATGCCGCGGGAAGCCAGATAGGGCGCGGGGCGGCAGCCCGGCGCGTCGCGCAGGATTTCCCAGGCGATGCCGGAGACCTTGAAGGTGATGCCGGGATGCGCGCCCCGCTGCCAGCCGCCGATCGCGAAGACCTTGCCGCCGACCTTCCAGACATGCGCGCCGCCCCATTGCACGACATGGGTGGTGGCGGGGAGATCCTCGCAGAAGGCGTTGAATTCGCGACAGGTCATGGGCATCAGGCGATGGTGGCGCATGTGCGCGCGGGGGCGCAAGGACTTCCGCGCGCGTTCTTTCCACCGGGTTGCCTGAAGGGCCGCCCTTGAAAAGAGGCAGGCGTTTGCGGGTTGCGTCGTCGCTTCGCTTCTCGCAATGTCGGTCCCGGGACGACACCGGGTCTCCGGGTTGGGAATCCGGCAACGGCTCACCTTGAAATGTGCCGAGGAGGCAAGGCGTTGAAAGCAACTGTCGCTGTTGTGATGCTCGTGTTGGCCGGGCTGATGATCACAAGGTATGTCGTCGAAGACCGCGACGGCCGTTCCGACAATCAAAGAACCCACACTTATGCAAACGGGGCCACCTATGCCGGCGAATGGCACGACGGCAAGCGCCATGGTCAGGGAACATACACATTCGCGAACGGGAACGTTTATGCCGGCGAGTGGCACGACGGCAAGCGCCATGGTCAGGGCGTTTTCACATTCGCGAATGGCGAGGAATATGTCGGCGAGTTCCGCGACAACAAGCGTCACGGTCAGGGAACCTACACATTCGCGGACGGACGCACATATGTCGGCGAATTCCGCGACAACGAAGCCCGGGGTTCAGGAACCCTCACATTCGCGAATGGCGAGAAGTATTCCGGCGGGTTCCTCGACGGCAAGCGCCATGGTCAGGGCATGCAGATATTCCCGGATGGCACGCGGCGTGTCGGCGAGTGGCGCGACGGCGAATTCGAGAGCGGCACCGTCATTGTCTTCGAGACAGTCGACCCGTGGGGCGACGATGATCGGGGCGACGCCGACTAGACGCTGCCAGCCGCCGATCGCGAAGACCTTGCCGCCCACCTTCCAGACATGCGCGCCGCCCCATTGCACGACATAGGTGGTGGCGGGCAGGCTGGCGCAGAAGGCGTTGAATTCGCGGTAGGTCATGGGCATCAGGCGATGGTGGCGGTGCGGGGGAGGACGCGCAAGGGGTTTGTGGGGGTATGAACGAGGGGGGTTTTTTCAATTGTCGAGTTGGCGCGGGTGCCGCGTTTTTCACAACCCACAGTCGTCATGGCCCGATTTATTCGGGCCATCCACGTCTTGGCGTCATTCAAAAGAGGAAGAAAGACGTGGATGACCCGGACAAGCCGGGTCATGACGGTTTTAGGTTGAGGGGTGGGGAGAGAGCGTTGCGCCTGCGTTTGACGCGCCGCCCATGGATCCCGGCTTTCGCCGGGATGACATTTTTATTTTGGGCGGGTGCCGCGTGCAACGCTTCAGGCGGATGAAGAGTCCTTGCGAAGAGAGACGGCGCTTGCGCGCCTTCTGGATGCCCGGATCAAGTCCGGGCATGACGATGTTGGGGGGTTGTGGGGCCGGGCGGGAGTGCTCCGTGGACGGAGCATTACCACGTATCGATGAAGCCCCTGCCCTTGCGCTCGCGCAGGGGGCCGGCGGATTTGAGGCCGCGCATGATCCAGCTTCGCGTGTCCTTGGGGTCGATGACGGCGTCGATTTCGAGGAAGGAGGCCATGTTGATGGCCTTGCCGTTTTCGTAGTACCTCGCGACCATTTTCTGGAAGAAGGCTTCGCGCTCGTCCAGATCCTCGATCGCTTCCATTTCGCGGCGGTAGCCCAGCCGCACCGCGCCTTCGAGGCCCATGCCGCCGAATTCGCCGGTCGGCCAGGAGACGATGAAGAAGGGGGCGTGGAAGCTTCCCGCCGCCATGCCCTGGGCGCCGAGGCCGTAGCCCTTGCGCAGGACCACCGTGAAGCAGGGCACGCGCAAGGCGGCGCCGGTGACGAACATGCGGGAGACATGGCGCACCTGCGCGCGCTGCTCGATCTCGGGGCCGACCATGAAGCCGGGCGTGTCGCAGAGCGAGAGCAGCGGCAGACCGAAAGCGTCGCAGAGCTGCATGAAGCGGGCGGCCTTGTCGCCGGCTTCGGCGTCGATGGCGCCGCCCAGATGCATCGGGTTGTTGGCGATCAGGCCCATCGGCCTTCCCTCGATGCGGACGAGGCAAGTGAGAATGCCGATGCCGAATTTGGGGCGCAGTTCCAGCACCGTGCCCTTGTCGGCCAGGGCGTGGATCACGGTGCGAATGTCATAGGCGCGCAGGCGGTTTTCGGGGATCAGGCGGCGGAGGTCGCGCTGGTCGGCGGCCTCCCAGCGCGGCAGGGACCCTTGAAAATAGGAGAGATACTGCTTCGCGGCCGCGACGGCTTCGGCCTCGTCCGCGACCTCGATATCGACGACGCCATTGGCCGTCTGCACGTCGATCGGGCCGATGTCTTCGGGCGCATAGACGCCCAATCCCCCGCCCTCGATCATGGCCGGGCCGCCCATGCCGATGTTTGAGTCCTTCGTCGCGATGATGACGTCGGAGCAGCCGACCAAAGCCGCATTGCCGGCAAAGCAGCGGCCGGAGACGACGCTGATGAGCGGCACCTCGCCCGAGAGCCTGGCGAACTTGACGAAGCTCGGCGTGTCGAGGCCGGCGACGCCGGCGGTATCGGTGTCGCCGGGGCGGCCGCCGCCGCCTTCGCCGAAGAGGACCAGCGGCAGGCGCCAGTCCTCGGCGATGGTCAGCATACGGTCCTTTTTCTTGTGGTTCATCGCCCCTTGTGTGCCGGCGAACACGGTAAAGTCATAGGCCAGCACCATGGTGCGGGCCTTGTCCTCATCGAAGTCGCGCCCATTGACCGAACCCACGCCGGCGATCATGCCGTCGGCCGGGCTCATCTTTATCAGTTCGTCCATCGGGCGACGGCGGCGCTGGGCGGCCAGCGCCAGGGCGCCATATTCGACGAAGCTGCCTTCATCGACCAGGTCGGCGATGTTCTCGCGCGCCGTGCGCTGGTTGCGCTTGCGGCGGCGGGCGACCGCTTCCGGCCGGCCCTCGTCGAGGCCGATGCGGTGGCGCTCGATCACCTCGGCGAGGTCGGGGCGGATATGGTCGGGGTCGATTTCGGCCTCGGCCTCGCGCGCCTGCGATGCGGCATCCGCCGACGGCTCGATGAAGAGGAGCGGCTCGGCCTCGAAGAGATTGTCGCCGGGTTTCGCGGCAAGCTTGCGGACATAGCCGCCGACAGGCGCCGTCAGCACATGTTCCATCTTCATCGCTTCGAGCACGGCCAGTTGCTGGCCTTCGGCGACCAGCGCGCCTTCGGCGACGTCGATCGAGACGACGCGGCCCTGCATCGGCGCGGCGACGGCCTCCGTCCCCGCCGGGGCATCGACTGCCTTCGCGGCTGCGGGGGCGGCGGCGGTGACGGCCCCGTGGAAGAGTTGCCGGTGGCTGCCGTCATGCGGGCGGGCGAGGTCGGCGGCGTGGCGCTCGACGAATCCGGTGTCGACATCGTTGGTGACGAATTCGGGGCGCTTCAAGAGGTTCCGGTGGAAGGCGATGTTGGTGGCGACACCTTCGAGGCGGAATTCGCAAAGCGCGCGATAGGCCCGCGCGGCGGCATCGGCGTAATCGGGCGATGGCGAATGGGCGATCAGTTTCGCCAGCAGCGAATCGTAGTTGGGGCTGGTGCGGTAGCCGGCATAGCCGAAACTGTCGATGCGGATGCCGGGGCCGGACGGCGGCTCGAAGGCGGTGATGGTGCCGCCGGCCGGCTTCGCTGCGCCATCGGCGGTCATGGTTTCCATGTTGATGCGCAGTTCGATCGCGTGGCCGCGCGGGGCCGGAATGTCGGCCTGGCGGAGGCCGAGGCCTGCCAGCGTCGCGCCGGCGGCCAGGCGCAATTGCGTCTTCACCAGATCGATGCCGGTCACTTCCTCCGTCACCGTGTGTTCGACCTGGAGGCGCGGATTGGCCTCCATGAAGGCGAAGGTTCCGGCGCCTTCGGCTGAAGCGTCGAGCAGGAATTCGAAGGTGCCGAGGCTCTTGTAGTTCGCCGCTTCGGCGAGGCGGAGGGCGGCGGCGCAAAGCGCCGCGCGCGTGGCGCTGTCGAGGGTCGGCGAAGGCGCGATCTCGACAAGCTTCTGGTTGCGGCGCTGCAGGCTGCATTCGCGTTCGCCGAGATGCGTGACGTGGGTGCCGTCGCCGACGATCTGGATCTCGATATGGCGGGCCCGGCGCAGCAGGCGCTCGACATAGACATCGCCGCGGCCGAAAGCGGCGGCCGCTTCCGACTGGCAGCGGGCGAAGGCATCGGCGATCTCGGCGGCATCGGTCACCGCGCGCATGCCGCGGCCGCCGCCGCCGGCCACCGCCTTGATCATCATCGCGGCATCCTTGCCCAGCGAGGCGAAGAAGGCTTGCGCCTCTTCAAGGCTGGTCGGGCCGTTGGTGCCGGGGAGCAAAGGCACGCCGCAGCGTTCGGCCAGCGCGCGGGCGGCGGGTTTGTCGCCGAAAAGGTCGAGCATTTCGGGCGTCGGGCCGACAAAGGTGATGCCGGCCGCGGCGCAGGCGCGGGCGAAGCCGGCATTCTCCGACAGGAAGCCATAGCCCGGATGCAGCGCGTCGCATTGGGTGGCTTTCGCCAGCGCAATGATGGCCGGCCCGTCGAGATAGGCGGCCGCGCCGGCGCCTTTCAGCGGGTGGGCCTCGTCGGTGGCTTTCACATGCAGCGAGGCGGCGTCGTCCTCGGCGAAGATCGCGACCGTCTCGAGGCCGAGTTCGGCGGCGGCGCGGGCGATGCGGATGGCGATCTCGCCGCGATTGGCGATCAGCAGTTTGCGGATGCTCATGCGGCAGCCGCCGCGACGTGGTGTTGCGTCATTTGTCTCTTCCCCGATTTCAATGGCCCGCAAGATAGGGGCGGGGGTCGCGGGGGGTCAAATGGGGTTCCCACCCTCCCCCTGAGGCCCTGCGAGATTCATACAAATCGTCAGGCGGCCTTCCACGCTCACCCAAAATCCGAGTGTCACCCCGGCGAAAGCCGGGGCCCATTGGTTCCCTCAGCAAGGG